>ERZ773241.91-NODE-91-length-103072-cov-4.595329_pt1 | contig 103072 bp, 87 predicted proteins | sample MGYA00580989_ERZ773241 | MGnify/ENA primary metagenome ERZ773241 (study PRJEB29015, sample SAMEA2737804) | human gut metagenome | biome: human gut; feature: human-associated habitat; material: faeces | place: China | collected 2012 ... | reverse complement strand
TGGTATAATTGTAATATTTTTATAGCTGTAGTATAATAATCTGTAACTATAAAAAGTTTAATGATAGATAAAAAGGAGGAAAAATGGTAATAGTATATTGGATAATAGCTTATTGGGCAGCGGGAAGAACATGGTATAGAAATAAGATACTTATAGGAGCTGGCTCTGACATAATAGTGCAAAAATTAATAACGAGTTTTTTATTTGGGTGGTTTTTTATACCCTGGGCAATACTTTCTTTAATATTTGGTAAATAGCAGGAGGATGAATTTATGAACAAATACACTAGAGATGTAGTATTAATGCTTTGTATTGCATGTGCAGCACTATCTTTTGAAAAATGTACAGGCAAGAGTGATGGAAATACCAGCGATAAAAATGCAGTAGAAACAGTAGACAACAATAAGGTTGAAAATGATGCAGAGGAAGAGACAAACGAAACAACTAAAATTAAAATATCAGAGGGGACAGCTTTTTACGATGGAGTTGCTTTTATATATGCCGATGGAACAGGAAAGTGTGAAGAGGGCAGATATGCCATAGATACTGAAGGAAATATTTTGTATAAATTGGAAGATGGAATTGATGAGCAAATATTATATTTCAATGGAGTTGCATCATATGATAACAAGCTGGTTGATAAACATGGAAACATATTAGCTTCACCGGAAAAAACAGGATATACAAAATTATTGACACCGTACTGTGAAGGATATGCAATAGCAGCATATTTTGAAGAAAAATACCCAGAATCAATTTTAAAAATAGGTGTTCTTAATGGAGAAGGAGAGTGGAGTGTTCCTTTGTCAGAAGATAATTGTCTGTTAAAGGCAATTAAGAAAAGGTATAAGGGTGATCCTTTTGGTTTTGAACCTAATTTGATTATGGGAATAAATGCAGGACGGCTGATAGACTCGGAAAAAAACGATATTAGATTATATGACAATAGTGGAAATGGTTCCTATTTTGAATATTATAAAAAAGATACATTTAGATTTAATAGCACCAGTATTTTATATAACGTTGAGAAAAATGAAATCTCTAAATTAAAAGAAGGAGATGAGGAAGTTAAGGATATTTACAAAGAATATGAGTATGTATCAGATAGTATGGGCCGGGATTATGATTGTGTATCAAAAAAGGATGGATATAGATTTAAAATAGATATGAATGACACAGGAAGTAGATTTTATTATGTTGTAGATAAAAGTGGTAAACAGTTGTTTGAACCTAAAAAAATAGATGGTTATGAGAGTTGTCTATGTATTGACAAAGAAGGATTTGTTTTAAGTATAGGAGATTCAGAACGTAAAGACTACGAGTATTATGATTTACAAGGAAATTTGATAACTGAATATGAAGATATTGTTGAAATGCAGCCATTTTATAATGGATTATCATATGTAAAAGATTACAATAATAATCATTTTTACATAGATAAAAGCGGAAAAAAAGTAATTGAATAATATTTTAGGAGAGAGATACATATGAAAACTGTATTAATTATATTAGGAATTTGGATATTTATTTCATTTATTCATGAAATAGCAACAGGTGGAGAAAATTTAAGAGACTTTATAGACCCTTTAAAAAGAGAATTTAGAATGAATAAGATTTTTAGAACTGCAGTAATTGTGGTAGTAATTATTATCATTAAGATATTGTTTTTCTAAAAGAAAGAGGATTATATGGAAAGATATGAATATACAATAGAAGGTCAGAAAATTGTATTAACAGAAGCTGATGAATTGTTTGCACAACTGTTTGATTTGTATCATAGTAACATAAGGGAACAGGTACAAAATTATCATGAAGCTTTAGAAGTTTTTTCGAAGACCATAATGACAGATGCAGATGAGTTAAAGCAATGTCGAGGACGGATGATAAACATGGATAAATCTGTAAGATTGCCGTTAGCTGAAATCTGTAATAGTGATATTGAATTAGTACTATCGTCTTATTTAGAACAAATTGTTGGAATATATACTATGATGCCACAGGCTTTATCACTTATATTTCAGGATAATGAATATAATATAAAATATATTAACGTATATGAACATATACAAAAATTTATAAAAGAAAAGGCATTGAGAGATTATTATGATACATATGGTAGTGAAGCTAACTTGGATGATGAATACGACAAAGAATTGTATGATGAGTTATTGGAACTTGTTGAATTAGATGATAACGATAACCTGGTATCTACCATGTATGTGAATGATGATAATAGTATATTTAGAAAATATTACTTGTTAAATCCCTATGAAGACAGGGATGGAAAAGTTAGTGCTGTGCGTTTGATGGATTTTTTTGATAATTGCTTTACAGAGGATGCAAGGCTCAATCTTGCTGATAATTTGTATGAAGATAGTATGCATTGTTTAATGCATTACTTAGGCTTGTTGTCTCAACAATGTAAATTAGGTTTTAACGAACAATATTGTTCTTGGGAAAACTATAATCAATTTGTTAGAGAAAATGATGCAATTGAAGAAGAGATAAACAGAAAGAAAACAGTTTCAAGAGAAAGAATGATAAAAAATCTTGCAAAATTTCCATTTGATAAAGAACAATATGTTAGATTAATATCAGAATATGGTCTGTTTGATAATCAAATAATAGAAATTGCCAAAAAAGTTAGAATAAGTTCTAAGGCGTTAGAAGATATAAATGATGAAATGGGACCTACTAATTTGGACAAAAATTTCGAAAATAAATTGCTGGAGATAATAGAAAAAGATATTATCAGCATTGATGGTTATACCATAATAGGCAATGATTTGAAAAAGTCAAATCAAAAGATGGCAACTAAGGCTCAAAATACTCTTGGAATACATAAAAATGACAAGATATTTATGCTTTCCGATGGAACTTTATTCAAATCATTTAAGGAAGGTTTTGCAGTATGTTCTAGTGGGATTTATGCAAGAAATCCAAGTAAAGTAATTCACAGAAAATGGAGTGAATTACTCAATACTGAAATTGAAAGAAAAGGTACTAATCTGATAATAGACGGATTACAGGTATTTACATATGTGAAAAAAGAGGAGGGAGAGCAACTTTTTGCTGACATTAAAAAGCTATTACAAGAAAATTTCGGGGAACCTGAGTTACAAAAAAATGCAACAGAAGAAAAGACGGTAGCAATATCTGATATCATGCAAGACGAAAATTCTGTGAAGAAAGAGAGTGTTGAAATAAGATATTGTACAGAATGTGGTGCAAAAGTTTCAAGTAGTGCAAAGTTTTGCCAACAGTGTGGAAACAAGCTTGAGAATACAGAAAATGTAGAAGAAATCAAACCACAGTTATTTAGAGTAGATTTAGTTGATGTAGGTGAGGAAAAAGCCAGAGTAATTAAGATTATAATGGATAATTTTAAAAAGGATGTAAGGTCAGCAAAGGAAATGACGGATAGTGTACCGATTCTGTTGGAAGAAAACTTGTTAAAGGAAGAAGCGGATGCATTAGAAATGTTGTTTAGAGATGCAGGGGCAAAAGTTAAACTTACTAGACTTTAGAATTGTTATTTTGGTAATTACGATATTTACAATTACATATTATCATAGTGAATAAAAATAAGAGCAGAATCTAAAATGGTTCTGCTCTTATTTTTGTGCTTGAAAGGAGGCTTGAATAGTGGGAAACATATTACTGGCAATTCTTAGTTGCGCCGCTGTAATTATAAGCGAAATTACAAAAGATGATGATGATTAAGATTAAAAAGAAATGATAAAGGAGGAAATTTTTATGGCAGCAAATATTGAAAGTATGTTTTATGTAAGAGAAACACCATGGCATGGATTAGGAACAAAGGTGATGGAGGCACCTACATCGAAAAGAGCATTAGAGTTAGCAGGTCTTGATTGGAAAGTTGTACAGGAACCAATATATACTGAAAATAATGAATTAATAGAAGGATATAAGGCGAATGTAAGAGATGTAGACAGAAAAACTCTTGGTGTAGTTACAGACAGATACAAGATAATTCAGAACGAAGAAGCATTTGCTTTTACAGATGAATTATTAGGTGAAGGCGTAAGATACGAAACAGCGGGTTCTTTACAGGGAGGAAAAAAAGTGTGGATATTAGCACGTATGCCACAGGAGTATATTATTTCCGGAGAAAGAATTAGTCCGTATTTACTGTTTTCAAATACTCATGATGGTTCAGGAGCAATTAAGGTGGCACTTACACCTATAAGAGTTGTTTGCAATAACACTTTAAATTTAGCATTAAGTACAGCAAAACGTTCATGGTCTATGATACATACAGGTGATGTACACGGAAAGATAAACGAGGCAAGAGATACATTATTTATGGCAGAAAAATATATGGACAGTCTTGGAAAAGAATTTGAAAATCTAAGAATGAAGAAGCTAACAGACAGTCAGGTAATGGAGTATATTGAAATATTATTCCCTATAGATGAAAATTATTCAAGTCAGCAGGTAAGAAATATAAAGAAACTGCAGGAGGATGTTAAAATAAGATATTTTGATGCACCTGATTTACAGGATGTAGGTAAAAATGCATACAGATTTATAAATGCAGTATCAGATTTTGCAACACACGCTAATCCTTTGAGAAGAACTGCAAATTATAAAGAAAATCTATTTTTAAGAACAGTAGATGGAAATCCACTTATCGACAAGGCATATCAGCTTGTTAGTGTAGCATAGGAGGGCGTATGAGAGAGAAAGAAATAAGGGAATTGTTTTGTGCAAAAATAAGCTTGGAATTAAACAGGTTTAAAAGATGGATTTTGAAAAAGGAGCCACAGGAGATATTTAATAATGCTTACAGAATAGATAGCACCATTAATATTTATGAAAGACTTATGGAAAAAAGTGAGCATATGAAAAAAGACGAAATGATGATATTACTTGTGTTTCCTAATTTATTGTCTTTTATGTATTCGAATTGGATAAAAAAAGAAGATAAATCTTATGATGAATATTGCTCAGAAATAGACGAGACGATTGATGAAATATGTGGAAATCAAAGAAAGGATAAAATACCGGCATGAAGAAAATTGTATCAACGTTAAACCTTAGCAGAGAGGAATGGCTAAAGTCTAGAAAAAAAGGAATATGTGGAACTGATGCAGGTGCAATTACAGGTTTTAATCCGTATGTATCTGCATTTAGTGTATATAGGGATAAAACAAGCGATGAAATATCAGAGTTTGACAATGAGGCAATGAGACAGGGAAGAGATATGGAAGATTATGTGGCTAGAAGATTTATGGAAGAAACAGGTAAGCAGGTAAGACGAGCTAATGCAATTTACAAAAATGAAAAACACCCAATAATGCTTGCAGATTTTGACCGTTTGATTGTAGGTGAAAAAGCAGGACTTGAATGTAAAACAGTATCGCCATATTCTGCTGATAAATGGAGTGATGGCAAAATTCCAATGCATTATCAGATGCAGGTACAACATTATCTGGCAGTGTCAGGTTATGAGTGTTGGTACATAGCAGCATTAATATTTGGAAGAGATTTCATTATAAGAAAAATAGAACGTGATGAAGAATTAATAAATAATCTTACTGTAATAGAGGAAAATTGGTGGGAAAAGCATATTGTTGAAAACACTATACCTGAACCTGATGGAAGTACTGCGTATACAAAACTATTGAATGAATATTACCATAACGATCGCGATAAAACAGTGAAGTTATATGGTATGGATAAAACCTTGGAAAGAAGAGGAGAGATAGATTCATTAATAAGGAAACTGAATACTGAAAAGGAAGCAATAGACCAAAGAATAAAAATTAATTTGGAGGACGCATCGTATGGTGAAACTGAAAAGTATAAAGTATCTTGGATAGATACAGTTCAAAACAGAATAGACAGCAAGAAATTAAAGGCAGAGAATCCTGATATTTATAATGGATATCTAAATGAAGTACATAGTAAAAGGTTTACTGTTAAGAAAATAGCATAAGGAAAGGATATATTATGGAAGAAATTAATTTAAAAGAACAGTTAGCAGAACAGGCTAAAAAATCAGAAAAAAGGGAAGTCAGCAAAGTAATGACAATACCTGATATGATTAAGGCAATGGAGCCGGAAATAAAAAAGGCATTGCCAAGTGTAATAACGCCTGAAAGATTTACACGAATTGCATTAAGTGCAACAAGCAACAATCCTGAATTAACACAGTGTACACCAATAAGTTTTATCTCGGCGTTGCTTAATGCAGCACAGTTAGGGTTAGAACCTAATACCCCCTTAGGACAGGCATATTTAATACCCTATAAAAATAAGGGAAAATTAGAATGTCAGTTTCAGATAGGATATAAGGGATTAATTGATTTGGCTTATAGAAATGGTGATATGCAGACCATACAGGCTCACACAGTTTATAGTAATGATGAATTTGATTTTTCATATGGATTAAATGGAACACTGGTTCATAAACCTGCAAAGGAAAACAGGGGAGAGCCAGTGTATTTTTATGGATTCTTTAAAACAACAAATGGTGGATATTCTTATAATGTGATGAGTAAAGAAAATATGGATGAATATGCAAAAAATTATAGTAAGGCTTTTGGTTCAAGTTTTTCACCATGGAAAACTAATTATAAATCTATGGCAAAGAAAACTGTTTTAAAACAGGCGTTAAAGTATGCTCCTATAAAGACAGATTTAGCAAGATGCCTTACAACAGATATGTCAATTAAAAACAGCATATCAGAAGATATGCGAGAAGTAGCAAATGAAATAGTAGTGGAGGAATAATAGAATGGAACAGATTATGGATATAAAGGAATTTCAGAAAAAATTAATTGAAACAATTAATGAGAAAACAGAAAATGCGGTTATTGAGGCAAAAGAAGTAATAGGTAATAATGGTGTTAAGAGACATGGCTTGGTTATGAAAGGGACTACTCAGTATACAAATCCTGTTATTTATATAGATAAGGAATATGAACGTTATTCAGATGAAGAAGAAATAGACGACATATATGATATATCACAAAGAATAATTCAGATATATGAATTAAGTAAAAATGAAGATATTGGACAGGAAGAAATGGTGAAAAATATAAATGATTGGAATTGGGCGAAAAATAAGGTAATGTTTACGCTTGTAAATACAGATAAGAACAAAGAGGTGTTGAAGGCTGTTCCTTCAACACCATTTTTAGATTTAAGTTATACATATTACATTCAACTGCAAAATGGTAATTTTGAAAATGGCAATGTCAGAATAAAAAATGAGTATTTAGACAGATGGGACATAACACTAGAAGAATTACATAAGCAGGCAGTAAAAAATCTGATGAAGTTTACGGAAGAAGAAATGGAACCTATGGTGGATGTTGTTTTAAAAATATTATTTGAAGGAAACAATGAATTTAAAGAAGAAGGTACCAAATTTATAAGAGAAGTTAATTCGGAATCTGAATATTCAGAAATGCATGTGCTTTCTACTACAAGCCATATTTATGGAGCTGTATATATGTTTTACTCAAGCAAGATAAAGGCACTAGCCGATAAACTTGACAGTGATTTATATATATTACCATCATCAATACATGAATTAATTTTAATTCCGGTACTTGAAAATGAAGAGGTAGAGACTCTTAGGGAGATGGTTAATCAGGTTAATGAAGAGTCAGTAGAAAATATAGATTACTTATCAGATAACGTGTACAGATTTAACAGAAATACAGAGGAGATTTGTATAGCATAAATTATAAAGGTTGTAGTGGTAATAAATGCCACTACAACTAAAAAGGAGATGCATAATGGAAAGAAAATTTGGATATGCAAGGGTATCAACAGAGGAACAAAATTTAGATAGACAAATATTAGCATTAAGAGAATACGTTAAAGAAGAAAATATTATTGTGGATAAGGCATCAGGTAAAAATTTTCAAAGACCAGGATATCAGGCATTAAAAGGCGTTATGGGATTAAGGAAAGGCGATACATTATACATAATGTCACTTGATAGACTAAGTAGAAACAAAAATGACATAAAAGAGGAGTTGCAGTGGTTTAAAAATAATAATATTAATTTAAGAATATTAGAATTACCTACATCAATGATTGAATTACCAAATGAGCAACAGTGGATAGGAGAAATGGTCACAAATATATTGATAGAAGTAATGTCCAGTATGGCGGAACGAGAGCGTATGGAGATAAGGAGAAGGCAAAAGCAGGGAATTGAAGCGGCAAAGTTAAAAGGAAAGCATTTGGGAAGACCGAGAATAAAAATGCCAGATAATTTTGCTGAAATTTATGCTTTATGGAAAAAAGAAGAAATAACAGCAAAGGAGGCAATGGAAATATTAAATATAAAGAGCAATACGTTTTATAGATTTGTAAAAAAATATGAGAATGAATGTATTGCAAAAGGTCGTTAGAAAATTGAAATATATTGCAAAATAAAAAAGCTACCTTTTGAAATGTGTATAGTGTATATTATAAACATTGTCAAAAGGTAGAGGTTTTGGGTGGCATATGAATATAATCATTTCATAAAAATATCACAAATAGACCTAATATGGTTTGCTTTAAACGAATTAGCAAAATCTTGTTGATTGTCTTTATCTATAATATCTTCGACAAAATCCTTTTTCTTTTTGAATATATCAATATTGAGCGAAGAGTATAATATTTGGCTAATGATTTTTGAAACATATGGTTCCTTAGGAAAAATAAAATCAGAGTTTGTTGAGTCTGATAATATATTACACAAAATATCAGGACTAAAAAAAGGACCAATGGTTTCATCTATTTTGGAAAATTTAATATTATTTTGATGATAGCAAGACATAATTTCTTCATAAGATAAATGGCAAAAATCGTTTGTCATTATGTCATAATTGCGGTCAATATATTTTTGGTATATTTGCGGTAAGATGTCATTTGTTAAAGTATTGAGCAAATCGTTAATACAGACATCCCATAAAGATTCTAAAATCGGAACAGTAATATTACTGACAAATTTTAAAAAATTACTTATTCTGATTGGAGCATACTCAATTCGATTTTCTTGTGGTAAGTTTGTCCGAAAAGCAATAATGTTAGGATTTGAATCAAGGTAGCGTGAATAAGAGGACGGACTATCTGTAACAGCTAAACATGCATACTTAAGAAATAAAGAACGCGAATATATTAAATGACAATATGGAAATGCAGACATAGTGTCTTTTAGTATCTTACCTTCTAAATTATTTAATGAAGCAGAATTTTCAGGTGTTATATTATAGATGCGGTCTAATAAAGGTATAAGACTTTTTATAGTAGAAAATCCATAAAAATATTGCATAGGCGCATCTAATAAAAGTTTATCGGTAGGAGTAGTTAGTTTCTCTTGGTCTAACATATATTCATTATATAAATTAATATAATTTACTAAAATACATTTATTTTTCTTGTCAAGGTTTCTATTTATTGTCCTTATATTGGGATTCTTAATCATAAAACATCCCCAATTTTTCAGATGCTCAGGAAGAGCAAAAGTCTTAGGGTTAGTTTCGTTTTTATCTAGTAATTTTAGTAAAGAGTATGAATAAGTATTTTCATCAAGGCGATTATAATAGTTATGGTACATTTGATAAATAGTGGAAGGGCTTTCAATTTTGAATTCAACAGTTTTATATTTTCCTAACGTTTCAAAATATCCTGCTGAATTGAATTTATCATTTGGAGCAGAAATACTTGTCAAAGTATTATCAGAAAAAGAGTTAAAAAAACCATGGATTATACAATGGCTACGTAGAGAAAGTTTGAGTAATGAAGCTAATGGAGGAAACAAGTCTCTATTTTCTTCGCAAAAGAATGAAGAGGACATAATAGTCATTGGATCAAGAAAATTGTTATATTCACTACTAAATTCCCAGATTACTTCAAATATTTTGTTGAATAAAAGTTTGATTTGCATTTCATTTGCTGAGGCAAAGGAAAAGTTTGCATATTCATCAGATGAATGCAGTTTTTTTAACATTTTATCGGTATCAATTAAATAAAAGTACTTTAGTTTCAATGTTTTACATATAACCTTCTCATCTTTGTTCATAAATCATCCTCCACTTTTTAAAATAATTGTTTATATATTATGACTAATTATACTGCTAAAAGCAAGATATATAAACAGATTTTAAAATAATAATGCAAGAATATAAATATTTTGTTTATAGAAAAAGCTCTATAATAAAATCATCGCTAGCAAATCAAATTAAAAGAAATATTGAGACAGGAGGAGATTAAAATGAACTTTTTTAATCAAATTTATTGCAAAAAGGGCGGAAATTTTGAATTACAATTAAAAAAAATCCAATATGTAGTGCGGGACACTTACGAGGGAGAAAAATTTCAAATGTACTACTTTTTTGAGATTATTGTAAATAAAAGAAATGGAAAACAGCAGACATTCTATGCACAAATCGAAGCGCACAAAGTTAAAAATCCTACATGGGTGAGCGAGAAAACAAATGGTCTGACAACATTATGCAATACAAAAGAATTAAAAAACTGGTTTGAAAATATGGTTCAGAATTGCATTGAACAGGATTGCGTTCCAGAGATTATTTATCCAAAATGTGGGTGGAGAAAGACGAATTGGGGAAAGGTATATGTGTATTCTGGTGGTGCTATAGGAGCAGAAAATTGCAATATACGTGCAAAAGAAGGTTATGAGCTGATGGTAGATATTAATGCAAAGGGTTCAAGAGAGATATTTCACAGAGCATGGGAGATGACAGAAATTTGCAAATCAAATCACGCTAGTTTGCTAATCTACATATTTTTCCATATTGCATTGATGACAACATTATTTGAAGAGTCAGGATACCCGGTAAATTTTTTAATGGGAGTTATTGGTGCTACAGGGAGTAGAAAAACAAGTCTTTGCACGACAATTGCAAAATTATTTAACAGGAAGAGTTTGACTGTGGATGCTGAATTTACTTCAACAACATGTGGCATTGAGGAGAATTTATCAAAATATGGAGACGCCCTTGTGCTAATTGATGATTATGTAGCGGGAGAAACTTTACAGGAGCAAAATGAGGCGAAAAAAAAGTTGCAGGCGTTAGTTCGATATTGTGGTAACAGAATTCCCAAAAGGCGAATGAATTACAATATTGCGGATGAAAAAAAGCCGTTTTATCCAATGAAAGGCTGCTGTTTAATGACAGGTGAGTATATAACAGGGATTACATCCACAATTGGAAGAATATTTCTCGTGAATATAGAAAAAATGGATGTTGACAACTTCAAATTGTCCTATTATCAAAATTATTACCAAATACTTTCCACGCATACATACGATTTCTTGGAATGGGTATCGCAGAGATATGATTCAATCGTCAATTATATTCGTGAAGTATTGCCTCAATATCGAAATGAAAAGATTTTTAATTATCCACGCTATGCAGAAATGTATGCAACGTTTTGTGTAACACTTGACATAATTTTGGAATATGCATATGAAAAGATGTTTATTTCTGAAGTTGAGAAGAATGCTATGTTGATAAAATCGAAGCAAATAACTATTTCAGAATTAAAGGAAAATGAAAAAAATTTATTTGGACAGGATATAGGAACAGTTTTAATTTCGTCCATTTGGGAGTCGATTAATAGCGGAAAATTAAAAATGCAATTATTGTCAAATTGTAATTGTAGAGATTTGAATTCCGGTTTCCAAGATGAAAAATACATTTATATCCAGACAAAAGAATTGGGAAGGCTATTCAAAGATTACGTCAATAAATATGGATTGAACGTTAGAATTGACAATTATTCTTCTATTGCAAAATATCTTGAAGCAAAAGATGTTTTGGATATAAAAATTAATGCAGATGGGGTAAAAGAAAGGGTAAGGAAATTGCCTATTCAAAGAGGAAATCATCAGCGGTACTTATGGATAGAAAAAACGAGACTTGAAAGACAATATATGAATTTAAATGAATAAATAACGGATATAGTGTGTGCTAAAAAGACGGTTTAGGCGGTTTAGACGGTTTGCAATTTTTAGAGCATACACATAATAATTGCAAAATTGATACATGAAACAAATAAAAGGTGGTGAAAACATGAACATTACAAGCAATTTGGTTTATATTCATTATCCAATATACATAGGTATATTGATGAGAAGCAGTTCATAAAATGTAAAAAATATTACAGGACAGCCAGTTGAAAAATAAGGAGTTGATGAAAATGTACAAAGTTAAACGGGAATTTTCGGCAACAAAAAAGACAGTCGAAGATTGCCTGAAAAGCATTATAAGAAAGAAAAAATCAAGCAAATAATTTATCAAAAAATCTATGAAAGGAGGATCAAAAATGTCTACATACAATCCGGCAGCAATTTTTCTACGCAAAAATTGTTATAGAGCAGCGGCATATTGCAGGATTTCAAGAGAAGACGGAGATGGAGAATCAAACTCTATCTCCACTCAAAAGCAGCTGCTTAAAGATTATATATCATGTCATGAAAATATGGAATTAATTGATTATTATTGTGATGATGGATTTACAGGGACGAATTTTAACAGACCTGAGTTTCAGCGTTTGATGGATGATATAGAAAATGGAAAAATAGATACGGTTATCGTAAAAGATTTATCCAGATTTGGACGTAGTTATCTTGATGCCGGAAAGTATTTAGAACGTGTATTTCCGGAAAAACAGATACGATTTATAGCTATTAACGATGGTATTGATAATCTCACACAGGCATACGATATTTCTATGCCAATAAAAAACATGATAAATGAGACTTATGCCAGAGACATCAGTAATAAGGTTCAGTCAGCATTTAAAACAAAGCAGAAACATGGCGAATTTATTGGTGCGTTTGCAGGGTATGGATATAAGAAAGATTTACACAATCACAATCAATTGGTAGTTGATACATATGCGGCAGAGATTGTTAAGAGAATATTTGATATGTACCTATCCGGATATGGGCAGGTTCGCATTGCAAAGATATTAAATGCAGAGGGAATTTTATGCCCGTCAGAATATAAGAAGAGTAAGGGGCTTAATTATAGTAACAGCAAAAAATTAGAAAATACAAAATATTGGACTTACTCTACCATACATAAGATATTAAAGAATGAAATGTATATCGGAAATATGGTGCAAAACAAATATTTTAGAACAATGCACGGTAAGGCACAAAAACTGCCGGAGAGTGAGTGGATTATTGTTAAGAATACCCACGAGGCTATCATTGATAGAGAAGTGTGGGACAAGGTTCAGAGAATAATGAAATCGTCGACAAAAGATGTCGATTTTACATCAGAAAAAAATATATTTGCAGGCAAAATAAAATGTGGTGATTGTGGAAGGAGCATGTCAAAAACAACGTGGAAATCAGCAGAAAAGAATAGAACATATTTTAGTTGTGGTACACATAAAAGATATGGCAAAGGGCATTGCAGTCCGCATACGATTTATTTTGAAGTATTAGAAGAAATTATTCTAAAGGATATCAATAGTATTATTTCGACAGTTAGCAATTTAAAAGAACTTGCAGAGGAAAATGTGAATGACAGCATAAGGAAAACCACATCCATAGAGAGCCGGATAAATATATTAAATAATGAAATTACCAGACTTAAGAAAAATAAACTTTCCAGTTATCAGGATTATAAGGACGAACTTTTAAGCAAAGAAGATTACATTACATATTCAAAAAACTGTGAGAAGCAAATTGTAGAAAGAAATAAAATGATTGCATCACTTCATGAACAGATGGGAGAAAATCAAAAGAATATGGAAGTCTTAGAAAATCCATGGATAACGAATTTAATTCGTACAGGAAAGATAGATAAACTGGATAGAGATGTCGTAGATGATATGATTGATACTATTTATGTTTATGATGATAAAACGATAAAAATTGTTTATAATTTTAGTGATGAGTTAAAGATGTTAAACGTTCAGGATTGATGATTGTAAAAATGAATTAATCTTGAACGTTTATTTTATACTATTTTTATTGGGTATCTGTTATAATTGTTTTATGTAGAGGTAATCAGATATGAATAGTTTAGAAGGTGAAATGGAAAATTTAACAAAAGAAGTATTGGATTTAATTGAATCTAAAAGAGAAGGAAGTTATTGGAACTTTAAACGGGAATGGTATAAAAAGGAAAAAATAGATGATTTATTATTAGATATAATATGTATGTCTAATAATTTAGTTGATAGAGATTGCTATATAATTATTGGAGTGGATGAAGAATCGGATTGCGAAATAAAAAATGTGAGTGGAGATAAAAATAGGAAGAATACACAAAATCTGACTGATTTTTTGAAAGACAAACCATTTGCAGGGAATGTACGTCCGAATGTCTATGTAAGGACATTAAAACTGGGTAAAGATGAAGTGGATGTAATTATAATAAAGAATGGATATAACACTCCATATTATTTAACTGAAAAATTCAGAAGTTTGTTTCCTAATAGTATATATGTGAGAGTAGAGGATACAAATACAAGTAGAGATAAAAGCGCGGACATAGGTAATATAGAGTATTTGTGGAAAAAAAGGTTTAGGATAGATAAACCACCAATTGAAAGAGTAGAGTATTTTCTGAAAGATAAAAAGCAGTGGGATAGTTTTGATAAAGGTGAGATTTATGGTTATTATTATAGATTATATCCTGAATATAACATATGCAAAAAAAATTCAGAAGATAGAACAGGGTACGAATTTTATTTATTTACGCAAATGGATTCTAGACCTCATTGGTATGAAGTATCCATTTTATATAATCAGACAGAAATATGGACTGGAGTGGGAATTGCGTTAGATGGAGGGAGAGCTTTTACGAATGTACCAGAGACAGGATACATAAAAGTTGAGCAGGAGAATATTTTATATAAATATTACATAGAAAACACATTAACTTACGAGATGCATAACTTTTTTCTTGATGAGCATAGTTATGAAGCAATATGGGCTATTGAGCAGTTTATGAAATGTGTTTTAGTATTTAAAAGTGAAAAGGAAAAAGTAGAGTTTGAAAAACATATTAGTTTATTGGAATATAGGAAAATTGATTTTGAGAGGTATGAGCATCATATGAGATATGTACCAGACATAGACGGATATGTAGAAGGGGCATTTAAGAAGGAATATAGAGATGCTTTATTTTTAAAAGATGAGTTAATACAATATAGGAATAAGAAAAGTAAAGATTTAGGGAAATAATAGTATACGATAGGACGAAAAGCATGGAAATAATGACTGAATTAAAAGCACTAGTAAAAAAAATTAAAGATAAATCACTTCAAGAAAAAATCATAATGTGTGAGAAGCATTGGAAATCGGTCTCTTTATTTATTACATCTGTAGCAACAGCAATTTTTATATTATGTAGGATGTTATATTTTAGTTATTATAAGGGAGCATATTCGGTTTATCATTTGGAAGATAGTTATATAGATATGTCTAATGAAACAATAATCATTAGAATTGCTAAGACTTTGTTTGTAATGTCGGTAATATTTGTATCTAATTATGTATTTTATGTGATAGGAACAAGTAAAGACACTGGGAGAATTAGATTAAAACGTAAATTGAAAACGATAGTATATATATTATTTGAAATATTAATACTAGTTTTTATTAGTACTTTAGAAACAAATTTTTCGACGAGTGAAGTAATAAATGAGTTTTCAAAAGCTAGTAGGAGTGAGATAATAGGTATAGTTATTCTGACATTATACACAAGCCTTTTAATAAATATTTTTGCAATACAAATATGCATTAGGAAAAATGATAGAATTTTTAGATATATTTACAATAAAATTATAAAGCCTATTATTCAAAAACTAAAAATAGATAGTGCTCATAGTAGTCAAACAGAAATAAATAATGAGGATAGTAATCAAAAAGATTATGGATGGATAATATTTTGTATTATAATTATTATTATGGCTTTATGTTTGGAGATGACCTTATTATATTCGTTTGGAAAAAGTAATGAACTGAGTAGAAAAGAGTATAAAGTGATTGTTCAAAATGTGGAGAATAATGAAAATTCGCAATTTAAGATTGATGGAAAAGATGTGGAAATTTATATTATTATTTACGAAAATAAGGAAGAGTGTGTTGTTTCAAAATTAGAAAATAAAAATGGAAAAGTTACAAGGCGGCTTGAAGAAAATAAAAAAATAAAAAAAGAGAATCTAGAAATCTACTATTGCGATGATATATATGAAATATGTAATTGTCTGACCCTTTAATTATTTTTGTATTATGGAATGTTAAAGAGAGAGGTAAAGGGGCTAAATAGATATTGAACACATGACAAGTAATCGGGTATAATACAACTATTAGTAGGAAAATAAATTATTGATAGAAAGAAGAGGTGAGGTATTATGAGTATTCAATCAGATGTAGAAATGTTATCAATACAGGCGGTAGAAATTTATGCAAAAAAGAATAATATATCTACAAGTGAAACCTATGCTTTATTTCATAACCATCAAGTGTTTGAGAAAATAATGCTTCAACATGAGTATTTACACCAGGTTGGCATTGATGAGGTTATGGAATATGTCAGCAAGGTGATAGAAGAAGATTCGCATCAATTAATTGTCTTTCATGGCACGACAAAATTATTTGACAAGATAGATTTAACAAAGTCACATAATCGTAGAGATTTCGGAAAGGGGTTTTATACAACAATTCTTGAGAAACAGGCAAAGGAATGGGCATATAGGTTAAGTTTAAGAGAAGAATCTGAGTTGCATTATGTATATCAATTTATATTTAGTGAATCTGATTGCCTTAAAATTAAAAGATTTGATTCATTAAGCGAAGAATGGTTAGAATTTATTAAAGAAAACAGGGCAAAAGGTGGTTTGCAACATAATTATGATGTGGTGATAGGACCAGTAGCAGATGATAATACTATGGAAACGGTACAACTGTATATTGCAGGTGTATTAAAAGCAAATGAAGCGGTGGAGAGACTCAGATATAGTCAAGTGAATAATCAGGTATCTTTTCATACTGAAAAGGCTTTAAAGCATTTAAAATTTGTAAGGAGAGAAAAATATGATGGAAACAATTTATACTTTTAATGGTAAAGACATTACGATGAATATATGTGTTCAGATAAGAGCAGTAGTAAAGATTATCCAGAAAGAATTAAATCTTCCTTTTGAAGAAGCAACCGGTCTGTTTTATAATTCACAGACTTACAAAACACTACAGAATACAGAGAATGCTCTTTGGGCAGAATCTCCCGAATATATTGCAGATCAGTATTTTGCAGAAAGCAAATAAAAGATATTAAGATAATGTGTCAATGTATTAAGGATAATTATTCATGATATAAAAAGACAAAGACAAAAGTGTTATGAACTGAAGAACATTTCATTGACACAGTACATAAACGAATGTTAATATAAATAAGTACAAGGGGGACGAGTAAGAATAATTGTAATAGAAAAAATAGAGTGTTTAGCATATACTTCCCCTTGTGATTAGCAAGGGTTTTTTTTGTTTTTGATTGTATGATTTTAAACAAAATTTCTAGTTAATAATAAATACAGAATAGAAGGTTATGAGTATAGTAAAGTGAAAAAAAGAAGGGAATAAAAATGACACTTACGAATGAAGAAATTATAGGCTTGATGTATAAGGGAGAACAGAATAGAGATGCAAGCAGTAAAGTTCGTGGCTTTTTATTTCAGGATTTAGTCGCTATTGATGAACTACTGAAGGATGAAACAGAATATATATGCACGGAGTACGTAGAGGATGTGTTTTGCGCCAAAGCAAATAAAATAGTAATTATTCAAGCAAAATATTATCCTAAAACAGATGTAAATCAAGATGCAAATATAAGTGCAATTATGAGAGATTTATATTATCAGTTTTTGCGCTTAAACGTATATGGATATTCAGGTGATGTTATACCACAGCTTTCTATTTATTCAAAAAAAGATGTAAATGACGTAACATTAGAACAGTTAAAAAAATATATTGGTGTTGATAGAGATAAAAAGCCAGATTTCAAGAAAAATAATATTGAAGATTTATATGAAGAGAAAAAGAAGAAAGCACAAAAAAAGTGTTTTGATAACTATGCTTATGATAAATCTATGGAAAGATTTCTTGATAGATTAAATATAAACACACAATATCAAAGAATAGGAGAGTATAGGAAGGAACTCGAAGATAAAATTAATGAAGAAATTAAAAGTACTTCGACGATATCAGATGAAAATAGTAGAAAAACTATTGCAATGGGATTAGCTATCCGTTTTATTCAAGATTCATATAACGATGCTAAAAATGATAGTAGAACAGAATTTGAGAAAAAGAAAAGAACTCGTAAAGAATTTTTGGAATACTTACAAAGAAATACATGCCTAATAAATGAAGAATGTATTGGAGCATATTTAGAAGGGGTAGTGTATGATATTTGGAGTGAAAAGGAAGAAGATAACCCAAGTTTAACACAAAATCAACTTGAGTTACTACACATTATTGTAGGTAATACTGCAAAATGGATATCCCAATTGTGTAACAATATAAAAGGACAAAAGCAGTTAATTAATACAATAAGTAGAAGGAAAAAAGAATATGTAGATGAATATGAAAATTTTGATATAGAGAAGAGATTGACTATTGTAAAAGAACATAGAGCGGAATTAGAAGATTATCTCTGTTTTTTATGGAAAATATTATTTGACGTAAATCAGGACTTGGTTGAGAAAGAATTTAATAAGAAAATAAAAGAAATATTGAGAATTGAGAATTACATAGATAAAAGCGAAAATAAAATTATACAGTTAAATTTTAATTCTAATGCACCAACTGCTGTCTTGTTATCAGGAATAGGAGATAGTAGACAAGGTGAAAAAATGAGAAATATTCTGAGCAGAATGAGAGTGAGTAAACCTGAATTATGGTATCTTTGTGGTAAAAATAAAGGATACTTTTCATATGCTCAGAATATTTCGGAGATAATGCAAGGATTAAATGTCGCATCAATTGCCCAAGAAACTTTTAAAATAGAATGCATGAATTGTATTAAGGTTGATCTGGGTGAATGGAGTAAAATTGATGAATGTAATGATACGATTTTCAGTGAAAAATGTGTGGAGGATTAGAAATATGACATGGATGGAGTGTTTTGAAAAATATGGATATTACTCTTTATTGAATTATGATACAGATGACATTGATCCTGAAATGGATTTTTTTCTTGAAGATGGCGAAATTCCAAATCAATTACGTGAAATATATTTAAGTAAATATAGAGATGAATTATTTTTGATTCTACAACCTGGTGAAGATGAGGATATTAAAAAATTTTGTCAAATATGGGACAACAATATTATGGCATTTATTAATTTTGGAAGTCTTCCGGATGACAATAGAGAAAGTATAAAGAAACTTAGATACAATATTGTTCAGGTGGTTTTGTACGGTACAGGTGAAAATAAAAATGGAGTTAAATATATGAATGAGCCAAGTGATTTTTCAGAAGAAAAATCGACATCAGTATCAAGGAAAATATTTATAAAATCTAATGATGCAGATGAATTAGATGAGGAAAACAAAATATTATTGCCTTTTTGGTATGATGAATTTGAGAAAATTCCAGAAAATGTGGAAGCAGAACAACAGTTGAAGAAAATGTTACCAGATGAATATGAAGTTGCTACATTATATCAAGAACATGAAAAGGTTGATATGAGAAAAAAGGAACATGAAACAGGTGATTTTTCATACACAGAAGATGAATTTGAATCAATAAAGAGGTGGTTGTGTAATGATGAGAATTAAGCAACTTGAGGTTGAAAATTTTAGAGTGTTTTTAAAAAAGGAAAAGTTTGATTTTTCAGATGCGGATTTGATTTTATGTGATGCGCCAAATGGAAGTGGAAAAACAACTATGTTAGATGCTATTGAGTGGTGTTTGACGGGGAATATTGGAAGATTGAGTGATACTTATTCCAAGAGACTGTCAAAATCAGATCAAAAAAAGAATTACAATCTAAAAACAATATTGAAGCATAAAAAGTGTCCAAAAGAAAATACAATAGTGAGTTTGAAGATAATGTTGGACGGCAATAAGTATATAATAACTAGAGAGCAGAAAGATGATACGCTATTGAACCCAGGACAAGTAATTGTATATGATATGGATAATAATTTATTAGATAAAGAGATATTGGAGGAGTGGGTTCAGAAAGAGACATTTTATCAATATCATGTTTTTGATATGCAAAAAGCATATAATTTCCTAGGAAAAGACAAGCAAAGTGTAGAAAAATTTTTTGTTGATTTTACTAGGCAGTATAATGAAGCTAAAAGAGTTGTTGATAACTTGGAGGTGTTTCAGGATGATATAAATTTGAAAAAACAGGAGATAAGTGGGAAGAAAATTTCTGAGGATAAACTGAAAGATGTACGTGAGAAAATTGCAGCATATGTTGAAAAAAAGGAAATGTTGCAGTATGAAAAAAAATTACTATTTGAAAATGAAAATGTTGAAATAATTTCTCAAAGTAAAGAAGAAATGGATGTACAATTACAAAAATTGTACAGGTGCGGATATAGCAAAGCTAGTGAAATAATAAAAACTTTGTTGAATGGACAACAGGCATTAGAAATAAAAACACATTTAGAAAATGTTGAAAGAGAAATTCTGCAACATCCTAAGGAAATATTAAAAGTTGTTGAAAAAGAATTATATAATGAAAATTTTAAAGTGCAACTAGAAAATGAATTGTTAGAATTACAGAAAATGTCATTAACTAAGGATAATATAGAATTGAAACATTCTAAAATTATAGAGTTTCAAAGAAAAGAATTTACAAAAGATTATTGGAATGTGGAATGGGAAAAAGTTTTAAACGAGAATAGCGTGATTGAAGAATTGCGAAATGATATCAATATATTGGGGGATGGGAATAATGTTTTAAATTTACTTACATCATTAATTGCAGACAAAAATTCAGTTATTGAATATAGGAATCAACTGCGTAATAATGGAGAAGAAATGATATGCCCATTATGTGGTTCAAGTGAAACTTTTTCAGAGATGGAAGATGAGGAGATTTTACAACAGGCTCAAAAATATAGTGATGAGCATGCAAAATTATTGGGAGATAAAAAGAAGAAGTTAAAGGCTCACGAAGATGCAAAAAATCAATTGATGACAGATATAGTTGAAAGAGCGAAGAATGCATTAAAAGAAAAAATGACAGAAGTTTCATCCACTCTAAAAGAAATAGTTATATTAAATGAAATATGCAAGAACTATACTACATATGTGGAAAGACTTCAGTCATTTGATTCGAAAAAGTATAGCTTTGAAAATTTAAAGGAATATAAAAAAGTTGAAAATTATATTGAAGAGATAAATAGAGATGTAGTTAGCAAAGAGAAAAGTAATCAATTAGAAAAAGACGTAAAAGATATTTTAATAATTATTGGATATAATTCTGAAGGGAAAAGTTATGAAGAAATATTAAAAGAGACAGAAATTCAGTCAAGAGAAGTGCCACGAATCGTAGAATATAGTAATGAATTGCTATCTAAAAAAATTACTTCGCTGCAACAATGTATTAGTAATAAGGAAATCGTTTCTACTAAAAATCAATTAGAAAAATGGGAGGAAACTAATAGACAAATAGATGAAAAAATTGATGAGTTAACTAAACTTAATGATTTGGTCGGGGGAAAAATAGATGATATAAATAAGGTGTTATTGGATTTGAGAAAAGAGGAATATGCTATGGTTGGTCCTTATTTATCAAAAATTTTTCAAAAATTGTCTCGAGATATTCATATTAAAGAGTTTAGATTGTCTAAACGGGATTCTAATCAAGGAAGTAAAGAACTTGATATATTAGATGAAGAGGGCAGACCGATATTGAATATGTTCAGCGATGGGCAATTAAGCGTTTTTATGATGTCGTACTTCTTGGGAAATGCGTTTAGATTAGCAGATAAGGAGAAAATGTCCATTTATATGATGGATGATGTTACTAGTTGTATGGATGATATAAATATGTTGGCTTTTCTAGACTTGATTAAATATCAGTTAAAAACTGAAAATGGAGCTTTTTCGCAATTATTTTTTTCTTCTTGCAATGAACGAATACATAACTTATTGGAATGGAAAGCAAATGGATGTGGAATTAAATGTAAGAGAATTGTGTTGAATGAAGTTCAAAATTAATGAATGAAATATTAAATTTTGAAGTATTTTGGCTTTCATATGTAAGAATGCGCAAGTGGGGAAAATCCTACTTGCGCATTTTACCATTTCCCCATGCAGCGTCAAAAGACAGTGCAACCATAGGTTTGTCAGTGTTAACACGGTAAATTGGAAGCTTCTTGCCGTTAGCAGAAGCGGTGATGGCTTCAAGTCCGTTGCTAAATAAATCTTTTTCGTAAATATATGTAGCACCGGCTATCATAATAAGAATAACAAGCCAGAAAATACTTCTTTTCATAAGTGGAATTCTTTCTGAAGATGACATAAGCATACTTTCCAAGATAATTACTATAGTTTATGTAAAGAAAATAATAATATGAAATTTAATTATAAGAATATTTCTATGACCGACATACTATAATGACATTTTCGTTATACATTATCATGCTTCATTAGGCAGAATAAAAATATAGCATATATATATGCTATATCAATAAATGTTAAAAAATATCAATAATTTTTCGCCACCAATCCCCTAAAACCAAACCGACAATCCCTTCCCAAAAATCTCCTGAGAACATTTCCAAAACTTTATCAAGTACCTAGAAACTGCAAAAATCGCCCAAAAAACATACAATTTTTGCCACTTTGCGTACAAATAGGAAACTTAGTGCTATAAAAATGACTAACAGTTCTGTGCAGGAAATGTTTGAAAATACATTAAAAAAGTACTGGGCGTTCAATGGAGCGGAAAATTAAATTAGAATGTCGGGAAGGCACTGCAACTGAAGTAGGGGTAAAAATGAAATAGCGGAAAGTACTAAATCAGTGTTTAAGGTAGTAAAGGTATTTATAAGATATTAATTTAAATAATTAGGAATAAGGAATTAGGAAATGCCAAAAAATGACTCAAATATAATGGCAAAAACATAAGATGCAAAACTATGACGCACTTAAAAGGTATATGGAGAAATCGGACTCATCTGTATATATGGGGAAGCATACAGATTACAAAAGAAGAACACATCTGACAGTACTTTTCGGAAAAACTTAAATATATAGAAAAGTCAATACATCCAATTCTTTTAAAGATAAGGGGTTGTAAATAAATAAGAAGGAGGAACAAAGATTATGAAGAAATTAATTTCTAAATTAGGAGTTTTAGCAAACTGTATGGCTTTAATGTTAGTTATTCAGAGTGCTAACACAGCTTGCGCATGGATTGTTCATCAGCCTGAATTTCCAGAACAGGCAAGCAAGTTTAAAAAGGTAAAATAATATGATTGAAAAGTTAACCAATCATATTGTGGATTGCCAAATCGCTTCCGGAAAAATCAAAGAGGAAGAAGGTAGCGTGTATCGATACGGATACACGCTATTTTTTGAGAAATTAATCAATATAGCCATAGCTTTAATAATTTGTTTAATAACAGGTAAGTGGCTTGCGGTAGGACTTTTTCTTCTTGCAGTTATTCCGTTTAGAAGTTTTGCAGGAGGCTGGCATGCAAAAGAATTTTGGCAATGTGCGATTTTATCTAATTTAATGATAGTTATAATGCTTGCTATTATTGGAAATTTATGTATTAGCAATAAAAGTATATACATAATATTTGAAATAATAACACTTTTAGCACTTATTTTTATAATACCAACACAGAATCCTAACAAAAAATTATCGCAAAATGAATTAAAAAAATATAAAAAAGTTTCATTTATTATATGGTTAGTACAATGTTGTTTGTTAGTTGTATTTTTTGTTTACAAAAGTTATCAATTTTCCGCCATAATGTTGTATACTCATATTATTATAGTAATCGCAGCGGTAGCTCAGACTATGAGCGAAATAAAAAACAGATAGATAAAGAGTGGAATAAGATAATGTTTAATGTTGCAATATGTGATGATGACAAAAATTTTATACAGTACGTTGAAGATATAATTAAGGAATTAGGATATGCGGAAGATGTAAAGTTTTTTGAATATCTGTCAGGTGAGGAATTTCTTTTTGACATAGATGAACGTGGGGATTTGGACTTAGTTGTTTTGGATATTCAAATGGGTGAAACAGACGGAAATCAGGTTTCTGTTGAACTTAGAAAAAGATATAAAAGTACAACTTTAGTTTTCTGTTCAGGATATTTTAAACCATCTCCGGAGAATATTAAAGTTTCGCCTTTTAGATTTTTATTAAAGGAATATTCAAGAGAGAGAATGGTAAGTGAGTTTAAAGAAATTTTTGAATATTTAACGAACAATAAAGATGAGCCTTCGATTGTATGTCGGGGAGAAAGAAGTCAGGTCCAGGTGTATGCTAATGAAATTATGTATATTGAAATTTCTAAGAGAGGAACAAAAGTACATACGTTAAACAAAGTTGGTCTGGTAGAAAAAGTATATTCCTGTAAAAAGAGTTTAGGTTTTTTGTATGAATTGTTTAAGGAAAGTAATTTCGCTTATGCACATAACAGCAATATTGTTAATTTGAAATATGTAAAAAAACTTTGCTCTGAGGAACTAAAATTAGTTGATGGTCAGGTTTTATCAGTTTCAAGAACGAAGATTAAGAATTTAAGAAAACAGGTTACAGAGTATTTTGAGAGAAAATATAGGTAGGGGAGAATAGAATGAAAACGTTGATTTTGATTTTCCATTTATTGGTGTGTATATTTGAAGTATGGATGCTATCTGATTTTTATGATGCCTTTTTAGGCTATAAAAATAAAGGAAAAAAGAGAAATATATTTATAGTATTATGTTTTGCATTAATTATTTTTGCAATTAATAGCTTTAATAATACAGTATTAAATCTGTCAGTTGTACCATCTATGTATTTTGTGTTAGCTGTAGTAGGTTTTAGTGGAAACATATACAAAAAAATATTTGGAACTTTCATAGGCACGGTAGTTCTTATGGGAACAGAATTAATTGTTGTGGGAGCGTTAAGTGTAACATCCCAGCAGTTAATTGAAAGCAGTATGATGTATGAACCTTCAGCCATAAGGTTAACTGTAATTGTAAAAATAATTACTCTTATGGTGTTTGCCGTTATTAAACAGTTTGTGACAAAAGAAGGAACAAATATGGACGGGGCAACATTTATGCTATATATGGTTTTGCCGTTGTCGAGTATTGGAATTATGTTTTCCATAGCTTTTTGCAATATTGATTTTGGAAATGTAACTTTAGCAAAATACTGTCTTGCAATATTTTGTATTCTGCTTATGGTAGGAAATGGAACAGCATTTTATGCCTATAACAGATATGCAAAACTTTGTATGGAAAGAGAAATTAATAAGCGTACAGTTCTTATGCAGGAAATGGAGCTTGAAAATTATAAGAAGATTAATCAGGCAAATGATAAGTATATGGAATTATTACATAATTCAAATCATTATATGAGGACTGTGTATGGATTGTTAGAACAGGATAATAAAGATGAAGCAATAAACATTATGGATTCTGTTTTGACCGAATATGAAGAGGGTGAGCTTATTGAATATAGTACGAATTCTATACTTAATACTATTTTAAGCGAATATTATGATAAGTCTAAAACCAATCATATAGAATTTAACATTTTCGTTGAACCGGGATTTAATATTGAGTGCGTTGAGTCCATGGATCTTGTAGCAATGGTTAGCAATTTGATTTCAAATGCATATGAAGCAGCACTGAAAAGTGACGAGAAGAAAATAAAAGTTCAAATGTATATGCAAAATGACGGAAGTTTTATTATAATAAAGATAGAAAATTCATTTAGTGGGGAGATAGTAAGGCAAGGTGACAGGTTGCTTACAACAAAGAAAGACGGAAATATTCACGGCGTAGGAATTGAAAGCGTTGAAAAAGTTGCAGAAAAATATGATGGTTGGGTTTCTACATCATGGGGCAATAAAAGTTTTAGGACAATGTTAGTACTTAACAATTCTTATGTTGTGTAAATAACAACGGAGATTAAAATGAAAAACAGAAGAAGAAAAAAGAAGAAAAGCTTATTAAAGAAAATATTTATTTTTCTTTTAATTGTGGCAGTTGCCGCAGTGGCACTTATAGGGGCAAGGTACTTTATTAACAGACAGAAAGTTGTAAAACTGGATGAGATTGAAATGCCGGACTGGATTAAGTCGGAAATTATTGAGGTGGACGGCACTTCAAGAAGCGGTGAAAAGCTAAGTTCCGTAAAGGATATTGTGGTTCACTATGTTGGCAATCCGGGAAGTACGGCAGAACAAAATAGAAATTTTTATGCAGGGGACCAGTCTAATGTCAGTTCCCATTTTGTTGTGGGTTTAAAGGGAGAGATTATTCAATGTATTCCTTTGTCTGAAATGTCTGCAGCAAGTAATTGGCGAAACAATGACACTATTTCAATAGAGGTTTGTCATCCTGATGATACGGGAAAATTTAACAAGAAGACATACAAGTCATTGGTTAAGCTTGTGGCATGGCTAGAGGATCAGTGTGGTTTGGAAGATGGGGACGTTATAAGGCATTATGACATTACAGGAAAAGAGTGTCCAAGGTATTTTGTTACTCATGAGAATGCGTGGAAAAAGTTTAAGCAGGATGTGGCAGATTATAGAAAGGGTGAACAGTAATGATTACAAAGATGGGTGTACCTTTTAATGGCTTGGCAGGAGCAGGTTTTTCAGGAAGTTATAAGGGAATGAGATTTTTTATGAAAACTTATGACAAAGAAAATATTAGCGTATTCGTTTATCCTGAGCCATATAATTTTGAAAATACTAAGGATGAAAATAAGGAGAAAGTGGAGTTCCCTTATACTCACGAAGGCGTGGACCAGTGCATTGACTGGCTTAATCAGAAATACATTGATGATAAAGATAAATGGGATGAGGCATTTAATTCAAGAATGAATGCGGAATAATAAAGTACAGTAATGGAAAAATTATTGTCGAATAAACAAGAAACTTATTGATAAAAATTCTCGATATGGTCTATAATGAATAATATCCGTGAGGGATTGTGAGAGTGTAAATCAGGTTACAATCAGCATAATCCTAATTGGAGTGTATTTACACCAGTGTAGGAAAAAGCAAGTAGCCATAGAAACGCATTAAGGTTACAGGGCTAGGAGGCATATTACATTATGAGACTTTCAGATTTGAAACAGGGACAGACGGGAATAATACGTCAGGTAGGTGGAGGCGGTCAATTACGTCAACATTTCCTTGATATGGGATTAATACAGGGAACTGAGATTACATATATGAAGGCTGCACCTATGGGTGACCCTATAGAATATAGAATTTGGGGATATGAATTAACTCTTCGAAAAGATGATGGGGCCAAGATTGAAATAGAATTAGTGGAAAAAAGAGAAGGTAAAAAAGAAACAGGAGAACATAAATCTTCTAATTTTACTAACCATCCTCATATTGGTGAATCAGGAATTTACCACGTAAAACAGCGTGGGGAAACAATAGAAAAAGGACAGTTAATAACTTTCGGATTGGCAGGAAATCAGAATTGTGGAAAGACTACTTTGTTTAATCAACTTACAGGCTCTAATCAGCATGTGGGGAATTTTCCGGGAGTTACGGTAGACAGAAAAGATGGTCAGATAAGAGGACAGGAACACACAATGGTTGTGGATTTGCCGGGAATTTATTCCATGTCACCTTATACAAGCGAAGAAATTGTATCAAGAGAATATTTTCTAAATGACAGACCCAGGGGAATAATTAATATAGTAGATGCAACTAACATAGAACGAAATATGTATCTTACAATGCAGCTAATAGAGCTTGATATACCAATGGTTCTTGCTCTTAATATGATGGATGAGGTGACAGCTAACGGAGGAACAATTGATGTTAACAAGCTGGAGGCAACACTTGGAATTCCGGTTATTCCTATTTCAGCGGCAAAGAATGAAGGTGTTGATGAATTAATAGAACATGCTATGCATGTGGCAGTTCATAGAGAAAGACCGGGACGAATGGATTTTTGTGATGCTGATGGAGAAGACCATGGTGCAGTTCATAGATGCATTCATTCTATTATGCATCTTATTGATGATCATGCACATAGCAATTTGGTGCCTATTAGATTTGCAGCAAGCAAAATAATAGAAGGTGATACAGATATAATTGAACGTTTAAAGCTTGATCAAAATGAAAAAGAAATGATTGAACATATTATTGTTCAAATGGAAAATGAAAGTGGAATGGATAGACTTTCAGCCCTTGCAAAAATGCGTTTTACATTTATAGACAAGGTATGCAAGTCAACTGTTGTAAAACCAAGGGAGAGTAAAGAGCATTTAAGAAGTCAAAAAATAGACAAAATCCTTACAGGAAAATATACAGCAATTCCTGCTTTTGCAGTAATAATGGCATTGATTTTCTGGTTAACATTTGGTGTTATAGGAAACAGACTTCAGGCACTTATGGATATGGGAATAAGTTATTTAAGTGATTTATGCAACAGTGCAATGGTCAGTGCCAATGTTAATGAAGTTTTGCAGTCACTAGTTATTAACGGAATTTTCGTAGGCGTAGGTAGTGTTTTAAGTTTTTTACCTATCATAGTTGTTTTGTTTTTCTTCCTATCATTGTTGGAAGATAGTGGATATATGGCAAGAATTGCCTTTGTAATGGATAAGCTTTTAAGAAAAATAGGTTTATCAGGAAGAAGTTTTGTACCTATGATTATAGGTTTTGGTTGTTCAGTTCCTGCTATTATGGCAACAAGAACTTTACCTTCAGAGCGAGATAGAAAGATGACTATTATGCTGACACCGTTTATGAGTTGTTCGGCAAAGATTCCAATTTATGCGTTTTTTACTGCAGCATTCTTCCCACAAAATGGAACAATAGTAATGATTGGTCTTTATTTTACGGGAATAATAGTTGCAATATTGTACGCATTAGTATTAGACAAAACTAAGTTTAAAGGTGAACCGGTTCCTTTTGTTATGGAACTTCCAAACTACAGAATGCCGGGAGCCAAAAGTGTACTAAGACTTATATGGGACAAGGCTAAGGATTTTATAACAAGAGCCTTTACAGTTATATTCATAGCGTCACTTATTATATGGTTCCTTCAGACATTTAGCATTACATTTAATATTGTATCAGATTCTAAGGATAGTATTTTGGCATTAATAGGTGGTGTTATCGCACCAATATTTGCACCTTTAGGCTTTGGAGACTGGAGAGCATCAACAGCTCTTATAACAGGCTTTACAGCAAAGGAAAGTGTTGTAAGTACAATGACAGTGCTTTTAGGAGGAAGTCCTGTGGCAACAATGTTTAATACACATAATGCAATAGTATTTTTAGTATTTACACTTTTGTATACTCCGTGTGTTGCAGCCATTGCTTCAGTAAAAAGAGAACTGGGTGGAAAATGGGCTATTGGAGTTGTGGCATTACAGTGTGGAATGGCTTGGATAATAGCTTTTCTGGTTAATCTGATTCTTATAGCTGCAGGTGTTTAAGTTTGCTTGACAAGTGTTTTTTCTTATAATATAATCAGTTCTAATGGCGACGACGAAGAGAAGTAGCATTAATTATCGCTTTCAGAGAGCAGGCGTAGGTGGAAGTACTGTAGAATGAATTAATGTGAATAACACTTTAGAGCTGCAATCCGAAAGTTGAATTTAATAGTTGTTTAGATAGCACTTTTGATAGGTAGTAATATTAGAAGAGTTGATATTTGATTAGTAGGTGAGCCGTAGCTGAACGATAAACAGCAGGTTTTTAAACCGATGAGTGGCTGCAGAGCAGTAAATCAGGTGGTACCGCGGACTTAAAGATATTTATGGTTCGTCCTGAAACGATTTCGTTTTGGGACGGACCTTTTTTGTTGCGTAAGTCTTAGCGAGAGAATTCGCAAATGAACTCTTTTTGAGTTTAAGTCCTGATTGAAATCGGATACTCGTATTTTTGAAGGGAGAAAACTAATGAACACGAACACAAATAACATTTATCGTGACGTAACAATGGACAACATTTCAGAAAAGAATGTTGGCGAAACAGTAAGAATTGCCGGTTGGATTGAGAATATCAGAGACCACGGCGGAGTTTCTTTTATTGACCTTAGAGATATGTATGGAGTTATGCAAGTTGTAATGCGTGACACTTCTCTTCTTGAAGGATTAAACAAGGAAGATTGTATTTCAGTAGAGGGACCAATTGAACACAGAGACGAAGAAACATACAATCCAAAGATTCCAACAGGAACAATTGAATTAGAAGCAAAAAGCGTAGATATTTTAGGAAAAGTATATAAACAGTTACCTTTTGAAATTATGACTTCAAAGGAAACACGTGAAGATGTAAGACTTAAATATCGTTACTTAGATCTTAGAAATGCTAAGGTTAAGGATAACATGATTTTCCGTTCAAAGGTTATTTCATATTTAAGAGAAAAGATGGTAGAAATGGGATTCTTAGAAATCCAGACACCTATCCTTTGTGCATCATCACCTGAAGGAGCTAGAGATTATATCGTTCCTTCAAGAAAGTTTAAAGGAAAGTTTTATGCATTACCACAGGCACCACAGCAGTATAAGCAGTTATTAATGGTGTCAGGTTTTGATAAGTATTTCCAGATTGCACCATGTTTTAGAGATGAAGATGCAAGAGCAGACCGTTCACCTGGAGAATTTTACCAGTTAGACTTTGAAATGAGTTTTGCAACTCAGGAAGATGTTTTTAGAGTAGGTGAAAAAGTTTTAGCGGACACATTTAATAAGTTTGCACCTGAAGGATATGAAGTTACTCAGGCTCCATTCCCTATTATCAGTTATAAACAGGCTATGCTTGAATTTGGTTCAGACAAGCCTGACCTTAGAAACCCATTAAGAATAATTGACCTTACAGACTTTTTCCAGAGATGTACATTTAAACCATTCCACGGAAAGACTGTTAGAGCTATTAAGGTTCATGCAGATATGTCTAAGGGATTCCACGAGAAATTACTTAAGTTTGCACAGAGCATTGGTATGGGTGGACTTGGTTACTTAGAAGTAATGGAAGACAAATCATACAAGGGACCAATCGATAAGTTTATTCCTGATGACATGAAGGAAGAAATCAGAGAAACAGCTGGTCTTGAAGTTGGAGACACAATCTTCTTTATTGCTGACAATGAAAAGAATGCTGCTTTATATGCAGGTCAGATTCGTACAGCATTAGGCGAAAGACTTGACCTTATTGAAAAGAACTCATTTAAGTTCTGTTATATTAATGATTTCCCAATGTATGAATATGACAAGGAAACAAAGAAGATGGAATTTACTCATAACCCATTCTCAATGCCACAGGGTGGACTGGAAGCTCTTGAAACAATGGATCCTGAAGAAATTCTTGCATACCAGTACGATATTGTATGTAACGGTGTAGAACTTTCATCAGGTGCTGTTAGAAACCATGATATGAAGATTATGGTTAAGGCATTTGAAATTGCAGGCTATACAGAAGAAGACTTAAAGGAAAAATTCGGAGCTTTATACAATGCATTCCAGTTTGGTGCACCACCACACGCAGGAATGGCACCTGGTGTTGACCGTATGATTATGCTTCTTCGTGATGAAGAAAACATTCGTGAAGTTATTCCATTCCCAATGAATGGTAATGCACAGGATCTTATGTGTGGAGCACCTGGAGAAGTAACCGAACAGCAGTTAAGAGAAGTTCACATTAAAGTAAGACAGTAGTATTGTTTAGCGGATAGATTAAAGAAAGACAATAATATTGTTTAGCAGAGAGGTTAAAGTAAGACAGTAATATTGTTTAGCAAGGAGATGGTTGAAATGAAAAAGTACAGTACAGTAGTTTTTGATTTGGATGGAACATTGTTAAACACATTAGAAGACTTGGCAGATGCAGTTAACTATGTGCTTAGAAAGTTTGGCTGGGAAGAACATACAATAGACAGAGTTAGAATGGATGTTGGAAATGGAATTAAGAAGCTTGTGGAGCGTTCCGTACCTGATGGCTTGAACAATCCTAAGTTTGAGGAAGCCTATGAAACTTTTATGGAATACTATCAGGCACATTGCCAGATAAAGACTGACGCATATCCCGGAATATTGGATTTGTTAAAAAGCCTAAAGGACAAGGGCTACAAGATGGCAATTGTTTCAAACAAGGCTCAGTGTGCAGTGTCAGAGTTAAATGAAATATATTTTAAGAAATATATCGACGTGGCAATTGGCGAAAACGAAGCCGGTGGCATTGGCAAGAAACCGGCACCTGATGAAGTAAACTTAGCACTTGAACAACTTGACAGCACAAAGGCTGAGTCAATCTACGTGGGAGACTCCGACGTAGACAAAGCCACAGCAGACAACTCACAGCTTGACTGTGTACTATGCCAGTGGGGTTTTAGAGACTTAGAATTGCTGGAAAGCCTGAAGCCAAAGAGCATAATTGCAAAGCCGGAAGAACTTATAGAAGTATTAGAAGGCTAGACAAGTAAATAGAAAATAAAAGTGTAAAAAAAAGAAACCACTGTGGTTTCTTTTTTTACTTAATAATTATAATCTACAGCACTCCGCAGGCTTTCTTTGCCAGCATATCAGCCATATCATTGTATTTGTCACCGGAATGACCTTTGACTTTTTCAAACTGTACGTTTACTTTGGCTTTGATTTTGTTGTAATAATCTCTGTAGGCTATTGTGCCTTTCTTGTTGGCTTTCCATTCTCCGGTACACCATTTTGAGATTCCCATATAATCATAATAAATTGAAAGATTGGTGATGCCGTGGTTTACTGCATATTCCATCGCTGCCATTGAACCAAAAATCTCGCCTGCAACATTACGCATTGAAGCCATTTCCGCATCGGAGAAAGATTTTGACATATGAAGTTCTTCGCCATTGTGAAACATTACGACGCCGTAGCCGAATTCCTTGGTGGCAATATTGTAGCTTCCGTCAACATAGGCAGTGGCGCAGGAAGAATCAGAGGCAATGCTGCCATCAACGTCAATAGGGATTCCTGAATTGGAAGAACTTTCAATGCCTAAAAAAGCAAGAGCTTCATCTTTAGTTTTAAAGCTTTTGAAAACTGCGCCGGAATAGCCGTCAACGCTTTTCTTACATTCGTCCCACGTTTCAAAAATTCCGGGAGTCTTACCATTTTTTACAGCATAAAATTTTTTTGCCATAAAGAACCTCCTGTACATAAATCAAATAATTGCAAAATTATTTTGTTTATACTCCTAGCCGTCAAAAATTTGTACGCAAACACGTTGATTTTATCATTTTGCTCCGCCGTCTATTGTAAGGCGAAAACCTAAACTCGCTACGCTCAAACAGCAGGTTTTGCGCCTTACACTATGCTCGCAAAATTTCAAAAATCTGCCTATTGTTTGCTTATACAAATTTTTGACTGCTAGGAGATTAAGTAGTGTTTCGTAATTATTTGATTAAATTTATTCCTGAGAATTTGTTTCTTTAACAGCCTCCGTAACTTTTTCGGTTGCTTTGGCTGTTGGCTTTGTTGGAGCCTTTGTTATTTTTTCTGTTTTCTTCTCAGTTTGTTTTTCAGTCTTCTTTTTTGTAGTATTTTTCTTGGTTGTTTCTTTTGTATTTCTTTTCTTTGTAGTATTTTCTTTTTTCGTAGTTTTTTTAGTTGTCTTTGGCTTTGAGTTTTTCTTTGTTGTTGTTTTGTTGTTTGTATAGCTTGATTTTGCTGTTGTTTCACGACCGATTGTTTCTCTGCCAATTGTTTCTTCTTCACTGTCTGTGTTGCTGTAAGAAGTTGTTGTTTCTGTTTCTTTTTTCTTCTTTTTACGTTTCTTCTTAGAAGTTTTTGAATCGGTGTTCCATGGGTTATTTTCGTCAGGATCTGACGGGTCCCATGAGGAACGTGGATCGGATTCGTTTAGCTTCTGCATTTCAGGTAAAGGAAGCACAGGTTCTTCGTTAGCCTTTGAGTAGATTTTGACTTTTGTGCCTTCAGGGCAGTTGTCGTAAATCCATTTTATGTCAGCAACCTGAAATCTTATGCAGCCTAAAGAGGCAACATTGCCAAGTTTGTTGTATTCCCAGTATTCAAGGGCATCACTTTCAGGTGATGTGTAAGGCACTGAATGCAACATAATCTGTCCCTGAATTCTTACGGCGTACTGAGCATATGTGTTATCAACCATTAATCGCCAACGATATTTTTCTGAAACGGTAAAAGTACCATTAGGTGTAAAATCGTCCTCACGACCGGTTGAACAAACGAAAGCCTTGTAAGGAACTGAATATTTACCTTTCTTGTCAATGCCGTAAACAATGGCAAAGTTCTCTTTCTTGTTAACTTTTATATAGAAAGGATGCTCAGCCTTAAAATTAATGAGCTTCTTATAATTAACAGTTGTGGTTTCCGGAACGGTAGTCTGTGCCACAGTCGTTTCGGAATTAGTTGTTGTTTCCTTAGAATCAACGCTCTTGCTTGAACAGCCTACGGTAAAAATAGCAATATTTAGTAATAAAATGCCGACACCAAGACGCCAGCATTTGTGAATCTTATTTTTTATCATTTAGTGTCTCCATACTTCATATATTTTTATCAATTAGTGCGACTAAAAAAATAGTCTACGCATATTCTATATTTTTAATAAACTAATTGCAATAGAAAAAATAGGAATATTGATAAAAAAACATTATTAATGAAAGACCTATTTTGTTGACGTGAATTGTGGGATTTGATAAAATTTGTTATTAGTAGGAAAAAATATAGATTCCACAGAAAATTTCATTTTTGGAAGGAGAACAAAATGGGATACACAAAACAGAAAATATTAAATATGGCAGAGACAGAGGATGTAGAATTTATCCGTCTGCAGTTTACTGACCTTTTCGGAACATTAAAGAATGTTGCAATTACAAAGAGCCAGCTGGCTAAGGCATTAGACAACAAGATTATGTTCGACGGATCTTCTATTGAAGGTTTTGCCAGAATTGAAGAATCAGATATGTATTTATATCCTGATTATGACACTTTTGAAATTTTACCTTTTAGACCACATCAGGGTAAAGTTGCCAGAATGATTTGTGATGTTTACAAACCTGACGGCACACAACTTGAAAATGATCCAAGATACATATTAAAGAAGGTTCTGAAAGAAGCAGAAGATATGGGATACGAATTTAACGTAGGACCGGAATGTGAATTCTTCCTTTTCCATACTGACGATTACGGAAACCCAACAACAATCAGCCATGAGAAAGGCAGCTATTTCGATTTGGGACCAACAGACTTAGGCGAAAATGCCCGTAGAGATATGGTTCTTAACCTTGAAGAAATGGGATTTGAAGTGGAAGCATCACATCATGAAGTTGCACCTGCACAGCATGAGATTGATTTTAAATACGGTGAAGCATTAGAAACTGCTGATAAGATTATGACATACAAACTTACAGTAAAGACTATTGCAAAACGTCATGGATTATATGCATCATTTATGCCAAAGCCAAAATACGGAATGTGCGGTTCAGGAATGCATATTAATATGTCTTTATTTAACAAAGAAGGACAGAATATTTTCGTTGATGAAAATGACAAAAACGGACTTAGCAAAGAAGCTTACAACTTTATAGCAGGATTAATGAAGCATATGCGTTCAATGACAGCTATTATTAATCCTATTGTAAATTCATATAAGAGATTAGTTCCGGGATACGAAGCTCCAACATACATTGCATGGTCAGCAACAAACAGAAGCCCCCTTATTAGAGTGCCGGCAGCAAGAGGACTTGGTACAAGAGTTGAACTTAGAAGCCCTGACTGTGCTACTAACCCATATCTTGCAATTGCAGTATGTTTAGCAGCAGGACTTGACGGAATTAAGAATAACCTTCAGCCTGTTGAAAGCATTCAGAGAGATATTTACTCAATGACTGATGAGGAAAGAGATGAAGCAGGAATTGAAAATCTTCCAAAGAATCTTTACGAAGCAATTCAGGAAATGAGAAAATCAGATTTTGTTAAGGGAGTTCTTGGCAAGGAAGTATTCAAGAAATACATTAAGGCTAAGGAAGAAGAATGGATGGAATACACATCACAGGTTACTGATTGGGAAATTGACAGGTATTTAGGACGAATCTAAGAATCATTAAGATTGAATAAAATTCGGAGGAAAAACATTGTCAGGAATAATAGTAGCATTTCCTAAAGCCCAAGATGGAACGGCCATAAAGAACCTTTTGGTTAGAAACGGATACGATGTTGTATCAAGTTGCACAACCGGGGCGCAGGCCATAAACCTGGCGGATAATTTAGGTGAAGGAATTATAATAAGCGGGTACAGACTCCCGGATATGTTGTATACCGGAATATTGGAGAATGTTGAAGGCAGATTCGAGATGCTTCTTGTAGCATCAAAACAGAGATTGCTTGAAGACGAAACCGGCATTGCAATGCTGGAGATGCCAATCAAGGTCAGGGATTTCCTTAATTCCATCGAAATGATGGAGAATAACTTATTTGAGAGAACCCGAAAGAAAAAGAGAAAGCCGGGACAGCGTACAAAAGAAGAACAGGCAGTGATTAATCAGGCCAAAGAAGTTCTAATGGACAAAAATAATATGTCGGAAAATGAGGCACACAGGTACATACAAAAATCAGCCATGGACAGTGGAAGAACTATGGTTGAAACAGCCGAAATGATTCTGGCAATTATGTATAAAGAATAAAAAGAAAGAAGGACAGAAAAAGATGTATAAGATTAATGAGAATTATTTAAAGTTACAGGGTAGTTATTTGTTTTCAACTATTGGAAAAAAAGTTGCAGCTTACAAAGAAGCTAATCCTGACAGAGATGTAATCAGTTTAGGTATTGGGGACGTTACACAGCCATTGGCACCTGCAGTTATTGAAGCTTTACATAAGGCAGTTGATGAAATGGCAGTAGCAGAAACATTTCACGGATATGCACCTGATTTGGGCTACGAATTTTTGAGAAGTGCTATTAGAGAGAATGATTATAAGGCAAGAGGAGTTGACATTGCTTTAGATGAAATTTTTATTAGTGATGGAGCAAAATCAGATTCAGGTAATATTGGTGATATTTTTGCAGAAAATAACAGAATTGCTGTATGTGACCCTGTTTATCCTGTATATGTTGACACAAACGTTATGGCAGGAAGAACAGGAGAATTCATTAAGGAAACTGAAAGCTGGAGCAATGTAATTTATATGCCATGTACAAAGGCTACTAATTTTGCACCAGAGATTCCAAAGGAAACACCTGACATTATTTATTTATGTTTCCCTAACAACCCAACAGGTTCAACAATTACTAAGGATCAGTTACAGGAATGGGTTGATTATGCTAACAAAGTTGGTGCAGTTATTATTTACGATGCTGCATATGAAGCATATATTTCAGAAGACAACGTACCTCACACAATTTATGAATGTGACGGTGCAAAGACTTGTGCCATTGAACTAAGAAGTTTCTCAAAGAACGCAGGTTTCACAGGTACACGTCTTGGATTTACAGTAATTCCTAAAGAATTAGAGTCTAACGGAACAAAGCTTAATGCACTTTGGGCTAGAAGACATGGAACAAAGTTTAATGGTGCTCCATACATTATCCAGAGAGCCGGCGAAGCTGTATATTCAGAAGAAGGAAAGAAGCAGACAAAGGCACAGGTTGCTTACTACATGAACAATGCTAAGGTTATTATGGACGGACTTAAAAATGCAGGCTTCTCAGTAAGCGGTGGTGTTAACGCACCTTATGTATGGCTTGAAACACCAAAGGATATGACTTCATGGGAATTCTTTGATTATCTTCTTAACAATGCCAACATCGTAGGAACACCTGGTTCAGGATTTGGCCCAAGTGGTGAAGGATACTTCAGACTGACAGCATTTGGAACACATGAGAATACATTAAAGGCAATTGAGAGAATCAAGAATCTGTAGGGATTAGAAATATTTTAGAACATAAAAATACTACTTTATCAAATGAGATTACTTCTGATAAAGTAGTATTTTTTGTTAAGTAGAAAAGTCTTTGGAATTTCTACTAATATTTTATGCTAACAACATCTTCTATTGAACATTCTAAAATCTTACACAAATATGCCAGGGTAGAAATATTTCTAATGATTTTTTGCAAATAAATGCAATATAGTCCCAAGTTGGTGTGTCTAATAAGTGAAAGGAGGGTAAATGTTTATGAAAAATGAGAAAGCAAAGTCTATAAGCGAAGACAAAAAGCTTGACGAAATGGAATTGCAAAGTATGCTTGAAGCTTACGGAAATGATATCTTAAGGCTTTGTACACTTTATTTAAAGGATAGGCATTTGGCGGAAGACGCACTACAGGAAACATTTATTAAGGTGTGGCAGAAATATCATACATATTTGGGACAGGCTAACGAAAAAACATGGATTATGAGAATTGCCATTAATGTTTGCAAAAATTATTTGCGAACAGCGTGGATTAAGAGAAACAGTGTTGTTCAAATAGAGGATATTGTGAAAGCTTCTCAGTGCCAGTTCAGGCATATTGAGGAATCGGTTGATTTGCTGAATGCTATTTTGACATTGAAAGAAAAGTATAGGGTAGTGCTGCTTTTGTATTATTATCAGGAATTTACTGTAAAGGAAATTGCAGAGATTTTGGATAAAAAACAGTCAACGGTTTTATCTTTGATGAAAAGAGGGAGAGAGCAGTTGAAACAAAAGTTGCAGACAAATTATATGGAGGGTGAAAGATATGAGTTTTAGAAAAGATGTAGACGAAATGATGAAGAACGTTCAGGTTGATTATGAAATGACTAACAATATTATGAATAACACGGTGAGAAATAGTGGGAAAAAATATAGAGGTTTTAGGAAAAAAGCTATAGTTGTGGTGACGCTTGCAACGCTTTGTATAGGGACAATGGCAGTTGGAGTTAGCGGTTTTTCGGGTGCATGGAACAATATTGTTCAATTAATTCAGCACAAGGGAATTGAAATGGATGAGGCACAGGCAGTTAATTTTTCAAAAAAAGGTTACATAGATGTTGCTGATGCTGACAAGGTTACTGCTACAAATAATGGAATTGCAGTGTCCTTAATACAGACTATTTCAGACAAAAAAGCTATTTATCTATATTTGAAAGTTAAATCTAAAGATAAAAAATTAAATAATGGAATGTCTTTTGTAGGGGCAAAAATTAATATAAAAGGTTTTGGAAATATAGACGGTGTTGCAGGAGATTTAAATGTGACTTCTGATTATGAAGGCGTGTTTGAAGTCAGAATGGATGTTTTATCAGAATATAAAGAAAAAAACTTAGATATTGACGGAAAAGATATTGAATTAACTCTTAATTGTTTACGCCAGGTGTACAAAACATCAGCTGATTATAAAGTAAATGATGATATTGCCCAAGGTGAGTGGAAGATTAATTGGAAAGGCAAGAGCAATAATAGTAGCAAGGTAATTAAACCTAACCAAACTATTATTCATCACAAAAACAAGCTTACTGTAATTAAGATGGAAATTACACCGTTAACAGTTACTATTGATTTTGATTATCCTGCAAGAAAGGAATATGAGGAAATTTATATTCCATTTACTGTTGTTATGAAAGATGGAACAAAATATAAAACCACAGAAAGTGGTTTTAATACTATTTTTTACGGCGATGTAATGGGTAAAAATTTAGCCATGAATATTAGCAAACCGTTAGATATAGATGAAATTGACTATGTGGACATAGCCGGACAACAGTACAAAGTGCAGTAGTTTTTTTCAAATATACGGGAGATTTGTGGAAATGTGAAGGACGCAACAATCCGTGAAATTAAATTTTTTGTGTTTTGAAAACTTAATTAAATATAAAAACCTGACCGTCGCAAACCGTTGTGGATTTTGCGGCGGTTGTTTACCTTATGACAAAAATTTGTTATAATGCAATAGATTAACTGGGAAAGGAGGAGAACGTTGTTTAGCAATTTATTCAAAAAAAGCGATAAGCCTAGCGCAGCAGTATTTGTAGACTATGAACATTGGTACTATGGATACAATAATATTTTTTCAATGAAACCTAATGTGCAGGAATGGTATGATGAACTTACAGAAGAATATAATGTAAAAAAGTTAATGTTTTTTGGGGATTTTAATGGTAGTGCAATAGAAAAAGAATTACCTAAATTAGAAAAAATTACAAAAAATGTTGTGCACACCGCAAGCACTAAAGATGGTGTAGATAAGGATTTTACAGATTTTATTATATTAGATGCAATTTATCGTGAAGCGGCAAAAAAAGATTCGCCGGATGTATTTGTTATATTTACAGGTGATGCACATTTTAATTTGGCAATTAAGTATCTTCGTGAATTAAAGAAGAAAGTTATTATTTATGGCGTGAAGAGATCGTTAAGTAACAAGCTTAAATCTTCAGCTAACTCATATGTTGAAATGCCAAGAACAAATCAGGAACAGCACTATTATTACGATGCAATTTTGAAGTCATTATATATTCTAAAGAAAAGACGCAAAATGGCAACATATTATAAAACCATTGATAATGTTTCAGCACATAGTGGAGTTTCAAGAGAAAGAATACAGGCTGCACTTGACGACTTAATGAGTAATAAGTATTTGGCTGAAGAAGAGAAGCAATACAGAGGAAAGAAGCCAAAAGTACTTGTTGTAAACTGGGACAGACTTGAAGAAGAAGGTTTGTGGAGCAATAGCAATAGTTAGAGAATGTAGAAAAAAGCTCTAAAGATTGCAATAAGTGTAAATGATATGGTAGAAGAATTATAGGATTCTAAAGATTTACAATTTAAGAGAAAACATAACCACCACATTGGCAGAAATATGGGGCTGCCGGTGTGGTGGTTTTTTGGTGGCAAAAAGTGTGTGTGTTTGAAGATTTCTCTTCTCGTTTTTCGCACAAAGTCGTTCGGGTCGGTGTCTACACCACCGGGGGCCGGCATTTTGGCTCACCGACACGTAATCGTAGCCGAAAATACAAAGTCACCTCCAAAAAACAACAGAAAGCACACCCCATGGGATGTGCTTTCTGCAATACACATAAAAGTGTATCTTATTAAAATAAATTTCTCCAGAAAATACGGCTGTACAAATTAAAAATAAATCTAAAATAATTTCTAAATTGTATAAAACGAAATTAAATACTTCTATATCAAATAATCCTATATCTCACTATATCCATATCCGTTAACCAGTGCTTCTACAGGTTTGCCTTCCTTACACATTGGACAATCACTGTGAGTAAATGCTTCATAGTTAGGAATATCATCTGCTCTAAATAGTGCATCAATTCTATGTCCGTTAATTGAATCAACTGCGCTAAAGATAGCTGAGATACCCTGAAGAATGCCACCGTAATATTCGATGCATTCAATGCTGTTGCGGACAGTCTTTCCTGTTGTTGCTGAAGCAAGAAGCAGAAGAATGTTCTTTCCATAGATTTCAGGTTTCAGGTTATCTCTGAAAATCATCTGTCCGTTGGAATTAAATTCAGGAGTGACGACGTAAATAGTCTTATGTGCGTTAGTTGATAAAACTCCTGACCTGCTAAGCTCACTTGCAAGAAAAGCACCGATAACTTCGCAACCGTCTAAACAAACAATTGTATCAATTGGCTTATCCATAACATTATAATAATCCTTCATGGCAATGGCGATTCGTTCAGCTTCGTTCTGACGTGTCTTCATAGTAGTCATGTCAAGATAATAATTAAGGTGTGAGTGATTAGTAACAAAATGCCCTGGAATAACTTTTAATGCAATGTTAGAGTCCTTTCTGGCATAGTATTTCACGATTTTGTTTTTAATCATAAAGGGCCTCCTTTCCGTAATCAATCTGGAAATTGATTACATGCCAATATTCAATTTTTAGCCGTACAAACTTATAAAACAATTATACAATAATCTCTGCTGTTTTCAATGAAAAAATATTCCAAACTGTCAAAAAATTCCACCCCAATTAATAAAGTGAAAAATTAATTGTCTATAAGAAATAAGATGAATATGTGTTAAATTTTCACAAAAATGCATATAATACAGAAATTGGTAGAAAATTTAGTAAAAAACTATTGATAAAAAGCGTTTTTAAAAACTATCATATCCTACGATACCAATAGGAAAAGGGAGAGATGAAAAGTGAGAGGTATTATTGAATTTTTAAAATATAGTTCAGTATGTATGTGCAATTCTCTTACATATTCACATAGCACAGTTAGAAAGCAGGTAGACTAATGGACTTTAATTTTATTAATGAGCATATACCCTTGTATGTGGAAGCAGCAAAGTTAACATTGATTATGGCATTTTGGGGGATTTTGCTTGCTATAGTTGTAGGCTTAATCGTAAGCCTGATTAGATATTTTAAGGTGCCGGTTTTAGACAAAATAGTTGGATTTTATATTGAATTGTCAAGAAACACACCGTTGTTGATTCAGTTATTTTTCTTATATTTTGGATTGCCAAAGGTTGGAATTGTACTTACATCGGAGCAGTGTGGTGTTATAGGATTGGCTTTCCTTGGAGGAAGTTATATGGCAGAGGCTTTTAGAAGCGGACTTGATAATGTGGAAAGCATTCAAATTCAGTCAGCACTAAGTCTTGGAATGAAAAAATCACAGGCGTTTAGATATGTGATTCTTCCACAGGCAGTTTCAAATTCAATTCCGGCATTTTGTGCCAATATTATTTTCTTAATAAAAGAAACATCAGTTTTTAGTGCTGTGGCATTGGCTGATTTAATGTTTATTACAAAAGATTTAATTGGAATTTATTACAAAACAGATGAAGCATTATTTATGTTGGTTATTGCTTACCTTATTATTTTGCTTCCGATTTCATTGATTTGCAGTTTGGTTGAAAGGAGGGTTCGCTATGCAGAATATGGGGATTAGTGTGTTGTTTAAAGGCAACAATTTTCTAAGGCTATGCCAGGGACTTTGGGTAACATTGCGAATCGCTCTTATAGCAATGATTTTTTCAATTATACTGGGATTCATTTTGGGAATGATAATGACATCAAAAAACAAAGTAGTCAAATTGATTTGCAGAATTTATCTGGAAATTGTAAGAATTATGCCTCAACTAGTGTTACTTTTCCTTGTTTATTTTGGGGCAGCCAAGCACTTGGGAATGAACATGCCGGGAGAATTGGCGGCGGTCATAGTGTTCACATTTTGGGGCACGGCTGAAATGGGCGACCTTGTTAGAAGCGCACTTATTTCAATACCAAAGCACCAATACGAAAGCGGTTATGGGCTTGGTCTTACAAAATTGCAGGTATTTATTTATATTATTTTTCCACAGACTATAAGGAGGCTGCTTCCATCGGCAATCAATCTGCTTACACGTATGATTAAAACAACATCTTTGGTAGTGCTTATCGGCGTTGTGGAAGTAGTAAAGGTTGGAAAACAAATAATTGACGCATCAAGATATACCGCTAGCGACTCGGCACTTTGGGTATACGGTGCAATATTCCTTATGTATTTTGTAATATGCTTTCCTTTTTCAAGATTGTCAGCATTCTTGGGGAAAAAGTTAGCAGGATAGGAGAAAATCATGACAGAAAAAATTTTGCAAGTTGAACATTTAAAGAAATCATATGATGGAAAAACAAATGTTTTAGACGATATATCTTTTGGAATCGAAAAAGGCGAGGTTGTGGTTATAGTCGGCCCGTCAGGTTGTGGAAAAAGTACTTTCTTAAGGTGTTTGAATAAGCTTGAAAGTATTAATGAGGGTGCACTCAAATTAGACGGACAAAATTATGAGAATGAAAAAAAGAACATTCATTTAATTAGAGAAAAAATAGGCATGGTTTTTCAAAGTTATGACTTATTTCCAAATATGTCAATTATGGATAACCTGATTTTGGCACCGGTTAAAGCTCAAAAAAGAAAAAAGAGCGATGTTGAAAAAGAAGCCGAAAAGTTGCTTGAAAGGGTTGGACTTTTGGAGAAAAAGGATAGTTACCCACGACAGCTTTCAGGCGGCCAGAAGCAGAGAGTTGCAATAGTAAGAGCATTGCTTATGAATCCAGAGATTTTACTTCTTGATGAAATAACAGCGGCACTTGATCCGGAAATGGTAAGGGAGGTTTTGCAGGTGGTGCTTGAACTTGCCCAAACAGGAATGACCATGATTATAGTAACTCACGAAATGGAGTTTGCGAAAGCAGTTGCAGACAGGGTTATTTTCTTAGATAAGGGAAAAATAGTAGAAGAATCTGAACCAAAGGAGTTTTTTGAAAATCCAAAGACGCAAAGGGCAAAACAGTTTTTAAACAGTTTTCAATATGAAACTGTTTAGATATAAAGCTGGTTAAATCAGCAAAAATTTTTTTTTTAGGAGGGAATCAAGATGAAAAAGAAAATTTACAAGACGGGAATTGCACACCATTTAGATGCACTTCGTGCAGGTGTGCAAGTAGGCAATCAATTCTCTTTGAGAATTGGTTACAAATTTAGGAGGGAATCAAGATGAAAAAGAAAATTTTAGGAGTTTTATTGGCAGCTGGTATTATTGCAGGAGTTATTACAGGATGTGGAAACAGCAATACTACACAGAATGGAGCAGAAAATGCAAGTCAGGCATCAGCTACGGCAAAGGCTAGAACTCTTGACGAAATTAAGAAGTCAGGCAAAATCAAAATTGGTGTGTTTAGCGACAAGAATCCATTTGGTTATGTAGACGAAAATGGAAAAGTTCAGGGGTATGATGTTTATTTTGCAAAGAGAATTGCAAAGGATCTTCTTGGTAGTGAAGATGCAGTTGATTTTGTTTATGTAGAGGCAGCAAGCCGTGTTGAATATTTAAAATCAGCAAAAGTTGACATTACATTGGCAAACTTTACAGTAACTGATGAAAGAAAAGAACAGGTTGATTTCGCACTTCCATATATGAAGGTGGCACTTGGAATTGTTTCACCACAAAAGGCAGAAATAACAGATGTAAATCAGTTAAAGGGAAAGAAATTAATTGTTGTTAAGGGAACAACAGCAGAAACATATTTTTCAAAAAACTATCCTGATGTAACACTTGTAAAATTTGATGAATATCAGGAAGCATATGATGCTTTGTTAGATGGCCGTGGAGATGCATTCTCAACAGACAACACAGAAGTTCTTGCATGGGCAAAACAGAACAAAGGATTCGTAGTAGGAGTTGAATCACTTGGAGATATTGACACAATTGCACCTGCAGTACAGAAGGGTAACACAGAGTTGCTTAACTGGTTAAATGATGAAATTAAGACATTGGCTAAGGAAAAATTCTTCCATAAGGACTTTGATGAAACATTAAAGAGTGTTTACGGAGATAGTATCGATCCTGAAAACCTTGTAGTTGAAGGCGGAGTGGTTGAATAATAAATAAGGGCCATACTTTAAAAATATAGTATATAATATGAAAAAGGCTGTTGCACTATTGATATATAGTTAGTGCCACAGCTTCTTTTCTACGGACTTCCTTAAGCCCTAAGGCTTTTTCATAAAAGTCCAAAGATTTTTTTAAGTCAAATACGTTATAATTTTCATGTACCATTTTAAAATTCATATAAATTTCCTCAAACATTAAAAATTTGTCCTTCATTATTAATCATCCGGATTTTTTCTTTATATTCAGGATGTGTATTAAGGAAAGAACTGATTATATCATACTTTCCCCAGCAGTGCATTGGAAATACAATTTGTGGATTAGTATGTTCCATAAATATCTCCAAACCTTTATATGCTGTTTCTTCAAGTCTGGGATCCAAAGGAACAAAGGCAACATCAATCTTTAAGTTATCCATTTTTTGAATTTCGCGGATATATAATTGAATCATATTATTTCTATAAGACTTAGGTTCTTCCTTCCAATACCAACAGTTTAAATCTCCTGCGTGATAATAAACCTTGTTATCATATTCTAACAGAAATGCTACACCTTCATCTGTAGACCTAAAAGTTGATATTTTTAAGTCCTTTCCATTAGGCAGCTTAAGCATTGTTTCGATATTCTTTTTCGTTATCAAAATGTTTTTCGCTAGGTCTATCCCCTGGTTTTCATATTTTTTTAGATGTCTTTTAAGGGGAATATCATATGACAACACATAACGTATATCCGGATAAATTTTAATAAGTTCAAAAATTTCAGGATTAAAGTGATCGTGATGTCGGTGACTGGAAAAAACAATAATGCTTTTATTATTCTTTAATTCAGGAATTGTGCCTTTAAAATAATCGAAAAGAAAATATGCATCTTCAGTTTCCAGTAAAAAACCACTATGTCCGATATATGTTACAGTCAAGGTAAGTCCTCCTATATGTATTTGATACTATAATAAATAATGTAGCATAATGGGGTTAGATCCATTTAAATTACATTATTAACTACAAGTTTATTTTTAAATATTGTAATTACAATCCATATGTAAGTCAAGTTATAAGGAAAGAACATTAATATGTTAATAATACAAAGTTTTTTACTGCTTTTTGTACGGAATAAAGCGTATTTCATTGATTTTTACACCGATATTTTGTAAGATATAGATTAAGTGTGGAAAAGTATGTAGATACTACAGAATAAAGAGGAGGTCATTATGGCTAATATTATTTCAGACGAAACAATAGAATACGTTGGAATTCTTGCAAAGCTTGAATTATCTGACGAAGAAAAAGAAAAGGCTAAAAGTGACATGGGAAGAATGCTTGACTACATTGATATGTTAAATCAGCTTGATACAAGCAATGTAGAACCTATGAGCCATGTATTTCCTGTAAATAATGTTTTCAGAGAAGATGTTGTTGTTAACGGGGATGATAGAGAGAATATATTGAAGAATGCACCGGAACAGAAGGATGGAGCTTTTGTAGTTCCAAAAACATTTGAAGAATAATAAGCTAAGATAAGAGAGGATATATTCATGAATTTGATGAGTTTGACAGCAGTAGAGCTGGGTAAAAAAATCAAGTCAGGCGAAGTCAGGGTTGTAGATGCAGTAAATGCAGCATTTGACCAGATTGAAGCTGTTGAGAAAGATATAAATAGTTATGTTACAGTTTATAAAAAAGAAGAAGTCTTAGAAAAGGCAGAACATATACAGAAATTAATTGATGAAGGACAGCTAACAGGTCCTTTGGCAGGTGTTCCTGTAGCAATAAAGGATAATATGTGTACAAGAGACAAGCTTACAACATGTAGCTCAAAAATCTTAGGAAACTTTTATCCAACATATTCAGCAGAAGCTGTTATTAATCTTGAAAAAGCAGGAGCAGTAATTATTGGAAAAACTAACATGGATGAGTTTGCCATGGGAAGTACAACAGAAACATCTTTCTATGGACCAACTAAGAATCCATGGAATAAAGAACATGTACCTGGTGGCTCATCAGGTGGTAGCTGTGCAGCAGTTGCAGCAGAAGAATGCTCATATGCATTGGGTTCAGATACAGGTGGATCAATTAGACAGCCAAGTTCATTTTGTGGTGTAACAGGAATTAAGCCAACTTACGGAACAGTATCCCGTTACGGTCTTATTGCCTATGGTTCATCACTTGATCAGATTGGACCTGTAGCAAAAGACGTTACAGACTGTGCAACAATTCTTGAAACTATTGCAAGCTACGATTCAAAAGATTCAACATCAGTAAAGAGAGATGATTACAACTTTACAGAAGCTTTAGTTGAGGATGTTAAGGGCTTAAAAATTGGTATTCCAAAAGACTATTTTGGCGAAGGACTTGAACCTGAAGTTAAAGAAGCAATTCTTAAGGCAGTCGATGTATTAAAAGACAAAGGTGCAATTGTTGAAGAATTTGATTTAAGCCTTGTTGAGTATGCAATTCCTGCATATTATGTTATTGCGTCAGCAGAAGCAAGCTCAAACCTTTCAAGATTTGATGGTGTAAAATACGGATACAGAACAGAAGAATACAACGGACTTCACAACATGTATAAGAAGACACGTTCAGAAGGCTTTGGTGAAGAAGTTAAGAGAAGAATTATGTTAGGTTCATTCGTTTTAAGTTCAGGATATTATGATGCTTACTATTTGAAAGCACTTAGAACAAAGGCACTTATAAAGAAAGCTTTCGATGAAGCTTTTGCAAAATACGACGTAATTATCGGACCGGCTGCACCAACTACAGCTCCTAAATTAGGAGACAGCCTTTCAGACCCAATTAAGATGTATCTTGGAGATATTTATACAATCTCAGTTAACCTTGCAGGACTTCCGGGAATTTCAGTTCCATGTGGACAGGATTCTAACGGACTTCCAATAGGAATGCAGATTATTGGTGACTGCTTTAAAGAAAAAAATATTATAAGAGCAGCATACACATTTGAGCAGGCAAAAAATAGCTATGACAGATGTGATGTAGCAAAAGCAAGAGATTAGGAGGAGCAGCAATGAAACAGTACGAAACAGTTATTGGACTTGAAGTTCATGTAGAATTAGCAACAAAAACAAAAATTTTCTGCTCCTGTTCAACAGAGTTTGGCGGAGCACCAAACACACATACATGTCCTGTTTGTACAGGAATGCCGGGATCCCTTCCTGTTTTAAACAAGCAGGTAGTTGAATATGCCATGGCTGTAGGACTTGCAACAAACTGTAGCATTACACAGAATTGCAAGTTTGACAGAAAGAACTATTTTTATCCTGATAACCCACAGAACTACCAGATTTCACAGCTTTACAAACCTATTTGTACAAACGGTTATGTTGAAATCAAGGGTGATGATGGAGAAAAGAAACAGGTAAGAATCCACGAAATTCATATGGAAGAAGATGCAGGTAAGTTAGTACATGACGATTGGAATGATTGCTCATTAGTTGACTTAAACCGTTCAGGAGTTCCACTTATTGAAATCGTGTCAGAACCTGATATGCGTTCAAGCGATGAAGTTATAGCTTATCTTGAGAAACTTCGTCTTATAATTCAGTATCTTGGCGCATCAGACTGTAAGCTTAACGAAGGTTCAATGAGAGCCGATGTAAACCTTTCAGTTCGTGAATATGGTGCAAAAGAATTTGGCACAAGAACAGAAATGAAGAATCTTAACTCTTTTAAGGCTATTGCAAGAGCAATTGAAAATGAAAGAGAAAGACAGATTGATTTAATAGAAGCAGGAGAAGCAGTAATTCAGGAAACACGTAGATGGGATGATACAAAGGAATATTCTTATGCTATGCGTTCAAAAGAAGATGCTCAGGATTACAGATATTTTCCTGATCCTGACCTTGTTCCAATTATCATTAGTGATGAATGGATGGCTGAAGTTAAATCAAAAGAGCCTGAATTTAGAGATGAAAAGATGGCAAGATATATTTCGGAATTTAACCTTCCTGAATATGATGCTGATATTATTACATTATACAAACCATTGGCAGACCTTTTTGAAGCAGCAGTAGAAAAGGGCAGCGCACCTAAGGAAGCAAGTAACTGGCTTATGGGTGAAACAATGCGTATAGTTAAGGACAAGGGAATTGAGCCTGATCAGGTAAAACTTACAGGCGAAAATTTTGCCAAGTTCCTTAAGTTAATCGAAAATGATGTAATTAACAAAACAGTTGCCAAGGAAGTTTTTGAAGCAATCTTTGATGGTGGCGTAAATCCTGAAGCATATGTTGAAGAACACGGATTAAAGATGGACAACGATACAGATGGTCTTAAGAAGATAATTGAAGAAGTTGTAGCCAACAATCCTAAGGCAGTTGCCGATTATCAGGGTGGAAACAAGAAAGCAATTGGAGCTTTGGTAGGTCAGACTATGAAGGCTACACAGGGCAAGGCTAATCCACAGATGATTAACAAAATCCTTAATGAAATATTGAATAAATAACTACAAAGTAGTAATATTATACTTGGTTAAAAAAATTGTTGCAGATGTAAAATTAAACATCTGCAATGATTTTTCTTAAGCGGTGCGTGGCTCAGTTTGGTAGAGCGCTGCGTTCGGGACGCAGAGGTCGCAGGTTCGAATCCTGTCGCACCGATTTTTTGAGCTTAGAAATAGGCTCTTTTTTTGTTGAGTAAATCAATAAAGGATTGAAATTATAACTCATACGTTCTATAATGAACTCAAAACTCGGCTTAAAATAGTAAGTCGGAAACAAATAAATACTGTAAGATACAAATAGGAGAAGTTTATGAGTCACATGGATACTAGAATGTCTTGGGAACCGGACAAGCCTCATGAAGAATGTGGTGTCTTTGGAATGTATGATTTGGATGGCAACGATGTTGCATCATCAATTTACTACGGACTGTTTGCGTTACAGCATCGTGGACAGGAAAGCTGTGGTATTGCCGTATCAGATACTTTTGGACCTAGAAAGGTTGACCTTTTAAAAGGGATGGGATTGGTTAATGAAGTGTTTAACCAGGAGAACATAGCAAGCTTAAAAGGTAACATTGGTGTTGGTCATTGCCGTTATTCAACAGCAGGAGAAAGCATTCCAAGTAATGCACAGCCTTTGGTTATTAATTATGTTAAGGGAACTTTAATGTTAGCACATAATGGAAACCTTATTAATGCTAACGAATTGAGAGAGGAATTGGCATATACAGGTGCTATTTTCCAGACAACAATCGATTCAGAAGTTATAGCTTATCACATAGCAAGAGAGAGAATTAAGACTAAAACAGCCGAACAAGCAGTAGTAAATGCTATGAAGAAGATTAAAGGCGCGTACGCCCTTGTTGTTTCAAGTCCTAGAAAATTAATTGGAGCAAGAGATCCATATGGTTTTAAACCTCTTTGTATAGGTAAGCGTGATAATGCTTACATATTGGCTTCAGAAACTTGTGCATTGGATACAATTGATGCAGAGTTTGTCAGAGATGTGGAGCCGGGAGAAGTTGTTGTAATAGACAAGGATGGTATCAAATCAGACAGATCATTATGCTTAAAGCCTGAAGAACAGGCAAGATGCGTATTTGAATATATTTATTTTGCAAGACCTGACAGTAATTTTGACGGTACAAGTGTTTATCATTCAAGAATTATGGCAGGAAAGTTTTTGGCAATGGATAGTCCTGTTGATGCAGACATTGTTGTGGGGGTTCCTGAATCAGGTAATGCAGCAGCAATGGGATATGCAATGCAGTCAGGAATTCCTTACGGAACTGCTTTTATCAAGAATGCATATGTTGGAAGAACATTTATTAAACCTCAGCAGAAGAGTAGAGAATCAAGCGTTCGAGTAAAATTAAATGTTTTGAAGGAAGCTGTTAACGGCAAGCGAGTTGTTATGATTGACGACTCAATTGTAAGAGGAACTACAAGTGACAGAATTGTACAGATGCTTAAAGATGCAGGTGCAACAGAAGTTCACGTAAGAATTAGTTCACCACCATTTATTAGTGAATGCTATTTTGGAACAGACGTGCCAAATAAGGAACAGCTTATAGCTCACAATCGTACTATAGAAGATATAAGACAAGTAATCGGTTCAGATTCATTGGCTTATCTTAGCATAGACAGACTAATCGAATTATCAGGTGGAAAGTCTATCTGTAAGGGATGCTTTACAGGTGAATATCCAATGGAACCACCAACGGAAGACATTCGTGGAGAGTATGACAAGTAAAAATAGTTACACGGATTGTTATGTGCTTAGCACTCTCGCAATCTGTAATCTTAATTAATAAAAAATTTTGGAGGTTTTTATGAACGACAGATACCAGAGCCCATTATCAGAAAGATATGCAAGTAAGGAAATGCAGTACATTTTTTCACCTGACATGAAATTTAAAACTTGGAGAAAGTTATGGATTGCATTAGCAGAGTCAGAAATGGAATTAGGACTTAACATTACTCAGGAACAGGTTGATGAATTAAAAGCTCACGCTGATGATATCAACTATGATGTTGCAAAAGAAAGAGAAAAATTAGTACGTCATGATGTTATGTCACATGTTTACGCATACGGAGTACAGTGTCCTAAGGCTAAAGGAATTATCCACCTTGGTGCAACATCATGCTATGTTGGAGATAATACAGATATTATCGTAATGACAGAAGCATTAAAGCTTGTAAGAAAGAAACTCATAAACGTAATTAATGAACTTGCAAAATTTGCAGATAAATATAAAAATCAGCCTACATTGGCGTTTACACATTTCCAGCCTGCTCAGCCTACAACAGTTGGTAAGAGAGCAACTTTATGGCTTATGGAATTAAAATTAGACTTAGATGATCTTGACTACATTATTGACAGTATGATGCTTTTAGGAAGCAAGGGTACGACAGGAACTCAGGCAAGCTTCTTAGAATTATTTGAAGGCGACCATGAAAAGATTAAAGAATTAGAAAACAAGATTGCTAAGAAGATGGGATACACAAAGTGCTTCCCTGTATCCGGACAGACATATTCAAGAAAGATGGACACAAGGGTTCTTAATGTATTAGCAGGTATTGCTGCAAGTGCTCATAAGTTTTCAAATGACATTAGACTTTTACAGCACCTTAAAGAAATTGAAGAACCATTCGAAAAGAATCAGATTGGTTCATCAGCTATGGCATATAAGAGAAACCCAATGCGTAGCGAAAGAATTGCATCATTAGCTAACTATGTAATGGTTACAGCTTTAAATCCTGCAATTACTTCAGCAACACAGTGGTTTGAAAGAACATTAGATGACTCAGCTAATAAGCGTTTAAGCGTTCCTGAATCATTCCTTGCAATTGATGGTATTCTTGATTTATACCTTAATGTAGTAGACGGATTAGTAGTTTATGACAAGGTTATTGAAAAGAGACTTATGAGCGAACTTCCATTTATGGCAACAGAAAATATTATGATGGATGCTGTTAAGGCAGGCGGGGACAGACAGGAATTACACGAAAAGATTCGTGAATTATCAATGGAAGCAGGAAAAAATGTTAAGGAGAAAGGTTTAGATAACAACCTTCTTGAACTTATTGCAAATGATCCTGCATTTAACATGAGTCTTGAAGATCTTCAGAAGACAATGGATCCTTCAAAGTATGTTGGACGTTCACCTGAACAGGTTGACGAATTCCTTGCAGAAGTTATTAATCCTATTTTGGAAGAAAACAAAGAGATTCTTGGAATGTCAGCAACAATCAATGTATAAATTGTGATTTTTTTGTGAAACAGTAGGCAGAATGCCAGTTAAATGAAATAAATACTTTAATTATTAAGGCAAGTGTGATAAAATCAGTTGTATGTTTGAGTCGGAAAGTATAGGATTTCCGAACATATGACTGATTTTATTTTTTTTCTTTAAGAATTAAAACGATTTTACAAAAATCACGTCATAATAAATAGTAGAGGAGAAATGAAAATGTTTAAGAAAGTTTTGGCAGTTGGTTTTTCTGCTGTATTAGCATTGTCATTAGTAGCATGCGGAGGCAGCAAAGACAACAAATCAAAGTCAAGTAAAGAGACAACAACAGCAAGTGAAAGCGAGGCAGCAACAGTTTATTCTGTAAAGGATGAGAAGATTAAAGTTGACAGCGGTGTTATTAAGCTTGCAGATTATTCACAGTTAACAGTATACGAAGATGATGTAAAGGTAACAGATGACAGTTATAAGTCACAGGTTGATTACATCTTAGAGCAGAGCGCAACATATAAAGATACTAAGAGTGCAAAGATTTCATCAGTAGACAAAGTTAAAGTTGACTACACAGGACAGATTAAGTATAAGGGTAAGAAAGTTACTTTTGAAGGCGGTACAGCTTCTGATCAGGAAATTGACCTTGGAAATAATAGTAGCGGATACATTGATGGATTTACTAAAGCATTAGAAGGACAGCACAAAGTTGGGGACAAGTTTACTAAGAAATTAAAATTCCCTGACACATACACAAACAACACAAAGATTGATGGGAAAGAAGTTAAACTTGCAGGAAAGACAGTTTGGTTTACTTTTACAATTAAGAGTATTTCAACTAAGTCAGTTCCAAAGTTAACAGATAAGTTTGTAAAAGAAAAATTCGGTGCATACGGTGTAACAGATGTTAAGTCATTTGAAAAATATGCAAGAGAACAGATGAGAACATCAAACATTATGAACAAAGTTTGGTCAAACTTTGTAGCTTCTTGTGAAGTTGTATCATACAGCTCAACAGAAAAAGAAAGCTTAAAGAAAGTTGCAGATGCAAACTACGAATCACAGCTTCAGTCACAGTATGGTGTAGATCTTGATTCATATCTTGAAGCAGCTTCAATGTCAAAAGAAGACTGGGATAACAACATCATGAGCCAGGTTGAATCATCATTAAAGACAAAGATGGTATACCAGGCATTAGCAAAGAAGGCAGATTTAGTTCCTTCAGATTCAGATTACAACAAAGAAGCTGAAACACTTGCACAGCAGAACTCATTATCAGTAAAAGAACTAGAATCAACATATGGTAAAACAGAAGTTGAATATGCTGTAATTACACAGAGAGTTCAGAAATATATTGCTGAAAATGTAACAGTTAAGGAAGGTTCAGAACCTACAACAGCAGCAGAAACAACAGAAGCTGCAACAACAGCAAAATAATAAATACTTGGATTTTTGAAAACAGGTATTGATGGAATAAAAAGAGTGCTATTTTATCGGAATGATAAGATGGCATTCTTTTTTTGCTATAAGGTTGCATTACTATTTTAAATGTGCTAAATTATTCCACGGATGGTATTCGACAGAAACTATACCGAAGGAAAATGACTATATAAAAAACTGATGCGACGGTAGCTCATATCTTAGGAATGAGACTAACTATCCCGATTTTGAAAGAAGGAGGGATGCTCATGAAGTTTGGATTTATAGGAGCGGGAAAAGTTGGTTTTTCCCTTGGAAAATATTTGGCAGATAATAATCAGAATGTAGTTGGTTATTATAGCATAATCAATGAAGAAGCCATAGAAGCAGCAAAGTTTACCGGTTCTAAGTATTATGAGAACATGGAACAGTTGGTAGAGGATAGTGAAGTTTTATTTTTGACTGTCCCCGATGGACAGATTGAGAATCTATGGAATCAGTTAAAATCAAGTCATAAAAATTGGATGGCAAAGTATAATAAACCTTTGCTTAACAATAAAATAGTGTGTCATTGTAGTGGCGCATTATCCTCAGATATCTTTTCGAGTATAGCCGAATATGAAAGTTTTGGCTATTCTATCCATCCACTCTTTGCAGTGAGTAACAGATACGAATCTTACAAGGAATTATCAGATAGTTATTTCACAATAGAAGGAAATATTGAAAAAATCAATAAAATGAAAGAATTGTTTGAAAGTTTCGGAAACACTGTATGTATTATTTCAAAGGATGACAAAATTAAATACCACGGAGCGGCGGCTATTGCCAGCAATCTTGTTGTTGGTTTAATAGGTCTTAGTGAAGAACTGCTTAAACAGTGTGGGTTTGATGAAAAATCGGCTCATAATGCATTAGCACCAATTATTAAGGGAAATGTTAAGCACATTGTAGAAGAGGGCGTTGTAGAAGCACTTACGGGGCCTATTGAGCGCTGTGATGTATCTACAGTAAGAAAACATATGAGCGTTTTTGATAAAAAAGCCAATGAAATCTATAAAGCAGTGTCAAAAGAAGTATTGGAAATTGCAAAGATAAAAAACAAAGATAGAGATTATAGTAAGATGGAGGAAGTATTACAATGAAAAATACGGTAAGTACATTGTTAAAACAGAAGCAGGAAGGAAAGAAGATTTCAATGCTTACCTGCTATGATTATTCAACAGCAAAATTAATGGAAGAAGTTGGAGTAAACACAATTCTTGTAGGTGATTCACTTGGAAATACAATGCTTGGATATGAAGATACAATTCAGGTAACAATGGAAGACATGATTCATCATTGTGCAGCAGTATCAAGAGGCTTAAAGAACACATTTTTAGTTTGTGACATGCCATTTATGTCATATCAGACATCACCATATGACGCAGTTGCTAATGCAGGCAGACTTATGAAAGAAGGTCACGCCAACATGGTTAAATTAGAAGGTGGAAAAGAGGTGTGTCCACAGATAGAAGCAATAGTAAAAGCATCAATTCCTGTCTGCGCCCATTTAGGACTTACACCACAGTCAATAAACGCACTTGGTGGTTACAAAGTTCAGGGAAAGACAGAAAGTGATGCTCAGAAATTAATAGACGATGCAAAGGCAGTACAGGAAGCAGGAGCTTCAATGTTAGTACTTGAATGTGTACCTGCAGACCTTGCAGCAAAAATAACAAAAACACTTCATATTCCAACAATCGGTATTGGAGCAGGAAACCAGTGCGACGGACAGGTACTTGTATATCAGGACATGTTAGGAATGTTTACAGACTACGTGCCAAAATTCGTAAAACAGTTTGCAGGTGTAGGCGAAACAATGAAAAAAGCATTCAAAGAATATATGGAAGAAATCCAGAGCGGAGCCTTCCCGGCAGAAGAACACTCATACAAAATAGATGACGAAGTAATAGAAAAATTGTACTTCTAATGATTAAAATGTGTCAAAGTCAGAACTCACCTGTGCTTACACAAAGGTGAAAGAACGACCTTAGGACATGCCCGGATAATGAAAATAACAGCGAAGCGCAGCTTAAAAAAACAGGAGGTCAACATGAAAGTTGTAACAACAATAAAAGAAGTAAGAGAAAACGTAAAACAGTGGAAAAAAGAAGGACAGACAGTAGGTTTTGTACCAACAATGGGATATTTGCATGAAGGACACGGAAGCCTTATCACAAAAGCAAGAGAGAACAATGACAAAGTAGTAGTAAGTATTTTCGTAAATCCAATGCAGTTCGGACCAACTGAAGATTTAGACAGTTATCCAAGAGACCTTGAAAAAGATTCAAAATATTGTGAAAGCTTAGGAGTAGATTTAATATTCCACCCGGAACCATCAGAAATGTATCATGACGATTTCAGTTCATATGTTGATATGTCAGTTTTAACAGAAGAACTTTGTGGATTAAGCAGACCTGTACATTTTAGAGGTGTTTGTACAGTAGTAAACAAACTTTTCAACATTGTACAGCCTGACAGAGCTTATTTTGGAGAAAAAGACGCACAGCAGCTTGCAATCATTAAGCATATGGTTCAGGACTTGAATATGGATATTGAAGTAGTAGGATGCCCAATTATCAGAGAAGAAGACGGTCTTGCAAAAAGTTCAAGAAATACATATCTTTCACCTGAAGAAAGAAAGGCAGCTTTAGTTTTAAGCCAGACAATCAACTTGGCTAAACAGCTTATTGCAGATGGAGAAAAGGACGCTGATGTATTAGTTGCAAAGATGAAAGAAAATATTGAAAAAGAACCTCTTGCAAAAATCGATTATGTTAAGGCAGTTAACGGATTAACAATGCAGCAACAGAAAGAAATTAAAGCACCTATGTTAATTGCAATGGCGGTATACATAGGAAAAACAAGATTAATAGATAATACAATCTTACACTAATTTATGGTAATAAATCAGACAGTAAAATAAGTAGGTTTTACTGTCTGAAATTATGATAATTTGTGACAATTAAGATATTTGGAAGTGATGAAAGGATAAAACAATGCAGATTAATATGTTAAAAAGTAAAATTCATAGAGCAACAGTAGTTCAGTCAGAGCTTGATTATGTGGGAAGCATAACAGTTGACGAGGATTTAATGGATGCATCAGGAATTTATGAATATGAAAAGGTACAGATAGCAGACGTAAACAACGGCAACAGATTTGAAACATACGTTATAGCAGGAGAGAGAGGTTCAGGAATGATTTGTCTTAATGGTGCAGCAGCCCATATGGTTAGCCTTGGGGACAAGATTATTATTATGAGTTATGCCCAGATGGAGCCTTCAGAAATTAAGGATAATAAGCCTAAAGTTGTTTTTGTTGATGATGAAAATAAGATTACAAGGGTAACTAATTACGAAAAACATGGAAAATTATTTGACTTAGAAAAGTAAAAATTATATCATATTTCTGTAGTAAAATTTGGAAAGGTGAAATTTTTATGTTAAAAGGAAAGACAGTTGTGCTTGGAGTTACAGGAAGCATTGCAGCATATAAGATAGCCAACCTTGCAAGTATGCTTGTAAAGAAGGGATGCAGTGTTCACGTAATAATGACAAGAAATGCAACAAATTTTATAAATCCTATTACATTTGAAACACTTACAGGTCATAAGTGCCTGGTTGATACATTTGATCGTAATTTTGAATTTAGCGTAGAACATGTATCATTGGCTAAACAGGCAGATATTTTTATGGTTGCACCGGCAAGTGCCAATGTTATTGGAAAGATTGCAGGGGGAATAGCAGATGATATGCTTACAACAACTATAATGGCGGCTAAATGCCCTAAGATTATATCTCCGGCAATGAATACTAATATGTTTGAAAATCCTATTGTACAGGACAATCTGACTAAGTTAAAGAGTTACGGATATGAGATTGTTGAACCGGCAAGCGGATATTTGGCATGCGGCGACACTGGCAAGGGTAAGATGCCTGAACCGGAAGTGCTTTATTCATATATTTTAAAGACTATCGGTTGTGAAAAGGACTTGTTAGGCAAGAAAGTTCTTATAACAGCAGGTCCAACACTTGAAAAGATTGATCCTGTAAGATTTATAAGTAATCATTCAACAGGAAAGATGGGATATGCCATTGCTGAAAATGCAATGCTTAGAGGGGCAGAAGTTACTTTGGTAACAGGAAGAACTTCAATTAAGAAACCTGATTTTGTTAAGATTATTGATGTTTTAAGTGCTCAGGATATGTTTGAAGCAGTAGATGAAAATTTCGACCAGCAGGATATTGTTATAATGAGTGCGGCAGTGGCTGATTACAGACCGAAGACTGTTGCTACAGAGAAGATTAAGAAGAAGGATGGGGAAGAGTCTATTCAGTTAGAAAGAACCACTGATATTCTTGGAACAATGTCTAAAAGAAAGAAGAACCAGTTTGTATGTGGTTTCTCAATGGAAACAGAGAATATGTTGGAGAACTCAAAAGCCAAGCTTGAAAAGAAGAATTTGGATATGATTTGTGCCAACAATTTGAAAGTTAAAGGTGCTGGTTTTGGTACAGACACTAATGTGGTAACACTTATAACTAAGGACAATGTAGTTGAGTTACCATTAGAATCTAAGGCAGAAGTGGCAGCGCAGATTTTAGATACTATTGTAAAGAAATAGGAGAATGATTAAGTAAGGAGTAGCGATGAGAAATAACTTAAAGAAGAAAGTTTGCAGTTTACTTGTTGCAACATTAATGACAACGGCAACATTTGCAAACGGATTTACATATGGTGGCATCACGGTATCGGCAGAAGAAAGCAACGTAACAGTTCAGAATAGTGGAAATGTTGAAACATCAGGAGAGAAAACATACTCAGATATTAATGATTCAACAGGCTCAGGTGTGAACACAAGAGATGTGGAAACATCCACAGTGGAAACTACTACAGGTGAAACAGTTGAGACATCAACTGATGAAACGACAATGCCTGAGACTACAGTGGAACCAACAACACCGCAACCAACAACACCGCAACCTACAACAGTACCGGTTACAACAAAGCCTGCATCAACAAAGGTTGTTGCCTGGGGTAAGAATGCAGCAGGTCAGTTTGTTAATGGTAATAAGAGGGTAATTAAGGGCGCCACAATGAAAGGTGTAGACGTTAGTTACCACAATGGAACAATTAACTGGAAGAAAGTAGCTGCAAGTGATGTTGATTATGCAATTATCAGATGTGGTTACGGAGATAACATAAAGAGCCAGGATGATAAGAAATGGGCTGAAAATGTTGCAGGATGTGAAAAAAACAATATTCCATATGGAGTTTATATTTATTCATATGCTACTTCAGTTAAACAGGCTGAAAGCGAAGCAAATCATGTTTTAAGATTGATAAAGGGACATACATTAAACTTCCCAATTTATTATGATATGGAAGATGCGGTTCAGGCTAAGCTTTCAAAATCAAATAGAACAAAGATTGCAAACAAGTTTCTGGGAATAATTAAGAATGCAGGCTATGAATGTGGTATTTATGCAAACCTTAACTGGTGGAATAATTATCTTGATTCAAGCCTTGGCGGTGATAATACATGGAGAACATGGGTTGCACAGTACAATAATAATGGCTGTGATTACAAGAGAAACTACAGTATGTGGCAGAGCTCATCTACAGCTAAGGTAAGTGGTATAAGTGGAAATGTAGATATTAATTTCTGGTTTGGAAAAGTGAGAGACAGAAGTTATGATATTACAGTAAAGAAGGGACCTTCAACGGTTAATACAGTGGCAACACCTAAACCGGTAAAAGCTCCTGCAAGAGCAAAAATAAGTTCAGTTAAGGTAGGTAAGAAGAAAGCCAAAGTTAAGTGGAAGAAGATTTCATCTGTAAAAGGATACAGAATACAGTATTCTACATCAAAGAAATTTACTTCAAAAAAAACAAAGTCTAAGTATACAAAAAAGACAAGTATTAAAATAAAGAAGTTAAAATCAAAGAAAACTTATTATTTCAGAGTAAAAGCTTACAAAAAGAATGCAGCAAACAAGAAAGTGTATTCAAAGAGATGGAGTAAGGTAAAACATAAAAAGATTAAATAATTACATAGATTAATCTGTGTAAGAACAGGTTTGACAAGAAGATTTGAAACGGTAATTATCCAATAAGAAAAGCATGTATCAACGTAAAGGAGAACAAAAGAGTTGATACATGCTTTTTCTGTTAAAACTTATAAATGATATCTTTGTTATATGTGCATCCTGCCTTGCATACAGGGCTTACAAAGTTATCATGATTAATAGCATCGGGATAATACTGTGGTTCAAAACAAACAGCTTCTCTAACATTGTAAATGTGGCCTTTTTTACCTTTTACATTCTCAACAAAGTTGGCTGTGTACATCTGAACACCCGGACAATTAGTAGAAATCTTCATTTCTATTCCAGAAACATCACCTACAGCATCCACAATATTGTGAAGCTTAGAATCGGTAGGATCTGTAATCCAGTTATGGTCATATCCGTTAGCATATTTTAAAGGAATGTAGTCTTTATTAATATCCTGGCCAATAGTTTTAAAATTATTAAAATCCATTGGAGTGTCTTTTACAGCTTCAATCTCGCCTGTAGGAATTGATGTTTCGTCAGCAGGAGTAAAGCTGTCTGCATATATTTTTACACTGTGATTTAAAACAGTACCTGAACCTTCGCCATTTAAATTAAAATAAGAATGGTTAGTCACGTTAATAATGGTATCCTTGTCAGGAGTAGCATTGTAGTTAATCTTAAAGCCATCTTCCAACAATTCGTAAGTAACATACATCTTTAAGGCTCCGGGAAATCCCTGATCCATATGTGGGCTTTCAAGTGAGAAAGTAATTGAAGTATCATTCTGATTTTCCACTGTCCATACACGTTTAGAATATGGATTAAGACCACTGTGAAGGTTATTTGGCCCGTTATTAATATCAAGATTGTATTCTGTGTTATTTAGCACGAAATGTCCTCTAGCTATTCTGTTGGCACATCTTCCAACATTACAACCAAAGTAATATCCGTCATCTGTTTCATAGCCTGATACATCGTCATATCCTAAAACGATGTCTGTAGGCTTGTTATTTCTGTCAGGAACAACAATGCTTACAAGAGTTGAACCAAAATCAGTTACACTAATTTCTAAATTATTATTTTTTAAGGTGTAAAGCTTAGTAGCAATACCATCTTTTGTAATTCCAAAATCTTTAACTGTCATTATAATCCTCCTAATTTTTAATAGGCAAAACTACGAGAAAATATGAAAAAGGGGAGGGAATGAAAAAAGTAGTTTTGCCTATGTTAACAAATATATAAATAAAACTATAAAGTTTTAATAAATCTCAAAAATGCTTCTAAGCCGTCAGGTGTACATTTGTAAACGCCTGCGTCTTCTAAAACTTTTACGAAAACTTTTCCGATTTCTGCCTGAATAATGTCCATAACATTATCTTTATTAACGTCATCATAGTTGGCAAGAAAACCGTATGCCCAATGGGCATGTTTCTCAATAGCTTCGTTTTCGCGAATATCTTTTCCTTCAAGAATATATTCAGCAAGTAAATTCATCTCGCCTTTTAATCTTGATGGAAGTACTGCAAGACCCATAACTTCAATTAAACCAATATTCTCTTTCTTAATATGGTGAAGTTCTTCGTGTGGGTGATATACACCTAAAGGATGTTCTTCTGTAGTAATGTTATTTCTTAATGCTAAATCAAGTTCAAACATACCATCCTTAAATCTTGCAATAGGAGTTATGGTATTGTGTGGTGTTCCGTCAGTTTCAGCATAAATAAATGCATCCTCATCAGTGTAGCCTCTCCAAGCCTTCAAAATATGGTCGGCAAGTTCAATTATTCTGTCACTGTCTTCTGACTGTAATCTGATAACTGATAAAGGCCATTTTACAATACCACATTTAACATCGTCAAAACCATCAACTGAAAATTCTTTGATAATATCAGCCTTTGCCATGGCAAAAGTATAATTACCCCCCTGGAAATGGTCGTGGCTTAAAATTGAACCTCCAACAATTGGAAGGTCTGCATTTGAACCAAGAAAATAATGAGGAAAGAGCTTAACAAAATCAAATAATTTCCTAAAAGCTGCTTTATCTATCTTCATTGGTACATGCTGTCCGTTAAATACTATGCAATGTTCGTTATAATAAACATATGGAGAATACTGAAATCCCCAGTTTGAATCATTGATAGTAATAGGAATAATTCTATGGTTCTGTCTTGCAGGATGATTTACACGACCTGCATATCCTTCATTTTCCATACAAAGCTGACACTTCGGATAAGAAGATGAAGCAGCTTTTCCTGCGGCTGCAATAGCTTTAGGATCTTTTTCCGGCTTTGATAAATTAACAGTAATGTCAATTTCACCGTACTGTGAAGGAACAGTCCATTTTAAATCCTTTTCTACTCGTGATTTTCTAATGTAATTAGTTTTTGTAGAAAAATCATAGTAGAAATCGGTTGCTTCTTTCGGAGAATTGCTATATTTTTTCCAAAAGATTTCTGAAACCTGTGAAGGACGTGGCATTATGAAATTCATAAGCTTTGTATCAAAAAGGTCTCTGTAAGTAATAGAGTCTTCAATAAGCTTCATTTCACAGGCAATACCCAAAAGGTTATCTAATATATTGTCAAGATTAATCTCCTCACCTGAAATATCAGGATCAGAGTAATCATCTTTGCCAAAAGCATCCAAAATCATATTAGTTGAATAATTTCTTTCTGATTCAGGAATTAAACCTGAATTAATACCATACTGTACTAATTTTTTTATATTTTTATCTAATTCTGAGACGTTAATCATAATACTTTAACACCTCCATACTTTCTAATCTTTAATACATGACATGCACCTTCACCGAAAATGCTTTCTGTAGCTTTCTTATACTCAGGTACAAAATCAGTTTTGACAAAAGCCTGTATAGTGCCGGCAAAACCACCGCCGTGTACTCTGCATACACCATTGTTTCCTAAAACATTTTCGCTAATTGCAATACCAATTGAAACAGGCTGGTTCTGGAAATCATGGTTAGAATAAATATTCTGGAGACGCTTGTAAGAAGAATCTCCTGATTCCTTAATTAAAGATAAAAATGTGTCAAAGTCATCAGCTTTTAAAGCGTCAACTTCTTTCTGAACACGTTCATTGTCCTTAAAGAAATGCATAGCTCTCAAAATATTTCTGTCTCCAACTTTTCTGAAAATCTCAGGAAGTTTACTGAAAAATTCTTCAGCCGGAATATCATTTAAAAATTCTTTCCCAAATAAAGCTGCAACTTCTTTCATTTCTTTAGGAATGGCAGAGTAGTCATCTGTTAAGTCTGCGTGTGAACCTTTAGTATCAACGATACAAAGGCTGTAACCCTTATCTGCAATGTCGAAATCAACTTTTTCAACAATAGGATTAGCAGGATCTTTAAAATCAATATGTACAAATCCACCAACTGAGCAAGCCATCTGATCCATAAGACCACAAGGTTTTCCGAAGAATACATTCTCAGCATACTGACCAATAATTGCTATATCAATTGGAGAAACTTTCATATCGTTATATAAACCTGAAAGAATAGTTCCGATAATTGCTTCAAATGCTGCTGAAGAAGAAAGACCTGCACCATTTAAAACATCGCTTGTAACGTATGCCTTAAAAGGACCTGTTTTGTAACCGTGGTCGTTCATTCCTGCAATAACACCTTTAATTAAAGCAGAAGTAGTACCAAATTCTGCTTCGTTAACAGCAATGTTGTCAAGACTAATGCTTAATGGTGAATAACCTTCAGAAAAAAGTTCAATAGTATTTTTGTTATTATTTCCAACAATTGCAATTGCATCTAAGTTAACAGAGGCGGCCAAAACCATACCGTGCTGATGGTCTGTATGATTACCACCTACTTCAGTTCTTCCCGGTGCACTATAAATGTCAACGTTCTCTTCACCGAAAAGCTCTATATATTTATCTAATGCATTAACATATCTTTCTTTCTGGTATTTAATCATTTCTACATCATCATAATATAAATCAGCCAATGTGCTATCGTGTTCATTATTCAAAAACTGATTTTTTAATGTTGTTACGTTTGTCATTGAAAACCTCCCGATACATAAAAATATTACTTCGTTTTTACTGTAAAATTTGTTTAACTAAAATGTATAACTGTTTTAGTAAAATATCAATAGTTTTTTGATAAAAAAATAAAGTTTGAATATATTGCACAAATAGTCGAATCAAAAACTGTAACAAGTGAATAAGGGAAAAATAAATAAAAACGATTCGGTAAAAGAAAAAGTAAAACTTTAGTAAAAAGTATTGCAAAATTTATGAAAGTTTATTACTATAGAATAGCATTAAATTTGAGCAGAAAATACCGAAAGTTTGATTACATGGATTGTAATCTTATATAGAATGGAAGAATGGAGAGAAGAAATGGCAACAATAAAAGATATTGCTGAAATGGCAGGAGTAAGTATTACAACAGTTTCAAGAATACTTAATAATGATTCATCTTTAAGTACAACGATGGAAACTAAGCAGAAAGTAATTGATGCTGCGAAAAAATTAAACTACAAAAAAGTAGGAAGAAGTACAAAGGCCACATTCAGATTGGGTATTGTTCAGTGGTTTTCAGCAGAGCAGGAACTTCAGGATACATATTATCTTTCAGTTCGTAATGGTATTGAAGATTTTTGTATAAAAAATTGTATTCAGATAGTAAGAGCTTTCAAGACAGATGTTAATTATATGGATTATCTTGAAAATATTAATGGACTTATCTGCATTGGAAAGTTTAGCAAAAAAGAAGTGAAAGAATTAAAGAGAATATCTAAAAATATTGTATTCTTAGATATGCCTGTAGCAGATTATAGTGTTACATCATTTACACTAGACTTTGAATATGCAGTAAATAAAGCAATGAGTTATCTTACAAAACTAGGTCATACAAAGATTGGATTTTTAGGCGGACGAGAAATTTTAGATACTGATGAAGTTTTTGATGATGAAAGAATTAAGGAATATGTAAAATATTGTTCAGAACATGGTCTTGATTATGATAAATATTTAAAAGAAGGACAATATTCCATTGAATCAGGATACAGTATGATGAGTGAATTTATTCAGTCCGAAGATATGCCAACAGCCGTATTTGCGGCAAGTGATTATATTGCATTTGGAGCAATGAAGGCTATTAAAGAAAACGGATTAAGGATTCCTGAAGATATTTCAGTTATTGGATTTGATGATGCACAGATTTGTAATTATACAACTCCAACATTGACAACCATACATGCACCTGCATATGATATGGGACAGTATGGTGCCAACTTCCTTTTTGGAGCTACTAACTGTAGCATAACAACTCCATTGAATGTAAAAATGCCTTGTGAGTTAGTTGAAAGAGAATCATGCGGACCTGTTAAAAATAAAGAGTCCCGCTAAAATCATAACAAAATTTGTTTGACAACACATCTCCGTATAAAGCATTATTGAAATTTTGAATTAAATAAACTGCTTCAGTCGCAGAGCTTTCAAACAATTTGTACAAGTAATCTAAGTGATGTTCACATTTAGGATTACTGTCAGGTTCAACAACGTGACCATATAAACTTTTATAATGAAAAGTGGCATGCATTAATAAATCAATGCATGTCCTTTTTACTTTATGTGGCGCAACAAAGAACTTCTTGATTATATACATCCATTTAAGTGAAGCGTGAATTGTGTATGTTGAAATCTGATTATAAAAAGGTGACATACTTTCAGCAACACTTTCCTTAGTTGGAATTAAATGGTGCATAGGAAAACTTTCAGGAGCATATCCGTCTTCAACAAGAAGCTTATGCTCAAAAGCACCCTCAATTTCAATGTGCCCACAATCGGTTTCATCCATTATTACATTAACATAAGGATGACAGTTTTTGTCCAATACATAGTGACAAATAAGTCCTATAAGGTAACTATACTGCGAACTGTTTTTTCCATATTTATTTACAATCTTAACGGCGTGTGTCATAAAAGAATAAAAATCTTTATGATGAATAGAAACGCCTATCTGATTAATTTTGTTTTTCGAAAAAGCCCTGTAATAAAATAGAAAATCAGGTCCCTGTAACCCTGCCTTAAACGGAGCGGGATATTTCTTAATAACATTCTTTATATCTTTTGGTAATCCGGGAATTACCATTTTTCCAAATTTATAATGTGCATATGCAGATGGCATAAAAACACCTCCTATTTACAAATATTTTTATGATTGATTTGTATGTTTAATTTTAATATTTCATTTATTAGAACTTATACAATATATATTAACATATTTACCATTTTAAAGTGAGAATATTTTGTTAAATATAAGTAAAGGAACCATAATGTCATTATAGAAGAAAAATAACACAAAATAAGACAAAAAAGTTAAACAAAATATAAATTAAAAAATATAAAAGTAATATAAGTTAATATAAAATTTTTTAAAAAAGGTTGCCACTTTTTTCTTTCTCATACGTTGTAATTAATAAGAGAGAAAAATAGAAAGAGGAAGTGATAGAAAAAATATAGCAATTAGGCAATTATCAATAAAATTTTTAGAATGAAAGGAGAAAAAAGTATGAACAAGAAGATGAAAAAGTTATTTTGAATAAGTCAAATGTTGAAATTGAAGGAATTAAAATTGGAGGGTCGAAGTTATTTTTTGCAACAATAATCAATGATGGCTCAAGAAATTCATATATTTATAGTATAGATAAATCTGTTATGGATTAAATGGAATAAAATATAAAAAACTTTCGTTTAATATATAACAAAACAAAATAGATGCAAATATGAAAGCATCGTATAGAAAACAAGGAGGTACGGATATGAAGAAACTGTACAAAAAAATAGGAGTTATACTAGCATTAACAATGGTAATTGGTTTGATTCCGGCTCAGGGTGTTAATGCGGCAAAAGCAAAGAGTAATGTAACTTATTCTATTAAGAAGGGAACATTGGTTATTAAAGGAAAAGGAAAAATGCCGGCTAAAATGACCTTCAAAAATAACAAAAAAATTAAGAAGGTTGTAATAAGAAAGGGTGTGACATCAGTATCAGATAAAGCATTCTACAAATGTAAAAATCTGAAGAAGGTTACTATTTCAGGTACAGTAACAAAAATCGGAAAGTATAGTTTTTACGGAACAAAAATAAAGAATATAACTATACCTGAAAAGGTTGGAAAAATCGGTCAGAATGCTTTAGGAAAATGTAAAAAATTAAAGACAATAACAATGCCGGGAAATCTTAAAGTGATGTTAGATTCTAATGAAGATTATTCAGCAGCAGTATTAATGTCAGGCTCAAATGTTAAAACAGTAAAGTTTAATACAGCTTTTGAACCGGCAATGGCAAGCTATTGTGAAGCGGAAAATCTTCAGGTGATGGCAAAAGATAAAAAATATAAATCAATAAATGGAATGGTTTATACAAAGGACGGAAAAAAACTTGTAAGAGTTCCAATGAATCGAAAAACAGTTAATGTTAATGACGGATGTGAAGAAATTTGCTTATCAGCATTACTTTATGAGAAAAAAATTCCGGATGATTTTCCACAGACCTGCGGTGATTTTTCAGAGATTACAATACCAAAATCAGTAACAAAAATAAATGATACTGAATATACTACAAGTCAGGTGTACTATAGCTGGAACGGAAAGAAGTACACTAAGACAAAGGTTAAAGGAGTATATGAATATATCCCTAATAACGAAAATTATAACCTGAAGATTACAATAAAGGATGGAAATGAAAACAACATTAGTATTTTGAATAAATACTTTAAAAAAGCAAACATAATTAAATAAAATATTTTAAGAATAGAGAAGCTGTTTCATGTAAAGTGGGCAGCTTCTTTTGGCTAAAAATATTAGCGTGATCTTTGAAATAAAAAGTTAAAAAAATGGCATAATCTCCGATATAAAGTTAAAAAATGTTGGCTTAATATTTGATGAAAAAATTATAAAAAATTTAGGCTAAGAGTTGTTGATTTTTGAATATAAGTATGTTATTCTAATTGCAGAACAAACGTTCGAAAAAGCATAAAGAAGGAGACAGGCTATGGAGATTACACAGGATATGACTATTTCAGAGAAGTTGAAGATATTGACTGATGCGGCTAAGTATGATGTAGCCTGTACAAGCAGTGGAGTTGACAGGAGCAATAAAGGTCAAGGCATTGGAGATACTCATGCTTGCGGAATCTGTCATACTTTTTCGGCAGATGGAAGATGTGTTTCATTGCTTAAAATATTATTTACCAACGAGTGCATTTTTGACTGTAAGTATTGCATTAACAGGAAGTCCAATGACGTACCTAGAGCTTCATTTACGCCGGATGAGGTTTGCAGGCTTACCATTGAATTTTACAGAAGAAATTATATAGAGGGATTGTTTTTAAGTTCGGGCATTTTAAAGAATCCTGATTATACAATGGGACTTATTTACGAAACTGTTTGGAAGCTGCGTAATGAATATAAGTTTTTTGGATATATTCACGTTAAGGCTATTCCGGGGGCTTCTGAAGATATTATTGAGAAGGTTGGGTTTGTGGCTGACAGAATGAGCGTTAATTTGGAGCTTCCTACTAAGGAAGGTTTACAGCAACTTGCACCTAATAAGAATTATACTAATATTTTGAAACCGATGAAGCAGATTCAGATGGGTTCAGGCAGATTGATTTCAGATGGTAAGGAAGGATATCAGATCGTAACAAGAACAGGACGGAAGAATAATTCTAAGTTTGTTCCGGCAGGGCAGAGCACACAGATGATTATAGGAGCCACGCCTGAAACAGATTATCAGCTTATGTCAGTTACGGAGACTATGTATAAACAGTTTAATTTAAAGAGAGTGTTTTATTCGGCTTTTGTGGATGTGAATCATAATATTGATTCACCTGCAATAATAGGACCTAACCCCATGCTTAGGGAACATAGACTTTATCAGGCAGACTGGCTGTTGAGGTATTATGGCTTTGCTGTTAAGGAGTTGCTTAATAAGGAGCATCCTAATTTTAATGTGGCTTTGGATCCTAAATGTGATTGGGCAGTTAATCATTTGGATAAGTTTCCTGTGGAAGTTATGAGAGCAGATTATTATACCTTATTAAGGGTGCCGGGAATTGGAGTAAAGTCGGCAAGAAGAATAACTGCGGCAAGACATTATGGAATGCTTGACTTTAACAGTTTAAAGAAGATGGGGGTAGTTCTTAAAAGAGCGGCATATTTTATAACCTGCGGTGGAAAGACTATGATTCCACTGTCAATGGATCAGGATGCATTGGCAAGAACATTGGCAGATACTGACAGAAAGCAGGTTTACGCTATTGAGAATGACACAACTTATAAGCAGATGACACTTATGGATTTGGGATTGAAACAGTAAGTTTAGAATAATCGGAGAGCAATATGAATGTTACGTTAGTTTGTGAAAATAATATAGAGGGAATAATGACAGCAATTTATGACGGATGGGTGTATATGAATAAGGGATATTCTGTTAACATTCATCCGGGCAGTGATTATGCACCAACCTTTTTTTCTAAATTTATTAATATTGAAACTGACAATTCTAAGGCTGAAAGAGTTATTCGCTCAATAAAGATTAAGATTTCAGAAGAGGCTTATATTGCAGTTTTTAGAGCTTGTATGAATTTCGCAGAGGATAAGGGCGATGCGGTCTTTGAATTCCTAAAATATGGATACAGATATGGTGAAAGAGTTATGAAGATGCTTCACATTCCAGCGGTTATGAGAGTAATGGAACTTAGTAGAAAGACTTCAAACGAGGCACACTCATTTATAGAATTTATCAGATTTGAAGAGATAAAAGGAAATGTTTTATATAGCAGAATTGAGCCTAAGTGTGATGTACTGTCACAGGTTTATGCTCATTTTCAGAATAGATTTCCTAACGAGAACTGGATTATATATGACCAGAGAAGAATAAAGGCAGCAGTTCATCAGAAAGGTATGACAACTGTTTTAGTGGAAGGACAGAACATGGATCAATTAGTGAAGAGTGTTCGAAAAGAAGATGAATACGAAGAACTGTGGAAGGTATTTTTTAATACCATTGCCATAAATGAAAGATATAATCCTAAGTGCCAGTGTACGCATTTGCCTAAGTGGTATAGAAAGAATATGCTAGAGCATGAATAGCTGGAAATATGCGGAAATATGAAAAATATAATATGTACTTTATTTTCAATCGGTGTTATACTAACGGAGTGAAATTAATGTAGTATGTTGGGTCGAGCATTATTTCATAAAAATACAAATAATAGAAAAACTATTCAGGAGGAATTCATGAGTAAAGTTAAGAGAGTTTATGTAGAGAAAAAACAGCCTTTTGCTGTTACTGCAAAGGAACTTACAGAAGATATTAAGGGATATCTTGAAATTGATGCATTAAAGGATGTAAGAGTGCTTGTAAGATATGACGTTGAAAACATCTCAGATGAAACTTACAACAGAGCATTAACATCAGTATTTTCAGAACCACCGGTAGATAATGTATATGAAGAAACATTCCCATATGATGCGGATAATTCTAAGGTTTTCAGCGTGGAATTTTTGCCGGGACAGTTTGATCAGAGAGCTGATTCAGCAGTTCAGTGTGTTAAGTTTTTAAATGAAGATGAAGAGCCTGTTATTAAGACAGCAACTACTTATGTTTTAGAAGGCAATATATCTGATGAAGAGTTTGAACAGATTAAGAATTACTGCATTAACCCTGTAGATTCAAGAGAAACAGGATTGGAGAAACCTGAAACATTAGTTACAGAGTTTGAAGAGCCTACAGATGTTATTATTTTCGATGGCTTTAAGGATATGGCTGAAGAACCTTTAAAGGAATTATATGATTCTCTTGGATTGGCTATGACTTTTAAGGATTTCTTACACATTCAGAATTACTATAAGAATGAAGAAAACAGAGACCCATCAATGACTGAAATCAGAGTATTAGATACTTATTGGTCAGATCATTGTCGTCATACTACATTTAATACGGAATTAACAGACGTTACTTTCGATGACGGATATTTCAAAGAACCTATTGAAAAATCATATCAGGAATATCTTGACACAAGAAAGGACGTTTTTGGAGAAAGAAAAGACAAGTTTGTATGTCTTATGGACCTTGCTCTTATTGCAATGCGTAAGCTTAAGAAGGAAGGCAAACTTGATGATCAGGAGAAGTCAGACGAAATTAATGCATGTAGTATTGTAGTTCCTGTAGAAGTAGATGGAAAGACAGAAGAATGGTTAGTAAACTTTAAGAATGAAACACATAACCATCCTACAGAAATCGAGCCTTTCGGTGGTGCTGCAACATGTCTTGGTGGAGCTATCAGAGATCCACTATCAGGACGTACTTATGTATATCAGGCTATGCGTGTTACAGGTGCAGCAGATCCTACTAAATCAATGTCAGAAACTCTTCCGGGTAAGTTACCACAGAAGAAACTTGTTCAGGGAGCAGCTAACGGATATAGCTCATATGGTAACCAGATTGGTTTGGCTACAGGTTTAGTTAAAGAGATTTATCATCCTGATTATGTAGCAAAGAGAATGGAAATCGGAGCAGTTATGGGTGCAGCACCAAGACGTGCAGTACAGAGACTTAACTCGGATCCGGGAGATATTATTATATTATTAGGTGGCCGTACAGGTCGTGACGGTTGTGGTGGAGCTACAGGTTCATCAAAGATTCATACAGAAGAATCTATTGAAACTTGTGGTGCAGAAGTTCAGAAAGGTAATGCACCTACAGAACGTAAATTACAGCGTTTATTTAGAAGAGAAGAAGTTAGCCACATTATTAAGAAGTGTAATGACTTTGGTGCCGGCGGTGTTTCAGTTGCTATTGGTGAATTAGCAGACGGATTACACATTAACTTAGATAAGGTTCCAAAGAAGTATGCAGGTCTTGACGGAACAGAAATTGCTATTTCAGAATCACAGGAAAGAATGGCAGTTGTTGTTGATAAGAGTGACGTTGATCAGTTTTTAAAATATGCTAATGAAGAGAACCTTGAAGCTACAGTAGTAGCAGAAGTTACAGAAGAACCACGTTTAGTATTAGAATGGAGAGGTAAAGAAATCGTTAACCTTTCAAGAGCCTTCCTTGATACAAACGGTGCACATCAGGAAACAACAGTTGAAGTTGACATGCCTGATGAAAACAAGAACTTCTTCAACAAACAGCCTGTTAACAATGTAAAACAGAAATGGTTAGAAACATTGTCAGATTTAAATGTTTGCTCACAGAAGGGATTAGTTGAAAAGTTTGATGGTTCTATTGGAGCAGGTTCAGTATTTATGCCATTTGGTGGAAAGTATCAGATGACAGAAACACAGACCATGGTAGCTAAGCTTCCTGTATTAAAGGGAGATTGCGATACAGTAACAATGATGTCATATGGATTTGATCCATATCTTTCAAGTTGGAGCCCATACCATGGAGCAATGTATGCAGTAGTTGACTCAATTGCTAAGATTGTTGCAACAGGTGGTGATTACAAGAAAGTACGTATGACATATCAGGAATACTTTAGAAGAATGACTGAAGATCCACGTCGTTGGAGCCAGCCATTTGCAGCACTTCTTGGTTCATTTGATGCACAGATGGGATTTGGTCTTCCATCAATTGGCGGTAAGGATAGTATGTCAGGAACATTTAATGATATTGATGTACCACCAACACTTGTATCATTTGCAGTAGATGTAGCTAAAGAAAAAGATATTATTACTCCTGAATTTAAGGCAGCAGGCAATAAGATTGTTAAGTTTGAAATTAGCAAGGATCAGTATGACAAGCCTGTATATGATGAAATCATGAAGTTATATGATGAAATTCATGAAATGATTCAGAATGGAGTTATTATTTCAGCATATGCTGTTGAAGGAAAGGGTGTTATTCCAGCCGTAAGTAAGATGGCATTTGGTAATAAGATTGGTGTAAGCATTAGTGGAAGAATCCCTGGAGCAGATTTATTTGCACCTGGATTTGGTGATATTATTGCTGAAGTACCTGCAGACAGACTTGACGATATTACATCAAGCTATGTTCTTATTGGTGAAACAAACGATAAGGAAGTATTTGAATATGGTTATGATTCAATTCCTATGGATGAAGCAATTAAGGTTTGGGAGAAACCATTAGAAAAGGTATTCCCAACAAGAAGCCATAAGGATACATCATTACTTGATACACCAATTTATGATAAGGGCAGCGTATATGTTTGCAAGAACAAAGTTGCAAAACCTACAGTATTTATCCCTGTATTCCCAGGTACAAACTGTGAATATGATAGCGCTAAGGCTTTTGAAAAAGCTGGTGCAAATGTTATTACTAAGGTATTCAAGAACTTAACACCTGAAGACATTAGAGACTCAGTTAAGATTTTTGAAGAAAGCATTGCACAGTCACAGATTATTATGTTCCCAGGTGGATTTAGTGCAGGTGATGAACCTGATGGTTCAGCTAAATTCTTTGCAACAGCATTCAGAAATGCAAAGATTGAAGAAGCAGTTCACAAATTATTAAATGAAAGAGATGGTCTTGCTCTTGGTATTTGTAATGGTTTCCAGGCATTAATCAAGTTAGGATTAGTACCAAACGGCAAGATTACAGGACAGGATGTAAATGCACCAACTTTAACATATAATACAATTAACCGTCATATCTCAAAGATGGTTTATACAAAGGTTGTATCAAACAAGTCACCTTGGTTACAGAATGCAGAACTTGGTGGAGTTTATGTAAACCCAGCATCACACGGAGAAGGAAGATTTGTAGCACCTGAAGAATGCATTAAGGAATTATTTGCAAACGGTCAGGTTGCAACACAGTATGTAAACCAGCAGGGACAGCCTACAATGGATGAAGAATGGAACGTAAACGGTTCATACTATGCTATTGAAGGTATTACAAGTCCTGACGGCAGATGCTTTGGTAAGATGGCTCATATCGAAAGAAAGGGTCGTTCAGTAGCAACAAATATCTACGGAGAACAGGATCTTAAGGTATTTGAATCAGGTGTAAACTACTTTAAATAATAAGTAAAACATACAAGAACATAACAAGAAGCTTTCACAGGGATAGTTGTCTAACATTATCTCTGAAGGGCTTCTTGATTTAGTTTTGGAAAGGAGGACCATATTGAGCTATTTAAAGAATCTAAAATGGGAAATGGTTTTGTATTCAATTCTTTCTATAGCAATAGGAGTTTTAATGTTTTTGTATCCAACTAAAACATTAAATGCTGTTTGTATAATACTTGCAGTAATGTTATTTGCTTTAGGAATAAGATACTTAATAGAATACAGAAAAAAGAATCTGATTAATGATTTTTATAGATATGAATTTGTGGCAGGAATTGCTTTAATATTACTTGGGATAGTAGTGCTTGCATGTATGAATCTAATACTTTCGATTATTACTTATGTAATTGCATTGATAATAATAGTCAGTGGACTTATGAAAATAGAGAATGCATTAGACCTTAGAAGAATGGGATGTCATTGGATACCATTACTTGTATTTGCAATTATATGTATAATACTTGGCATATCAGTTTTAACAATGCCAATGAATCACAATGACGATGGCACAAGAACAGCCGGAGATTTCTTAATCCAGTGTTCAGGAGCAATATTTGCGGTAACAGGATTGATCGATTTAATCACAACATTATCTGTTTCAGGAAAGATAAAGAAATGGATAGATTCACAGATGAACTAAATATATAAGAAAGGCCCTATGGATTTAGAGTGAACAACTTTGAAATCTGTAGGGCTTTTCTTGTATGAGGGAAGATTGAATTACCGGAGAAAACTATCGGGGAAAATTATCGGGGAAAATTGCTAATAAATGCGTTGTGTACCCCAATATTTCAAATATTTCTAATATCGGGGTACAGCCATCTAGATTTGCTCCATGCAACACTAGACTAAAATCAATTTGTTACATATTGACTTGCTATAACAAAAAATAGGAGCATAACCAACAAATGGTATGCTCCTAAATCTTATTTCAAATTATATTTCAGTCTTATTTCAAGAATCAATTCTTAACTTATTTCAATGTTTCGTATTTCTGGATAACTCCAATTCCTATTGCATGTGGTCCTGTATGAACTGCTGTAATAACACCGATTTCTACATTAGTGTCACCGTTGAGTTTGACACCAAGTCCGGCTTCAACTTCATCCTTGAATGCTACGCCTTCTATGGCATCATAGCCATATCCGATTGAAACAACGAAGTTGTCTTTACCGTTTTCTGTTAAATATTTGTCGGCAATCTGGATAATGTTCTTTTTAAGCTTGCCACGGTTTCTTCCTACACCACCAAGATTTACTTCACCATCTTTCAAGATAATGATAGGTTTGATTCCAAGCTTTCCTGTGGCTGAAATTGCCATTTTTCCAATTCGACCGCCGATTCTTAAGTAATCAAGTGAACCTACAGTGAAGAAAATACGTGCTGTGCCCATAAGTTTCTTAGTGTTTTCAATCATTGTATCAAATGGAATGCCGTCGTTTTGCATTCTTACAACTTGGTCAATTATAAGAGCCTGACTGACTGTGTCCTGCTGTGAATCTAATACAACAATCTGTGCATCAGGATAATCTTCTTCAACAACATCCTTAGCCATTGAAGCAGAATTATATGAACCACTTAGATGAATTGAGATTGTAAAACATACAACAGGAATGTTCTGTTCTGCATACTTTCTAAAAACTGCCTCAAAACTTTCAACACTTGGAAGAGAAGTCTTTGGAAAAATATCAGGGTTCTCAACCATTGTAGTATAAAAGTCTTTTCTATTAATTTCTGTTTTGTCCTTTAAATATGTTTCTCCATCAAGAGAAGCAGTAAGAGGGACAATTTCTATATTGTGTTTTTTAACATAAAGCTCTGTTAAATCACAGGCACTGTCACTAATAATCTGGTACATAAAATCAAGTCCTTTCCGATAAATACTCTATATCCTATGTTTAGAGTGTATCATAAAAGTAATAATATTTAAACAAAAATACAACAGAAAAGAGATATAGTAGTATATATAAACAATAAAAATAAAATGTAAGCAAAAATATGCAAAAATTTAAAGTTACAATTATTTGAAATCATAACTTTAAATTAGTACATTAATATAAAAAATAGTGATTTTATTAAAAAAAATATATTTTGCATTTAGAATAAATAAATTATAATGTTTCGTATTTTCTAATTACACCAAGACCTATAGGGTAAGGTCCTGTATGTACAGCTGAAACAATACCGATTGCAACATTAGTTTCAGAATCAAGCTTTACATTAAGAGTCGATTCAACTTCCTTCATAAATTGAAAACCTTCTTCTTTATCATAACCATAACCTACAGATACAATAAAATTATCTTTGTTATTTTCGTCTAAATACTTCTTTGCAACCTGTAAAACACTGTTCTTAAGCTTATTGCGGTTTCTGCCAATTCCACCTAGACCAATATCTCCGTCTTTCATAATAATAACAGGTTTAACCCCAAGCTTGCCTGTTGCAGCTGTGGCAACCTTGCCAATACGACCACCCATCTTAAGATAATCAAGTGAACCTACTGTAAAGAAGATTCTGGCTGAGGCCATTAAAGCATCTAACTTAGACATAGCCTGTTCAAAAGAGAGACCATCTTCAAGCATTCTGACAAACTGGTCAATTAACAATGCCTGAGTTACAGTGTTCTGCTTTGAATCAATAACACAAATATTAGCATCAGGGTAATCTTCCTCAACTAAAGATTTAGCATTCATAGCTGAATTATATGAACCACTGAAAAGTGTTGTTATTGTAAAACATACAACAGGAAAACCCTGTTCCACAAAGCTTCTAAAAACATCTGCATAGCTTTCCACGCTTGGAAGTGAAGTTTTTGGAAAAAGCTTAGGATCATCAACCATTCTCTGGTAGCATTCATCCCTTGTTATGTCAACTCCATCTCTATAATAAGTTTCGCCATCGAAAGATACTGATAATGGTACAATGGTAACGTCGTGTTTTTCTAAATATTCTTTTGACAAGTCACATGCGCTGTCGCTTACAATTTTATACATAGTTTTTTATAACCTTTCTACGTAGTATTTAATACTACATAAGTATAACACATCTGTAATAATAATCAATAGATTTTGCGGTTTTACAAAAAAACATTTACAAATAGTTCACAATATTTAGGGTTGTATGGTAAAATATCATGTAAATGAAAACAAAAGGGAGTAAAAAGGTGGACACATTAAAAAAATTTACAAAATATGAAAAAGAAATACTTGAAGGTATTATTATAAGCATTGTAGGCGGATGGGCATTAACATCTATATTAAGAGGTGCCTATAAGCAGATTAGTAATATTCAGTTTCCGGCTGATGGAAATTTTACTAAGGCATTTATAATGACTATATTTTTTAGCATTATATTAGGAATTATATATTACAAAAACAAAAAGATTGCAGGAGGATTAATGTTTGTTTTTACATATATATTCCTATTGTTATGTGCTTTTATTGGATATTCAAATGATTGGACAACAAACGCCGGTAATCCAATAGGCGGACCATGTTATCAGGCAATACTTGCTTTTATAGCAGCTATCGCTTTTTTGTATGTTAAAAAAGACATTTATCAGTTTATATCAGAATTAAAAATAAAAAGAATACATACTAATATTATAGTTGCAATAATAGGTGTGTTATTGTTTGGATTTGTTGGAATAGTTACAGTATTAAGATATAAGTCATATCTTAATTCAACATTTGATTTTGGAATATTTACTCAGATGTATGAAAATATGAGACAGACAGGTTCTGTTGCAACAACCCTTGAGAGAAACAGACTTCTTTCTCATTTTGGTGTTCATTTTTCACCAATATATTATATTGCACTTCCTATATATTTTATTTTCCCAAGTCCGGTAACAGTACAGCTAATACAGGCATTAATGATAGCTTTGCCGGTTATACCAATAGTTCTTATTGCCAGGGAATACAGATTGTCTAATTGGATGACAGTAGGATTTACTTTACTTTATGCATTGTATCCGGCAACATCAGGCGGGGCAGTGTATGATATGCATGAGAACTGTTTTCTTACATTCTTTTTGCTGATGACAATATGGGCAGCAGAAAAGAAGAAAACATACATTATGATATTAATGATGCTTTTTGCATTTTTTGTGAAAGAGGACGCGGCAATATATGTATTGGTTCTTGGAACATTCTATTTGCTTTCAAGAAAAGACAAAAAAAGAGGACTAATATTAATGGTTTGCGCAGCGGTTTATTTCCTAATTGCAATTTCTGTGGTTAACAGCTATGGACTTGGAATTATGGATAACAGATTTAGCAATTTGTATTTTGATGCAGATGGAGGATTAAACCAGGTATTCAAAAGCATTATTGCAAATCCGGGATATGTAATTGCACAGATGATTACAAATTCCAGCGCAGACAGTGTAGAAAAGATTGCTTATTTTATACTAATGTTTGGACCAATGGCAACTGTTATTTTTACAACGGGAAAGAAATATACAAGATATATATTACTTTCACCACTTATTATAATTAATATATTTACAACATATGTGTATATGCATGATATAAACTTCCAGTATAATTTTGGAGTTATTGCATTAATAATGTATCTTGCAATTATGAATATGGCTGATGTTAAAGCAGAAAAGGCGAAAACATACATAAGCATAGCAGTGCTTTGTGCAGGAATAATGTTTGTAGGCAATCAGTTTCCTAAAATGCCTAATTATTACAAAACATATACAGAAAACAAATCAACCTATGAGAAAATAGACAAAGCATTAGAGCTTGTTCCTACTAATGCTTCAGTTTGCGCATCAGGATTTTTTACACCACATTTGTTTAAAAATCTTGTAATGTATGATCAGAACCATTTAGAACAGCCTGTTTATACAGATTATCTTGTGGTAGATGAGAGATTTGACAATGAGAAACAGAAATTTGATCAGGTTTTAAGCTCAGGCAGATATGAGATTGCATATCAGGAACAAGGACTTATTAGCATATACAAGAAAAAGTAAAATAAGGCACGCCCTTTTTATTGAAAGGGGTGTGCTTTTTTGATATACTTTTAAATGGTTTATTGTATAGTTTTACAAAGTGAGACAGTAATACTACTGAATCATGGAAAGAGGTAAATAGTGACAATATTAATTAAAAACGGACGGCTAATTAATCCGTCAGAGAATTTAGACAAAGTAATGGACATCTTTGTTGAAGATGGAATTATTAAGGAAAAGGCAGAATCAATTGAAAAGCAGGCTGACACTGTAATTGATGCAGCAGGCTGTTATGTAATGCCGGGATTAATTGATTTGCACGTACATTTCAGAGATCCGGGACTTACATACAAAGAAGATATTGAAACAGGAAGCAAGGCTGCTGCAAAAGGCGGATTTACAACTGTTTGCTGTATGCCTAACACTAAACCGGTAGTAGATAATGTAGAAACAGTTAAGTACATTATTGAAAAAGGTGAAAAAACTGGACTTACCAATGTACTTCCTGTTGGTGCAGTTACAAAGAATATGGCAGGAATTGAAATTACTGATGTGGAAGAGCTTAAAAAGGCAGGAATTTGCGCCATAAGTGAAGATGGAAAGTCAGTAATGAACTCAGGTGTTTATAGAAAAGCAATGAAGAATGCCGCAAAGGCTAATGTGCCGGTACTTGCTCATTGTGAGGACATTAATTTAGTTGAAGGCGGCGTTATTAACTTAGGAGACAAGTCAAGTGAGCTTGGAGTTAAGGGAATAAGCAATGCAGTTGAAGACGTTATTGCAATGCGTGATATTATGTTGGCTAAGGAAACAGGGGCAACATTACATTTGTGCCATTGCTCAACTAAGGATAGTGTTGAAATGGTTAAAAGAGCAAAGGAAGAAGGCATAAAAGTAACAGCAGAAGTTTGTCCACATCATTTTTCTATGTGTTCAGATGATATAACAAGTAACGACGGTAATTTTAAAATGAATCCACCTTTACGAGCAAGAGAGGATATGGAAGCTCTTATTAAAGGATTACAGGATGACATTATGGATGTTATTTCAACAGACCATGCCCCACATAGTGCAGAGGAAAAGGCTAAAGACTTAGAACATGCACCATTCGGAATAGTAGGTCTTGAAACATCAGTAGCATTAACAGTTACCAACTTAGTTAAGAAAGGATATTTAACTCCAATGCAGATGGCTGCCAAGATGAGTTACAATCCTGCGAAAGTTTTAGGCATTCCAAAGGGAACTTTAGATGAGGGCAAGATTGCGGACATTACAATTATTGATCCTGATAAAGAATACACTATAGATGCAAACACTTTTGAATCAAAGGGCAAGAATACACCTTTTGACGGTTACAAAGTTTCAGGAGAAGTTGAATATACAATTCTTAACGGAAAAGTTGTTTACTCAAACAAATAAAATTTAACAAATAAATATTAAAACACAAAACAGATTTTGAAAATAACAGATTAAAAATCAAAATATAACAAAAATCCAATAAGGAAGGAAGAAAGCAATGATAAACAAATTAGTAGACAAAATCAAAAAAACAAACGCACCTGTTGTAGTAGGACTTGATCCAATGATGAGTTACATTCCTGAACACATTACAAAGAAAGCTTTTGATGAGTTCGGCGAAACATTAGAGGGAGCAGCAGAGGCAATTTGGCAGTACAACAAAGGAATTATCGATAATACATATGATTTGATTCCTGCAGTAAAGCCACAGATAGCAATGTATGAACAGTTTGGAGTACCGGGACTTGTTGCTTTCGATAAGACAGTAAAATATGCAAAGGAAAAAGACCTTGTTGTAATCGGCGATGTTAAGCGTGGAGATATCGGCTCAACATCAGCAGCATATGCTACAGGTCATCTTGGAAAAGTACAGGTTGGAAGCAAGAAATATTCATTATTTGATGAAGACTTTGCAACAGTAAATCCTTATCTTGGAACAGATGGAATTAAGCCATTTATTGATGTATGTAAAGAAGAAAATAAAGGTCTTTTCATTTTAGTTAAAACATCTAATCCTTCAAGTGGAGAATTTCAGGACAGATTAATTGATGGCAGACCACTTTATGAATGGGTTGGCGAAAAGGTAGCAAAATGGGGAGAAGAACATATGGGTAACGACTACAGCTATATTGGTGCAGTAGTTGGTGCAACATATCCTGAAATGGGAAAAGTTCTTAGAAAAGTAATGCCAAAGAGCTACATTCTTGTACCTGGTTACGGTGCACAGGGTGGCACAGCAGATGGACTTAAGCCATACTTTAACGAAGACGGACTTGGTGCAATTGTTAACTCTTCAAGAGGAATTATTTGTGCATACAAGCAGGACAAATATGCTAAGTTTGGCAGCTTAAATTATGCAGATGCATCAAGACAGGCTGTAATTGACATGATTGAAGATATTAACTCAATTTTCTAAAGGAATATAGAGTTTGTTAATAAAGACAAAAAACACAATAATCAATGATGATAAAATATAAAAATGATTAAACGGATTGTTTCATTATTATGTAATCATAACAACGAGTAGGAGCGAATATGAGAAGTAAAGAACTTGCAAAAGTAATTTCACAGGAATGTATTGGAACCGGTGTGTATAGCATGTGGATTGAAACAAAAGCAGCAGACACAGCAGTTGCAGGACAGTTTATTTCAGTTTACTGTAATGACAAAACTAAATTATTGCCTAGACCTATTAGTATTTGTCAGGTAGACAAAGAGAATGGCAGATTACGTATTGTTTACAGAGTCGTAGGTGGCGGAACAACGGAAATGTCAACATATAAAGCAGGAGACAGTGTTTCTATTATAGGACCGCTTGGAAACGGCTTTATGCAGAGAGAAGGAAAGAAGGCTATATTAATAGGTGGTGGAATTGGTATTCCTCCTATGGTTCAGCTTGCCACAGAATTAAAGGCTAAGGCAGAAGTTCAGATTGTGGCAGGATATCGTGATGAATTATTCCTTACTGACGAATTAGAAAGCAATGGAAAGCTATATATTGCAACTGAAGATGGAAGTACAGGTACAAAGGGTACAGTTATCGATGCCATAAAGGAACAGGCAGTTGAGGGCGATGTGATTTATGCATGCGGTCCTACACCAATGCTTAAGGCTATTAAAGAATATGCTCTTGAAAAAGGAATTGAATGTCAGCTTTCTTTAGAAGAAAGAATGGCATGCGGAATTGGTGCCTGCCTTGCCTGTGTATGTCAGTCTAAGGAGAAAGACCATCATTCAAATGTTAATAACAAGAGAATATGCAAAGACGGACCTGTATTTTTGGCAGAGGAGGTGGAACTTTAATGAATACAAAAGTTAATATTGCAGGAGTTGAATTTAAGAATCCGGTAATGGTAGCCTCAGGAACATTTGGTTCAGGTGCAGAATATGGTGAATTTGTAGATTTAAACAGATTGGGAGCAGTTGTAACAAAAGGTGTTGCCAATGTGCCTTGGGAAGGCAATCCTACACCACGTATTGCAGAAACATACGGTGGAATGCTTAATGCAGTAGGACTTCAGAATCCGGGATATGAATTATTTGCAAAGCGTGATATTCCATATCTTCAGAATTACGATACAAACATTATTGTTAATGTTTGTGGAAGAACTACAGAAGATTATATTGATGTAGTTGAAAAGTTAGGAGATGAAAAAGTAGATATGTTAGAAATTAACATTTCATGTCCTAATGTAAAACACGGCGGAATAGCTTTCGGGCAGGATCCTAAAGCAGTAGAAGCCATTACAAAAGCAGTAAAGGCAGTAGCAAAACAGCCTGTAATAATGAAGTTAAGCCCTAATGTTACAGATATAACAGAGATGGCAAAGGCTGCAGAAGCAGGTGGTGCAGATGCTTTATCACTTATAAATACATTAACAGGTATGCAGATTGATGTGGAAAGACAGAAGTTCGTATTAGCCAACAAGACAGGCGGACTTTCAGGTCCTGCAATTAAGCCTGTGGCAGTAAGAATGGTATATCAGGTAGCCAATGCAGTTCAAGTTCCAATAATCGGAATGGGCGGAATTGCCAATGCAAGTGATGCAATGGAATTCATCCTTGCAGGAGCTACAGCAGTATCAGTTGGAACTGCAAATTTTAACAATCCTAATACAACAATTGAAGTTGTGGAAGGAATTGAAGATTATATGAGAAGACATAATGTGGAAGATATTAACAGTCTAATTGGATTAGTAAAATAAAGGAGATATTAAAAAATGGAAGCATATAAGAAGGAATTTATTGATTTTATGGTAGAAAGTGATGTTTTAAAGTTTGGAGAATTTACACTTAAAAGCGGACGTAAATCACCTTTCTTTATGAATGCCGGTGCATACGTAACAGGTTCACAGCTTAAGAGATTAGGCGAATATTATGCAAAGGCAATCCATGATACATATGGAGATGATTTTGATGTTTTATTTGGACCTGCATACAAGGGTATTCCAATCAGTGTTGTAACAGCTATTGCTTACAGTGAATTATATGGAAAAGAAATCCGTTACTGTTCAGACCGTAAGGAAGAAAAAGATCACGGCGCAGATAAGGGAAGCTTCCTTGGAAGTAAGTTAAAAGACGGCGACAGAGTTGTTATGATTGAAGATGTAACTACATCAGGAAAGTCCATGGAAGAAACTGTACCAAAGGTAAGAAGTGCAGCAGATGTTGAAATCGTAGGCTTAATGGTCTCACTAAACAGAATGGAAGTTGGAAAAGGCGGAGAAAAGAGCGCTCTTGATGAAATTCAGGAAGAATATGGATTTAAGGCTAACGCAATTGTTTCAATGGCAGATGTTGTTGAATATCTTTACAATAAGGAATGTAATGGAAAAGTTGTTATTGATGATACAATCAAGACAGCAATTGATGAATATTATAAACAGTATGGTGCTAAATAGTTAATGACAGCTAATTAAGCTATCATATTGGAGGCAAAGTTGAATTGAGAAAATCAGATAAAAAGATGCGTATGTTTGGAAAAATATTGTTTATCCTATATCTGGTGGTAACTTTATATGCCATGTTTTTTTCAGAAAGTTTAGACAGAACCATGGTTAGCGATGAATACAGATATAACCTGGTTCTGTTTAAAGAAATAAACAGATTTTGGCGAATGAGACATACATATGGGTGGCAGATTACAATAATGAATCTGGCAGGAAATGTAGTATTCTTTATGCCATTCGGCTTTTTGTTACCAAGTATGTCAAGGGAGAAAATCGTAAACAATTTTGTAAGTGTAACATTGCTTACAATGGTTTTCAGCATGCTTATTGAAACAGCCCAGCTTGTTTTAAAAGTGGGAGCCTTTGACGTGGATGATATTTTTCTTAATACAGTTGGGGGACTGTTGGGGTATATTGTTTTAAAAATCATGAAATTATTCATGAAAAATAGAAATAAGTGAGAATAACAAAGTGAAGAAGAGAAGCAAAGAAGAAAAAAGAGAAGAAAAAGAAGATAAAAAAGGACGAAAGATACCTTTAAGGAATTATACAAAAGGTGGCAGAAAGTCATCAGTTATTGCCGGCGTAAATATATTGTTATTTATACTGGCAGTGGTTATTTCAATACTTAAAAAAGGCAATGCAGGAATTTATGTGGGCCTTTTAATGTTGTTGGTTATGGTGTCAGCTATAGTAGGATTTGTTATTGGAATTAATAGTTTTAAAGAAGAAAATAAATTTTTAAAATATACATATATAGGCACAATAACTAATGCGGTTATTTGGATTTTTATATTAGGTATGTATTTGGCATATGTATAAAAAGTGTGTATAGATTTTAAAGAAAGAGAGTGGAGCATTTGGATATTATTTTGGAAAGATATGAGATTGCAACCTCACGAATAAGAGAAATAATAAATGAAGATACAGTGTCAGAGCCTTTTAAGAGCTTTTTCTGTAAGGCATCTGAGTTTATTTGTAAAATAGATGATTTAAACAGCATCATAAAGTCAGGAGAGATAAATGATTTCTCATTAGACCGGTTGAAAGAACTTAATAAAAGTTTATTTGAAGAAATTTATAGTGAAAACTATGAAGAAAGTTTCGCCAATCCTGAGTATGCAGTGAAAACTTTAGGAGAAGAATACGGAAAGATACTTTGCTATATTTACACAAAAAATCGTGGAATGATTAGAAATGTATATATGGGGAGATTAGAAGAAGTAGTTCTTCAAATGGAATTGTTTACACAGATTTATAATTATTTTGAAGATGTGGAACAATTAGAATATGACAATGTTTATGAAACGGTTTATTCATATGAAAAAGATAACACAGAGATTTTTACAGACCTTATGATTGAGGACAGAATTAATCCTGACAATAAGTTTGCTGTTGATATTGTTATGAACAGCGATTTAAATGACTTAAGATATCTTTACAAATATGGTGAGCACGTAGGTTTTAATGAACTTAAGATGGCAAAGTTTCTTAACAGTTTAAGTCAGGAAGAAATAGACAGACTTGCAAAGGTTTATACAGAAGGCTACAGAATTGGTTTTATAAACACAGGAAAAGATATTTCTAAGAAAGGCACTGTTGATATTAGATATTCATTGGGCTTTGAAAGAATTATCAGATCTGCAATATTTAATTTTAAGAAAATGGGACTTGAACCTGTAATTTATCAGGTAGGTTATACAACAACAAGTCCTAACAGGCAGTATGCTTACGATCACAGATACGATGATGCATTGTATTTGGACAAGGCATATATTAAGAGAAAATTAGAAGTTTCAAGACATGCTTATGAAAGCAGAAAACAGTTGGCAGGAAAAATGGCAGGCCCTGCAGTAATTGAGATTTTCGGAGAAACACCTTTTGAACCGGAAAATAAGAAACAGGCATATGCACTTTCAGAAGAACAGCAGAAACTTAAGTCAGAATATATTACTGAATATCAGACAATGGTTCAAGAGTATATTAAGGGAGACGAAAGAAGTTTTACAATTATTGCTTTTCCAATACCTGAGTTTGGGGACGACTTTGAACAGATGTTTAAGGAAACTGTAAAGATTAACACTCTTGATTCTGAAATATACGGAAAGGTTCAGCAGAACATAATTGATGCACTGGACCAGGCAGAATATGTAAAGGTTCTTGGAAAAGGCGACAACAAAACTAACATGAAAGTTCAGATGCATGACCTTAAGAATCCTTTAAAGGAAACTAATTTTGAAAACTGTCTTGCAGATGTAAACATTCCTTTGGGAGAAGTTTTTACTTCACCTAAGTTAAAGGGGACAGATGGAATCCTTCACGTAAGTCAGGTATATTTAAATGACTTAAAGTATAATGATTTGCAGATTACATTTGAAGATGGAAAAATAAAAGATTACACTTGTAAGAATTTTGACACTGAGGAAGAGAATAAGAAATTTATTAAGCAGAATGTAATGTTTAATCATGAAACACTTCCTATTGGAGAGTTTGCCATAGGTACTAACACAACAGCTTATATGGTTGCAAAGAAGTACCATGTGGTTTACAAACTTCCTATTCTTATTGTTGAAAAAATGGGACCACATTTTGCAGTGGGTGATACCTGCTATAGCTTTGAGGAGGATATTAAAACATATAATCCTGACGGCAAGGAAATAGTGGCAAGAGAGAATGAAGTGTCAGCTCTTAGAAAGACAGACATAAAGAAAGCATATTTTGGTTGTCATACCGACATTACAATGCCTTATGATGAACTTGGTGAAATAACGGCAGTAAGAAAAGATGGCAGCGAAATTACTATAATAAAAGACGGACGTTTCGTATTGGAAGGAACAGAACTTCTAAATGAACCGTTGGAAGAAATCTAATGTTGACTACAGTTATTTTTATGGGTACAATGTAGAATATGTTAAATTTATAACGCTTTAAGATGAATTTATGTGAAAAGGAGAACAAAATGGCAAAAGTAGCAATTGTAATGGGCAGCGATTCAGATATGCCTGTAATGAGCAAAGCAGCAGATTTTCTTGATCAGATGGGAATCGATTATGAGATGACCATAATTTCAGCACACAGAGAGCCTGATATTTTCTTTGAATGGGCTAAAGGAGCTGAAGAAAGAGGAGTTAAAGTTATTATTGCAGGAGCAGGAAAGGCAGCACACCTTCCGGGTATGTGCGCAGCATTATTCCCAATGCCTGTTATTGGAATACCAATGAAGACTTCAGATTTAGGTGGAGTAGATTCACTTTACTCAATTGTTCAGATGCCTTCAGGAATCCCGGTTGCAACTGTAGCTATTAATGGCGGTCAGAATGCAGGTATCCTTGCAGCAAAGATTCTTGCTACATCAGATGCTGAATTACTTGCAAAACTTAAAGATTTTAGCAAGGAAATGAAAGATTCAGTAGTTGAAAAAGATGCAAGACTTAAAGAAGTAGGTTACAAGAACTACTAAGAATTAAAAAGTGTAAAAGATGTTTAAGCATCATATAAAATAATATAAAAGCAATAGAAAAGTACATATAGAATTAAGGAGATTATACTATGGATTACAAGAAGGCAGGCGTTGATATTGAAGCAGGTTACAGATCAGTAGAGCTTATGAAGAAGCATGTTAAGGAAACAATGAGACCGGAAGTTTTAGGTGGTCTTGGCGGTTTTGCAGGTGCTTTTAGCTTAGATTCAATTAAGAAGATGGAAGAACCTGTATTATTATCAGGAACAGACGGATGTGGTACAAAAGTACAGTTAGCATATATTATGGATAAGCATGACACAATCGGTATTGACTGTGTCGCCATGTGTGTAAATGACATTGCATGTTCAGGTGGAGAACCTCTTTTCTTCCTTGACTATATTGCATGTGGAAAGAACTATCCTGAAAAGATTGCAACAATCGTTAGTGGTGTAGCTGAAGGATGTAAGCAGTCAGGAGCTGCATTAGTTGGTGGTGAAACAGCAGAACATCCGGGACTTATGCCTGTTGACGAATATGATCTTGCCGGATTTGCAGTAGGCGTTGTAGACAAGAAAGACCTTATTACAGGTGAAAACATTAAGCCTGGCGATAAGTTAATCGGTATTGCATCTTCAGGTGTTCATAGCAACGGATTTTCTTTAGTAAGAAAAGTATTCGAAATGACAGAAGAATCTCTTAATACATATTATGATGAGTTAGGAAAGACTTTAGGTGAAGCGTTACTTGCACCTACAAGAATTTATGTTAAGGCGTTAAAGAAAGTAAAAGAAGCAGGAGTAACAATCAAGGGATGCAGCCACATTACAGGTGGTGGTTTCTACGAAAACATTCCGAGAATGCTTCCTGACGGAGTAAAGGCAGTAGTTAAGAAAGACAGCTACGAAGTACCTGCAATCTTCAAACTTCTTGCAAAGACAGGAGATATTGAAGAAGAAATGATGTACAATACTTACAATATGGGTATCGGTATGGTATTGGCAATTGATCCTGCAGACGTAGACAAGACAATGGAAGCTTTAAAGGCAGCAGGAGAAACATGCTACGAATTAGGACAGGTAGAAGCCGGAGAAAAGTGTGCAGAATTAGTATAGTAAATATTTAAATGAAAAGGCTAGTTTTTCAACTAGCCTATATGCTTTTCTAAAGAAAATAAATACTGCTTAGTATCAATAACTTTTTTGGTACTTAATAGGAGGAATTATGTTAAAGGTAGGAGTAATGGTTTCAGGTGGTGGAACTAATTTACAGGCTATTATAGACGGTGTACATAGTGGAGTAATTACAAATGCTAAGTTAGAAGTTGTAATTAGCAATAAGAAAGACGCATATGCTTTAACCAGAGCAAAAGACAACGGAATTAAGGCAGAAAGCGTATGTATTAAGGATTATGCTACAAGAGATGAATTTAATAAGGCATTAATCGGAACAATAGATTCATACAATCTTGACCTGATTGTACTCGCAGGTTTTCTTGTGGTTTTACCGGAAGAATTAATTAATAAATATAGAAACAGAATTATAAATATACATCCATCATTAATCCCATCTTTCTGCGGAAACGGATTTTATGGATTACACGTTCACGAAAAAGCATTGGAGCGTGGAGTTAAAATTACAGGAGCTACAGTTCATTTCGTAGATGAAGGAACAGATACAGGTCCTATTATATACCAGAAGGCTGTTGAGGTATTAGAAGGTGATACACCTGAAATTCTTCAGAAGAGAGTTATGGAGCAGGCAGAGTGGAAGATTTTACCACAGGCAATTAACGATATTGCCAATGGCAAAATAGCAATTGGAGAATAATTTTATTGAATAGAATCCATTAAGGATAGTAAGACAAGGAGATATAAAATGAAAGTACTTATTGTTGGAAGTGGCGGAAGAGAACATGCAATTGCAACAGCAGTGGCAAAAAGCCCTAAGGTTGATAAAATCTATTGTGCACCGGGAAATGCAGGAATCGGTCAGGTTGCTGAATGTGTAAACATTGGAGCAATGGAATTTGATAAATTAGTTGATTTTGCAAAGGAAAAAGAAATCGACTTAACAGTTATAGGTATGGATGATCCATTGGTAGGAGGTATTGTTGATAAGTTTGAAGAAGCAGGACTTAGGGTATTCGGACCAAGAAAGAATGCAGCCATTCTTGAAGGCTCAAAAGCTTTCTCAAAAGACTTAATGAAGAAATATAATATTCCTACAGCAGGATACGAGAACTTTGATTCACCTGAAGAAGCAATGAAGTATCTTGAAACATCTAAATATCCTATTGTATTAAAAGCAGACGGACTTGCTCTTGGAAAAGGTGTTTTGATTTGCAATACTAAGGAAGAAGCAATGGATGGCGTTAAGGAATTAATGCTTGATAAGAAGTTTGGTAATGCAGGAAATACTATTGTAATAGAAGAATTTATGACAGGTCGTGAAGTTTCAGTACTTTCATTTGTTGATGGAAAAACTATAAAGATTATGACATCAGCACAGGATCACAAAAGAGCAAAAGATGGTGATCAGGGTCTTAATACAGGAGGAATGGGAACATTTTCACCTAGTCCTTTTTATACAGAAGAAGTTGATGAATTTTGCAAGAAGTATGTTTACCAGGCAACAGTTGATGCCATGGCAGCAGAAGGAAGAGAGTTTAAGGGAGTTATTTTCTTTGGCTTAATGTTAACAGAAGACGGACCAAAGGTTCTTGAATATAATGCAAGATTCGGTGATCCTGAAGCTCAGGTAGTTCTTCCAAGAATGAAGAATGATATTATTGATGTTTTTGAAGCATGTGTTGATGGAACCTTAGATCAGATAGATTTACAGTTTGAAGACAATGCAGCAGTATGTGTTGTATTGGCAAGTGACGGATATCCTGTTTCATATGAAAAAGGCTTTGAAATCAAAGGTCTTGAAAACTTTGAAAACAAAGAAGGATACTATGTTTTCCACGCAGGCACAAAGGCTGAAGGTGACAAGATTGTTACTAACGGTGGACGTGTACTTGGGGTAACTGCAAAAGGAAAAGATTTAAAGGAAGCCAGAGCAAATGCCTATGAAGCTACAAAATTAATTCAGTTCGAAAATAAATATATGAGAAATGATATTGGCAAGGCTATTGATGAGGCATAGTTATATACTTAAAATATCAAAATAAGGAAGGTATTTAAATGAAAAATTTAAGAAAGATGGTTATGCTGATTTTAACTTTGGCAATGCTTACAACAGGCGTTCAGGTAAGTGTTTTGGCTGACCAGACAACAGATTTACAGTCTATGAAAGTTTATGCTGTAAATGCAGCAGGAAAGAAGACAAAGGCAGAACTTAATTTTAGTTCAACAACTTATACATATGACATAACAGTTATGTCAGATACAGAATCTATTGAGATTGTTGCAAGTCCTGCAACTTCAGGTTCAACATGGGCTATAGAGAAAGATGGAATTAATACTAAAATGGATTTTGGTAAAAACTACACAGCAGTAGTTGTTACATCAAGTACAGGCGCAAAAAACAAATATGAAATTAATACTACAAAGCTTACAGAGGCTGAACAGGCAACATACAAAGCCGGAAGTTCAACAGATGAAACAACTGCTAAAGACAGCAGTTCAACAAGCAGTAAGAAATCAAAGAAGGCTTCTAAGTCAGACATTACAGTTGGCAAAGGTGAATACAAGATAGTAGAAGATTTTAAGGATGATCTTATTCCTGAAGGTTTTTCAAAAACAAAAGCTGAGTATGACGGTAAGCAGTATGAAGCAATCAAAGGTGATAAGAAAGACATTACAGCTTTCTATTTAAAGAAGGGAAGCACTAAAGGATTTTACATCTATGATTATGAAACAAAGAAGTTTTCTTCATTAAGAAATATTAAGATTGCCAGCAGAATGTATACAGTAGTTAATCCTACTGAAAAGGCATCTTGCTTAAAGAAGTACACAAAGAAACAGATTACTGTAATTGATCAGGAAGTTAATGCCTGGGTTTTAAATGAAGAAGAGGGGTTATATCTTCTATATGCAATGAACTGGAATGGCGATACAAACCTTTATTGCTACGATGACAATGAAAAATGTTTTCAGAGATATATTGCAGAAGATGATGTAAATACTCAGATTGAAGCAGCAAATAAGGCATACAACAATGTAAAGAACAAATATAATACATTAGCATCAAAATACAATATGCTTCTTAAGATTGCATGCGGACTTGTAATTGTTATAATTATTCTTATTTTTGTTATTATAAATATTAAGCTTAACAGAAAAGAAAAAAGACTTGCCAAGCAGAAAAAATATGATGACAAAAACAATGGCAATGGAAAAGACAAGAAAGATGCAGAAGATTCAACAGAATCAAATGAAATTGAACCTATGGAAGAACAGGTTAAAGAAATAGAAGAACCTGAATATGTTTTAATTCCTGAAACTGTTGAAGAACCAGAAGTTTTAGATGAGGTTGTTGAAGATTTCCCTGAAGCAGATGATGTGGAAATTCCACAGGTTGAAGAAGCTACTGATTTGAATCAGGATGTTGTATTAGATTTAGATGACATAGAAGATGCGGCAGAAACAACTGAAGATGAAATAGAGAAAGAATCTGAAAAAGCTCAGTTAGAAGCGGAAGAAGATATGAAAGAAACATTAAAAGACATGCTTCCAGATGACGATGAGGATGATGAAGATTTTGAATTTATTGATTTAGATTAATTAGGAATACCCCAGACTTCGGTCTGGGGTATGTTAGCAGAAAAATATGGAGGAAAGGTAATGGAAAGAGGTAATTTTACCAGACAGGCTATTGAAGCTATGGAATATGCTAAAGAAGTGGCTATAAGTTTTGGTATGAATTATATCGGCACGGAACATTTATTGGCAGGCATTTCCAAAGTATCAGAAGGTGTGGCAGCAAATATTTTGTATAACTATAATCTTGTTTATGCAGATATAATGAAAGCCATTAGTGAGGACATGGGAATAGAAGGCAGAGTGCGTACAAGGTCCAGAAGCAGAAATCTGGAAACAACAGCAAGGGCCAAGGCAATATTGGAAAGAGCTTATGTAGAGGCATCAAAACAGGGATTGCCTCAGATTGGAACAGAGCATATTCTTCTTGCCATAGTTGCAGATCCTGATTGTGAGGCACATTGTATTCTTACAAGTTTTCGGGTAAATATTAAAAAGATTTGTGCAGATATTTTAAAACTTACAAATAGAGATCCAAGAGAGATAAGACAGTACATCCGGACAGAAAAGCATCAAAGAGATGACAACGTTTCTGCAACACCAACATTAGACCAGTTCGGAAGAGATTTGACTAAGGCAGCAAAGGCAGGTCAGCTTGACCCTGTAGTTGGAAGAGATGTTGAAATAAGAAGAATTATTCAGATTTTAAGCAGAAGAACAAAGAATAATCCTTGTCTTATAGGAGAGCCGGGTGTTGGTAAGACAGCAATAGTTGAGGCAATAGCCCAGAAGATTGTACAGGGACTTGTTCCTGAAACAATGGAAGGAAAAAGATTAATAAGTCTTGATCTTTCAGGTACTGTTGCAGGCTCAAAATATAGAGGCGAGTTTGAGGAAAGATTAAAAAGAATAATGGATGAAGTTGAAAATTCAGGAAACATTATTCTTTTTATTGATGAAATTCATACAATTATCGGTGCCGGTGGCGCAGAAGGTTCAATGGATGCCTCAAATATTTTGAAACCATCATTAACAAAAGGACGTCTTCAGGTTATAGGGGCAACAACAATTGCAGAATACAGAAAGTATTTTGAAAAAGATGCAGCCCTTGAGAGAAGATTTCAGCCGGTTACTGTTGAGGAGCCTACAGAAGCCCAGACTATTGAGATTTTGCATGGATTAAAAAGTGCTTATGAAGAATTTCACAAGGTTAATATTTCAGATGAAGCAGTGGAAACTGCAGTAAAACTTTCAACAAGATATATTAATGACAGAAATCTTCCGGACAAGGCAATTGACTTAATAGATGAGGCATGTTCAAAAGTAAGAATTAAGGAAAAACCAAAGCCAAAGTCAGTAACAAATAAAGAACTTGACGTAGCTGAATTAAATCTTGAACTTGAAATGTGCGTAAGACACGGAGATTTCAAAGGAGCAGCAGTGCGCAAAAAGGATTTAGACAAAGCACAGGCAGCTCTTGATAAGGCTATTGCAAAGTGGCAGGGAACAGAGAAAGAATACAGACCTGTTATTGATGAAAATACAATAGAAGAAATAGTATCAATGTGGACAGGAATCCCGGTAACAAAAATGGGAAAGAACGAACAGCAGAGATTATTAAAGTTAGAATCAATATTGCATAAGCGTGTTGTAGGCCAGACAGAAGCTGTAACTGCCGTGGCAAAGGCTGTACGAAGAGGAAGAGTGGGACTAAAAAGTGCCAATAGACCAATTGGTTCATTTCTGTTTTTGGGACCTACAGGTGTAGGAAAAACAGAACTTTCAAAAACATTGGCAGAAGCAGTTTTCGGTTCAGAAGAAGCAATGATTCGTGTTGATATGTCAGAATATATGGAAAAACACAGTGTATCAAAACTTATTGGTTCACCTCCGGGATATGTTGGATATGAAGAAGGCGGACAGCTTAGTGATAAGGTTAGAAGAAATCCATATTCAGTAGTTCTTTTTGATGAAATCGAAAAAGCTCATCCTGATGTGTTTAACATATTGTTACAGGTTCTTGATGACGGCCAGATTACAGATTCAAAGGGTAGAAAAGTTAGCTTTAAAAATACAATTATTATTATGACATCAAATGCAGGAGCAAACAGAGTAATAGACCCTAAACATTTAGGCTTTAGCAGAGACATAACAGAGAAGCAGGATTATGAAAAGATGAAAGCAAGTGTTATGGAAGAAGTTAAGTTAATGTTTAAACCTGAGTTTATTAATCGAATTGATGAAATTATAGTATTCCATGCTTTAACTGAAAAAGAAGTAAAGAGTATAGTTAACATTATGCTTAGAAATCTTGCAAAACAGGTTAAGGAACAGATGAATATTGAGCTTAAATATACTGAAACACTGAAGAGTGCCCTTGCAAAGGAAAGCTACGATAAGAAGTATGGTGCAAGACCTTTAAGAAGGATGATTCAGAACAAAATAGAAGACAATCTGGCAGAGGAAATACTTGCAGAAAAAGTTAAGCAGGGAGATAAAGTTACAGTGTCATATAAGAACAAATCCGTAACTTTTTCTGTGGCAGAATAGTTTAAAATGTATTATACTAGAACTACCAAAAAAAATAGATAAAGTCACATTAGATGATTTAATAACAGGAGGACAAAATGGCAGTAATTAAGGAATTAATCAGAAAAGAAAATAATGGTTCAATCAGCTTCGGTAATTATGAATTACCACAGAAAACAAAGTTAGCAGACTTTGAAGTTAATGGAGATTTATATAAAGTAAAAACATTTAAGGAAATTACAAAACTTGAAAAGAACGGAACTTTTGTTTATGAATCAATTCCGGGAACAGCAGTAAGCGTTTTTAAGGAAACAGCAGATGAAGTAAGCTTTTTCGTAGACGGAAAAGGTCAGACACAGATTACATTAGAATTAGAATCTAACAAGGAATACAGAGTTTTTGTTGGAGACAGAGACCTTGGAGTATCTAAGACAGACGTTGGCGGAAAGATTACATTGGATGTAGATTTAGAAAACGGAAATCTTACTACTGTAAAAGTTGTAACAGCATAATAATTAAGATTTTAAATTAAGATATAAAATAAAGCTACAAAACAAAATAGGAGAGCCATGGCAAAATCAAAAAAGACGGTTTTCTTTTGCAAAGAGTGCGGTTACGAGTCAAGTAAATGGTTAGGACAGTGTCCGGGATGTAAAGAGGTAGGAACTTTTGTAGAAGAACCGATGGGGGCAAAGACCAACAATAACATTAGAAGGGGATTAATTAATAATAAACCGGTAACAATAAATCAGGTTACGGCAGATGATGAGGAGAGAATCACAACAGGTTTTGGAGAACTGGACAGAGTATTAGGAGGGGGAGTAGTTCCCGGCGGGCTAATACTTGTAGGCGGTGATCCGGGAATAGGAAAGTCCACATTACTTCTTCAGGTATGTAGAAATATGTCAAATAATGGCAAGAAGATTTTATATATTTCAGGAGAAGAATCCCTTAAGCAGATTAAGCTTAGAGCAAACAGAATGGGACAGTTTTCCGATAATTTAAGTCTTTTGTCAGAGACAAACCTTGATATAATAGAGTCAGTTATTTTAGAAACAAAACCTGATGTAGTAGTAATAGACTCAATACAGACTATGCTAAGAGAGGATATAGGCTCAGCTCCAGGCAGTGTAAGTCAGGTTAGGGAGTCAACTAACTTTCTTATGCAGTTAGCTAAAGGTAATACCATTCCAATATTTATTGTAGGTCACGTAACCAAAGAAGGGGTTGTTGCAGGACCTAGGGTTTTGGAACATATGGTTGACACGGTTTTATATTTTGAAGGTGACAGACATGCAGCATATAGAATAATCCGAGGAGTTAAGAACCGTTTTGGTTCAACTAATGAAATTGGAGTATTTGAAATGAGTTCAGAAGGACTTAGGGAAGTATTAAATCCGTCAGAATTTATGTTAGATGGAAGACCTGAGGATGCTTCAGGTTCAGTTGTGGCATGTTTAATGGAAGGAACAAGACCGATTCTTGTAGAAATACAGGCATTAATATCCCACACCAACTTTGGAATGCCAAGACGAACGGCGGTGGGAACAGACTATAACAGAGTTAATCTTTTAATGGCAGTTATCGAAAAAAGAATTGGAGTTCAGATGTGCGATTATGATGCATATGTTAATATAGCAGGTGGAATGAAAATCAATGAACCGGCATTAGACCTTGCATTAGTAATGGCATTAATCGGTAGCTTTAAGAACAGAGTAATAGACCCAAAGACAATAGTTTTCGGTGAAGTAGGGCTTGCAGGAGAAGTAAGAGCGGTATCACAGGCAGACAAAAGAGTACAGGAAGCTAAGAAACTTGGTTTTACAACGTGTATAATGCCTGCTGTATCCAAGAAAAATCTTACAGAAATCACTGGAATCAATATAATTGGGGTAAATAATATAAAAGAAGCTGAAGAACTTATTTAAAAAAGTTGACAACTGATATTCGTTAGATTAGAATAACAAGGTAAGAAAAAGTCCAAAAGGACAATAAAATAATAAAAGCGTTGATAGAGACAGTAGTTGCCTTGCATAAATAATGCATAGTGAACGTTATAGAGAGTTCGGATAAGGTGGAAGCCGAATACAAGTAGCAGGTATATGAACATCACTCTGGAGTTGCAGCCCAAAGAACGTATAAAGTTTAGTAGGCGCTGACGGTATCCACCGTTAAAGGGAACACATATTAAAGGAGAAATCCTGCGTATGCTGTAAAAGGTGGTTAACGAAAATACAGGCTTTCGTCCTTTACAGGGCGGGAGCCTTTTTATTTAGTGCTCCATAGTGGACGCACAATAAAATAAATACACAGATATCATTGGATGTTTGCGAAAACAATGCAGATAGGATATGCGACAGATTTTTTCTGCAAGCAAACAATAGGCAAATTTTCGTAATTTTGCGAGCATAGTGTACAGCGATAAAACGACTGTCTGAGCAAAGCGAGTTTAGTTTTTCGCTGTACCATAGGCGGCGGAGCAAAATAAGAAAATTAACGTGTTTGCGGTAGAAAAATCTGTCGCATACCGGGAATACATTATTTTCGCAAACATCTGATGACAAAAAAGAAAGGAGATTGAAATGTACAAGAAGGTATCAACCAATTTGAACTTTGTTGACAGAGAAAAAGAAACAGAAAAATTCTGGGATGACAATCACATCTTTGAAAAAAGTATGGAAAATAGAAAAGAAGGACCAACATATACTTTTTATGATGGACCTCCAACAGCTAACGGAAAACCACATATCGGACACGTATTAACACGTGTAATTAAAGATATGATCCCTAGATACAGAACAATGAAGGGATATATGGTTCCAAGAAAGGCAGGATGGGACACACATGGACTTCCTGTAGAACTTGAAGTAGAAAAATTATTAGGTTTAAATGGAAAAGAACAGATTGAAGAATACGGTATGGAACCTTTCATAAAGAAATGTAAGGAATCTGTATGGAAATACAAGGGAATGTGGGAAGACTTCTCAGGAACAGTTGGTTTCTGGGCAGATATGGAAAACCCATATGTAACTTATGATGATAATTTTATTGAATCTGAATGGTGGGCTTTAAAGACTATCTGGGATAAGAAATTATTATACAAAGGTTTTAAGATTGTACCTTATTGCCCAAGATGTGGAACACCTCTTTCATCACAGGAAGTTGCACAGGGATACAAGGCAGTTAAGGAACGTTCAGCTATCGTAAGATTTAAAGTTGTTGGTGAAGATGCATATTTCCTTGCATGGACAACAACACCTTGGACTCTTCCATCTAACGTAGCTCTTTGTGTTAACCCTAATGACACATACTGCAAGGTTAAAGCAGCTGACGGATATACTTATTATATGGCAGAAGCTTTACTTGACACAGTATTAGGAAAGCTTGCAACAGAAGACGAAAAAGCTTATGAAGTATTAGAAACAATGAAGGGTGCTGACCTTGAATATAAAGAATATGAACCATTATATGAATGTGCAAAGGCTATTGCTGATAAGCAGAGAAAGAAAGGTTTCTTTGTAACATGTGACACATACGTTACTATGAGTGATGGTACAGGTATTGTTCATATTGCTCCTGCTTTCGGTGAAGATGATGCTAATGTAGGACGTAACTATGACCTTCCTTTTGTACAGCTTGTAAATGACAAGGGTGAACTTACAGAAGACACACCTTATGCAGGTTTATTTGTAAAGGATGCTGATCCTAAGGTATTAGTAGACCTTGACAAGAGAGGACAGTTATTTGATGCACCTAAGTTTGAACATGATTATCCACATTGCTGGAGATGTGATACACCATTAATCTATTATGCAAGAGAATCATGGTTTATTAAGATGACAGAAGTTAAGGATAAACTTGTTGCAAATAATAACACAGTAAACTGGATTCCAAAATCAATCGGTGAAGGACGTTTTGGAAACTGGCTTGAAAATGTACAGGATTGGGGTATTTCAAGAAACCGTTATTGGGGTACACCACTTAATATCTGGGAATGCTGCGATTGCGGATGTCAGGAATCAATTGGCAGCCGTGCAGAATTAGCAGAAAGAAGTGGAAATCCTGATAATGCTAAGGTTGAATTACACAGACCTTACATTGATGAAGTAACATTTAAGTGTAAAGAGTGTGGTGGCACAATGAAGAGAGTACCTGAAGTTATTGACTGCTGGTTCGACTCAGGAGCAATGCCATTTGCACAGCATCATTATCCATTTGAAAACAAAGATTTATTTGAAAAACAGTTCCCTGCAGATTTTATCTCAGAAGCTGTTGACCAGACAAGAGGATGGTTCTATTCATTAATGGCTGAATCAACATTATTGTTTGATAAGGCTCCATACAAGAACGTAATCGTACTTGGTCACGTTCAGGACGAAAACGGACAGAAGATGAGTAAGTCAAAGGGTAACGCAGTAGATCCTTTTGAAGCATTAGGACAGTACGGTGCCGATGCCATCAGATGGTATTTCTACACTAACTCAGCTCCATGGCTTCCAAACCGTTTCCATGGTAAAGCAGTTCAGGAAGGACAGCGTAAGTTTATGGGAACACTTTGGAACACATATGCGTTCTATGTTTTATATGCTGAAATTGATCAGTTTGACCCAACAAAATACACACTTGATTATGATAAATTAAGTGTTATGGATAAATGGTTATTATCAAAACTTAACTCTATGGTTAAGGCAGTAGATGAAAACCTTGGTAACTACAGAATCCCTGAAGCTGCAAGAGCATTAGATGATTTTGTAGATGATATGAGTAACTGGTATGTAAGACGTTCAAGAGAACGTTTCTGGGCAAAAGACATGCCACAGGATAAGATTAATGCTTACATGACATTATATAAAGCACTTGTTACAGTATCAAAGGCTGCTGCACCAATGATTCCATTTATGACAGAAGATATTTATCAGAATATCGTAAGAAGCGTAGATGAAACAGCACCTGAAAGTATTCATTTATGTGACTTCCCAGAAGTTAATGAATCTTACATTGACAAAGAATTGGAAGAAAACATGGAAAGAGTACTTGATATTGTAGTACTTGGTCGTGCATGTAGAAATGCATCTGCAATTAAGAATAGACAGCCGATTGGAAAGATGTTCGTTAAGGCAGAATTTGAATTATCTGATTTCTACAAAGAAATTATTGAAGAAGAATTAAATGTTAAGGAAGTTGAGTTTACAGATGATGTAAGAGCATTTACTTCATATTCATTTAAGCCACAGCTTAGAACAGTTGGACCTAAATATGGTAAATTCTTAGGCAAGATTAAAGAAGCATTATCATCATTAGACGGAAATGCGGCTATGGATAAGATAAATGCCGGAGAACCTTTAACATTCGATTTTGACGGCAACGAAGTAGTTCTTGAAAAAGAAGATTTACTTATTGATATGGCTCAGGTTGAGGGATATGTATCAGAAAGCGATAATAATATTACTGTAGTACTTGATACAAAACTTTCAGATGAACTTATTGAAGAAGGGTTTGTTAGAGAAATAATCAGTAAGATTCAGACAATGAGAAAAGAAGCTGATTTCCAGGTAATGGACAAAATTGTGGTAAATGTAGATAAAAACGATACAATAAGAGCTATAATTGAGAACAATCTTGACGAAATTAAGTCTGAAGTGTTGGCAGATAATGTCATATTTGGTAAAATAAACGGGTATGAAAAAGAGTGGAATATTAACGGCGAAAAGGTAACTTTTGGCGTAGAAAAAGCTCTTTAGAATTTGACTTGAAATATTTGGCTATAAAATTTATTAAAAAGAGAGAAACAATGCCTGTCATTGTTTCTCTCTAATCGCATAAAAAAGGAGATTTAATATGGCTAAGAACGAAGGTATGGAAAAGCATGAAGAATTCAAGGCAGAATTCAAGAAGCGTGTGAAAGAACAGGCTAAAATGCTTTACAGAAAAAGCCTTGATGAAATAAGTGACAGACATAAGTTTGTATGTGTTGCTTATGCAGTAAAGGATATTGTAATCGATCAGTGGATAGCAACTCAGAAAGCATATGATGAGAAGGATGCTAAGATTGTATACTATTTATCAATGGAATTTCTTATGGGCCGTGCTCTTGGAAATATGATTATCAATCTTTCAAGCAGAGATGAAATCAAGGAAGCTATTGAAGAATTAGGACTTGATCTTAATGTAATCGAAGATCAGGAACCTGATGCAGCTTTAGGTAATGGTGGTCTTGGTAGATTGGCAGCATGTTTCTTAGATAGTTTGTCAACACTTAACTATCCTGCTTATGGATGTGGTATCAGATACAAATACGGTATGTTCCAGCAGAAGATTGAAAACGGATATCAGAAAGAAATACCTGAAGACTGGTTAAGACATGCTAATCCATTAGAAATCAAGCGTGAAGAATATGCTTGTGAAGTTAAGTTTGGCGGATATGTAAGAGTAGAAAACAGAGACGGACGTAATTACTTTATTCAGGAAGGCTACCAGTCAGTTAATGCTATTCCATACGATATGCCAATCGTTGGTTACGGAAACAACGTAGTTAATACATTAAGAATTTGGGACGCTGAACCTGTAGTACACTTTAATCTTGATGAATTTGACAAGGGTTCATATATGGCTGCAGTTGAACAGGAGAATCTTGCAAAGACTATTACAGAAGTTCTTTATCCTAATGACAATCATTATGCAGGTAAGGAATTAAGATTAAAACAGCAGTATTTCTTTGTTTCAGCAAGTTTACAGACAGCAATTAAGAAATACTTAAAGAATCATGATGATATTAGAAAATTACCTGAAAAGGTAGTATTCCAGATGAACGATACTCATCCGACACTTACAGTTGCAGAACTTATGAGATTATTAATGGATGAATATAACTTAGAATGGGATGAAGCTTGGGATATTACAACACATTCATGCGCATACACTAACCATACAATTATGAGCGAAGCTCTTGAAAAATGGCCAATTGAATTATTCTCAAGATTACTTCCAAGATGTTACCAGATTATTGAAGAAATCAACAGAAGATTTTGCATTGAAATCGAAAACAAATACCCTGGAAATCATGATAAAGTTGCTAAGATGGCAATTATCTATGATGGTCAGGTTAAGATGGCTCATCTTGCAATTTGTGCAGGTTTCTCAGTTAACGGTGTAGCAAAACTTCATACAGAAATTTTAAAACATCAGGAATTAAAAGATTTCTATGAAATGATGCCGGAGAAGTTTAACAATAAGACTAACGGTATTACACAGAGAAGATTCCTTCTCCATGCTAATCCACTTCTTTCAGAATGGGTTACAGGAAAGGTTGGAGATGACTGGATTACAGACCTTCCAAAGATTAAGGGAATAGAAGTATACGCAGATGACAAGAAGGCTCAGGCTGAATTTATGAATATTAAATATCAGAACAAAGTACGTCTTGCAAAATACATTAAAGAACATAATGGTATTGATGTAGACCCACGTTCTATTTTTGATGTTCAGGTTAAGAGACTTCATGAATATAAGCGTCAGTTATTAAATATTTTACATGTAATGTATTTATACAACCAGATTAAGGAACATCCTGAAATGGAATTCTATCCAAGAACATTTATCTTTGGTGCAAAAG
>ERZ773241.81-NODE-81-length-109481-cov-5.385393_pt1 | contig 109481 bp, 114 predicted proteins | sample MGYA00580989_ERZ773241 | MGnify/ENA primary metagenome ERZ773241 (study PRJEB29015, sample SAMEA2737804) | human gut metagenome | biome: human gut; feature: human-associated habitat; material: faeces | place: China | collected 2012 ... | reverse complement strand
ACGCTCGATTCGGAGCCCGTGCGCCGCAGCGCCCGCACCGAAGGGCTGATCCGCTCGACCCGGGGATTCGCTTCGATGGCTCCGTATGCCGTCAAGGGTGGCATCGTCCGTACGGCCGACGCCGTGGGCGAGGTGATGCTCAAGGGGGTGGATACGGCCTATGACTGGTCGGCCTTCCGCGGATGGCTCGTCGACGGGGATTTGCCCCGCGTGGGGGATTCGATCCGCACGAAGGACATCCTGCTTTCGCGCAGCCTGGCCGACCGGCTGATGCTCGGCGTGGGCGACCGTGTGGAGATGCTCTTCGTCGAGGCCGGCGACACGCCGCGCCGCGACCGGTTCAAGGTGGCGGGGATTTACTCGTCGGGGATGGACGAGATGGACAACACGGTCATCCTGACCGACCTGCGCAACGTGCAGCGCCTCTCGGACTGGGCGCCGGACGAGATTTCGGGATACGAGGTCTTTACCGACGACCTGGCCGGGGCGGACGATTTCGCCCGCAGGCTGGGGCATACGCTCCTCTACGACGAGGACGACGCCACGGCGAACCTGGCTGTCACGAGCGTGACGGAACTTTATGCCAGCATCTTCGACTGGCTCAAGGCGCACGACGTGAATGCCGCCGTGATAATCGTCATCATGCTCGTGGTGGCTTTTTTCAACATGACCTCGGCGCTGCTGATCCTCGTGCTCGAACGCACGCGGATGATCGGCCTGCTCAAGGCCTTCGGCATGCGCAACGGCCAGCTGCGGCAGGTGTTCCTGTGGCGGGCGTCGTTCATCACCCTGCGCGGCCTGGCGTGGGGGAATGCTGTGGGGCTGGGGCTGTGCTTCGTGCAGCGGTATTTCCATGTCGTGCGGCTTAGCTCCGAGGGGTATCTGCTCTCCGAAGTCCCTATTTCGCTGGGGTGGGGCTGGTGGCTGGCGCTGAATGCCGGTGCCGTGGCGGCGATCGTCGCGCTGCTCGTGGTGCCGACCTATATAGTATCGACCGTGAAACCCGACGAATCAATCCGTTACGAATGACCGTGAAACCCTATAACACCGGACAGACCAAGAAGGAGGAGGTGCGCGAAATGTTCGACAACATCGCACCCAAATACGACCTGCTGAACCATACGCTCTCGATGAACATCGACCGCATCTGGCGCCGCCGCGTGGTGCGCATCGTGCGCCGCAGCCGCCCGCACCGTATCCTGGACGTGGCGACCGGAACGGGCGACCTGGCGATCGAGATGGCACGCCGCATACGGGACGTGCACGTGCTGGGCGTCGACCTCTCGGAAAAGATGCTCGACGTGGCGCGTTGCAAGGTCGCCGCCCGCGGCCTCGACGAGCGGGTCGTGCTCGATGTGGGCGACGCGGAGCACCTGCGAGTCTCGGACGCTTCGGTCGACGTGGTGACCGTAGCGTTCGGCGTGCGCAACTTCGGCGACCTGGAGGCCGGCCTGCGCGAGATGGCCCGCACAATAAAACCCGGGGGCAAGGTCGTTATACTGGAGTTCTCGCGTCCCCGCAACCGGCTGTTCCGGGTGCTGTACGAGTTCTATACCTATAAGATACTGCCGCGCATCGGCGGCATGGTGTCCAAGGACAAACGTGCCTACGAATACCTGCCTGCCTCGGTCGGGGAGTTCCCTGCGCCCGCGGAGTTCATGTCCATGATGGAACGGGCGGGGTTCCGCGGCTGCCGGGCCCGGAGCCAGAGTTTCGGGATCGCGCAGATATATACCGGCCAGCGATGAGGAAATGGTTATACTGCATATTGCTCACGGCGATGGTGCTGCCGATGGTTTCGTGCCGCCGGGCGGTCGAGAAGGCCCGGCGCAATATCCGTCTGGAAGCGGTCGAAAAGGTCGAACGCAAGGGGATGGGCGGCGCCGAGGCCGTAGTGCGCGTGAAGAACGGCACGGGGTACAAACTGGTGCTGGAGCGTGCGAAGGTCGATCTCTTCTACGCCGGGAGCCGCGTGATGAGCATCATCCTCCACGGCCGTGTCGAGGTGCCGCGCCGGACGACCGGAAGTTTTACGTCGCTGTGGCGCGTGAGAACTACCGACCCGATGGCCTATTACGTGATGGTGAAAAAAATCCGCGAGGACGATATTTCGCAGGTCGCCGTTTCGTTTGCGGTCGAGGGGCGCGGGGGGCCGGCTTCGGTAAAAAATTCGGAAGAGATGGTGCCGTTGTCGGAATTTTTGAATATCTTTGGGCTGTCCTTGCAGGACGTGAAAAACTATCTGGACGAGTAATGCGCAGACTGACGACTTTCATAGCGGTGATTTTCGCCGCGGCGGCTTTCGCTCCGCTGCGGGCGCAGTCGCTCGATGCCTTCAAGGAGCGCCTGGCCGCCCCGGTGGTCTCCGACGCTGCGTTCGGCACGGCCAGGGTCACCGTTACCGAGTACGGCGATGCGGAGAAGGCTGTCGACGACGCTTCGCGCGGAGGGCAGCGCCTGCGGCTGCGCGGTTACAGGGTCTGTATCTTCTTCGACAACGGGCAGGATGCCCGCGCCGGGGCCTTTGCCGCGGAAGCCCTTTTCAAGGAGACCTATCCCGGGATCATGGTATACCCGGTATACGAGAATCCCTATTTCAAGGTCGTGGTGGGAAACTGCCTGACGGCGGAGGAGGCCATCATCCTGAAGGGTAAGATCGCATCGACATTCCCCAAGGCATTCGTGAAGAGCGAGGAGTTCTCCATGGCAGACCTTTTGAACTGAAAGGTTGGATTCCCTGCTCCGTTTTCGGCGCGTGGCACGGTCTGCGTGCAGCCTATGCCCCTGCTTGCCAACAACATACGCACGCCTTGAAAATATCGGAAATTTTTATTTGCAATATTCTTACGAATATATATCTTTGCGACGTTACAGAATAACTAATAATTAAACCTTTAACGCTTATGAAAAAGATTTTTTCTTTTGTTGTCGTCATGGCTGCCGTAGCAATGGTAAGCTGCTGCGGTAATTCGAACAAGAAGGCTGCCGAGAGCGGGGCTGCCGCTGCTGCGACCGAAGCTTCGGCTTGCGCTGGCTGCGACGCGAAGTGCGATGCCGAGGCATGTGACTCGACCAAATCCTGCTGCGCCGAGAAGTGCGATTCGACCAAGTCGTGCTGTGCCGAGAAAGCTGAAGATGCATGCTGCAACAAATAAATTGTCGGGCATGAGAGTGAGGGAGATTCGAAAGAATCCCCTTTTTTTGTGCCCGGTTTTCCTGGCCCGGCCGGAATCCTGCGAAGGGGTGGCGGTGCCTTGCAGCCGCTTCTGACGACAGGCGGCTGCGGCTTGTTTATTATTTCTGACATGTGCCGCGTTTTTTCATAATTATGGTTATATTTGTGTAGTTTTGATTTTTACGGGTTTCAATTGTGCCTCGACTTAATCTCAAATTTAGAATTATGAAAAAACTGATCGGCATCGTTGCCGCGCTGGCGGTGTTCTTTGCCCTGCAGGCGTGCGGAGAGGGCGACGACCCCTCTCCCGGAATACGGTTATCTACGGAAACCCTCGATTTCCCGGCCGGGAAATCGACCCTCGACCTGGTGGTTTCCTGCCCGCAGCAATGGCGCCTCCGGGTCAGTGCCGGGTGGTGTTACGTGCTGGGCGCGGATGTCCTGAACGAGCCGTGCGAGGGAAAGACCTTTAAGGTCGGCGTGGATGGCAACAACGCCCTCAAGGGGCGCGAGGCGCTAATCACGTTGACGGGGGCGGACGGGACGGTGAAAACCGTTACGGTGACGCAGGGGGCCGCGGAAGAACTCTCGCCCGTCATCGAGTCGTTCCGGTTCCGGACGGCGGCGAATGCGGCGAAATTGCCGCAGGATGTGGTGCTGGAGGTCGGTGACGGCATTATTTCCGGCAGGACTTCATTCGTGGTGGAGAACAAGGTGCTCGTCCCCGAGTTCGAATTCGAAGGCGAGGGGGTTTATATGGGGTCGCAGGAGATCGCCAGCGGAGAAACCGAGGTGGATTTTTCGGGCCCGGTCGTGCTGACGGTCAGGAGCAAAAGCGGCGAGGAGCGGGAGTACAGGGTCAGCCTGGTCAGCTTCACGGGGCTGCCCGTGGTCTATATCGACACCGGCGGCATACCGGTCGTCTCGAAGGAGGAATATGTGGCCGCTTCGCTTAAGATCGTGGATAACAACGGGCTGCGCCCGAGCAGTGTCTTCAAGGAGGATGTCACTATCAAAGGGCGCGGAAACAGTACGTGGGGCATGCCGAAGAAACCCTACCGGCTGAAGTTCGGCAAGAAACAGTCCCTGTTGGGCGAACCCAAGGACAAGTCGTGGGTGCTGCTGGCCAACTATATGGACAACGCCTGCGGGATACGCAATGCGACGGCCTATGCGATCGGGCACCTGAGCTGTCTGGAGTTTACGCCGACGACCCATTTCGTCGATGTTTTCCTCAATGACCGTTACAACGGCACCTACCAGCTTTGCGAGCACATGAAGATCTCCGAAGACCGGGTGAACGTGACCGACGAGGGGTACCTGCTCGAGGCCGACCAGCTCGACCGCCTGAGCCCGGACGATGTTTATTTCCGCACGGAGCGTATCCTGATGAATATCAAAGACCCCGACGTGGAGCCCGGGAGCCCGCAATACGAATGGATCAGGAATTACGTCGACGAAGCGGAGAATGCCCTCTACGGTGCGGATTTCGCCGATCCCGAAACGGGGTATGCCAAGTACCTGAACGTCGATACGTATGTGGACTGGTACGTGATCAGCGAGATCACCAAGACCAACGACGCGTCGCTCTATACGAGCTGCTATATGAATATCGCGCCCGGCGGGAAGCTGAACATGGGGCCGATCTGGGATTTCGACATCTGCATGGGCAATACGAAGTGGAACGGTACGGACGGGCGCGGCCCCGAAGGGTACTGGAACCGCGAATCGCCGTGGTTCGAGCGGATGCTGCAGGATCCGGCCTTCGTGCGGAAAGTCAAGGAACGCATCGGCTATTTCAAGTCCAACCTCGCCGTCATCCTGGCGCAGGTGGACGGCGAGGCCGCCTATGCCGAGGCTTCGGTCGTCGAGGATAACCGGCTGTGGCATAACCTGAAACCGGAGGGAGCGGCGGACAGCGAGGTGAAAACCGCGTTCCGGCAGGAGGTTCGGGCGATGAAGGAGTGGCTGACGGCGCGTCTCGACTGGCTCGACCGGGCCTCTTTTCAGGATTAGGGCAACGGACAGGGCGGCACAGGATGCCGCCCTGTTTTTCCCGGGGCATCCCGGCTGCGGATTGCTGCCTGTGGGTACCCCCCCCCTCTCCCGATGCGCAGGGTTCGATATGCCGGGCGGACTCCGGGCGGGGAGTCCCGTCCGGCAGGGAACATGCAGCGGTGTATGTTATGCCAAAAAAACCTATATTTGCACGAACACAAACATTACCACTATGAAAGTATTGCTTATAAACGGCAGCCCCCACAGGGAGGGGAACACTTTTATCGCCTTGTCCGAGGTTGCCCGGACGCTCGAAGCGGAAGGCATCGGGGCGGAGATCGTCCACATCGGGACAAGGGCCATGCAGGGTTGTATCGCCTGCGGGAAATGTGCGGAACTGGGGCATTGCGTCTTTTCCGATGCCGTGTATACCGCCGTGCGGGAGAAGCTTGCCCAGGCCGACGGCCTTGTGGTCGGCTCGCCGGTCTATTATGCCGGGCCGAACGGTTCGCTTTGCGCGCTGCTCGACCGCGTGTTTTATTCGTGCGGCCGCGATCTGGCCTACAAGCCTGCCGCAGCCGTGGCTGTCTGCCGCCGTGGCGGGGCGAGTGCGACGTTCGACCGCCTGAACAAGTATTTTACGATTTCGAATATGCCCGTCGTGTCGTCGCAATATTGGAACAGCGTGCACGGACGGGTGCCGGGCGAGGCGCACGAAGATGCCGAAGGCTTGCAGACGATGCGGGTGCTGGCGAGGAACATGGCGCAACTGCTGAAGGCCGGCGTCGGCCCCCGTCTGGCCCCGGAACCCGAAGAACGGGTGTGGACGCATTTCATCCGCTGACCGCCGCGGGGCTGGATTTCAGGATGGAGCAGAGTGCACAGAAAAGGAATTGGCAACGACCGTTAGTCGTTGCCAATTCCTTTTTTATGATATAGTTGTCGAGGATTGCCTGGCCGGCAATGTTGGTTTCCATCTTCTAATAGGCTGTTATGACCCGGCTCGTTTCGCTCGTCGTCGTACCGCTGGCACCCGTCGCCTGGCACTTTACATAATAGGTCGTCCCGGCTTTCAGGCCGCTGATCGTCGCTTTGATGAGGCTGCCGGTTACGGTGGCGCTTTTGCCCCTCGTCGGATCGGATGTGGTGCCGTAATATATCTTGGCGTCCGAAACCTTCGCTTCATCCTTGTTGTAAATCTTATAGGTTACGGTTACCGAGGTTTTGGTCGCCGTAAAATCGTAAAACCCGATATCGGGCTTTTCTGCCGGGGAGCCCGGATCCGCTCCGCTTCCGGAAGTTGACACATAATAGAAATAGTTGCTATACGTGTCGTAGTCGGCTATCATTACCAGTTCCGAGTCCGTCATTTTTCCGATGCGGCTGTGTCCGAAGCCGAAGGCCGTGCTGTATGCTCCGTTCGTCTTGGGGTCTCCCGTGTCCCATTGGCAACGGATCATTTCCCCGTCGATCCACCACCAGCCTGAATGGGTGTTGTTCAGGTACAGGTAGTGCCATGCGCGGTCGGTTGCGCCCGAAAATGTTATTGTATTCAATACGTAGGGGTTATTCAGAACTTTTTCAGTGCCGTCTTCTACTTTGATTTCTTTGGCCAGTTTCCAATGTGTGTCCAGGAGTTGCCGTTCGAGTTCCTGGCCGGTTGCCTGCGGCCCATTGCCGCTTTCTCCACCTTCGTCGCTGCTGCACGATACAAGCATGACGTATCCGATTACCAATATGGATCTGGCAATATTGATTAGTTTCATCGGTTCCGTTTGTTTATGATTTCTGGGGTGTTTGAGTCGTTGGGATTTCGGCTTTCGATAAATTGTTACATTGTTTCGGGACTTCGACCCGGGATTATTCCCTTGCCGCTTCCGGGGGCGGCAGGGGAATGGGGCCAAACATCCGGCTGTTGTCGTACGTATCAGAAATAGTAATTGAATGCGATCGTCGCGCCGACGTTCAGGCCGAGCGAGAAGTCCCGGTTGGATACTTTGTTGTCGCCGTCTTGTTTGATAACGGTGGTCTTCGTACTGGGCGAACTCCACGAAAGCGATCCGGAAACGAGCATGTCGCCGCGTTCTTGTGCACATAGTGTCGATGCCATTCCCACCAGTGCGAAACAAAGAAATAGTTTTTTCATAATAAACTGAATTTAGGTAGATAATGGATGTTTTTGCTTGCGATACTAAATTGTATATTGTTTATCCGTTCGTTTGGAACGGAGGGTTTTCTCTTCATTTCAGGCAGCCGTATGTGTTTTGTGCGGGAACGACGTTGGACGGATCGGTAGTCTGACAGGTCTGAAATGAAAAATCGCCTCTATTACAGATGATAGAAATCTGTAATAGAGGCGATTTTATAAAAGCACAGACTTACCGGTCGGTCTTTGTCTGTCGATCCTGCGGTCAGGCGGATCATCCTGCGGAGAGGAGGGGATTCGAACCCCTGAAACCCTTTAGGGGTTTACTCGCTTTCCAGGCGGGCCAGTTCAACCACTCCTGCACCTCTCCTTTCGGTTCGCAAAGGTAATAATTATTTTCAGATTTTACCAAAAATTGCCGTTTTTCCTTCAGGGGGCAAGCGCCCGGTTCCGGGGCGGGTGCAACGCGGCGGTTTGCCCGCAGCCGGCCGAACCAGCAGGAGGTTATCGCATTCAGCCGGTTTCCGTTGGCCGCCATCGGCAGGCATATCATCGTGGAAAATGAAAACGGGACTGTCTAAACTTGTTAGGCAGTCCCTTGCGACACACTATCGAAAACAAATTGCGTTGTTAACGATTGTCCTGCGATTTTTTCGTGTACTGGTTATGGCCTTCGGGATTGTTGCTGCGCGAAGTACGCCCTGAACCGGACGACTGGCTGCTTGCGGTTCCCCGGCTCGCCGAGCTGGTGCGCGAAGTGGTCGTACGCGACGACTTTTCCGCCGATTTGCTTTGTCCGGACTGTGTATGGCCGGAGGTTTTGTTGTTAGACTCTTTCATGACTTTTAAAGAATTAAGTGAGACATAAATGCTGCCCGCCAGCCGAAGGGCCGAAGCCATGCGGTTGAAAGCCAGCCTGTACCGCATCTCCCCGCCGGGATGTACGGTATAGCTGACAACACAAAATAGATACCGAATATTTACGGAATATTTACCGGAGCCCGAAGTGGATGATGCTCAGCCGGGAAATGCTATGCGAATCAATCCTTTTTTCGTACCCAAACGGCTAATTTGCCTCCGTGTACTTTGAAAAGGGCCTTCCCGTCGTCGCCGATGGTCAGTTCGTCGTCGTAGCTTCCGGTGATCTCATGCCACGTTTCGTTGGCATGCATTACGCCTACGGACATCACTTTTTCGCCGTCCTCGCCGTTGGAAAGGAGCAGTGCCAGGCCGGAATCCGGATGTTGTGCGTCGCCCGAGCGGGTGAAACCTACCGTATTGGGATGGTCGAAATAATCCGTCTGTTCGCCGAAGGCGCGGGAGCGACGGGCATCGAGCAGAATATCGAGGATGGGACGGTGGGGCGACCCTTCGCCTTTCATGCTGTAATAATCGCCGTAGAAGACGCAGGGGTACCCCTCTTTCATCAGCAGGATCAGGCCGTACGCCAGCGGTTTGAACCACGATTTGACCTGCGATTCGAGCGAGCTGCCGCGCTGCGAGTCGTGGTTGTCCACGAACGTCACGGCCAGCGTGGGGTATTTCTGCACGAGCGTGTCGTCGAGCAGCGTCCGCATGTCGAAGTCGCGGCCCTGCTGCGATGCCGTGAAAAGTTTGAAGTGAAGCGGCGCGTCGAACAGGTCGATCTGGTGGTCTACGGCGTCGAGGTAGGCCTCCAGCGACTCGAAATCGCCGCTCCAGTACTCACCGACGGCGTAGAACTCTTTGCCCCGCGAAGCCCGGACGTTGTGCATGAAGTCGGCGATGAAGGCATTCTTGATGTGTTTGAGCGCGTCGAGGCGCATGCCGTCCGCGTCGAGCGTTTGGGCGATCCATACGCCCCAGCGTTTCATTTCTTCGACCACCTCGGGATGGTCGAAGTCCACGTCGTTGAAGATCAGGAAATCGTAGTTCCCGTTCTCGCCGTCGACGCCTTCGCTCCACTTCTTGCCTTCGCCCTGGATGAGGTAGATGGCCCGTTTGCCGGTCTCGTAAACCTGGTCGGTTCCCGAGAAGTGGTACCAGTGCCATTTGAAAGGAGAATATTTGTCGCCGCGTCCCGGAAAGGAGTATCCCGTCCACCCCTCGACTTCGACGGGTGCGCCGATCACTTGCTCGCGGTTCTCGGGATCGACCTCGCAGGCCATGAACTTCTCGGTATAGTCGGCGCCTGTCTTCTGGTTCATCACCGTGTCGAGGTAGACGGCTATCCCGTTCTCGTGGAGCGCCGCGACCGCTTCTTCCAGTTCGTGCCGCGTGCCGTACTTGGTGCGGACGGTGCCTTTCTGGTCGAACTCCCCCAAGTCGTAGAGGTCGTATACGGCGTATCCCTCGTCCTGTTGTTCGTCGGCCTTGTAAGCCGGCGGTATCCAGACCGACGTAATGCCGATGTCGTGCAGGTGTTTGGCATCCTCTTTCAGGTGCACCCATAATTTACCGTCGTTGGGCAGATTCCATTCGAAATACTGCATCATTACTCCGTTTTTCATAAAGCCGATATATGTTTAATGTTTACGCGTTTTCGTTGCAAAGGACATGCTAAACAGGATGAACGCCCCGGGGAAATTCCGGGGCGTTCTGACCTGCAAGCCGGCGGTGTCGTCAATCCTGTCCGACCGGCTGGCGCCGGGGCGCTTTCGTGTCCTGCGAATCGTACTGGCTCCACTGGAGGTTTTTCTCTGGCGTAGCCTTGCGGATTTCGCTGCTGCGCTGCTTGCTGAGCTTCTTGTCCGCGCTGCGCACCGAAGCCTCCGTGCGGGGTGTGCCCTGCGGTTCGAGTTCGGTGAGCCCGTCGGTTTCGAGTACCTGCTGGCGCGGATTTTCGACATACAGCCACTCTTCGCCCAGGCCGATGCTTTCGCCTTCGTTCCACGGCCCGCGGGCATCCTCGCCCATCGAGTGGTTGGAGTAGATATTGCTGTAGCGGGGGTCGCTTTGCAGCACACCGGGCGGGAAATTGGGCTGGATGGTGTCCAGTGCCGCCTCGAACTGCTGGAAATGCGCCACTTCGCGTGTCATCAGGAAATTGAGTGTCGCGAGCACGTCCTTGTCGTCGGTGAACTGCATCAGGTATTCGTAGACGATCTTGGCACGCGATTCGGCGGCGATGTCCGAGCGCAGGTCGACCGTCAGGTCGCTGTTGGCATTGACATAGGAGCCTTGCCAGGGGACGCCGTTGCTGTCGGTGAGGCGTGGCCCGCCGCCCGTCAGCACGCCGAACTGCGGGTTGACCGAAAAGGCCGAATGGATGAAGTCGTCCTTCGAAATGCCTTCGCCGAAGACGTCGTTTCGCTCGGCCGCATCTTTGAGGTTGCCGTTTACGCCTGCGAGGAGCATCTGGATCGTGGCCCCGACGATTTCGAGGTGTCCCAGCTCCTCGGTGGCGATATCCATCAGCATATCGTACTTGTCCGGATAGGGGTTATGGCAGGCGAAGGCCTGCACGAAATACTGCATCGCAGCTTTCAGCTCGCCGTTGCCGCCGCCGAATTGTTCGAGCAGCAGCCGTGCGAAGCGGGGATCGGGTTTCGATACCCGCGCTTTGAACTGGAGTTCTTTGGAGTGGTAAAACATAGATTCGTTGTTTTAAGTTGAACATGCCGGAGGCCGGTTTTTTCCGGGAGGTTCGTCGCAGAGGCCTCCGCTCCCGGTCGTCTTTCCCGGGGACGGGCCTTCTGCGGACGTCCCGTTGCGGCCGGCCGCATTGCCGGCGTAATTAGTGCCTTTTGTCCGGATTTTGTCCGTTCATCCGGTTTTCGGCGCTCTGTTCCCTGTCGGAACCTTTCTCTTCCCAGTACGAACCCGTCTTGGAGCCGTATTGCGACGAATTCTCCGGCTGCTGCCGCTGGTAGGAACTCCCTTGGTTACCGCCGGCGTGCATGCCGCTGTTGTCGCCGCTATTGCTCCGGCTGTCCAGATCGTTCGTGTTGGCGTTGGTTCTGGGATTGTTCTGCATTTCGTTTTCCTGCTCACGGCTCTCGCCGTAGATGTTGTCATTCTTATTCATAATCGTAATATTTTAGTGATTCGGTTTGATAGGTGTTTCGGTTGCGGATCCGTCGTGCCCTTCGGTCTTGACGACCTTGTTGTAAAGCCCCATGATCAGCAGCGGGGCGGCCCACTGCCCGACCAGCAGCGCGGTGGATTTCCGGCCGCGGCACATCATGCAGGCAGAGGCTGCCAATGCGCTCAGCCCGGCACACAGATAGACCATCGAGGGAATTTTGGACGTCTTTTTTTCTACGGCAACAGTGGCGTTGCCTTCTTGCGGTTGATTGTTCGACATGGTTTTGCTGGTTTAAAAACCGGAGCAGGGAACTGCTCCGGTTGTAATTGATACTTAAGACGATCCTTTAATAGATCGTTATCTTGACGATCCCGTCCACGGCGGGAACCGGGAAGGTGTCGCCCACAGCGCTGATGGCCTTGTCCTCGGGCATCCGGGTTCCGCCGAATACGAACTGGGCGTTGCCCGCTCCGGGATACTGGCTTACGGCCGTGCCGTCGTCAAGCAGGACGGTCTTGCTCGTCACCTCGCCTTTGGTCAGGGCATTGAGTTCGGGGCCGTTTGCAAAGAACCAGTCGTTGGAATAACCGAACATCGTTGCGAACGCCACTTTTTCGTTGGCTGCAGCCTCATAGGTGCATTCCATGCTCTTGCCCGGCAGGACGGTGTCCGTAAGCGTGTAGATCTTGCGTACCTGCGGGACTTTTTCGAGCGAAGCTTTCAGCTGCGCCGGATCGCCGCGCTGTGCGAGCGCTGCAAGACCCAGCTGCGCATCTTTCTGTCCCAACTGGTAGATCGGGTTGGTGTTGCCCGTGTAAACCACTACGATGGCGCCGTGCAACGTGGTGATGATTCCCGTTTGGTCGGCGACAAGCGATTTGAGGGGGTCGACATTGCCTGCTTCGGCCAGCTTGGTCAGCTCCACGCCCGATTTCTGGTCGACGCTGAAGAACGGTTTGTCCATCACCAGGTCGCCGTCGAGCAGGTTCGATACGACGAATACACCGCCCGAGAACGGGGTCTCATTCGCCGTGCCGGCAGAAATATTGGAGATCGTACAGGTGAACAGCGACTGTGCGGCATCGAAGGTCAGGCTCACCTGGAGCAGGCTCGATGCGGCCAGATAGTTGTGTCCTTCGGAGTCCGTGCCCTTCACTTCGGTTACCACGCCGGCCTGGGCTACGCCCGGATGATTGACATCGGGGCCGGGCTGTTCGTTTACGCGGGTTCCGTTGTCCCAGAGTTTCACGGCATCGGCAATGATGCCGGTATAAGGCACTCCCGAATCGTTGAAGAGCTGGATGCCCGGATTCTCCGGGGCGAAGAACAGGTCGTTGGAATTGGAATACATAGTGGCGAACATCAGGCGCTGCCCTTTGGCTGCGTGGAATGTGAACGACGTCGTTTGCCCGGGGGCCACGGCGGCGAACGTGCCGCTCTGGACGTAATTCTTCGTCGGGATGACGTTTTCGAACTTGATCGTCGGCTTCGTGCCGGGAGCGCTGTTGTCGTCATCGTCGTCGCAGGCGGTAAAAGCGAATCCTGCGAAAAGCAACGCCGCAGCGAATGCGGTGCAAAAGTACTTTTTTTTCATAGTGGAATTGATAATTAAATAAAGTTAACAATCGGTTAAACCATAAGTGTTTTTTATATTAAGGTATGTGCTCGTATTTGTTGTCCGGCACCCTTTACAGTGCAGTTCCGTGCATCATTTATGCCATGAAAAATACTTTTGGATGGATTGGAAAAGCGGGAGGATGGATATTCCTGCAAAACACGCAGTAAGGCGAGGATGGATTTTTTTTCGACCTCGTCCGCCGGGGTAAAACCTTCTTCCTGCGGTGGTTCGGGTGCTGTTTCGGCAGATTTTTTGCGGATTCGGGATTGTAACGTCCGCCACTCCCGGTGCCGGAGGCTTTGGGCGGAATAACCACGCAAATATGGATGCAACGGCAAAAAACCTTTTGAACCTTCAACGGGAGGAGGCCACCTTGTGCGAAGTCTACCGCCGGCTGGCCGAACTGGAAAAAGACCCGGTTCGCCGGCAGACCCTGGTGCGTATCATGCACGACGAAAGACGGCATTGCGCGATCCTGAAGCGCAGGACGGGACGCGAAATGGCTCCCGATCCGAAACGGGTTTTCTGGTATGTGTGGATAATGCGGGTGCTGGGGCCGGCTTTTGTCGTCCGGCAGATGGAGCTGTGTGAAAAAGGCACGGAGGCGAGTTATTCCCTGTATGCCGAGCGGGAGGAGTTCATTCGGATCGCTTCGGAGGAAAAGCGCCACGGGGAGGATCTGACCAACCTGGCCGGCGGAATGCGGCTGTCCTATATGAGTTCGGTGGTATTGGGCCTGAACGACGCTCTGGTCGAATTCACGGGGGCGCTGGCCGGGTTCACGCTTGCGCTGAACGAACCGCGGCTCGTGGCGCTTACGGGCAGCATCACAGGTGTCGCCGCCGCCCTTTCGATGGCCGCTTCCGAATACCTTTCGACCAAATCGGACGCTGCCCGGGAGAAGCATCCGCTGCGGGCCGCCCTCTGTACCGGAACCGCCTACCTCGTGACGGTCGCCATTCTGATAATTCCCTATCTACTTTTTTCGAATGCCGTCACGGCATTGAGCGTCATGCTTCTGGCCGCATTGACCGTGATAGCCCTGTTCAATTACTATTACGCCGTGGTGCGCAGCGAAAGTTTCAGACAGCGTTTTTTTGAAATGGCGCTTCTGAGTTTCGGCATCGCCGGGATCAGTTTTCTGATCGGCTATGGGCTCAAATATTTTACGGGCATAGAGATGTAGAATAACCGTGCGCCGATAAAAGCCGGCCGGTTCGGACTCAGGATGCCGGACTGTACGGCAAATCCATTAAATATATGATTTCCAATATGAAGATTATTTTTTCGATAAATTCAACCTCAATGGAATATCATTTGCAAGTATTCCGTATGTCAATCATCACTTAAATTCTTTATATTATGAAAAAAATTCTTTTACTCATCGCATCCGCGGCAATCGCTTTGGCCGTGAATGCTGCTCCCCAGAAGGTGGATTTCGGTAAGTTGCCGAAGAATTCGCAGGAATTCATTCAGAAAAACTTCCCGGGCGAAAAAGTGAAGGCCGTGGAAATGGATCGCGAGGCGTCGTGGGACAAATACACCGTCTATTTCAACAGCGGCAACCAGGTCTCCTTCGAAGGCGGCAGCGGAGATTGCAGCCAGATTATCATGAAGAACGGTTCGGTTCCGATGTCCGTGATTCCCGCCAAGGTCAAAACCTATGCAGGCAATACTTACCCGGGGCAGCGAATCGTCATGATGGAAACGACGGCCGACGGCTACAAAGTAGCGCTTTCGGACAAGACGGTTCTCGATTTCGACAAGGACGGTAACTTCACGAAAGCGACGAAATAACTTTTGCAGTGTGAAAATCGCAGGGAGTGCCCGCAGTTGTGCTCCCTGCTTTTTTTTGCTGTCGGCCCGGCGGGCCGTAACAGGATAAACCAGCGTGTGCCATGTGTTATCATATCTCCCTTGCTGCCGGAGCCGAAGAACTGGCCCGGCGTTTCGGCCGTAAAACCGATCTGGTCAGAAAATTCCGACCTGCATACCATGTATGTGCCTTTTCGCACCTCCCGTATCCGGTAGTTACCAGAGACGAGCAGATACAGTATTTCCGCTGGGGGCTGATCCCGTATTGGATCGGGAAGGCCGCCCAGACCGTGACGATCCGCAATCAGACGGTCGTCGCGTGTGCGGAAACTATTTTTGAAAACGCTTCGTTCCGGGTTCCGATCCGCCGGCGGAGGTGCCTGATCCCGGTGAGCGGATTTTTCGGGTGGCACCACGGGCAGTCACAGAAGACTCCCTACTACGTGACGGTAAAGGATCGGCCTGTCATCGCCCTTGCGGGCGTTTTCGACTGCTGGATCGACCGCGATTCGGACGAGGTCGTAATGACGTATTCGGTCATAACCACCGAGGCGAATCCGATGATGCGCCACGTCAACAACAGGGATTGCCGGATGCCGGTTATCCTGCATGACGGCGACGAGGAGCGCTGGCTGCATCCGGAACTGTCCGACGGGCAGGTCGCCGCGTTGCTGAAACCCTATCCGGAGCAGATGATGGTCTGTGAACCCGCGCAGCCCGATTTCATGCGCAAAGTTCCCGGCGATCCGGGCATTCTCATGCCGGCATAGGTTCCCGGTGGCGGCCTTTCCCCGAAATATTGCGGCAAAAAAAAGAGAAGTCTCAGACTTCTCTTTTTCGATGTCGGGCCACCGGGCTCAGTGTACCTTCTCCTTGATCCGGTTGGAGGCCTGTGTGGCTGTCTCCTTTACTTTGTGTGCGGCTTTGGTCATGCCCTCTTTGGCCGCATTTTTGACCTTCGTGCCGGCTTCTTCGATTTTGCCGGCCATTTTGCGGACACCCGTCTTTGCCTCGTTTTCCGCCTCGATGGCGGTCTCCTGGGCGTCGTCCTTCAGCTTCTGCATGTTTTCCTGCAGATTGTGCTTGGCCTTTTGGCCGTGTTCTTCCGCCTTGTGGACTGCTTTTTCGGCGTGTTCCCGATACGTTTCGTTCTCTTTTGTCGAATACTTTTCCATAATTACATTGTTTTAACGGTTTTGTGCCGTGTGAACAGCGATACGATCCACAGCAGGACGATGGCGCCGATGACGGAGGAGAGGAAAGTCCCCCAGGTGCCCGTCGGCACCCATCCGAACAGCGAAACGAGCCAGCCGCCCAGAATGCCGCCGACAAGGCCGACGATCAGATTGACCAGCAATCCGGAGCCGCTGCCTTTGAAGATCAGGCTGGCGATCCATCCGGCCGCCAGGCCGATGAGTAAATACCATAAGAAATACATATGTTTTTTAATTTTGGTTGACAATCAGGATAATACAAATTCTGTACCCGGGAGGATGAACGGCCCGGAAATTATTCGCGGTATGCGATAATGGCCGAAGAGGGCGCTATCCGGACAATGCCCCCGGGCATGCGGTCGCGGCTGCCGGGATCGATCCGGCCGTCGCGGCAGACTACGGTCCAGTCCGCTTCGGGAATGTGGAACTCGGCCTGTTGGCGGTTGCCGTTATAGGCTACCAGGATCTCTTTCCACGCATCGCCGTTCGCATATTCGCCCAGCGTATAGGCGATCACTCCCGAGTCGCCCGTGTCGAGGAAATGAAGCCCCTGCTGCAGCCCTTCTGCCGTCGGGATACGGAATGCCGGATGGGCTTTCCGGAGTGCGATCAGTCCCCGGACATAATCGAACAGATCCCGGTTTTTGGCTTTCAGGGCCCAGTCGATTCGGTTGACGGCGTCGGGCGAGCGGAAACTGTTCGGTTCCCCCTGTTTGTCCTGCATCATCTCTTCGCCGGCGCGGATGAAAGGAACCCCCTGTGCCGTGAGCAAAATCGTGTGTATCAGTTTGTCGATAGGCGGCAGCTCGTCGTCGGCATGGTCGCCCTTGACGGAAAGTCTCAGTTTGTCGATCACCGTGTAGCCGTCGTGGCTGGCGACGAAATTGACTGCCTGCGAAGGGGCGGATGCATATGGCACGGAGCTGTATAACAGTCCGTTATAATCCACTTGCGGATGCTGTGTGGCGCCCGCGATCCCGAATTTTACGGGCTCGTAATGCCCGACGATATTCCCGGAGGCATACCCGGCGGCCTGTTCGTCGAACGTGCTGCCGCGCACGGCGTCGCGGAAATCGTCGCAGAAAACGGCGATGCCCTCCATTTGGCCGACATGATCCCGCACGGCCCGTTTTTCCGGAGGCAGGGGCGAGTCGGCCGCAAGCCAGCCTTCGCCGTATATAAAGATCGTCGGGTCGATCTTCGACAGTTCTTCCCGGATGCGGTTCATCGTTTCGATGTCGTGTATTCCCATCAGGTCGAACCGGAATCCGTCGATATGGTACTCCTGCGCCCAGAATTTGACGGATTCGACGATGTAATGCCGTACCATTTCGCGTTCCGAAGCCGTCTCATTGCCGCAGCCCGAGGCGTCCGAGTAGGAACCGTCGGCATTCTGGCGGTAAAAGTAGCCGGGGACGGTAAGGTTGAAGTTCGAACGGTCGACCGAGGCCGTGTGGTTGTAGACCACGTCGAGGACGACGCGCATCCCGTTCCGATGCAGGCTTTTCACCATCTCCTTAAACTCGCGGATGCGCGTCACGGGGTTGGCCGGGTCGGTGGAGTAACTGCCTTCCGGAACGTTGTAGTTCTTCGGGTCGTATCCCCAGTTGTAGGTCTTGTCCGCCAGCCTCGTCTCGTCCACCGTCGCATAGTCGAAGGAGGGGAGGATGTGTATATGCGTTACGCCCAGTTCCTTGAGGTGATCCAGACCGGATGCCTCGCCTTCGGGGGTTTTGGTGCCGGTTTCGGTCAGGGCCAGAAATTTGCCCTTGTTGCGGATTCCTGAATCCGGGGCGATGCTGAAATCGCGGTGGTGCAGTTCGTAGAGAATAATGTCGGAATACATTTTCAATTCGGGCGCACGATCCGATTCCCAGCCTTCCGGATTGGTCTGGTTCCAGTCGATCACGGCCGCCCGGTCGCCGTTTATGCCGACCGCCTTCGCCCAGATGCCGGGTGTTTCGGCCAGCCATTTCCCCTCTTTTTCTATCTGGAAGGTATAGAAGGAGCCATTCAGGTCGCGTTCGATGGCAATGCGCCAGGTTCCGTCGTCCGAGGGCTCCATTTCCAACTGCTCCTCCGGATTGCCTCCCTCGCCCGAGGAGTAGATATTGAGCCGGGTTTTGCTCGCGGTGGGCGCCCAGAGCGTAAAGACGGAGCGTAGGGGCGTATACGCCAGTTCGAGGTCTTGGCCGTAGTACGGCGGATATTTGTCGAACGAATCCAACCGGTCGGGTGCGGGGTGGTTTTTGATATTTTCCATGGTGGTCGTATTTTATGAATTGGGCGTTTGCGGGGCGTCGCCGGGTGCGGGTTCGTGCGCGGTTTTGCCGTCCTCCCCGCCCCGTTGCACGAGCAGCGTGCGTGTCGGGAAGGCGAAACTGAGTCCGGCCTTATTGAAGGCGGCCAGTATGGCCAGGTTCATGTCCGAAGTCACTTTCAGAATATCCCCCTGTTTTTCGATGTAATAGTAAAATGTGATGACCAGCGCCGAATCGGTGTAGTCCGAAAAGTAGGCCGTTATGTCCGACGGATTTTCGGAAACGTCCTTTACCTTCGCCGGGAGGCCCCTCAAAATATCCAGCGCCTCGTTCATCTTGTCTGCGCCGGTGTCGTAGGTCAGCCCCACCTTAACCATGGCGCGGCGCATCGGTTCCGACGAGATGTTGACGATCGAGGCGTCCGTAATTTTGTAATTCGGATAACTGGTGATGCGCCGGTCGTAACCCATGATTCGCGTACTGCGCATGCCCACGTCGACCACCGTCCCTTCGAAGCCGTTTACGTTGATCGTGTCGCCGATGCCGAAGGGCTTGTCCGTGAAGATGGTGAACGCGCCGAAGATATTCTTCACGGTGTCCTGCGCCGCCAGGGCGAAGGCGATACCGCCGATGCCCAGCGTGCCCCATAACGCATTGATGTCGACCCCTACATTGCTCAGGGCTGTTACCAGACCGACGATCCAGATCAGAACCAGGATCGTCCGCCTGACTACCGGCATCATTTTCAGCGCATGACCGTCCGACCGCTGCCCCCAATATTGCTGGAGCAGGGCCGTGAAGAGGCGGGCCAGAACCCAGGTGATGTCGAGTATGATCAGTATGCTGTAGGCATTGTCGACGTATTTTACCAGATGATCCGGGTAGACCAGCCGATGGATGGCGATCCAGATGCCCAGCAGCATCACGGCGAATTTCAGGGGCGACTCCAGGGAATAGTATATGATGTCGTCCACCCGGTTGCTTGTGCGGCCGATAAAGGGTTTTATAACCTTCCTGCCCAGCAGGGACAGCAGTTTCACGACGATAAACGCTCCTGCTATGATGAGTAGGGAGACGATCCATGTCTGGACGCTGTTTCCCCAGATTTCGTAATTTAACATTTTTCGGCTGTTTTTTAATTATACATTTGTTATTTGTGTTTCCTCTTTTGCCATCCGGTTTTTAACATCGGCGCATAATGCACGGTTTTTTTCTTATCCCGGCTTTCAAATTCTATGCCTTTGGAGAAGAATTTGCACGATCCCGAAATGAAAAATCAGGTTGAGGATGAAGATGATAGTGCATAAATCCAGGAAGAAGGCGGTGTGTATCACCGTCGCGGGATTCCTTGCCGGGATCGCCGGCGGGCTTATCCTGTACTATGTCCGAGATGCGGTTCTTGGCTGGTGTTTCGTGGCGACGGCGGGTTTTACCCTTTTATACGGTATCGGCTCGCTGTACGACCGCCGGCCTTATATCGTACTTACCGAAGACGGCATTACCGAGATGTTCACGATACGCGGGCAGATCGAATGGGAGGCCATCCGTTATGCGGACGACTTCTATTTCCGGGGGCAATACTGGGTGCGGTTGCTGCTCGAGAGCAATTACAAGCCGCAGCTCATACGGCCGGCCTGGTTCTGGCGCTTCGACCGCCTTTACGAATCGAAGGGCGTAAAGGCGGTCTATCTGCGCACGATGGGGCTGGAGATCGATTCCATGCAACTGGTCGCCCTGATCCGGCGGATGAAGGAAGCGGATGTGCCCGGAAGGATCGAGCTGCTGAACGGCTGCCTGTTGAAATAAAATCCGCCGCAGGAGCGTCGCGCCCCGGAATTCCGTTCGCGGCCGTCGGCGGGCGTTCTGCCGTGTCTTTTCCAGGGTAAGCACAGCGCCCCGGCCGCACGGGATGGGCGGGCAGGGAACATGCTGCGTGTCATCGTATGATTTCGCCCCCGCCTTCGTTGGCTCCGTCCCATGTCGTGTCGACGTCGACCGAGAACTCGATTTCTCCCCGGAAATCGCCCTCTTCGAAACGTGCCGTAAGGTCGATCAACTGGTTGCATTCGATCCGCAGGGTGTCGGTGACTACCCGGTCGTAGAGCGGTGCGTCGTCCTCGCCGTAGAGTCTGAGCCGCCACGATGTCCTTACGCCCGGCAGCGTGCAGAACGTGCCGAGCGTGAACGACCCGGCGGGGCGTGTCCTCAGCTGCGCTGCGGGGATGCGTTTGGAAACCTCGCACGCCAGGTCGGGTTCCCCGCAGAGCGGCATGCGTTGGCCGACGTTGTCGAGCACCACTTCGACGGAGGCGATTCGGGCGGGAATATTCTCGAACCGGAAGCGGGTTATGCCGTGTACGCGCTGAAGTACGGCTTCGAATTCATTGCGGCAGGGGCAGGTCACTTCGAACGGCACGTCGGCGCGGAAATGGTCGTCGCCGTTCTTTTCTCCCTGGTAAACGATGTAACGTGCCTCCGGAGCGTCCATCGTTCCTGTCATCATGCGCGGCGTGACATTCGCCACGAACGCCAGGCGGTATGTCCCGAACGGAAGCGTGTCGATGCGGAAGAGGTAATCCCCGCCGGAGGCGGTATGTAGGTCGTCCGCGCGGCCCTGCCCGACCAGCTGCCCGCCGGCATAGAGCAGATAGTCGAGCGAATGGATGCGTTTCCCGAATTCCTGTTCGAAATCCGACGGACGGTAGGGCGGCCGGGCCTGGAATTTCTCGACCCGGAGCGCGACCGTGACGCTTCCTCCCTGGGGCGGGCACGGGTCGAGTTTCTCTTCGATGCACGACATTGCCGACAGCAGGCACAGGAACGCGAACGGTATGTAAGGTGATTTTTTCATGACTTCGTAATTTTAGTAGGACGAGGCGTTCCACTCGTAAAAAGGATCGAAGAGCGCCGCCGCGTTTTCGGGGTTTCCCGCGTCGTCCGTCGCCTCGACGACATCGATCCGGATTTGCGACGAGGAGTCGTCATAGGTGTCGGTGGTTTCGAAAACGATGCCGGAGATTTTGCTTGCGGCGAGCGTGCGTGCGAACGTCTGGTCGGTTTTATACGTATATCCGCCGCTGGCGCCGGAAATGTCGATATCCACGATCCCGATAGGCAGTTCCGAGGCCGGGTCGGCGAAGACGAAGGGCGAAAAGACCGTCGAATTGGTTTGGCACATCTGGTAGCGCTCCGTACCCGAGGAATGGAAATCTCCCATCGTCGACATGCAACACGGCAGTTCATAGAGTGCGGGATCGCCGTAATACATTCCTCCGAGTGCGTCGATGCCTTCGGCAAAAGGTTCGGTCTTGGACGTGAGAAGCATCTGGACGGTATGGGCTGTCATGTCGAACGAAAAACCGTTGACGGGCGAAGGTTTGTCTTTGAGCAGCACGCGGAACTTCGCCACGCGCCGTTCGGCCCGCAGGGTTACCGGCGGAACGCCTGCCGAATGGAGATCGCCGCTTTTGGGCACCGGGAAATCGGCCACGGCGACAAAAACTTCGCGGCTCAGCTGCCGGTAACCGTTGTTCATCCAGTGCGTCGAGATCGTGTAGGTGAGCAGCGGCGGCGTGCGCAGCGAGCCGTCGGCTTCATCGGAGACGACTTTCCCCGGAATCAGATCGTTGTTCCAGTCGGCCGACCCCCAGTTGATTACGGCTACGATCCGGTAATCGCCCGGTCGCAGTTCGAGATTGAACGGGCACGGCGGAAGATCCCCGGAGATCTTCAGTTCGGCCCATGGCCCCGACTGTGCGTCGAGCAGGACGGTTTGCGTCGTGTCCACGATCCAGCGGGTGTCCGCCTTTTTCAGGATCAGCAGCCGGGCCGTGTTCCTGAACCACTGCGTGTAGGAGGTGGCGCGCGTCATGGGTTCGAGCGAGACGTCCGTGCCGACGGCTTCCAGCCGGAAACAGACTTCGACGCGGGATTTTTCCTCCGCGGACGGATGCCCGAAAGGTTCCCCTTCCGAGCAGCCGCCCGTCAGGAAGGCCGCCATTACGAATAAGACTGAAAGTTTTTTCATAATCGTACGTTTTTTGCCGTTTCACAACCAGTCGAAATTCGTTTCGATGCCCCCTCCGACCGGAATGTCGATGATCCGGTCGCAGCGCAGACCCGCCCGGTTGACCGTGAAGCAGTCCGCAGCCACCGGAAGCCCCGCCGCGGCATCGGTCGCCGGAAGGGCGAGGGTCAGCTGCCGCTGCGGGAAACAGGCTGCGGAATGGACACCCGTGTGGCCGTTGCCGCAGGCAGGCGTCGTGTCGTAGTAGCTGAAGAGCAGCTTCACCCGCAGCTTCGAATCGGACGGCAGCAGGAAAGCTCCTTCCATGCGCAGGCTGCCGCGCACCCCGTCGTCGTATATGCCGAGTCCCTTGTCCGCCTGGGGCAGTGGAACCTTGAAATCCGTCATCTGAGGCAGAATGCTTTGCGCCAGCGGTTCCGAAGCATAGGCTGCGGGAATCAGCGTCCCGTTTTCATCGAAGCGCAGCTCGGTCGTCGGATTCTCATAGGAGATTTCGATCCGTGCGATCCGGTCGATCACCGACTCCACATCGGGCGATAGGATGCTTTCGGGCTCTAAGAGCGAGCCTCCCGTGCGGTAGATGTCGAAGAGCACCTGCCCTGCGATGCGTGTCAGCGTGAGGCGGATAGTCCCGTCGCGGAGAATGTCCGCGCCGCTCAGGTCTGTATAGCCGCTGTAACCGTCTGCCGCAGCCGCGCCCGAGGCGCATCCCAGCCGCAGGTCTTCCCAAGCTACTCCCGGGACGAACTGCGTCCCGGCCGCTGTGGACAGCGACAGCCATTGCGTGCCGCAGGGCTGGGCGACCATCAGAAAACGGTAGTCGTAGGCTTTCAGCTCGGCGAGCGGAAGTTTCAGTGTCTCACCGTCGGCGACCGAAGTGTAACTGCGGTCGAAAACATATCCGTCCTGCGTTCGCGCCGCCCGGCGGAAAAGGTAGAGCGGGGTTGGGTATCCCGATACGGGAAGCGTGCCCTCCAGGCGAAGTTCGGTGTAGCGGAACTTATTGCCGGGAAAGACCTCTTCCTGCGCCTCCAGTCCGCAGGCTGCGGAGAACGAAAGCAAAAACAGCATTCCGTAAATTCGATATAGGTATTTTCTTTTCATCACGTTCAATCTTTTATTCCCAAATGCCCGTATCGCCGTCCTGTTCCTCGGTGATCGGGGTCGTTTGTATTTCTACTCCGATAACGGGGTAATCCGACGTGATCCAGAGCGTAATGTCGAGTTGCTTGTTACGTTCGGCTTTACCCGTCAGGCGCAGCTGCACCGGTTGCAGGGCGGCTCCCGCCGCGGGGACGACCGTGATATCCAGGCCGACCTCCCCGCCGTCGGCGGGCGGAATGACGAAAGGCCCTTCGATCCGGACAAATCCCCCGTCGGTAAGTTCCGCATAATCCGCCGCTGTGAGTGTCGCCGTCACCGTGGCCGTTCCGCTGCTTCCGCCGGGATTCACGCGCAGGCCCGTGTGGTCGGCCGAGAGTTCGATGCGGCCGATCTGGTCGAGCACGGATTGCGGTTTGGCATAGGGAACCTCGACGTATCGCGTGCCGTCGTGGTAACCTCGTTTGACGGTGACCGAGATCCGGCAAACAGCGCGCGTGAGCCGGGCGCGAACGGTTTGTGCCGCGCCGTCGATCGTGTAGACCGTATTGGCGTCGGATGCGGGATATTGCAGGAACAGTTCATCGGCCGGGAAACAGGTGCCGGGCATGGCTGCGTTTTCACGCAAGACGAAGGCCGCCTCTTCCCATGAAGTTTGCCGCGTTAACGGAGCGGGTTGCAGGGCGATCCGGTCGGCCGCCCCGCTGGCGAACAGGAATTTGTAGTGGCCGTTCGGCATGCGTACCGACAGTTTGCCGTCGGGTGTCCATCCTTCGCGAAACAGCGTGTCGAAAAGGAAAACCGCTCCCTGCCGGCGAAAGGCGTAAACCGAGACATCCGCGGCCCCTTCGCGCACCAGCATGATACGCGAGGTTTCCGTGGCCGGAACGATATCTGCTCGCTCCGACCCCGAACAGGCTGCGAAAGCGGCGGCTGCCAGGATGATGGTCGTATGAATCCGATTATTCATGATTCTGTCTCCCTGGCTTTTGTCAGTCGATTTCCCCGTCCACGAAGTTCGATCCGTCCCAGACGGTATCGACCTCGACCTCGAAATCGACACCCGTGGTGAAGACGTTTTCGCCCAATACGTAAATCCGGATCAGTGTCGCCTTGTTGCGTTCGACGGGTATCTTGTCCCGCAGGGCGATGGTGCGTGCCGATCCTTCGCCCGAGGTGAGCTGCATCGAAAATCCGGTCGTGGCCGTATTGTCGGGATTGGGGATCAGGTAGGTGCCTTTCAGATGCGCGGAGCCGGAGATGATGTCGGCGGGCTGTACGTTCTCGAAATCGTATTTGTCGGCACCGACGACCGTCGATTCGCCCGTGCCCATCGTGACCACGTCCGCAGGGGTGTCGATCGTGTGGGACACGTCGGTAAGACCGGACACTTTCTCGCCCGAAAGCCCCAGACGGCTGTTGGCACCGGTATAGGCCAGTTTCACCCCGGCCAGTTTCTCGGGGCCGAAAACGTCGCCGCCCGCTTTTTCGGTATAGACGCCCGTTGCGGCATCCTTCTCTGCGCGGATGAAGAGCACGTCCACGCGCGAAACGGCGCGGCGGAGCGTGGTGCTGACCGTCTGTTTCGGGCCGTCGAGCGAGATAGTGTAGGAAGGAACCGCATCGAGCGGTGTGTTGAGCATGAACGCCGCCGGGAAATTCTCCCCGGTATGGGTCACGTAGAGTGCATCGGAGAGGGTGGCGTCCGTGAAGTCCGGCCACGTGTAGTTGCCCGGCGTTACCAGCCCGTAGGAGGGCAGGAACTTGTAGTCGCCTGCGGGAAGCTGCACCGTGCCGGTGAGCGCCGTGCCGTCGAAATTCATGCCGCCGAGCGGAATGTCCTGCATATAGACATAACCCGGGCCGGTGTTTTTGAACGCCAGGATCCGGAAGTCCCCGGTGCGGTAGACCGGCCCGCGGCCCGCAGCCGCCTGGGGCGTCCGCGTGATGATTTGCAGGTTCCCGGCGGCAGGGCCGGTAACATCCGTTTTTTCTTCGTCGCTGGAGCAAGCTGCGAGGCCGGCGGCAAGAACCGTAAATAAGAGCAAGTTGTAGATTTTTTTCATGGTTTTATTTTTTATAATATTATTTGGAATATGAAGTCGTTTTTACCATTCGCAACTCAATTCGTCGAAATGCGCCAGGTTGTATGCCGCCTCCCCGGAGCCGTCTTCCGCGGCGAGCGAGAAGCAGTAGCGCGCCTTTTCCGAATCGCCGTCGATCAGGCACAGGATGCCGAGGTTGTTCAGTGTGCAGGGATCCCCGGCGCAGCGGTTCAGGCATTGACGGGCCGTTTGTATGTCGCCGCAGCGCAGGGCCAGTGCCGCCATGTTGTTGCAGGCGTACGGATCGTCGGGGTAAAACTCCAGCGCGGTTGCGCAGACATAGGCTCTTTCGGGTGAGTCGACGGGATAGAATTCCGCCAGCCGGCACATCTCGCCCAGGCTCAGCCATTCGGGACGGGAGTCGATCAGTTCGCGGCTCTGGCCCACGGTGAACGGGGGCAGTATATAACTGATGCGGTAATCCACGCGCCGCAGCTGCGGATAAACTTCACGCAGCAGCCGGAGGTAGGTTGCGCCGTTGTCGATTTGCCGGATGCCGGCATCGCGGGCATCGGGATCGGACACGGTGTCGATCACGGCCAGCACCTCGTTCCTTGCGGGCAGGTCGGACAGGACGACCCAACGCCGCAGGCTGTCCCAGTCCTCCGGCTCGGTCGCGGTGATGAAGACCGCGCTGTCCAGTCCGAAGTTCTCTTGCAGGTAGTTGCGGATCGACCGTACGCGGTTTGCGGAAAGACGGGTGTTATAGGGATAGGTGTCCTCGGGCGAGGCATATCCTTTCAGGTAGACGTTCTCTACCGAAAGGCCGTCGTTTCCCAGCAACCGTGCAGTCAGGCTGTCGATGCGCGCCAGTTGGCTGCTATTGTCGGCGAATCCGCGCAGCAGTACCGAACGGCCCTGCGGGAAGTGTATGACAGCCGTGATCTGTTCGCTGCGGCGTTTGGGTTCGTCTGCGGGAACGAGGAACGACAGCCGCGGTTGTACGGCAGGGGCGATCTCGGCGGCGACTAGCGGCGGAAGGGCCGTCCGGTGTCCGGCACATCCCTCCAGGTCGCGGTAAAGGACGATTTGTCCGCCCGCCATCCACGGCTCGTAAGGAATATCACCTTCGAAAAGAACCGCATTTGCCGACGGATTTTTCCGGCTGCGGCGGATGACCGTGTTGCTGAAAACACCTTCGGGAACAGCCGGTATGCCGTAAAGCCGTTCCCGGCGTTCGTCGACTTTCTCCCGGATGCGTCCCGTGAAAACGACGGGAGCCAGAAGTATTTGGTTTTCGCCGTTGCTGACGACCGGCGTGACGGTCAGCTGTCCGTTGGCCGGGAGGTCGATGCCGGCGGTGATCGGGAGTCTTACGCAAAGCCGGTCGCCGTTCCTGTAAGCGGCCGGATTCCCCTCGCGACCGTAGACTGCCGCGGTGAAGGTCAGGCATACGGCCAGTAAGCCGGTTATGCGTTGCTTTGTATGGTGTTTCATATCCTGCTGTATTATTTGATGATAAAGATGAGTGCGAGGCCGATTTTTGTCGGCCCGAAATAGTTGCGTGACCGGGTGCGGATCACTTCGCCGCATTCGGCGATCGGATATTTCCGATCCCACAAACGGGCGTACCCCAGGCCGACTGTGGCTTCGAGGTTCCACCGCTTGCCGATCAGCCACTGATAGCCGTAGGATAAACCCGCACCGTAGAGGTGTCCCTGATAGCGGTTGCGGTGGAAGTCGGCGTTGAAATTGATCCCTCCCGCATTGTATTCGGCGTAATGGGCGTGCAGGCCGAAAAAGTGGCCGTTGAAGCTCTCACAAAGCCAGTAGCGTACTTCGGGTTGTATCAGCCAATGTTTCCACCGGGCGTCGCCGAACTCCCACGGATTGTAGTTGCCCGATATGTCGAGCGTTACGCGGGGGCCGAGCGCCGTTTCGACACCCAGGTTGATCGTAGCGGTGGCATCGTAGAGCAAGTTGCTCTTGACGGCCCATTTCTGGGCCAGAGATGAATTTACCGATGCCAGCAGGATTGCCAGCATGAAATAAATTTTATTCATTACCATATTTTTTTATTGTCCCGAAAGTGTCCGGATGAAATCGATACGTCCGGTGTCCGCCTTGAAGAGGATGGTACTCAAAAGGCGCGGCTATGGCTCGTGCGTGCAAATGATTTGCCAGAAATGGATGAACTCTTAACGCTTAGGTTCAACGGTTTGTATCATAATATGATAAAAAATATAGCAGAGACGGGTGGAGGATGAGAGACAGTTGGGTTTTCATCACCCAATCCATGGCATTACCGAATCAGGTACGGCGGGCAGGCCGCGGCTGACCTGCATTGCATCGTTTTTCAATGCCTCTGGACTAAACGCACGAAACCCTGCAAATTAAATCTTTGCAGGGTTTCGCTGGCGGAGAGAGAGGTTACGGAGTTGCAATCTGCTATTGTTTGATTATTAGTAATTTGTATGAGCAACTCGCGAGCGAGGTTACACATCGGTGACAACGGTGATGACTACTCTCCGTCACAGGTGTAGTCATCGTCCTCTATAAATCCTTTATATAAAGGCTTCTTTAGGGGTGTTTGCTCCGCTATTTTTGCCGTTGTAACCCGCTCTACTCATATACATACTTGCAGCGGTTACGACTTGCTTGGGCATACCGATTTGACTGTCAAAGAACAAATACTCGCTAGCTAAGGTCGGTACTTAATTTGGATAATTCAAGTTGTTAGGTCTCTTTTTATTGTGTTTGAGTCATTATACTATGTATTTTATTTTCTTATCTTTGTAAAAATTATTTGGATGATTATGGCAAAGAAAGCTACTACGATATTGGAGCAGATCGAACTACTGAAAAGCCGAGGCATGTCTATCCCCGATGAAAAGAAAGCTGGAGAGATATTGATGGATATTGGGTTCTATCGTTTGGGGTTTTATGCTTTCCCTTTTGAAAAAAGTTTCCCTTCGTTAACACATCGATCTCACGAATATAAGCCCAATACATCTTTTACAGATGTAGTGTATTTATATTATTTCGATTATGATTTGAGAAAAATTTTGACCTACTACCTTAATAGAATTGAAGTAAATCTGCGCACATATATTACTTATGAGGTTTCTAATCATTATAAGGAATCTCCCACCTGGTTTGTCGATTCAAATGTTATGAGGTCAAAGTATATTACGGAATTTGAAGAAAAAGTTTATAAAACTATTCGCGAAAATCCTGTAATAAAACGCCATCACAACAAATATATAAATGATCGATTTGCACCCGCATGGAAAACATTGGAGTTTATGACCTTGGGTAATATCTGTTCATTATTTAATAATCTGAAGGATCCTGAACTTAAAAAACGTATTGCCCAGCATTATAATTGTGGTTTAGGCGTGTTTATTAATTATCTTGAGACCATACGAGTGATTAGAAACTCCTGCGCCCATGGCAGTTGTATCTACAACATCAAACTTGCTAAAGCTATCAGAAGCAGTATGCAGGTTCCTATTGCAGGAGATCGTCGTCATAACATCAGTGGTATAGTAAGCGTTATATCCTATATTATTGGAATAATATCGGAAAATAGGCGAGTTGATCTTATGAAAGCGATTGATAATCTTTTGAATCAAGAAAGAAGTCAAGCCGCTAAGGATATTATAGAATTGTGCACAGGGTTTATAAAAAAATAATTGGCAAAATATTTGCAAAACGACAAATAGTTTATTATCTTTGTACCATCTAAAGTGCCCGTATCGGCAGGTCTCGATATCTGCACTATAAAAAAGATGGAGGGAGCCTTGAAAGGGCTCCCGTTTTTTATGGTCCAAGAGTTAGCGAAATGGTACTATTCTTCTCTTCGCTCTTTGTTAAAATCCTATAAGCATCTATTCCATACGGAATAATATTCTTCATTGCATATAATTGAGAATCATTCAGATCTCTCAAAAGGGTAAATCATCTATATCAGGATCATACTCTATTGAAGGTTGAGACTGGTTGGATGGATGATCTTGTGTGATAAACTTAGCTCGAGCAAGTAGTTCGTCATAGGTTATTATTTCAGGATTATGCAGATTTCGTCTAAATAATTCAAACGCTTGTTTCTGTTTTCGAGATTTGAATTCCGAGCTATTTCCTATAACAACAATACCTTTGGGCTGCACCCGAAGCACACCGTGCTCTATCTCATAATCGTACATTTCTCCCGAGCTACAAGTTCCCCAAGATTGACAATAGACTTGTATCTGAGAAACAGCCATTGCAAGCTCTTTTGATATTGGATAGCAGCCATTCCGATCTTCTTTTTCCAATAAATGGGTGCTAGGTCTTTTGATTTCCACAAGAGCCGTAAAACGTGCCTCTCCATCAGATGCTGCCATAAAGTCACAGACTTGTCCTCCTTTATTATTGACATTCTTACCACCAACATACACTTGCTCATCCTCCTTTGTGGTAAAATTATAGCTCAATCCGTATCCAAATATCCAATCATTCTTGGACAAAAATGCCTGCCAATAATTTTCTAATTTTTCTTGAGTAATCGACTCCTCAAACTCGCGAAGCGATTCAATCCTATTGGTTTGAATTCGAGCCATTGATAACTTGGTCGCAAGATCTGGATCAGATTCTACTAATTGTCTCCATATATCCTCACTTAGTCCCTGCTCAATTAGTTTAAGTATGTATTTTGACTCCAAACCTGCACGAATAACTACATCTTGATCTGAAGCGACAACAAACTTCTGATGCCCTCTTTGTACTCCCTGAGCCCCAATTTGAAAAGTCTCAGATAAATGATCAAATAAAGCTTTGGTCTCACTACATCCTAATCTTAGTTTAACCCCTTCGCCTGCTTTTAATGTGTGCAGATTGATAGATTCAACATCCTCCCATGTGTCATTTTTGCCTTTGCGTTGATGAAAAATAACACAACTAATGCAAGCATCCTTGTCTTTAGGATTATCAACGACTGTTGCCCTCAATACTTTACGTGTTGTTTCTTTCTGGTCAATAATATAATTAACCATAATATCTGAGGTTACAAGTGATGTAGACTTAGTATATCTATCCTGCGACATAGTTCCTCGGGAGTTTAATATTATGTTTCGATTGTTACGGATACAATAGAAGCTTCATTTTTGATCTCGTCAATTAAGGTTGTCTTTGTTGCCTTTTCAATTGCAAGCCAAACAAAGGAAGCCTGTTCATCATCCATATACATTTTACCAATGTATTGTCGGAAATATTTATCAATAAATATTTTGATATCTCCGTGTGGATAAACCTTGTAGAAATTATATTTATCATTAAGAGTTGCTACCAAATCAGTTCTAAAATGAGATCTAATATGAGCTTTAATCTCTTTGTTCTCATTTTGTAAAACATATGCAGACATTACGAATAGGAAATTTATATTGTATTCTTTTAACCATAGGGTGTCTCTGTCGAATAACCTATTGTCGAAATGTTTACATACTTTTACATCAGGTCTTCCCGTTCTTTCGGAACTTGGAGTAAACAAGCAATCAGTAAATGATTTATTTTCAGGATTAAAATATCCGCGAATAAAAAAGTTGGGAGTTATAGTATAGCCCTCTGTTATATTGTCGCGATATTTTAATCCTTCCATAGGATTGTCAAGAGCATATTGGATGATGTTTTTTGCGTAGGTAAATTGCTTGTACACGGAATTCGTGCCTACATCGTGTCCTTCTTGATAATATTTGCTATCACCAACGAAGTATACATCACTATTTCCTATTAAAGCTCTGTCCCGATATATGTGATCGACAATCTTTCCATCTTTTTGTTTTTTTAGACCAATAGGTATATTACTATCGCCTATCAATACATCAATCATATCCTCGAAGATGAGATTGAATTTCCTCGCTAATAACATTTCTTCGTGATACCGATTACTTTCAATCATTTCGGCTTTCTCAAAGAAGGTGTATAGTAAAGTCCAAAGAGCAACTAATTCATCTGTAAAATACTTTTTTCGTATTTTTTTTAGTAGTCTGGTTCCTTTACCGGTAGCAAGCATTGATTCAATCTTCCTCGATGGAAGAGTTGGATAATTTACATCACTTTTAACTCGAAATGTATATTTGGTGTTCAAATATTCTAATACAGAATAAAATAGCACAACTAATTCTTCATCTAAGTTTATTGTCTTATTTTTATTCTTAAATTCAATGTAATAAGGGACGTTATTTCGAATAATTGGGCGAATCTTGCTTATTGTTTTAGCCCAATGTATCTTGTTATTACCGCTTGAGTTAATAATCGCGATGTACGTAAAAAGGTATCTATGTTCTTTATGGAATTTGAGTAATTGGAGAATAATTTCCAAGAAAGTTTGAGAATTTTCGCCTGTGGCAGATTTTGTGTGTTGAATCTCTGCTAAATCGATTATACTGGAATCGTTTTTTCTATTTAAGAATGTATCTATTGCTCGATAGATCCATACAGATAACTCGTAAATAAATGCATTATATCCATTTATCCTAAGCGGATTCTTTTTGTCGTTTATGGTAATTACCTCCTCGGGACGACAATCTAATCCAAAAGGCTTTGCACCATCAATAAGAAAAACTTTCGGCAGGATAAAAATAGGATCTTTAATTTTCGCAGAGAAATAGTATCCTACACACTGAAATTTAGCTGAAGAGCCATTATTCAGTGTGCTGTACAAATGCTTATCAACAGCATCTTGAATGGTTGTTATCGGGTAAATGTATTCCTCAAAATATATTAACATTATTCTTTGGGCTGTTCATCTATTGTGATTGGCTTTACGTCGGTCTGTGCCATGAATTCAATCAATAATTGTGTAGCATCTGTCGTGAAAAGATCGCTAAACATGAATTCTTTTTCTGCTGAAGTTCTAAAGAAGTTTTTTTGTGTTTGATATTCATCTTTGCAGACCTCGCTCCAAAGATAAAACATAACCTTATTTACGAACTCTGCTTGTTTAATATCTTTCTTGATAAAGAAGTTACCCATCTGTTTATCTTCGGATAAAGTGGTATCGCGTATTTTGTCATTGATTTTTTTCAAGAAATCGATCCAGCGATACTTATTATTGCCTATCTCGATTGTAAATTTCCCCGAAGCTATATCTTCACTATAGTCAATTGGCACATGTTCCCATGCCCACCTTCTTTTGAAAGCACTATCCAGGGGGAAAAGTGATTGATCCGAGGTATTCATTGTCGCAAGAATAAATAGGTTTTTGGGTAAACTTAGTTTCCCCTTATGAATTCCCATTGAATCGGGCAATTCTTGCTCTAAATATGTTCTTAGATCTTTGTCTGCCTTTATTTTATATGTGGAAGTTCCGTCATCGTTTCTATCTAATAATTGGAATAAATCGCCAAAAATTTGTGCGCAATTTCCTCTGTTGATTTCTTCAATGATGAGATATACCTTTTTTTCTGGATTATTCCATGCTGCAATGTACGCATCGGTAAAAATTTGGGGGATGAATTGATATGATATATTTCCTTCTATATTGATGGGTTTATAGCATCCAACAAATGACGCGTAATCACTATCTGGATGAAATGTCGTCCTAAAGATTAGATCTTCACTAATTCCAAGGGTGTATTCCGTCTCAATTTTATATGATTTACCTGTTCCAGGGCAACCATAAATTATCTTCTGCCATTCTTGATTGGAATCTTTCTTTATGGCATTCTGTGTATCTATAGAATAAATAGTTGTACGCTTTGGGATTAAATCTAAACTATTTGACACTAATTTAAAATACTCTTTTGTCTCAGGGTCCAAGTTGATGGCTTCAAATCCATTGGCACCATCTTTAATATATGGATGTAAGTTGTCCCCAACATAAGACTTAAAGATACGAAAAGGTCCCACACTTTCATGGGCATCACGACTGATAACAGTATTCCCCTGTTCAAGAATCTTATAAATACCCTCTTGTTGAAATTTAATTTCTGCTACAGGAGTACGAAGTTTAAATTGAGTCTCTTCCGAGAATATTGTTAACATTTGCTTCATTCCAGCATCAATAGACAATGCGGAATCTTCATTTTTTAACCAGCTACATAAGAACTCAATTACAGACTTATTTTCAAAGGTTGAAAGATATAAGTCTATAATTTTAATATTTGTTCCAAAGTCTATTATTTTCTTAAACCGATTACCTCCAGTCCTTTCGGCGGCATTTACCATTGCCGGATCAGCAAACTCCACCTTGCCTAATCTAAGAAATAATTCGATTCCAACTTGTAAAGCTTCCATTTGCGCCTTAAACAATGGATTGTCGTTCAGCTGAAATTGAGAAATATCAGTTGAAAGGAATTGTTGAATATTTCTTTCTAATGCAGAATTCAGTCTTATTTTCTTTATTCCATGATCATCATATTCCTCAGAATATTGAATTTTTGCAATTCGATTGTTAGCTACATATAAGACATAGAGCAATGCAACAATGGATCTAATTGAACTTAATGATGATTTAATACCTTGTCGTAGATTTAAATCATGTCGCTCTATAAGCGATTGTGGTGAGACTTGCATAAGAATTATTTATTTTCGTTTTGTACTATAACTTTTGCGATCTCATAGGCCAACATAGGCGGTACAGCATTACCAACCTGTTTCATTTGACTACTTCGCGAGCCATAGAAGATAAATGAGTCTGGGAAGGTTTGTATACGTGCAGCCTCTCTTACTGTCAAACAGCGATGTAAAAAAGGGTGTGTAAAACGCCCAGAGGAAGGTGTGTCAAATCTGGTTGTTATAGTTGGAGCAATTCCATCTTCAAGTAATCGCGACCATGTCCCACTATAAATTGATTTTGTTAACAATTCGCTAGGAAGTACCTCCTTGCCTTTCCCTTTGGGTATCAATTTTAGTTTTTCAATCGCGGCGAGAGAGTGTTTTGTCGCAACATGATTGTGTAAGACTATTTCTTTACCGCGAAGTTCTCGTTGAAAGTTTGAAAAGGGTCGCTTGTCATAGACAGAGGTCTCGGCTCCTTCACCTGATTCAATAAACGGTAAATCATATATTGCATCTTTAATTGTCGTTTTTTTACCTAATGGGACGGGAAGGCCGATTTCTAACGATCCAAGTTGTCCTATAAATACAGCTCGACGACGATCTTGTGGTACGCCAAAATCAGCAGCATGTAATACGCCACAACATACTTCGTATCCCAATTTGTTAAACTCGGATATTATTTGATCTTTAAAATATCCATTAGATGTAGTAATGATATTTGGAACATTTTCTAAAACAAAATATTTAGGTTTAAATTCCGCAACAAACCGAACAAATTGCTTAAACAAGAAATTGCGCGGGTCGTTAAGACTTAAACGTTTGCCTTTCTGAGAGAACCCTTGACATGGAGGACCTCCCATAATTATGTCTATTTGGGGGTGACGTTCTTTTATTTTTGAAATGTTTAATTGTGTGATATCTTCAGCAAATACCTCTGTCGTTGGATGGTTCTTTTTATATGATTCTGCGATCTCCGGATCAAATTCTACTGCAAAAGCAACCTTACAGCCTGCTTTAATAAAGCCCTGTGAGAGTCCACCAACTCCTGCAAATAAATCAGCTACTATCATTTTCCTGCAATAATTCTATTCTTTGCAATATTATAATATTCCTCAGAAAGTTCAATTCCAACGAACTTGCGTTTTAGCAGTTTGCATCCTACACCAGCGCTTCCACTACCCATAAATGGATCCAGAACGACATCGTCTTCATTTGACAATAGATCGATGAAATGACACATAACTTGAAGTGGTTTCTGGGTAGGATGCTTGCCAAATTTACGCTCAGAGTTATTTATGGTCGCAGATTCAACAAAATCATGCACAACCTTTCCTCTATTGTTAAATGTGCCTGTTGTTGCGTCATTAACAAAGTGTAGCCAAGCTTCCGTCGAATTTACGAATTGTAAATTCATATTCCGGGGTAATGGATTTGTTTTATGCCAAATCCCGACAGTTTTATAATACAATTTATATTGGTTGGCAATATTTATAATAGTCTCTACTTTTATTATAGACATAAATATTAATAAATTGCCTTTTTTTTTAAGAATACGATGGCATTCTTTTAGGAAAACATCCATTTGCATACACCAATTCTCAAAATCCAAATCATCCCATCCCGAATATGCAAAATGATTATTCCTCATTTTACCCATATTTGTTCCTCGGCCTTTCATAAATTTACCAAGATTATATGGAGGGTCAGTAATAATCAAATCAATGCTATTATCCGGTATTAAGCTCATCGCTTCTAAACAATCTCCATGGATAATTTTTGCTGACGATGTAATATCTTCTGAGATTAAAGTCATCATTTTTTACACTAATACAGTCTCAAATAATAAAGGAACATTTAATTTACAAAAATAGCAAGTAATTACAAAAAGACGGGAATATTTTGATGAATTTATTATCTTTATCTTTAAATGTAATGAACATAACGATATTGCGGTCGCAGCAATTTTGATACAATAGATATCAAGTAGCTATTGTTAGCCTATCCTGCACCCGTCAGAATAGGCTTTATTTATAACCCACAACCTATGCAAGAATTACATGATTGCCGCTTTATGCAAGCGGTTTTGAGCGAAGACTCGCAGAAAATGAATCATTCGGAACTACATGGTGCTTTCGTTACATTTCAGACTTTGTTGCGGGAGTTTACCACAAGTGGGGTCGGCTACCTGGAGATTGATTTCCAGTTGCACGATCTGCACACACAGCTCTCTTTGGCCCTGCGCAAAAAAAAATGAAACGTTGCGTTCATTGATCCATCGTTGCCGCACCAACATCACCACTCTGATAGACCAGAACGAGAAGCGACTCACCTTCCCGGAACTCTTCACCCCTGTCCTGCCCGGTGAAAATTCTCCTTTTCACTGGAATCTTGATAAATTTACCAAACGCGACCTGCTTGAACTTCTCACGGCATTGTGCCGTGCAGAGGCTATTGTTGATGATCGAGGCAAACCTGCGGCCTATGCCCGCGTAGTATCATCTGTAGCCGAGAGACTGCATCTTTCCATCTCAGAATCGAGTGCTTATAACGAGCGGGATACTATTCTCAACATCAAACGTAATCCTGCGGCCTTTATCTCGCACCTTGTGACCTGCCTGACTGGAAGTCTTAAAATTTAGTTGCTGATTTACAGCGGTGTGAGAACTTTATTGCAGGGAGTTCAGCCTGGACTCCCTGCACTTTCTGTTTTTATTGTTTGGAATTTTGTTCCGGGAATAAAACAGCGATGCTATGAAGTATATTGATATCCTCAATAAGATTCAGACGGAGTTACTGTCGTTGCAAAGTAGCCTGAATGAACTCCGTTGTCTGGACGGTTCTTCTACCTGTGATGTCTACATCACGCGGCAGGAGGCCGCCGATATGTTGGGCAAGGGCCTTCGGCAACTTGATAGGGACTGTATCAAGTACAACATCGAGCGCAAGAGGTGTAATAACGGCATTCGTATCAGCAAGCGCGATATCATGCGACATATGGGATACGCCCTGGAGCCGGGTGAATCTTCCGTGGAATCCGTGACGGGTGATAATGCCACAGAATTCGACCGTATACTGCGCCAGTATAACCGGTTGAAGCGATGAACTATCTGACGGAAATAAAACTCTTCTACGATTGGTTGGAGGCCAATCCGCTTCCAGCCTCGGCCATTTCGTTGTGGCATGCTCTGATGTCCATCTCCAATCGAAGTGGCTGGCGTCCGGCCATAAAAGTTCCCTATTCTCTATTGGAACTTCGCACCGGATTGTCTCGTACCACAATCTACCGTGAGAGGGAGCGGTTGCGCAAAATGGGGCGTATAGCCTTTCGGTCTCACGGGGGCAATACTTGCTGTACCTATCGGCTCATTGCATTGGAGAGTCCTCCTGTATTTCAAATTGAAACGGACTCTGCAACACAATCTGCAACACAGTTTGCAATACAATGTGAAACACAGCAGGGAACAAATGGGGATTTTGTGTTGCAGACTGCGTTTCAAAATGAACACATATATAAACTAAACAGAGATATTATAAAAGAAAAAATCAAGAAAAAAGAAAAGCTGACGGCTACGTCGCAAGAGAGAAAAAGTTGCGCCAAAAAGAGAGAAGTCCAACGATTCAATCAGGGGCAGTTTCTGGATTCTCTTGATGAGCCGTGGCGTGCGGTGCTGGCGACCTGGTTTGAATACAAGCGACTGCGGCATGAGAGCTATCGCAGTGAGATGGGCGCAAAAAAATGCCTCTCCCTGCTTCGTCGGCTCTCGGAGGATGATGCCGTTCTTGCGTCTGCCATTGTCGATCAAAGTATGGCGAATAACTGGGCCGGATTGTTCTCGTTGCATCATACGACACAACAATGCGGCCGACAATATGGACAACGTATCGGGCAGATTATGCAGAGCAAGGATGAGCAACGGCGACAACATTACATCGACAAACTGCGAGATGCAGGCAAAACGGATACTGAAACCAATCGATAGATATTATGGCAAACAACATTTCTCAACTGATTTCGCAGATGACCCGCGAGGGCGTGCTCGATCATCGCGAAATATGGTCGTGGTCCTGGGGAAACAGGGCGACCTGCAATCAACTTTTTCAGGCAATTTTCCGCTCCGTGGACTCCACTTTCGAGCAATATCACCATTTGCCCGAATATGAAGATATTATTGCGTGGATGATCTCTACGCAGGATAAAGGCCTGCTTCTGATGGGCGATTGTGGACGTGGCAAGAGCGTAATTCTGAACGGGGTTCTCCCGGTACTGTTCCGTATGAAGAACCGCGTATTGCAGCCCGTCCATGCGCAGGATATGGGCAGGGAGATTCCCGATCAGCAAACGTTTCGCAGCCACCGGCCGTGGCTTTACATTGATCGGTTGTTGCATTCATCGTTTCCGGCTATCGATGAGTTGGGTGTCGAGCCGATGCTCAATGATTATGGCGAACGATATGAGGGTTTCAATCTGGTGCTTAATGCGGCCGAGCGCTATCATCGTCCGGTCTTTATCACTACGAACCTCTGTGAAGAACAGATTTACAACCGCTATGGCGAGCGCACGATGGATCGCCTGGCGCATCTGTGTCGAAGTGTCCATTTCAGCGGCGAGAGCCTGCGTAAATGATCAGTCTGTTATGAATGAGATACCCATCCAAATCGTGTCCCTCTGCTACAATTATGCGCAGAGCCGATTCCAGACCATCATTCCGCCATCCACGGATACTCCATTGGGCTATGAACTTATCGCGGAGCAGATTGACAGGCGCGATGCCGAGATTTTTCTGCAACGTCTGCACCGCAAGTATGTGCGCGGACGAAAGAGCGGACGCTATCCTGCGGCAAGTATTGTTCGCCTGGAGTTGCAACTGTTCATCGAACTGAAGGACTATAAACAACGCCTGGTATGAAAGAGTATCGAGTAATCTTCTGCTTGACCAATGGCAAGCGCAAATATGCCACACACAATGGCGAGATCCTGTTATGGGATGACTACGATCTACTTGCCCTGCGCCGTAACCTTCTGGATTATGAGCAGTTCGCTTTTACGGACGACTTTGCCTATTTCGATTTTTCGGCAGAGGCATTGCGAGAGCGTTTCCCCGAAGCTGGAATTCTGCGGGTGAAAGGCTTCCGCACGGAAGATCCGTCATTACCTGTTAACCACGATATAATACGCTGATGCCACGTTTGAAACGAAACACATCACGGCCGTGGCTTCCCCTGCGAAAGCCTTATGAGGGATATCGCCATCACAATACGTCCTTCTATCAATCTGTAGCATGGCGGAAGCTACGTCTTGTGCAGTTGCAGAAACACCCGCTTTGCGAGGAGTGTCTGCGTCAGGGACGTCACACCCCGGCACAGATGGTTGACCACATCATTCCGATCAATAAGGGCGGTGCTCCGCTGGATATTGAGAATCTGCAATCGTTATGCAACAGATGTCACAGCCGTAAATCGGCACGGGATAAATAGTTATTAACCATTAAATTGTATCGCCTATGAAGTAAATCTTTCCGGAGGAGTGCGGATGGTGGTTTGCAATCAGTCCTTAATGGCATGTGGCATCTGCATTCCTCCCATTTTTACATCAGGCAAAGAAGATGAGAACAACGCTATCGTTAAATCAAATCATCGAAGAGTGGATCGCCTCGCTCGATGGTCTTCCTTCAACGCAGACCGACTATCGCCGTAAAATACGGCTGTGGTTCCGGTGGCTTGTTGCGCAGGGTAAGGATCCCCGGGAGCCGAGACGTGATGATGTCCTCGCTTTCAGGCAACAGTTGCTTTATGAGGGCAAGAGCCGTTACACGTATTTCAGCTACATCACAGTCGTGCGGCTCTTCTATCGCTACTGTGCCAAGCGGCATTATTGCGAAGATATCGGAGAGGGCATTCGTTCAAGCATCCGTTCGCGCGAACACTACAAGTACCCGCTCTCGGCATTTCAGGCGCAACAACTCCTGGAGAGCATCTCCACGGAGAGTATCGTGGGCAAGCGCGACAAACTCATCGTCGCACTGATGCTCCTGAATGGCTTGCGGTCGTGCGAGGTGTGCCGGATCAATATTGAAGACGTTGCACGTGACGGAGATCGCACATTGCTTCGCATACAGCGCAAAGGTCACCTTGACAAACATGATGTGGTGGCACTCCCCGAATTCACCGCAACACTCTATGAGGAGTATCTTGCCGAACGGGATTTTCGATGGGGAGATGCTTTGATTGTCAATCACTGCAAAGGTCGGAGTTCAACACGTCTTACTACGCAGTCCATCTCGCACCTGGTAAAGCAACGTTTGCGAGCCATTGGCATTAATGATCCGAAGATAACGGCCCATTCGCTTCGTCATACTTGCGGAAGCCTGCTCGTTGAGAGCGGCATGGATATCGAGCTTATCAGGGATCTGCTCGGACATACCTCCTCGGCAACTACACGCATCTATATCGATATGGCGCAGAAACGTCGTCTGCTGGATCAGAACCCCAGCCGGATAATCGAAGCAATGGTAACCAAAATCCCGGAAACATTAAAGAGTTGATAACCAGTTTAATGAAGGTGTGATTAATTGCAGTGTTAAGGATTTGAATGACAAAGTGTTTGAATTTTGGGAATGACCCACCAAAATCGCCGTAACTCTTTGATAAAGCATCGCGGAAATGGTGCAATTAACTACACATCGTGTATGGGGATAGGGGGTCATATTCCTTCACACCCTGCCAAACCCAATCGCGCCCCAAGTCGAGAAGACGCGCGTGCAAAATTGAGAGTAAGCGAATACAAAAAGAACTTACTCAGACTCTGTCGAACGAGAGTAATTGAAAGCCCACGAAGTGGGATTAAGATCGATAAAACCTGAAAACTATGAAAGGACGCAAGAAAATACCCGATTCCTTGAAAACCCTGCGGGGAACAGACCAGCCATGCCGGATGAGTAACAGCGTGGCGATTCCACCGACCACTGCGGTTGTGGCTCTGCCACGTACAGGGTTAAAGGGCACAGCGAAGAAGATATTTGCCGTTGTTGCCACGGAGCTTATCCACAAAGGCCTGCTGGATGTTACAGGTGTGGATCTGGTTGTGGCGTATGCCCGCGAGATGGCGTTGTATCACGACTTGATGCGCGATGTCGAGCGCGAGGGTGCAACCGTCGAGGTAGAGACCAAGAACGGCTCGGCAACCATCATCAACCCCAAGCGCAAGGCTGCCGAGGGTGCATTGGCGGCTGCACGGTCGCTTGCTGCGGAGTTCGGAATGACTCCATCGAGTCGTAATCGTGTCGCAGCACTTCTCGCGAACAACACCCCCAAGAATGACTTTGCGGAATTTGAAGAGATAACAGTGACAGGAGATGAGTAAAGAGAAGCAGAAACTACATCTGGCCGAGGAGTACGCCCGGAGGGTACGTTCAGGAGAGATTCTGGCGTGTGAGTATGTTCGTTTGGCTGTCGGTCGATATTACCGCGACCTGGATATGGCTCTCGACAGAGGTTGGTTTTTTGATCGCAGAGAAGCGATTCGTGCCATCCACTTCATCGAATGCCTGAAGCATACCAAAGGCAAGTGGGCCGGTAGCCGTTTTCGTCTTGAGCCGTGGCAACAATTTGTGGTGTGGAATATTTTTGGCTGGAAACATGCCGATAGGACACGTCGTTTCCGTTACACCTACATTGAGATTGCCCGCAAGAACGGCAAGACCGCTCTTGCGGCCGGCATCGCCCTCTATATGCTCTTTGCCGATGGGGAGTCGCGTCCGGAGGTCTATTCCGCTGCAACGATCAAAGACCAGGCGAAGATCTGCTTCTCGGATGCCGTGGCTATTGTCAAGGCTACCGATTTGAAGAACTACCTCACACCTTTTCGCAACTCGATCGTTTACGACCTGAAAGGAGGCACGATGAAACCGCTCTCTTCGGATTACGGCACGCACGATGGCTTGAATCCGAGTTGTGCCATTATCGATGAGTTCCATGCACATAAGGATTCGGGAATGTTCGATGTCCTCAAGTCTGCTTTTGGAGCTCGCCGCCAGCCGTTGATGTTTATCATTACCACGGCAGGTTTCAACAAAGCGGGGGCTTGCTATGCCTATCGGGATAATGTCATCAAGGTGTTGCGTGGAGTGAACGAGGACGACTCGCTCTTTGGTATCATCTATACCCAGGACTCAAAAGAGGAGTGGGACGACCCGAAGATGTGGAGCAAGTCCAATCCCAATCTCGGGGTGTCGCTCTCTTCAGACTACCTTGCCGATCAGGTCAAGGATGCGAAGAATCGCCCCGAAGCCGTACGCAATGTGCTGACCAAGAACTTCAACCTGTGGGTAGATGCCGAGCGGACATGGATTCTGGACGAGAAGTGGATGGAATGCATCGGCACGACTCCTCGCGAGGAGTTGAAGGGCTGTGCCTGCTGGGGAGGCCTCGATCTCTCGAACGTCTCGGACATTACGGCTTACGTTCTGTTGTTTCACGAAAACGACCACTTCCAACTGTTGCCATACTTTTGGATTCCGGAGGAGAAGATGCAGGAGAAGATCCGCAAGGAGAACATCAACTATGAGCGATGGGTGGCCGAGGGATACGTTACTGTTACACCGGGGAATGTCATCGACTACGATTTTGTCAAGGCGGATATCCTGCGTATTGTTGCGGACTACGATTTGCAGGCTTCAGCGTATGACCGATGGAACTCCTCGCAGACAATTATCGATCTGCAGAACGAAGGTATGGTGTGTAACCCGTTCGGGCAGGGTTACGGCTCAATGTCCGCTCCCACAAAAGAGTTTGAGAAGATGGTTCTCACGGGGAAGATCGAACATTTCGGCAATCCGGTGTTGCGATGGATGCTCGCTTCGACCGTAGTGATGACCGATCCGGCCGGCAATATCAAACCCGACAAGGCCAAGTCAACGCAGAAGATCGATGGTATCGTAGCTTCGATTATGGCTTTGGGGGAATGGATGACAGCTCAGGCTTCCGAAGACGAAAATCCCTATAATCAACGCGGGTTGTTGCAACTATGAGTCGTCGAAGGAGAAACACAGCACACCAGCTGGCTCTGCGGGCCGATATGGAGCAACGGCTTGAAAGTCTTGCTCCTCTCTCATTGGAACACCGAGAACTGCTTTCTACCGATGGTTTTATCCGGTATTATCGCCGAATGTGTGATCTCTATCCAACGCAGGTCGAGGCGTATGAACGTTTGGAAGAGTACTATCAAAACATCTTCGGCTCACGCCGCTATGCCGATATCCGTTCGTTGCACCTGGCAATCAGCCGTCGGCGGCGCAAGGAATTCTTATAACTGAACATTGTTCATCTGTTAAAACCAGTAGTCGCTTTATGTTTGCATCGTACATAGATGCAAATAACGGTGTCAAGCTGGCTTTCATATCTCTTCTCTCGCACGCGCTCCGCCAGGAGCCGGAGGGAGAGCCGCGTATCGTCTTCAGAGTTTGAACAGGCGGTCAATGCGGCTCTCCTCTCCGACACCGTTTCCGACAATACGGCGCAACGTTACATATCCGAGGAGGGCTCGCTCAATCTTTCGGCCGTGTGGGCTTGTGTGCGCATCCTTTCCGAAACCGTGGGAACATTGCCCGTTCATCTCTACCAACGTACGTCACAAGGTCGCGAGAAGGCGTATTCACATCCCGCTCATCTTCTGCTTCAGCGTCCCAATTCGTATACCGGTCGTTTCGCATTGATGCACCATCTGATGGTGTCGTGTACATTGTGGGGCAATGGGTATGCTCGCATCTATCGCGATAAATTCTACCGTCCCGTGCGCCTGCAACTACAGCACCCGGCCGAGATCGAGCCTCTTCTGAGTGCCGATGATGTGCTTTATTACCGCACTTCTTCGGGAGAAATGCTCTCTTCGGATGATGTTATCCACCTGCGGGGACTCTCGACCAACGGCTATAAAGGTAAGAGCCCCATTGCCGTACATCGTGACAACCTCTATCTTTCGCAGGCAGCGCAGGAGTACGGTGAACGCTTCTTCAATCAGGGAGGCAATATGTCGGGCGTGTTCAAGTACCCTTCGACCTTGAAACCGGAAGCATACCAGCGACTCAAGCGTGACCTCATAGCCCAAAGCTCGGGACTGCACAATTCGCATGTCCCGTTGCTCCTGGAGGGAGGTATGACCTATGAGCGGATCTCCATTCCACCCGAAGATGCGCAGTTCATTGCTACGCGCAAGTTTCAGAAGACAGAGATCGCTACCATCTATGGAGTGCCACCGCATATGATTGCCGATCTGGAGCGCGCTACGAACAACAACATCGAGCATCAGGGAATGGAATTCGTCCAATACTGCCTGATGCCCTATCTTGTACGTCTGGAGGAGGAGTTCAACCGCAAGTTGTTGCGCGAAGATGAAGCCGGGTCGTTTTATTTCCTCTTTGGCTTGAACGGTCTGTTGCGGGGAGATGCCAAAACACGGTCGGAGTTCTACAAAAACATGAATATGGTGGGTGCGATGTCTGCCAATGAGATCCGCTCGCTTGAAGATATGAATACCTACGATGGAGGTGATGAGTACTTTGTGCAGGCGAATATGCAGCCGGTGCGCACGGCATTGGCATTATCCTCCGGAGAGCAGAATCAAGGAAAAACAGATACCGATAATGACACAGATAAAGGAAATAAGGCCGAATGAGCCTGTGGAGGTGCGTTGTGCACTCTCTGATGTGCGCATCGAGCAACGCAGTGAACCGGCTGCCGGCCGAACGATTGTCGGCTATGCCGTCAAGTTTGAGTGCTGGAGTGAGCCGATTATGGGGTGGTTCCGAGAGCGTATAGCACGTGAGGCCTTTTCGGGGTGTGATATCAGCGATGTGGTGATGTGTTACAATCACAATGCAGAGAGTATCCTGGCTCGCACCTCCAGCGGTACACTCACCCTCTCTACGGATGAGGTAGGCCTGCGGTTCTCGTTTGAAGCTCCCAACACCTCTCTGGGCAATGATATGGTGGAGTTGGTGCAACGTGGTGACATTGCCAGATGCTCCTTCAAATTTACGGTCGATGCGGATGAGTGGCGATACGCAGACAAGGAGAATGGGCTGGAATATGATGAACGGACAGTGCGCCATATCTCCAAACTTTACGATGTATCGCTTGTAGTCTATCCGGCCTATCCCGATACGGAGGCGAGTCTTCGTCACCTTGAGGAGCGTAAGGCCCAATGGCAACGTTGTGCGTCCTCCGCGAAGTACGATTCTGTAAGCCGCGAACGGCTGACCATGCAACTTAAACTCAAAAACTGAAATATGGGAAAACTCAAACAACTCAAGGAACAGCGCGCCACAATCTTTTCGCAGATTGATGAGTTGCGCAAGGCAACCGATGGCCGGGAGATGAACGCAGAGGAGCGTCAGAGGTGGGATGCCCTTATTGCGGACTATGATCGTGCGGACCAGGCTGTCGAGACGGAAGAGCGGTTCGTCGATATCGAACGCAGGCAGGTCGAAGCACACCATCATCGTGTCCAGGGTACAACCAATGATCAGAAAGAGGCAGAGTATCGGTCGGCTTTCACTGACTACCTGTTGCACGGTGTGACGGGTATCTCGGCAGAGAGTCGTACTGCCATTGAAGCTCGAGCCGGGATCTCCGGACTCTCGGGCGGTGTCATTATTCCCCGGAGCCTGGCCTCTTCCATTGAGGTTGCCCTGAAAAGCTATGGAGGTATGTTCGAAGCCGGCCAGATCTTCACGACCTCCAAGGGTGATGACCTGACCCTGCCGACCATTGATGACACGTCTGCCAAGGCGACCATCGTTGCCGAGTACCAGCAGTCTACGAAACGTGCGCCCTCCTTTGGTTCGGTACTCTTGAAGGCTCACACCTACCGCACGCCAATCATCCCGGTATCGTTGGAGTTGCTGCAAGACTCCGCCTTTGATCTGGACTCGCTTCTCAGCGGTCTTCTTGCCGAGTCATTCGGGCGTGGTATCAACGAGCATCTGACCACCGGGTCCGGCTCATCGCAACCCAAGGGAATCGTCACGGCCGCCACGGAGTGTACAACAAAAGCCGCCGCAACCTCCATCACGCTCGACAACCTTATCGACCTTATTCGGTCGGTGGATGCGGCATATGCGCAAAAAGGGAAATTCATGCTCAACCGCAATACTCTGTGGGAACTCGCAAAAGTCAAGGATAACAACGGCAACTACATCTGGCAGGAAGGAGCCAGGGAAGGAACACCGGCCATGCTGTTCGGCAAGAGTTACATCCTGAACGATGATGTGGCCGACATCGGAGCAGGTGCCGCCTCGGTACTCTTCGGAGACTTTTCGAAGTACAAGATTCGTATGGTGCAGAACTTCAAGGTTGTGCGGCTGAATGAGTTGCTGGCGGAATACCTCTCCATCGGGCTGTTTGGGTTTGCCCGCGTAGACGGCACCTTACTCGATGCGGGTACACATCCTGTCAAAAAACTTATTCACGCTACGGCCTAATCAGCGGAGTTATGTCAGTTCCCGTGTCATTGGAACTTGCCAAGGCGCACCTGCGCATCGGAGACGATGAGTCGATGGATCGGCTTGTCGAGGAGTATCTGGAGATGGCTTTCGCCATAGCCGAGGATTATACGAATCGGAAACTCACGCAGGAGTTTTCTGCTGAAAGTCTCCCTGCTTCCATCCGAGCGGCCGTTCTTCTGACATTGGGAACTCTTTTCGATAATGAGAGCGATGTGCTGGTAGGACGTTCTGCAACCACGTTGCCGCTTACGGCCGAGAAACTGTTGCAACCCTGGCGTGTACACCCTTATTCCTCGGATAAAGATGTTTGATACGCGCATTGAAATCCTGGAATATCGTCAGATGCGCGATGAATACAACGATCGCACTCAGGAGCTGATGCGTGTCGCCGTATGCTATGCACAGAGGACAGAATCCGGAGGCCGTGAGAACCTTTATGCCGGCCGTATAGTGCATGAGAACGAGGTGGTCTACACCATTCGTTATCGGGAGGGACTGCGTGCGGGTATGATTGTAAACGATGGAGGAGCACAACATCGGATAACATCCATACACGCGGAGGGTCGTCGTTGGCGGTTGCATCTGAAAACAACGAAGAGTGATGCTGAAAGTTAAGGTCGAGGGTTATGCCGAAGCCAAACGTATTCTGGACGAACTGCCCAATACGATGCAGAAAAGCATGTTGTTGGCGGCTTTGCGAACCTCTGCACGACCGATGCTTCAGACGGCCAAAAACAGAGTTCCAGTGCGTAGCGGCAGGTTGCGCAAGCAACTACGCATCGTACGTTTCAAGGACAGAACAGCCCCCAAGTCAGAAGTAGATATTGCCGTAAAACCAGTATTTGAGCGCACAAAAAAGAAGGGTGCGGTAAATCAGTACTACGGCAAATTCATCCACGAAGGAACTGCAGATCCCCGCATACCCCGCAAGAAAGGGAAGCATCTGCTGGTCTTCACTAACGAGCAGGGTGAGAAGGTCTTTGTCCGAAGTGTGAAAGGCATCAAGCCCACACCTTACCTGGAGCAGGCCTATACGGCGAACTCACAACGTCTGATTGTTTCGTTTGGCGATAACCTCGCACGGGCAGTCGAGAAGTTTATCAATAAGAACTTCAAACGGGTTGTCAAATGACGGATTTCAAAATCGAAATACTCCACTTGTTGGAGACGGCTCTGCCGGAGATGGAACAACGCATCCAGGCTGGAGCGGTGGATGAACGTACAGCCACGCCCTTTGCCGTCTATACCGTGCCGGAGGAGACACCCGTGCGTACGCTATCGGGGATTGCGGGTTATGTAACTACATTTGAAATTACCTTCTACGACAATCGTTACGCTTCGGTTGAGCAGTTGCGACATCGTGCCATTGCAGCACTGGAAGGCACGAAGATAGATGGCAAATATTGTCGCTATAAGTCCAGCAGTACGGAGTATTTCCCCGACTGCGATTTACACAGTGTAACGCTCCTTTTCAGAATTGTATAAACCAATAAAAACAATAGAATTATGCCGGAATTTACATCCAAACGGGTAGTACAGGGAGAGGATATCATTATCCTCATTGACGATAAGCCTACGCTGCACGCCACAACTCATTCGTTGAAAGTCGATCTTGAACTCAAAGATCTCCGTACCAAGGATACCAAGGGTAAGGAAAAGTACCCTGGCGACATCACCTGGTCAGTAGACGGGGATGGGTTGGTGGTCATCGACCCTACAATCGCTACATCGCACACATCGGAGGATGTCCTTGCGCTGGTGCTCGCCAAGAAACTCGTCAAGGTCGTGCTCAAATCGCCTGTATCGGGCCTGACGAAGACCTACTCGGGAGAGGGATATATCACCTCTTTTTCTCTCTCAACCCCCGCCGGGGACAATTCGACCTACAACTTCTCACTCTCGGGCAGCGGGGATCTGACCCCGGCCACCAATAACGAACAGGAATGAAAGAGATCCTTATCAAAGGTGTTGCAACACCTGTCAATTTCTCGTTGCGGGTGATTAACAATTTCGCTCGCAAACATAGTATGGAGTTCCAGTCCGCAATGGAGGGCGGAAACAATATGGGGTTTGCCTTGCTCGATCATCTGGCTTCGCTTACAATGGAGGCCTTGAACGAGGGCGCACGCCGTTCTGGACTCACCACGCGATATACGGAAGATGAGGTTTGGGATATGCTGGATGATGAACCCGCGCTCATCCCGAGACTCTATGAGCTCTTTGCGGAGAGCATAACCCCCTTGACCGACCGATTGGGAGATATTCTCCCGGCGGAACAGTGAAGAGGTGAAGAGTCCCATCCTGCGACCTATGAGCGATGGTACGCCATAGGAGTCGGACAAATGGGACTGCATCCCGATGTATTCGAATCCTTGACACCGGCTGAGTTTTCATATGCCTGGTTGGGCTGGGCCAAACGGGAACGCGATCGCGAGCGTCAGGACTGGGAGCGAGAGCGGTGGTCGGTGTGGGTACTGACGAGTATCCAGCTGGAGCGCAAAGACCGGAAACCGATGGTGGAGATGTTCCCGATGCCATGGGATAATGTTCCCTCCAACAATATGATGACTCTTGAAGAGCGGCAGAAACGAGTAAAGCAGATGATGCAATGTGTGAAAAAATAATCCTTATTCTTGCGATTGTTCTAATGTCCGGGTGTTCGCCCCTACGTAATGTGCAAACGCACCAGCATACAGCAATGGAAATCTCGGACTCGACTCTTGTGCGTCTTATCCATGAGCAGATGGAACATATGACGGCAACGCTCCATCAGACGATCATCGAGTATTCGGACTTTCCACGACCGCAGTTGCCGCCCACCGATACGCTTGTTGCCAAAGACCTGATGTCCGAAGTGTCGGTGTCGCATCCGACCCCGAAGCGCATTATTCACACCAAGATTGAAACTGCTCTTGATCGAACGACTCATACGGACAGCATTTCGCGAAGCCGTATTAATACAGCAGCGCGCAGCGAGGAGCAGTCGCAAGTCGATGAGAGCCCCAACACTGCAGGGATGCTTTGGCTCAAGTGGCTTGCAGTTTCACTTGTGGCGTTGTTGCTGTTGCTGTTAATCCTGAAATTGAAGTTTTAGATGAAGACTCCCATATCTTACTATGGAGGGAAGCAGACTCTCCTGAAGCATATTCTGCCGCTTATTCCCGACCACTCGTTATATACCGAGGCCTTTTGTGGCGGATGTGCCGTGCTCTTTGCCAAGTCTCCGGCAGACTGTGAGGTGATCAATGACACCAACACCGAGTTGGTGAATTTTTACCGTGTGGCGCAACAGAAGTATGCGGCACTGAAGGAGATGATCGATTCTACGCTTCATAGCCGCGAAATCCATGCACACGCCAAACACATCAATCAACATCCGATGTTCTTCACGCCCGTGGAGCGGGCCTGGGCCGTATGGGTATGTTCGAAGTTGGGTTTTGCAAGCATGCTTGACGGTACATTCGGATACGACCGAACCGGCACGACCTCACAGAAATTGCGCAATGCCAAAGATGCCTTTACCGAGGAGTTGTGTTCGCGCCTGGAGAATGTGACCGTTGAATGCGAGGATGGCACGAATCTTATCCGCCGTTATGATTGCGATCGGGCATTCCATTTTGTCGATCCTCCCTATGTGGGAAGTGATTGCGGGCATTACAATGGCACGTTCAACGAGGAGGATTTTCAACATTTGCTCGATACGCTTGCAAAGGTCAAGGGAAAGTTTATGCTGACGATGTTCCCTCATCGGCTCATTGAGCAGTATGTCCGGGAATGCGGTTGGCATATCCACCGTATCGAGCGAACCATTACTGCATCGAAAGTCTCGCGTCGCCGTCAGGAGGAGTGGATAACAACAAACTATTGACACTATGGCCACAAAGATGACTCATGCATCACTCTTCAGTGGTATAGGTGGCTTTGAAGTCGCTGCCGATTGGGCAGGCTTTGAGAATCTATTCAATTGTGAGATTGATCCATTCTGCCGTGCGGTACTTCACTACCATTACCCCAATGCCATACAATATGTTGATATCAGAAATACAGACTTTATTCCTTGGAGAGGACGCATCGATGTCCTCACCGGAGGTTTCCCTTGCCAGCCATTCAGCATTGCAGGCAAGAGAAAAGGGACGGAAGATAACCGATATCTCTGGCCGCAAATGCTTAGAGCAATACATGAGATACGTCCCGGCTGGGTCGTGGGCGAGAATGTTCTCGGAATTGTTAATTGGTCGCAAGGACTGGTATTCGAGCAGGTGTGTGCTGATTTGGAAATTGAAGGCTACGAAGTACAACCGTATATACTTCCAGCTTGCGGTGTCGACGCACCGCATCAACGATACCGAACCTGGTTTGTTGCACACCTCTGTAGCAATACAAAACGGGAAGGAGATAGAGGATCTCACCAAACCGGGGTCTCGCAAAGTATTATTGCCAACTCCGACAACGTGCGATGCACAGAACTCATCGATGCCGCCTTCACAAATCAGGCGCAACAATCTTGCAGGGGCGTATCTACGGGGAATGTTGCCGACACCGACGGCAAGCGATGCAACAATGGGCAGCATAATAGGAGTAAACGACCGCTACATAGTCAATGCGTCGGGACTTCTGAGGAAAATCAGCGGCCGAGGGACAGAAGGAGGTGTAAGTTTGGGTCGATTGAGTGCAATGAATTTACTTCCAGCCCCTCGGGAACAGGAAACAGCGAATTGTCATATGCTCGGGAACAATGGCGACTCGACAACTCATATCAAATGTTACACACCATACCAGACTGGGACAATTTCCCGACTCAAACCCCTGTATGTAGAGGAGATGATGGGCTTTCCGAATGGTTGGATCCTGCGGCCGTTTTTAAAGGTTGCACTGAACGCAAGCATCGAGGAGATGTAGCCGTGCGTTGGCGCACGCAGGCGATCAAATGCTACGGCAATGCCATTGTCCCGCAGGTCTTCTATCACATCATATCAACTATCCGGGAAATTGAGAGATTGGAAAAGTCCGATAACTTTGCCTATAATCTGTAAATGATTGCCAATAAGGGGAATAAGTAGCGTATTAACTTGCGTGTCTCAAAAGGTGATGTTATGTTTGTGGTGCATCAAATGATTAAAGCATAGTGAGTTATGAAAATTACGATTACCAAATCCGGCACTTATACAATCAGTGGAATAACTCCGCATCAGTTACAAGCAATGGAGGCGATACTCGGGGTAGCTAATGAGCGTTGTTTCGATGAGCCGGAAGACGATGGTTGCTATTATAGTAACGATGATTTCGTGTGCTGTCTTTATGAAGAAGAGCGTACGGCTTTGAAGCAGATCTGTGACATATTCGATAACAGTATAGGTCGCTGGAAGTAAAATGCATTTAGAGATGGTAACGTATATACATCACAAGATCGATCACCTTGAGGCCGAGTTCGAAAGGAATCGTGAGGAGATGACCTCCCTGCGTGCCAGGATGCAAAGTTGCACAAGACGTTATGATGAACTTCTTGCGGCCAACAAAAGGATTAATGATGAGATTCGCGCTGCGCTTGCGGAGCTATGGAAATGTGAAGACAGAAACCAATAACATATGGCAAAGAGCGAAAACATTAAGATTGGTGACCGCATCCGGATCATCCATCTTGAAGGTGAGGACGACCGCTATGATGGTCGTGAGGGAGTAGTTGAGATGATCGATTCCCTCGGACAACTGCACGGGACATGGGGCGGGCTGGCTGTCATTCCCGAAGCAGACTCCTGGGTACGGATAGGGTGATATTTGTTGTTCCCTCCCGCAACCGAGACTGGCAACAGGTCTCGGTTTTTTTATAGGTGAACAGTGTTCGTCTGTCAGTAGGCCATGAACAGCTACTTTTACCTCCAAACGGAGATGTATGGCAGACTTTGGCTTGAAATACTATGCCGAGATGCGAAGCAAGCATTTCGGGGTGTTGTGGCGCGTAGAGATTGCCGAGCGCGGCTATACGGCATCTGCTGAGGAGATGACATTCGATGGAGATGATCCGCTGAAGATCACTTGGGAGAAACGGGGAGATGAGTTCTATGCCCCGATCAAGGCTTCGGAGACAAGTATCAATATTCTCTGCACACAGAATTTTCACTATCTCTCATTGTTTACTTCCGATCCGCGACAATTTCGTGTATCGGTCTATCGTGGTGGCGCACTCTATTGGCGAGGCTTCGTCACTGCCGATCTCTATTCGGAGAGTTTCACAGCCCCTCCCTATACGGTTACGATCAAGGCAGTCGATGGTTTCAATCTCCTGTCAAGTTATCTCTTCTACGATCTGATGACGATCGGTGTATCGGGTCGGAAATCGTTGTTTGAGTTGATGTCTCGTAGCCTGGAGCTGATGGAGTTGGATATGCCAATCTCGGATTGGCTCGATCTTTATGCCGATGGTATGAACGAAAGCCTTTCCCCGCTCACGCAGACCTACATCGACCTGGAAAGACTCTACTATGTCTATGAGAAGCCGACCTACCGCGATATTCTGGAACTCTGTCTTTTGCCATTTGCCGGACAAATTTTCCAGTCGAGTGGTGCGTTACACATTCGCCGGGCCATATCGTTGTACCAAACCTCCCGGCCCGTCACATTCTTTGAGATCGGCTCTGAACTGCCTCAGGGTATCATTGCCACAGACAACGAGGCAACGAGTCTTGTCGCCGAGCCGAGTGTTGCCGTAGTTACCTCCGCGGGGCGTGATATCATGGAAAATATGTGGAGTCGCGGCATCTATGTTATGGGTGAGAGCACGCTTGATATTGTCCCTGCATTGCGCAGAATCACGGTCGATGTCAAAAACAAATCGCTCGACAACATTGCCGGCCGCCTGGGGTTCTTCGATAAGGAGATGTGGAATGATCCTTATGGATTCTTGGACTTCACCGAAAGCGGTGACAGTTTGTGTTTCTGCGGAGATGATGCCCACCAGGGCGAGAGTATCTATACGGCAGGACGGGAGGTCAGGCAGTGCAATTATCCTATAGCATGGGAGTTCTCCATCAAGACCTATCATCGCCAATGGAGCTGGGGTATTTACTCACCGCCCTCGGAGAACTATTCCGTAAGCGTACACTATGGTGTGCGCCTTGTAGCCGCTGGCGCAATCTATTATCTTACGGAATCGGGAGCCTGGTCAAGTGCAGAAACAGATATCGTGTCTGAGGTTAAAACCGGAGCCGAACAGAACATCAAAATCGAAATTGCCGGAATTCCCAAGGACGGCACCTGGCAGTTCTACTTCCGACAAACACTCATCGGAAAGATCAACTACTCGGATAGCGATCGTATCGGCTCTACCTCGGGACATATGGAGAATGCCACCTTCTCGGCAATGAATATAACGATTGATGCCGGAGAGGTCTATGATAAAGGCTTGCATCTGGAGAGTCTTATAAATCCGGCCAACAATGTGGAGATGAATATCACGCTCCCGGTAAGCGACATCCCGGATGTACCGAATGATCATTTGCTTTATGCGCTCTATTTTATTGATGCTGACGGTAACCCTACACGCTTGTGGCATACGAAGGGTCGGAACGACTACGATACGCTTGTCGGCCATATTGTTCAGGGCGCGTTACGCTACAAACAACTGCCGAGCAAGCGACTCGCCGGTGATGTCTTTACCTCGGCACATCTTGATATGAATACCGTATTATGCGATGACAAATATCTGAAGGCGGCCTATTCGGTAAATTCCATTGAATTATCGGCAGTTGAAGATATGAGTAACTGCGAACTTACGGAGATGCCGGGCCTGATCGAGAGCGACCAACCCTCTGAAGGTGATGACTGTATCAAGATTGTCGAAATGCCTTTTACGGTGAAGAGGATCATCCGTTGCCTGAATTTCCTGCTTGTGCAGAGTGCAGACAGACGGCTTTTCGTCTTTGATGTCATTTCGCGATCCTTGCGGGAAATCTATCGATCTTCGCATCCTTTTGAGATTTTCCCGGCTGAAGAGGGCTTTGTGCGGGAGGAGAACAAGACCTTCTACTATTGCGACCATCGTGGTACGGTGCAACAGGTGATGAGTATCTATCCGGAGACGTACCAGGGTTGGGCTACCTATCGAAGCGGCTATTTTTCGTTGTTAGTGCAGGGTTATACCATCAATCGCGTTGATGGTTCCCGAAGTTATTACCTCTACTTCCAGCAACCGGAACTGCGTTCTGCCGGAGAGGAATCTGTGTACCATAGAGGACTGAACTATGTCCAGTTCTATGGAGATCTTGTGTATGCCGATTATACGAACGGTTGCCTCACCATCTGCACTTCGCGTGAGGCGGGGTTCAATGATAGCCGTTATCACCAGATTTCAGGGTTTACCAAGATCGGGGCCGGCAAACACATCGTATCCATTTCGGACAAATATATGCTCATCAACGAGAACGGTTCGCTTAACCTGTACCGGCGCACTTCGATTACCGATCATATCTTCATTGCGCGTATCGGTGATGTCGCGACTTGTTGTGACCACACGTTGGCGGAGATTGCCTTTGCTGGAGACTCGCCAACAATCTGCGATCTGCATACCTATGCACATCAATACATAGGCAATACGGAAGCCTCCGGGGAGAGCGTCCTGGGGCTGTTCTACATCTATGGAGATCTCCATATAGTCCGGGAAAGAGCAATCTACAAATATGTGTCGCCAAACTAATTTGAACTTTTATGGAGATAGTAAGCATTGTTTTGAATTTCGTGCTGGCAAGTGGTCTTGTCGGGACGCTTCTCTTTTTCAGGTCAAAGAAACGAAAGGAGATGGCCGAGGCCGATCTCGCGGAACTGGAGAATACAGAGAAGGTTGTGGCTATTCAATCGGAGCAGATTACACGGCTCGATGGCCGCGTGGAGAAACTTGAAGAAAAGGTGGATAAACTCGAGATCATTATCGAGCATAAGGATGTGGAACTGGAACGCAATCGTCTGGTTATCCGCCAGGCCTATAAATGCACGACCCCTCCGGAGCAATGCCCCGTGCTGGTCAAACGAGCCGAATTGGACAGATCCCGCAAACAAAACAAGCAATAACATTATGGTACAGAGAAAACTACCGCGAGGCTTGCGAAACTGCAACCCGGGTAATATCCGCAAATCACCCACCCGCTACCTGGGTGAAGTGCAGCCATCGAAAGACCCGGCATTCAAACAGTTTGAATCGATGGCATGGGGGTATCGGGCTCTCTTTGTACTGCTGGATTCCTATTGCCGACGTGGAGTACGTACTATTCGCGAGATTATTTCCCGCTATGCACCTCCCGTTGAGAACTACACCGAGGGCTATATCCGGGTCGTGGCGGAGAGTGCGGGGCTACCGGCCGAGTCCAATGTGGATATGTCCGATCACGATCTGATGGTGCGTATCGTGGCGGCTATCTCCCGAGTTGAGAATGGCCGTGCGGCCATTCTGGCCGATGTGGAGCAGGGTTGGCAACTATATAAGACCCACAAACCGTAGAGCATATGAGCCGACGTATTGCCGATCTTCTGATAAAGATTGGAGCGGATTCCTATGAGTTTCAACAGAAAGCCCGGCAGGTGGAGCGTAGTATGGAGTCTCTTCAGAAGAAACTCTCCTCGGTAGGCAAGACGCTTTCGGTTGCACTCACCGCTCCGTTGACAGCCCTGGGGGTTGTGGCGTTGAAGAATGCCGACACCCAACAACAGGCCGAGAAACGGTTGTTGACAGCTTTGCGCGGCCGCAGTGATGTACAACAAAGGCTTATTGCTCAAGCCGGAGAACTGCAATCACGCTCAGTGCTGGGTGATGAGGTTATCATCGGTCAGCAGGCTTATCTTGCATCGCTGGGTATGACCGAGGAGCAGATTGGCCGAGTCATCGAAGCCTCAGCGCAATTGTCAGCCGCAACCGGAATGACGCTCGACTCGGCAGTAAAGAATCTTGCCAAGACCTACGGAGGACTCACGGGTGAGTTGGGCGAAAGCATTCCCAAACTCAAGGAGCTGACGGCAGAGCAACTTAAAAATGGAGAGGCCGTAGATTTTATTTTGAAGAACTACAAAGGTTTTGCCGAGGGCGCGGCCTCGGTTGGGTTAGGTGTCATGCGCCAACTCCAGAATGCATGGGGCGATTTTCTTGAGCAGATCGGCTTTGCAATGATGCCTTTGGCCACAAAGGTCACGAAGGCACTCTCTGGTATCGTATCCTGGCTTCAGACGCTTTCTCCGGAAATAAAGAGAGTCGTTGTTGCGATTGCCGGTGTCGTGGCAGCCATTGGACCGCTTACGCTTGGCATTGGAGGCGTTATCAAGATCATCCCTATGCTGGCGGCCGGATTTACGGCATTGCTCTCTCCTGTAGGTCTGATTGTTTCAGCACTGCTGGCTCTCGGGGCCGCCTTTGCCTATGCCAAGGTACAGAAACAAAAAATGGTCGATGAGTTGGCCAATGCCGATGATCTGGCCACCCTTGAGCGGAAATTGCAGGAGAACCTGAAAAAGCAAAAAGAGATTGCGGCTGCCACGACAAAAAAACGGATTGTTCCCAATGGTATCATTGCGGGTTTTACCATTCAGAAGATTGCTGATCCTGAACAGATGGCTCCACTTCGTAAGGAGTATGAACTGCTTACAAAGGCCATAGAACGCAAAAAAGAAATGCAGGCTCAGGAGCAGAAGCAACAGGAGGAGATGAATCGCATGATGGCCGTAGCCGAGCAACAGAGTGAAGCTCTGATGAAGAAGATGCAACAGGCTACCGGGCATGGTGAAACCTCTTTGGGGTTGATCGGACGTCTGCAAAAGCAGATCGAAGAACTTGAAAAGAAAAAGTTGTTGCCGGAGAGTTCCATTGAGGATATTGCCGCCTGCAATGTGGAGATTGAGCGCTTGCGCAGGGAGTTGCAACAGCTACAAAATATAACACCGGCGGATCTTGCCCCAATCGGGAAGAATACTGCTGTTGTAACTCCGCAGATGGAGATTTCGTTTCCCCGACCGAAGTTGAAGATCGATGATATAAAGATAGCAGCATCGGAATACTCACGTCGGCTGAGGGCGATATGGGCTTCGGTGCGTGAAGGCATCTATGGGTGGGCCTCGGATAACAACACGCTACTGCAGAAGAATGTTGCCGACACGGTGGCGATGGTGGGGAACTATACACAGACGCTGACAAACAAAGGAGTGGCTTTTTCCGTTGCTCTGGAACACGTTTCACAGACCGTGGCGACAACAATGCAACGCTTCGATGAGCAGGTATCCGCATTTCTTGCAGACAGCATTGTGGCCGCAGCCGAGGCATTGGGGCAAATCATTGCCGGAGATCTCGGATTCGGAGGTCTGCTCAAAGCCATACTTACGCAGTTTGCCTCGTTTCTGCGTAATATCGGTGCGCAGCTTATCGAGTTCGGAGTGATGATTATTGCGTTCAAAACGGCTCTAAAATCTGTGCTTGCGAATCCATGGGCCGCGATTGCCGTAGGCGCAGCGATGGTTGCTGCGGCTGCCATTATGACGGCTCTCATCAACAAGAATGCAAAGGATAGTGTCCCGGCTCTTGCAACGGGAGGCCTGGCATATGGCAAGACTCTCGCTCTGGTCGGAGATAATCCCAATGCAGTGGCAGACCCTGAAGTGATTGCGCCCTTGTCGAAACTGCAGGCTATGCTCCCGGCTTCCGGAGCATCGCTGAAGATACAAATAACCCTTGGCGGTCAATTGACTGCCAAGGGTCGGGATTTGGTCTATGTCCTCGGCAAGGAGAACTTCAAAACCTCGATTTTAGGAGGATAGGTCGCAATTACTTCTGCTCAAGCAACATAACAGCTGGGACAGTTTTCCAATCCTCCGATTTGGTTTCGTATTTATAAGTTCCCACTTGATAGAAACGCTTGTTGTTCGTGACCTTAACTTCAAGACCATCATAAAAATGCGTGGTTTCGTCACCAATAAGTAAAACGGGAGTCAGCATGGAAGGCAAGGAAGATATATCAAGGTCGTTAAACCTGTCAAGGCTGATCTCCATGGCTAAAGCGTATGAGTCACTTAATGTCTGTATGATGCTGTATTGTTCTGCTTCCATCATCTGTCCTCTTTCTTCAAATGTGGTAAGGCCGGGGATGGAGGATTCGCCTTTGGCAGAACCAATGATCAACAGAACAACGATCGTCAGAAGGATACCTGAAAAGGCTCCTGCAATAAAAGTCCAGAACTTGTTCATAGTTGTAGTGGTTAGTTTCTCAAAGATAGTTAATTGCGTGAATAAAAACAAATAAAATTTTATGAACGAGATCCGCATACAGGAGTTGGCTTCGGCCGCAGGGCAGATGGAGCATTTCGATGAGTTTGAGTTCATTGTTGATGTTCCGCAGGCGGAGGCCTCGATGAAAATCCGTGGTAAGGAGTTGCAGGAACGGGTAGCACCCAAGGCACATACGCATCCCATAGCCCAGGTGCAAGGATTACAGTCGGCTCTTGATGAGAAACTGAACCGTTCGGGAGGATCTATTCAAGGAGACTTCTCGGTCGAAGGCAATGCCTATATGCGCAATTTGCGCCTTGAGGAGTTTCTGGACGTGCCTGAATTCCGTTATAACCGTGTCGAGACCACGATGGGTGATAAATGGAGTGCTCCGGGAGCCGGTGTTGTGTTGGCCGTAGACAAGGACCATTGCCGCTTGAGCCTTAAACTTGAACCTGGCGAGATTGCATCGTTGCGTAGGGATGATCTTTGTATGGGCATCTTCAAAAGTTCAACGGTGGGGAACTTCACGGAGCCTACGGAGGACAGCGATGACTCAAAAGGCATACGGACTTTTGCCGGATTTACAACCTGCTATTTCCGGCTGGTTGAGTGTCTCGATGAGCAGACTTTCGGAGAGTGGAGATATGAACTGCGCGAGGGTTTTGCGTATCATCCGACAGAGATGATGAACATCGTGGCAATAGGCAATGCTACCGATACCTCACGCCAGGCTTCGCACTATACAACGCGAACCTATGACCGCTATCTGGTTGGAATGAATACCTGGACGATCGGAGTGGAGAACATCGCGGCACAGTTCGGAGATCTGGCGAATCTTGTAGCACACGGGCTTGATATGCGCGGTTATTCTGCCTATCTGAAGAACGTCTACCTCCAGGGATACATAAGCGACGTATTGGGAGATAACTGGTTCGACTCACGAACGGGTGACGTGCAACTATATAACCGCACAAGTGGTTGCGGAATCTCATTCAAGGGGGGAGTATTACGTTTCGGACGCATTGATCCCCTGCGCCCGGAGGAGGGTACAGACCTTGATGCGCTTCAGGCAGAACTCGATTCTGCTTGTGATACGTTGGCAAAGATAAACTCCGATGAAGTGGTGTCCCCCGTCGAGAAGTCCTTTCTAAAAGAGCGTTTGCAGGACATACGTTCCGAGTATGAGCAGTTGCTTCTCGATGCCGACACTTATCTTGTCAGAGAGTACAGACGCGTAACCGCCACAGCCGGCCGCATTGCAAATTCGCAGCTGCGCATCATCCGTAAAAAGGATGCCGCGTGGGACGACTATGTCAATGCCTATATTTTGGCGGTAACGGCTATCGAGAAATATACCCGGTCAACTCCCGAGTATATTACCATCGAACCCGATTTCCAGGATATTGCAGCTTACTATGAGGCTCGCGCTATAATCGTCAAAACGATACGTGCCGCATCCGAAGAGCAAGGACAACAGAGTGACCTGGAATATCTGCGCGATAATTTCCGCGATGTAACGACTGAAATAGATGGTCAAAGCGGTGTGGTATTGTCAGGGTTTGTCGGGGTAAAGGATGAGAATAATGCCCGGGTTGTGGCCGGTATGGCCGGCAGTGCCATTTCGGGGACGGTCGATGAGAAGCACGGTAAACTGATGCTCTTTGCCGGAGCAGATGGTATACAGAATGCAGGTACGGCTAAGACCCGAATCTACGAAGATGGACATATAGAAATGGCTACGGGGGTATTCTCGGGGCATATACGCATTCCATTCAAAACATTGCGAGAAGAAGGCACCCGCTATAACACCGCTACACGGAAGTACACCGTGGATAGGAATATGAATCTGCAAACAATTGGCGAGCAATATCAGGACTATAAAATATGGATCAATCTTCCGACCTCAAACGAGTATATCGGCAATGTGCTGACATTGTATGACACACCTGTGAGAACACGCTCCTCTCCGGATATCATCCTTGCCGTAGACGATGCTGAGTCGGGCATACTCTCATCGATCAAGCAGAATGATTTCGGATTTGACAGGATGCAACGAGTGAAGTGTTATGCGGGAATCCTGCAACTTGTTGCCGTACCCGGGATATATGCGGGCAAGTGCTGGTGGTTGGTAACTTACCTGCAAATGTGTTGCTTTGAAGAATACACTGAATAAATATATTGTATGGCAGAAACAGCAAACGGCGTAACCATCGGAGATCTTACGCAAACCAGCACAATGTCGCCTACCGACCTGTTGGAAATAGAGCGCGGAGGGCAGGCATACGCAATAACTTATGAATCATTGATCGTTCAGTTGGAGGATTCGCTCGGAATAGCGGAACTTGCCGCTTCACTCGCACAAATCATCGGATAACTTATGGCTGATTTTACACCTCTCATATCACGCCTTTCACAAGTACGTTCGCTCTTTGCCCTTCATATCGCTGCCCAGGGGGCTTCTGCAACCCTAACGGACACCTTGTACGAACTTGCGTACAAGGTAAAGCAAATTCCGAGTGGTATACAGTACGTCCGATCGGGATACCAACTTTTTAAGGGTAATACGTCATTGAGCAAATTGCCTGCATACCTGGATTTCCGACAGTTGACATCTATGTATCAGATGTGTTACGGATGTACGGCTCTCACGCAGGTCGGAGTCCTTGAAACGGCCAATGTCACCAATATGATGTGGGCATTCTATGGCTGCGAAACTTTGACCCGTATTGATGGATTGGATACTTCGGCCATAACCTCCGCATCGGAGTTGTTTCACGGTTGCTCTTCGTTGGTGACAATTGTCCAGCCTCTCGACTTCAGTAATGTGACATCGCAGATTGATACTACATTCACCGCCTGCAGAAACCTGGAGAGTGTATCCTTTACCGGTGCGATCTCGGTAGATATTTGGGTTAACGGTTGCCCAAAACTTACGCTTGAGAGTCTTCTCTCCCTGCTCAATGCTTTAGCCGAAGGCGTGACGGATAAAACCTGTACGCTGGGAACAAAGAATCTTGCCAAGCTCTCCGAAACACAAAAAGCAATCGCAACAAGCAAGGGATGGACATTGCAATGAAAAACCAGGCACCTTATGTCGGTGCCTGGTTGCCGTCGTCGGCTCTATGGAGGAGAGGTTTTATGCCAGGCCGGCCGCTACTGCGAACTTCTGTACCTCACGCTGATGTTGCTCTCGACGGACAGACTCCTTGGAGGGTGTCAGGGGGGCAGTGAAGATTCCGTTGAGCTTCGCGGCGAGACTCTCCATATCTACGTTGATTTTCTGGTCGGTGATACGGGCGTAGATTTGTGTCGTGCGCACATTCGTATGCCCAAGCATCTTTGAGACGGTTTCGATTGGCACGCCATTTCCCAAGGTAATGGTTGTGGCAAAAGTGTGACGGGCAACGTGAAAAGTTATGTTTTTGTTGATCCCGCAGACTTCGGCAATCTCTTTCAGATACTCGTTGCACTTCTGGTTTGACGGTACGGGGAGCAGACGTTTGCCTTTACGGAAGTGTTTGTATTTCTCAATAATCTGGAGCGGCACATCCAGCAGTCGCACGTTGAACGGGACTTTGGTCTTCTGTCGATGAAAACTGATCCAGGTATTGCCATCAGCCCATACATTCAGCTGGTCTTCCGTGAGGTTGTAAACATCAATGTACGCCAATCCTGTATAGCAGCTGAATATAAATATGTCTCTGACCTGCTCCAGCCGCAGGCTTTCAAATTCCTTATTGTACAAACGGGAAACCTCTTCGATCGTAAGATAACCCCGGTCCACCTTGTCAAGGTGTAGTTTTTGTTGCTTGAAAGGGTCTGCTGCAACCCATCCGTTGTCTTTTGCCATCTTGTATATGGAGGCAAAGCGGTGGATAAACTTTACTGCAGTATTATTGTTGAGCCGATGTGCCGAGCGTAGCCAAAGGTATAGTTTGTCCAAAAAACGCTTGTTGATATCCTGCAAGGGAAGGTCACTTACCTTGAACTCATCCCGGAGAAATTCCTGCAGGCGATTGCGGCAAACCTTATATCGGAAGAAGGACTCCTGGCCGTAGTCCTGTGTCAGTACAAGTTTTTCGTAGTCCTCAATGTATTTATTACATAACGCAATGAGTGTCATACTGCGCTCGTCCTGGCAGAGTATGGAACTCTTGATCTTACTTGCCGTTATTACCTCGCCGCGATAAATCATATCATTGTACTTGCGTTTGATCGTGGCGTGAAAATCGAACAGGGTGCTGTTGATCACCTGTTCCTCATGAGTTTGTCCCTTAGTCTTGTACTCCAGGGGAAGCCATCGTTCGGGTTCTATGTACATCTTGGTCGAAAAGTGTACCATCTCCCCGTTGACGGTAATGCGTGCTACGATGGGTGCTTTGCCATCAGGACGACATTTGCCCTTTTGAATGACGAAAATCACGCTGAAGGTGTTCTTGCTTGCTTTTTTGTCTGCTTTCATACTCTCTGTTATTTGGTGATACAAAGTTAAATATCAATAATTTACTGAAAGCCAAAGCAGTATAGTCAGAAGTAGTCGTATTTCAGACGTTTGTAGTCGGGTTACGCGCAATGTCTATTGCGGTTACGAACAGGTTACCGCAAGATGTCTATTAGGTGGATATTTGCCTGTTGATAATCAGTTGTTTGCCGTCCTGGAGTAGTCATATTCAGCAAAAAAGGGACGCTGAACGGACAAACAATCAAACAGTTAGATGCGCAACTAAAACAAAATGAGAATGTTACTCGTCGTAACATCCTCATCACCTGGCGGAGAGAGAGGGATTCGAACCCCCGGTACAGTTGCCCGTACACCGCATTTCGAGTGCGGCCCGATCGACCACTCCGGCATCTCTCCAGTACATTCCGCACGGAAAAACCTTCCGTTTGGGACTGCAAATATAGACATATTTTTTGTTTCTCGGCATTTTCGTGCGAAAATTTTTTTCTTCCGGTAGGGAAAAAGCGGCTATATCCGGCTCTTTTCGTGCTTTTCCCAAATAATTCCTATCTTTGTATCTGGAGGAGGGATGCAGTATCGGCCCCGCCTGTCCGTTTATATAGATGAGAAACGATACTAAATTCGGTACGGTTTTCGTTTACTAATGCAAGAGGAACTAACGCAAACACACTGTGCGCTATGAAAAAGTTGAAAATTTTAATCGGAACCCTTGTCCTGGCTGCGGGGCTGGCCGGCTGTTCGTCGGCCTACTACGCATCGTCGGGATACGCCAACGACGATTTGTATTCGCTGCACGATAAGACTGCCATCGCCCGGAAACAACAGGCGAAGGCCGAAGCCGAAAAGGCCGCCGCCGAGGCCCGCCGGGCCGAATGGGAGGCGCGTATCGCGGAGGCGCAGGCCGCCGCTGCGGAGAACCAATATTACGAATACAATTCGAACCCCTACGAGGATATCGTAGCCGATACGTACGAAAGCGCCTATGCACGGCGCCTGCGGGGCTTCGAATCGCCGACATACAGGATGCCGTCGAGTTACTATAACTTCCGCTATGGTGGCAGTTTCACCTATGCTACGGCCTACGACCCGGCATTCTACAACATCATCATTTCCGGTGACCAGGTCTGGGTGGAACCCAAGTACATCACTTCGATGTTCGGGACATGGGGCGGATCGGTTTACGTTGACCCGTGGTATTACGGCTGGACACGTCCCTACTGGGGTGCGTGGGGCCCGTCGTTCTCGTTCGGTAGCTGGGGCTGGAGCTTCGGCTTCAACGGCTGGTACAATCCCTGGTACGACCCGTGGTGGGGGCCGGGCTGGGGCCCGGGCTGGGGGCCCGGATGGCACGGCGGACATCACTGGGCATACAGGCCGCATAATTACCGCCTCGACGGCGGCGGGCGCCCCTCGCGCTATGTCCCGGGGAATGTCGCTTCGGGCAGCCGTTACCGCGGAACCAACAATTCGGGCTACCGTACCGGTACGACCACTTCGCGCGGGGGCAACTCGGGCAGCGGCAGGACGTATTACCAGAGCGGCGGACGCAACAACCGCAACAGTTCGGTTTACAACGGCGGCAGCAACCGCAATAACAACAATAACTCCTGGAACAACAACTCGTGGAATAACAACCGCAACAACAGCAACTCGGGGCGTTCGTCCTACGACAGCGGGTCGCGCAGCAGCAGTTATAACAGCGGCAGCAGCTTCGGCGGGTCGCGCGGCGGTTCGTCGGGAGGCGGTTATAGTGGTGGTGGCGGTTCGCGCGGCGGCAGTTCATCGGGCGGAAGCCGCGGTTACGGCGGGCGTTAGTCAACGATAAAACAGAGATAGTGTATGAAACGTAAGATCATGATATTGCTTGCGGCCTGTGTGGCCGCAGCGCCGTTGCAGGCCCAGAACCTCGAATTCGGGGGACTGACGTACAACAATGACCTGATGATGTCTACCGATTTCGCCGCGCTTTCCCGATCGCATCCGTTCGGTACGGCGCGCGTGATGGGGATGGGCGGGGCTTTCACTTCGCTGGGCGCCGACCTTTCGTCGATGTCGATCAACCCGGCCGGATTGGGCATGTACCGCCGCAACGAGTTCTCGCTCACGCCGCTGCTGTCGGTCGCCCATGGCCAAACGCAGGGCGCGCCGTCGTGGGTGGGCAATAACAAGACCCGCTTCGCTTTTGCCAACGTCGGTGTGGCGCTCAATGTTTTCGAGAGTCCGGCCAGCCCGCTCACGAGCCTTACGCTCGGTATCGGCATGAACCGTATCGCGGATTTCAATACCCGCTATTCGTTCTCCTCGGAGTCGCGTTACGACCCTTCGAAGCCCGACCAGCTGATGCCGACCATCGCCGATGTCTTCGGGCAGCAGCTCGGGCAGGATGGTATTTTCCCCGATGACAAGGGCAATCTGGGATATAACTGGAATCCCTGGTACTGGCCGGCCATTCTCGGCTATAATGGCTACCTGATCAGCGACGTAGGCGGGCAGTGGGTGCCCGACTGCATCGGCCGCAACGCTTCGGTGGTGCACTCGATGGATGTCGTGAGCCAGGGCTCGATCAACGAATTCGCCGTTTCGATGGGGGCCAATTTCAACAACGTCGTCTATGTCGGAGCCACGATCGGCATACGCAGCGTCTACAGGAAGGTGGGCATGACCTATCAGGAAGAGTACGGTTATTTCGATGCCGCCGGAAATTCTGCGAATGCGGTCGACAAGAACGGCACTCCGCTCAATGCGCAGCTCGATTACATGAGCCTCTATCAGGAATCGAAGATCGACGGCAGCGGCGTGGATTTCAAACTGGGTGTCATCGTGCGCCCCGTGGCCGGCCTGCGTGTGGGTGTGGCGTTCCACACTCCGACCTACTACTGGCTCGACCGCAGCTACCGCGCGGACATCGAATCGCACCTGATCAACAATAAGACGGAAGACGACCAGTACAATTTCGATTCTACGCCGCGGCAGGACGATATCGGCGGCAACAGCTGGGATTTCGTGTCGCCTTCGCGGTTGTTGTTCGGCGCTTCGTACACGTTCGGCAACCTGGCCATCGTGTCGGTCGACTATGAACGCGAGTGGTACAACGGTATCCGTGTGAAGAACGTGCCCGAAGGCGCCGATTTCCACCCCGAAGCGTACAAGGCTGAGTTCAAGAATAATTACAAAGGTACGAATACCCTGCGGGCAGGCGTCGAAGTGCGTCCCCTGCCGATCTTTGCCGTGCGCCTGGGCGGCGGTTATACCGATTCGATGTTCAAGGACAGGCAGCAATATTACAATTCGCCGAGCGTCTACGAGAGCTACTACATTACGGGCGGCCTCGGGATCAACCTCGGGCGTAATACGGTGCTGGACGTGGCCTACCAGAACGTGACCGAGAAACAGACGCCCTACGAGCTTTTCTTCAGCAAATACCAGAACGGCGGCGGGATGAAGACTTACAGCGGCCTGTACGACACCAAACAGACGCGTCATTATATCTCGATGACGCTCGGCTTCCGCTTCTGAGGCTTTGCCTGCCAATATAAAGGTTCGTCCGTGTGACGAACCTTTATTTTTTTATTATATTTGCAGGCTGATACAAAATAAAAAACAAAGATATATGGCAAAGGAACTCAAAGACCTCACGAAGTCGGACGAGAACTACTCGCAATGGTACAACGACCTGGTCGTGAAGGCCGGGCTGGCCGAAAACTCGGCCGTACGCGGATGTATGGTCATCAAACCCTACGGCTATGCCATTTGGGAGAAGATGCACGATGCGCTGGACAAGATGTTCAAGGATACGGGGCATCAGAACGCCTATTTCCCGCTGTTCATCCCCAAGTCCTTCTTCTCGAAGGAGGCGCACCATGTCGAGGGCTTTGCCAAGGAGTGCGCCGTGGTGACGCACTACCGCCTGAAGAACGATCCCGAAGGCAAAGGCGTCGTGGTAGACCCCGATGCCAAGCTCGAAGAGGAGCTGATCGTGCGTCCCACGTCGGAGACCATCATCTGGAACACCTATAAAAACTGGATCCAGTCGTACCGCGACCTGCCGATCCTCTGCAACCAGTGGGCGAACGTCGTGCGCTGGGAGATGCGTACGCGCCTGTTCCTGCGTACTGCCGAGTTCCTATGGCAGGAGGGTCATACGGCGCATGCCACGCGCGAGGAGGCCGTCGAGGAGGCCGAAAAGATGATCCACGTATATCAGAAATTCGCCGAAGAGTGGATGTCGGTTCCCGTCATCGTCGGCCACAAGTCGCCCAACGAGCGGTTTGCGGGCGCCGAGGATACGCTGACCATCGAGGCGCTGATGCAGGACGGCAAGGCGTTGCAGAGCGGTACGTCGCATTTCCTGGGGCAGAATTTCGCCAAGGCATTCGACGTGCAGTATGTCAACAAGGAGGGCAAGCTCGAATATGTGTGGGCCACCTCGTGGGGCGTTTCGACCCGACTGATGGGTGCGCTCATCATGGCCCATTCGGACAACAACGGCCTCGTGCTGCCGCCGAAACTGGCGCCGATCCAGGTGGTGATGGTGCCCATCTACAAGGGCGAAGACCAGCTGACCGAAATCCGTGCCCGCTTCGGGGCCATTGCGGAGCAGCTCAAAGCCAAAGGCATCAGCGTGAAGATCGATGACCGCGATAACGTGCGCTCGGGCTTCAAGTTCGCGGAGTACGAACTGAAGGGCGTCCCCGTGCGTCTGGCGATGGGGCCGCGCGATATGGAGAACGGTACGATCGAATTGGTGCGCCGGGACACGCTCGAAAAGGAGACCGTCCCGCAGGAAGGGCTCGTGGAGCGCATCGAAGGGCTGATGTCCGAAATCCAGCAAAATATTTTCAGCAAGGCGCTGGCCTACCGCGAGTCGATGATTACCAGGGTCGACACGTGGGAGGAGTTCAAGGAGGTGCTCGACAAAAAGGGCGGTTTCGTGCTCGCGCATTGGGACGGGACTGTCGAAACCGAGGTGGCGATCAAGGATGCCACGAAGGCTACGATCCGTTGTATCCCGTTTGATGCGCCCGATGAGGAGGGCACGTGCGTCTTCTCGGGCAAGCCGTCGCACCGCCGGGTGCTCTTCGCCCGCAGCTATTAGGGCCGGATTCGGACGGGCGTCTCCGCCGGTAACGGGCGAATGGGTGCCGAGGCAGTCCGTTCGCCCTTTTTTGTGCCTTTCCCCGAAGCGGGCGGGCTTCCGTTATTTTGTGGGGCGTGCCCCGGGTAATACTATAAACGATTGGACGTATGCGATATTCTGTATGTTTGTGCGCGGTGTGGCTGCTGGGTTTCTGTGCCGCCGTGTGCCCGGCCTATGCCGGGGACGGGGATCATCCGCTGCCGGTTGCGGGTACCCAGTGGAAGGGACGGAAAGTCGCTTTCATGGGCGATTCGATCACCGACAAGGCGCATGTCGGCACGACGAAGAACTATTGGCAGTATTTGCAGGAGATGCTCGGCCTCGTGCCGTTCGTCTACGGGATCAACGGCCAGCAGTGGCGGGACGTGCCGGGGCAGTGCGAGAAACTCAGGGCCGAGCGCGGCGGCGACATCGATGCGATCCTGATCTTTGCCGGGACGAACGATTTCAATTCCGGGACGCCCCTGGGTGAGTGGTATACGACCGGTGAGGTGCCTGTCGAGGTGACCGGCCCCCGGTCGGAGATCCGGACAAGGAGGACGTTGTCGATGGACGGGGATACTTTCCGCGGCCGTATCAATATCGCAATGTCCTACCTGAAGGCGAATTTCCCGGACAAGCAGGTGATCCTGCTGACCCCGATCCACCGGGGATATGCCCGTTTCGGGGACAACAACATCCAGCCCGACGAATCCTATCCCAACAGCCTCGGCCTCTATGCGGATGCCTATGTGGATGCGGTCAAAGAGGCTGCGAACGTCTGGGCCGTCCCCGTCATCGACCTGAACAGCATCTGCGGGCTTTATCCCAATGCGGATTCCCATGCCCGCTATTTCCACGACGCGCGGAGCGACCGTCTCCATCCCAATGCCGAGGGGCATTACCGGATGGCGAAGGCGCTGGCATACCAGTTGTCGTCTTATCCTGCAAATTTCGAATAGTGCCATGTCCTGTGAAGCCGAAGCACGCAAGCGCGTGATTTACCGCGTGACCTTCGTCGGGTTCGTGGTCAACCTCGTCCTCACGGCGATGAAGTTTGCGGCGGGGATCGTGGGCCGGAGCGGGGCGATGGTCGCCGACGCGGTGCACTCCTGTTCCGACATGGCTACCGACGTGGTGGTGATCGCCTTCGCGAAGATCTCCGCCAAGCCCAGGGACGACGGGCACGACTACGGGCACGGGAAATACGAGACGCTGGCTACGATCATCATCAGCCTGGCGCTGGCGGCCGTTGGCGCCGGTATCCTGCTCAGCAGCATCCGCGCCATCCGCATCGTCGTCGATGGCGGGGAGTTGCCCCGCCCGGGCGCCGTGGCTCTGGCCGCGGCGGTGGTGTCGATCGTCATCAAGGAGATATTATACCGATATACGGTGCGTGAGGGGCGTCGGGTCGAAAGCCCGAGCATGGTCGCCAATGCCTGGCATCACCGCAGCGACGCCCTTTCGTCGCTGGGGACGCTGGCGGGCATCGGATGTGCCTATTTCCTCGGGCAGCGGTGGCGCATCGCCGATCCCATCGCAGCGTTGGTCGTCGCAGTCTTTATCTTCAAGGTTGCTTTCGACCTGATCCGCACGGGGCTCGGGGAATTGCTCGAGCGTTCGTTGCCCGACGAGACGGAGCAGGAGATTTTGGGAATCGTTACGGCCGATCCCGAGGTGGGGGAGCCGCACAACCTGCGAACGCGCCGTATCGGGGCCGCGATTGCCGTCGAAGTGCATGTTAGGGTGGACGGGGCGATGAGCGTCGCCCGTTCGCACGAGCTGACGGTCGATATCGAACGCCGCCTGCGGGCGCGTTTCGGCCAGGGGACGATCATCTCGATCCATGTCGAACCCGTGAAATGTCCCGCCGAAGCCGGAATCCCGGGCGGCGACCCGCCTTCCTGCCCCTGACGGCCCCGGAAAATGTATCTCCTGTCCGCGATTTTTTCCTTGTTATTCCGCTTTTTTTGCTGATAACTAACGGGATACGGCTGCGGCCGATTCCGGCACGGAATTTGTAAATTCAGCAACCGGAAAAACAGCGGGGATTTCCCCCGGCGGAGTAGAAAGAAATTTGGTTTTTCGGAAAAAAGTATTTATCTTGCCGCCGTAAAGGCTCCGGAAACCATCGTTTCAAAAGCCCGAACACACGAAACTGACGCGCATACAACATTAAAAGGATAGCCTATCGGGAAAAATTCTACTCTTTATAACTATAATTAGGAGAAAAGAGTATGAACGTACAAGCATTAAGTGACCAGGTATTGCTTAATCATTACCTTTCAGGTGACCAGGGTGCCATATCCAAGCTCATCGAACGCCACAGCCGCCGTGTGCGGGACTACATCAATATGATGGTCAAAGACCGTGACGTTGCCGAGGACATCTTTCAGGAAACATTCATCAAAGCCGTGCGGGTTATCGACGACGGCCGTTATACGGACAACGGGAAATTTCTCTCGTGGATACTTCGTATTGCGCATAATCAGGTGATCGACCACTTCCGCGCTCAGCGGCAGAACAAGACCGTCACCGAGGCTGAGGCGGGTTATGACGTACTGGGGTCGCTGCGTTTCGCCGAACGGAACGTGGAGGACGCGATGGTCAGCGAGCAGATCGAGCGCGACGTGCGTGCTTTGGTCGAGCTGCTGCCTCCGGAACAGCGCGAGGTGGTGATGATGCGTTACTTTTCCGGTCTGAGTTTCAAGGATATCGCGGAACAAACCGACGTGAGTATAAATACCGCGTTGGGGCGTATGCGCTATGCGCTTATCAACCTGCGACGGATGATCAAAGAAAAAAATATGGTTTTGTGCTGATTCCGCACAATATTTCCATGGGGCGGGCGTTTAGTTAGTACAAAGCAAAATATTAGATGCCTATGGAGGATATTGACAAAAACGAGGTTTCAGACGAAGGCATCTCTGATGACGAAGATCTTATGATGCGGGAGGTTGTCCAGGGTGACGCAGATCTTTTCTTTTTACACCATTACCTCTCGGAGGTTTTCCGAAATGGAGATAATTTTTAAGGGTTAATTTTTGATGGGGAAGGGCGCCGGGAGGCGCCCTTCATTTTAATGCCCTGCATCCGGTGCGGGCTTTGCGGAAATCCTGTCCGGAATGTTTTTTGCGACGTCCGGGTAAAAACCGATCGTTATGACACGGATACGTATCAAGCGGGTTTACGAACCCGAGGCTCCGGAGGACGGCTACCGGGTGCTGGTCGATAAATTGTGGCCGCGGGGCATCCGCAAGGAGGCGCTCCGCTATGACCTGTGGGCCAAGGAGATCGCCCCGACCCCCGGGCTGCGGACATGGTTCCATGCCGCCCCTGCAGAGCGGTGGGAGGAGTTCCGCCGCAGGTATACCGGGGAATTGCGCTCCTCGCCGGCCGTGCGCGACTTCGTCCGCCGGATCGCCGGTAAGGATACGGTCACGCTGCTGTACGCTTCGAAGAGTGCAGCCGGGAATCATGCGCTGATCCTGCAGGAATACCTCGCCCGCGCCACGGCTGCGGCCGGGGTTACAAACGCTCGGTACTCGTAATGCGGGTTTCACCCTGCCCGGGCAGCGCTCGGTGGGCGGTGGTTTCCTGCCTTGTAAGCCTATGGATCCCGGGTGGCGGGCGTGGCAACTCCGTCCGGGCGACAGTTCGTGTCCGCTACGAATGAAAAAGCACCTCGACGGTGCTTTTTCACGCGGCCCTGCCCGTGTTCCCGGAATTTTTATACCGGTCTTATTTGCGGCCGATCTCCATCCTGAATTTCGGATTAGCGGGTTCGGTATGCGAAGCCGAAACGAATTGCCACATCCGGTCGATGATCTCGGGATGCTGTGCGGCAAGGTCGTGTTCCTCGCGGGGATCGTCTCTGAGGTTGAATAATTCAAAGCGGTCGTTCCCCTCCTTCACACGGCGCAGCAAACCTTTCCATTCGCCCCAGCGGACGGCTACCCAGCCTTTGCTGCCGGGGAACTCCCAATAGAGATATTCGTGCTGCGGTTGTCTGCGCCCTTCGAGGGTCGGCAGGAACGAAATGCCGTCGGTCGCGGGGGGCTCGACGCCGGCCAATTCGCAGAGAGTCGGCATTACATCGGGGAAATAGCCGACATGGTCGCTCACCTGCGGGCGGAGTTTGCCGCCCCACGCCACGATGAAGGGCATCCGGATGCCGCCCTCGCGCAACGACGACTTGCCCCAGCCCTTGCCGCTGCGGAACGGGTGGGCGCTGTCGAACCACTCGCTCGACGAGCAGGAGTTCGACGCCGGGCCGTTGTCGCTCGTAATGACGATTACCGTATTTTCCCAGATGCCGAGCCGTTTGAGTTCGGCGACTAGCCCGCCTATCTGGCGGTCGAAGTAGGTGATCATCGCGGCATAGGTCGCCCGCGGCCACCGCGAGGGGAAATAGCCCTTGCCCTCGATGGGCTGTTCGTCGCCGAATTTACGCACGTAGTATTGTACGTCGGCATCGGGCGCCTGCATCGGGCTGTGGGGGATCGGCGTCGTCCACATCAGGAAGAACGGCCGCTCCTTGTTGGCATTCACGAATTCGAGCACCTGGTCGTACATGGCATCGGGGCTGTATGTGCGCTGCGTGTATTTGTCGTAGCTGCGCGGGTCGTAGGGGTCGGCCCCTGCGTCGAGCGGCGTGCCCGGCGGCAGCAGTTCGTTGTCGAGGTAGACGCGCCGGTCGTTTTGCCACAGGAAGGGCGGGTAGTAGGTGTGCGCCTGTCGCTGGCAAATGCAGCCGTAATAGGTGCCGAAGCCCATTTTATTGGGCGTACCCTCCGTCGCGGGGCCTCCGACGCCCCATTTGCCGATCATGGCCGTGGCGTATCCGGCCTGCTGCATGACCGAGCCGAGCGTCGGGGTGCCGGCTTCGAGCGGAGCCTGTCCTTCGAGCGTCGAATCGCGCAGCATTGCCTCGTGGTTCCAGACGTCGCCCCGCCATTCCATCTCGTCGTTGGCGCGGATCTGAGCATGGCCGGCGTGACGCCCCGTCAGCAGGCCGCAGCGTGCCGGCGAAGAGAGCGGTGCCGCAGAGTACATGTCCGTGAAGCGGACGCCGAGTTCGCTCAGGGCGTCGATGTTGGGGGTCTCGATCTTTTGCTGTCCGTAGCAACCGAAGTCGCCGTAGCCTGCGTCGTCCATCAGGATGAAGATCACGTTGGGGCGCGGAGCCGGGTTTTCCGTACACCCCGCTGCGGCCAGTGCGGGAATGGCCGTCAGCAATGTCCGGGGGATTGATGTTTTCATGGATTGCTTTTTGGGTTGTTTTTTGCTGTTAGATGCAAAAATAATAAAATAAGAATAAAAAAAAGATCGCAAAAAAGAAAGTTTTTGCGGTCTATCTCTGGTCGAAGAAACTCCCCTTTGTTTATCGGGGCGGTCGGGGAGGGGTGTTTTCGGGCGGTGATCGGCTGCCCTGTTCCCCTTGGTGTTTCAGGATTTTGCAGGGCCGGGTACGAAAAAGCCCCTGCCGCGGCAGGGGCTTTTGGGTGATATGTCGTGGCCGCTTTAGCGGTCGCCGAGGCAGCGGTGCGCCCGGTGGAGCTGGAGCGAGAGCGAACAGGCGGCGACCCCGGCGAAGAGCAGCGAGATGCCGACCCATACGATGACGGCCGTGGTGCCGAATACGAGCGGCTGGAAAAGAATCCAGAGCGAACAGAGCAGCAGCAGGATGCCGCTGAAAATTGTCCAGCCCGACCCGGCGATCTGCATGGCGCCCATGTCGCTGCCGAGCCCGATGGCACCGAACGCACGCAGCATGAGCCAGAACCCGAGGAATATCGGGAGCGTAGCGGCCGAAAGCGCGACGTTGAAGATCAGGATGATGCCCAGCACGATCTCGATGATGCCGCCCGCCAGCATCCAGCCGCGTCCGGTGATGAAATGTTTGTTGACTGACGAGAGTACGACTTCGAGGATGCCCGAAATCAGCATCAGCCACCCGAACAGGAGCGACATGCCCAGGTAACTTTGTGTGGGGTAGACGAATACGAGGATGCCGACTACGAACAGGGCGATGCCGATGATAAGCAGCAGCCACCAATAGCGCACGGCGCGTTTCGAATTTTCGATCAGGGTTGAAAAATTTTCCATAGCATACGGATTTTCCCTTCCTTAAAGCAATTTACATACCAGAGTTCCCGACGGTTCGATCGGCGGACGGTTGGTCTGGGATGTACGCCCTATATTCCTTTCGCGGCAGGCGGGCGCCTGTCTGCGGGGCTGGGCGTTCTGCCCTGCGGGCGGCCGGGAAATAGGAATGCCCGTTACCGGCCGGAATGCCGGGCTCCGGTTGCCGGGCTCAGGGTACGGGGACGGCTGCGGGTGCATTCCGCAACGGGACTACTTCGCCGATCTGGGGGCGCAGTACATGCAGTGCGGTGTCTGCGGCCAGTGCCGCTTCGGTCGCCAGCGGTTCGTCCCAGCGGTGTTTGGCGAGGGCGAACTTGGAGTGGTGGACGGTCATGACCTGCTGGGCACCCAGCTCTTTGGCCGCCCGGGAAAGTTGGTCGGGCATCGTGTGGATGTATTTCCATGCTTCGTTGTACTGTCCGTTTTCGAGGATCGCCAGGTCAATGCCGGGGAACTGCCGGCCGATCTGCGCGAAATGGCTGCCGTAACCGCCGTCGCCGCCCATGTAGACCTGCCGTGCCGGGGTTTCCAGCAGGAACGATGCCCACAACGTCCGGTTGGGATTGAGTCCGCGTCCCGAAAAGTGCCGCGACGGCAGGCAGTGCACCGCGAACCCGTCGCCGAGCGCAGCCGTTTCGTGCCAGTCGAGTTCGATGATTTTCTTTGGGTCGAACCCCCAGTATTCGAAATGCTCCCCGACGCCGAGCGGGCAGACGACCTTCCCGATCCGGGATTTGAGTTCGGTGACCGTACGGTAGTCGAGGTGATCCCAGTGGTCATGCGTGATGACGAGCAAATCCACGTCGGGCATGTCGCCTGGACGGTAGATGTCGGTGCCCTTGAAAGGCCTGTTGAGGAAGGAGAACGGTGCGGCGGCCCGGAATACGGGGTCGACGAGCACACGCCGCCCTTCGGCCTGGAGCAGGTAGGAGGAGTGCCCGAACCACACCAGCAGGTTGCTGTCCCGATCCAGTGCGCGCAGGTCGGTCTTGAGGGCCGGGACGGCCGCGTCGGGGCGCAGCCCCTCCTTTTTTCGGAACAGGAATTCGAGGATGCCGCTCAGGCGGCTTTTGTCGCCCGTCATCATCGGGCTTGCTTCCAGGTTGCGGAACTGCCCGTCGCGGTAGTTCGGCGATTGCAGGATGCGTTCGAGCCGGCTGCCCCGCGGCAGGCGTCCGAAGGCCGGGAGGTTGAGGATTATCAGGCCGGCGATCGCGGCGGCGAGTATTATTCCTGTCAGGATTCCCATTGTGCGTCTTATTTTCGTGCTGGACATATCGTTTCCCACTGGTTGTACGGTGCAAAGATACCGTTTCCTGCGGAATTGCGGTTATACGGATTACGGTTTGGGTTACCATAATCCCCGAAATCTTCGCCGGCACCCGGAGGGCATCCTGGAAATGCCCCGCTGCATTTTGTCGTGCAAAGGGGGATTCCGGGCTGTTTTGAATGCCGGATAGTCGGAATAGTTGCTAAAATTTCCATTTATTATACGATTTATATGCCAATTTTTATAATTTTGTACTTAATTGTTCCATAATAGTGATGCCTTTTACGTATTGTCTGAGAAAATTGTGGCCGCTGCACAGGGGATGGAAGTGCATGGCGGCCCTGCTTGCCTGCCTGTGCCTGTTGCCGGACATGGCGGCGCATGCCCAGTCCCCGCCCCGGAAGGTGGTTGTCAACGGCCGTGTCGCCGATGAATCGGGCGATCCCGTCGCCGGGGCTACCATTGTCGAACGGGGTACCTCGAACGGGGTCGCGACCCTTTCCGAAGGCGAATTCTCGATCGCCGTCCTGCCCGGTGCCGTGCTCGATGTCTCGTGTCTGGGGTATATCGACCAGAGTATCGGGACGGGAACCCGTACCGAATTCGAAATCGTGTTGCAGGAGGATGTGAAGGCGATCGCCGAGGTGATCGTGACGGCGCTGGGGCTCGAACGCAACTATGCCGACCTGACCTATTCGGCCGATAAGATCAGGGGGTCGCAGCTCACGGCGGTGAAGGATCCCAACTTGATCCTGTCGCTTTCGGGCAAGTCGGCCGGCGTGCAGGTGAACAAGAACTCGTCGGGTGCGGGCGCTTCGGCCAAGGTAAGCATCCGCGGCGTGCGGTCGGTCGCCAGCGACAACCAGCCGCTCTATGTGGTCGACGGTATGCCCATTCTCAATTCGACCCCCGAGCAGGCCTACTCGGCCATAGGCGGTGTGGCCGATGCCGGGAACCGCGACGGCGGCGACGGCATCTCGAATCTCAATGCCGAGGATATCGAGAGCGTCTCGATCCTCAAGGGTGCCCCGGCCGCCGCCTTGTACGGCAGTCAGGCCGCCAACGGCGTGATCCTCATTACGACCAAAAAGGGCAATGCCCGCAAACAGCAACCCGTGACGTTCACTTCGAACCTTACGCTCCAGTCCCCCTTCAGCCTGCCTGCGTTCCAGAACCGCTACGGGGTGAGCGGCGGGGTGGAAAGCTGGGGCGCCCGTGCGCGGATGAAGACCTACGACAATGCGGGCGACTTTTTCCGGACGGGGATCACGGCGATGAATGCGGTCTCGGTTTCCTCCGGGTCGGAACAGGTGCAGAACTATTTTTCCTATGCCAATACGGCCGAGCGGGGAATCACGGGTTCGAACCGCCTGATGCGCCATAACTTCAACCTGCGCACCACGACCGGGCTTTTCCGGCAACGGCTCAAGCTCGACGGGAATATTAGCTTCATGCGCCAGGTGGTCGAGGACAAACCCGTGCCGGGCGGTTTCTATATGAACCCGCTGGTCGGGCTTTACCGCTTCCCCCGCGGGGTGGATATCACGCCTTACCGGGAGCATTTCGAGGTCTATGACGCCGGCCGCAAACTCAATGTCCAGGATTGGATCGCCCCGAGCGACGATTTCGAGCAGAACCCCTACTGGGTCGTCAACCGCATCCGCAGCAGGAGCCTGCGCAACCGGGTCATGGCCTCGTTTACCGCCGACTGGAAGGTGAACGGCTGGCTACGGCTCAAGGCGCGCGGCAATGTGGACTATGTGAATGACAAGGTGCGGCAGAAATTCTATGCTTCGACGGCGCCTGCGCTGGCCGGTGCCAACGGGCGCTATATCGAGAGCAGCTACTCGGAAACCCTGTTCAACGGCGAACTGCTGGCGATGTTCGACAAACGCCTCTCCCCGGACTGGGAGTTCAGCGCGACCGCAGGTGCGGGGCTGAACGACCGGACGGTCAATTCGCTGCGTATCGATTCCAAGACGGCGTCGCTCTATTTCCCCAACGTGTTCAACGTCGCCAATATCGTCATGAACGGTTCGGCCTATGTCGACGAACAGATCGATGCGCGGCGCCAGACGCAGTCGCTTTTCGCCACGGCGTCGTTCAAGTATGCCGGAAGCCTCAATTTCGAAGTCACGGGACGCAACGACTGGGCATCGACGCTCGCCTACACCTCGCACGAAGGCAGCGGGTTCTTCTATTATTCGGCTGGCGCATCGTGGGTGATCGGCAAGATGTTCGAACTGCCCCGGTGGATTTCGTTCGCCAAGGTTCGCCTGACATGGAGCCGCGTGGGGAACGACATCCCTATGTTCATCACCAATCCTAAGTCGCACGTCACGGCCGGAGGGGGCATCAATGCCGCTGACGCCGCCCCCGGCACCGACCTCAAGCCGGAGATGACCAACGCCCTCGAAGCGGGGTTGGAATGGAGGTTCCTCGACGACAGGCTGGGCGTCAACCTGACCTACTACAAGACCAATACGCACAACCAGTTCTTCAAGCTTCCGGCCCTTTCGGGCGAGGCGTATGCCTACCGTTACGAGAATGCGGGCAATATCGAGAACCAGGGCGTCGAGGTGTCGCTGAACGCCTACCCGGTCTACGGAGGTGCGCTGACGTGGCAGTCGACGGTGAACTTCGCACATAACAGGAACCGCGTGATAAAACTCCATGACGAGCTGCGCGAATATGTCTACGGCCCGTCGAGTTTTTCATCGTCCTATGCCATGAAACTCGTCGAGGGAGGTTCGATCGGCGATATTTACGGGCGGGCGTTCGAGCGCGACGCAACGGGGAGGATCGTCTACGAGGCCGAAGGCGATTCCGCCGGGTTGCCCCGCACCGTGGGCGACGGCAATACGGTGAAGGTCGGCAATGCCAATCCCGTGTTCTCGCTCTCCTGGGGCAACACGTTCTCCTATAAGGGCATGTCGCTGTCCGTGCTGCTGGACTGCCGCTATGGCGGACGGCTCCTGTCGCAGACGATGGCCGACCTGGATTCCTACGGGGTGTCGGCCGCAACGGCCGATGCCCGCGACCGGGGCTGCGTGATGCTCGAAGGGCAGCGGATCGACGACGTGAAGGGTTTTTACAAACTGGTCGGCGGCCGCGCAGGTGTGACCGAGTATTACATGTACGACGCGACGAACATCCGGCTCCGCGAACTGGCGGTGTCCTATGCATTGCCGCAGCGTCTGATGCGCCGCACACGGGTATTCAGCGGCATGACCGTGTCGCTGGTGGCCCGCAACCTCTTCTTTATCTACAATGCCGCGCCGTTCGATCCCGATCTCGTCCTTTCGACGGGCAACGACAACCAGGGGATCGACGTCTACGGCATGCCAACCGTACGGAGCATCGGCTTCAACATAAAACTGGAGTTCTGAGAATCATGAAGCGCTTTTACATATATCTGTTCGCCGCATTCTGCACAGCCTTTTGGGGGGCCTGCACGGGGAATTTCCGGGAACTGAACGACGACCTCTCGGGGATTTCGGACGGGGATCTCGAGGCCGACGACAACGGCTTCGGATACCGCCTGCAGATCGTTCAGCAGGGGATTTATTTCAACTACGATTTTGGCAAGGGCAAGAACTGGCCGTTTCAGATGACGCAGAACCTCAATGCCGATATGTTCTCGGGCTATATGCACGATCCCAAACCGCTGCAGGGCGGCAGCCACAACTCCGATTACAACCTGCAGGACGGCTGGAACAGCGCCATGTGGCAGTTCACCTACTCCTATGTCATGCCCCAGATTTACCAGCTGGAGCAGACGGCACGCGAGAAGATGCCGCCGTTCTATGCCATAGCCAAGATACTCAAGATCCTGGCCATGCACCGCGTGACAGACTACTACGGGCCGGTGATATACAGCCATTTCGCCGACCGCGGCAGCGAATACGTGCCCGACAGCCAGCAGCAGGTCTACGGCTGCTTCTTCGACGACCTGGACGAGGCGGCGGACATCCTGGCGGCCTGGGGCGGGGGGCAGCCCGAGGCCGGCGAGTTTTCCAGGTTCGACCTGCTGCTCGACGGAAGCTATGCGGCCTGGCTCCGTTTTGCCAACTCCCTGCGCATGCGCCTTGCCGTGCGTATCGCCGTTGCCGCGCCCGAAAAGGCCCGTGCGGAATTCCGGAAGGCGGCGCAGGCGGCCGGAGGGGTGATCGAGACCAATATGGAAAATGCCGCCGTGAAGACCTCGGGTACCTATTCCAATCCGCTGGGCGAGATCAACCTGAACTGGAACGAGGCGGCCATGAACGCTTCGATGGAATCCGTCCTGACCGGGTACGGGGATCCGCGGCTGCCGAAGTTTTTCAAGCCCTGCGGCAGCGACGTGGTCATTGCCGGCGATACGGGCGAAGGGACGGTCGCCCTGAAGGGGCAATACCATGGAATCCGTCAGGGGACGGGTTTCTCGCATAATTATTACGCGGCATTTTCCCGCCTTACGGTGGATACGGATACCGATGCCGTCCTGATGACGGCGGCCGAGGTGTGGTTGCTGCGTGCCGAAGCGGCATTGCGCGGCTGGACGGACGAAGATGCGGAGCTCTGTTACCGCAACGGCGTTGCGGCATCGTTCGCGCAATGGCAGCTGTCCGGGGCCGAACACTATCTGGAGAGCGACGCCAGGGCGGCCGATTACCACGATCCGGTAGACCCGGCGAACGACATTGCCGCCCGGTGCCGCGTGTCGCCCCGCTGGGACGCGACGGCGGACGACGAACTGAAGCTCGAGCGGATCATCACCCAGAAATGGATTGCCATGTATCCCGAAGGATGCGAGGCCTGGGCCGAACAGCGGCGGACGGGATATCCGCGCCTGTTCCCCGTACGTCTGAACCACAGCAAGGGCTATATAGATACCGAAACTATGATCCGCCGGCTGCCGTTCCCGGCCGCACTGGCGACGTCCGATCCCGAGCAGTATGCGGCGCTCGTCGCGGCGCTCGGCGGAGGAGACCACGGTGGGACGCGCCTGTGGTGGGACGCGGGGCGCAATTTCTGATCCGGAAGCCCCGGACTGTTTTGCCCGGGCGTTGCGTCGTGCGGCGGTTGTCAGAATTTCCAGCTTGCGCCCAGCAGGATATTGCGCGGGCGGATGGCATAGCGGTAGGAGCCCGAGCTTACTCCGTCGAAGGTCGTATAGGCGTATTCTTCGCGGCCGAAAAGGTTTGCGGCGGTCGCCGTAACTTCCCATTTCCCGTTTATTTTCCAGCGCAGCGATGCGTCGGCCAGTAGCAGGTGCTTGCTCCGGTCGGCCGAAAGCTGCGAGTAATAGTGCTCCGCCGTGAATTGGATCACCCATTTCTTCGACGGTACGAGGTTTACGGTCAGCCGCTGGTTGAAATCGTGCCGCCCGTCGGGCTCCCTGCCGCGGATGGAGAGTGCCGTATAGCGGTATTCCAGCCGATATTCGGTGTTTATCCAGGCGGCGAACCGGAAGTTGAAACGCGGCGCGACGGTCAGGGTGGAATTTTCATAGGAGGTCGGCACCTCTTCCAGTAGCAGTTCCGTGCCGCTGAGGTTGTAGCCGACGTTCAGGCCTGCCTGACCGTTGAGGGCGTCGATATTCTGGCTGACGTCGCCCGACAGGTACCATGACCGCACGCGGTTCGAGCTGCGCACGTAGTAGTTTACGATATAGTCGCCGTCGAAGCGCTGCGCAGGCAGGAACGGCAGGTCGTTTCACGAACGTACCGCGAGCAGGCTGGCGAAGAACCCGCCGATCGGGTTCTTGTAGGCGATGCCTGCCGAGAGGCTGCGTTGCAGCGCCTGCCGGTATTCGTTTACGCCGCAGAGCACCGAACGGTAGTTGCGCAGGACGGCGCCGTTGCCTATGCGGCTGTCGTCCGCCGCGTCGCGGCCGACCGTACCCGATGCCGTAAGCGAAAGGCGTCCCGTGGGGCTCCATTTCACCGCGACGCGGGGCTTCCAGGTGAAAATGCCCGCCGGGTTGCGGCTGCCGTCGATCCTGTCGTGCAGCCCATAGCGGCGGTAACCTGCCGGCAGGTCGAGCGTCAGCCGCAGCCGCTGCGAGCGGTAGGTGATGCCCGGCTGGAGGTAGACGCCCGCGTAGCCGGCCGAAAGGTCGTTCGCGGCGCCTGTCCCGAGCCCGGTGCCCGTGAGGTTTGTTACGAGCCTCCGGAAGAGTGCCGAAACTCCGCCTTTGAATGCGAAGGCGAACCGCCCGGCCTGCGTGCCGAATGCCGCGTTGTGGTTCATGTAAAAAGCGCGGTCGGCGATCGTCTGCCGCTGGCTGCCCGTTTCGCGCACCACATCGAGCGACTGGGGGCGGGTAAGGTATTTCAGGTAGGAGGTGACGGTGAGCGAACGTGTGCCGGTGCGCCGGATATATTTCAGGTCGTTTTCGATGCCGTAGGCCGGGGCCTCGGCACGCTGGCGGTTGGGGTAGCTGCCCGAGAGCACGGCACGGAGGTCGTTCCATGCCAGCGAAGCTTCGAGTTTTTCCTGCATATAGAACCGCTCGGTGTTGGCTTTCAGTGCGATGCGTGCCGAAAGCTGTTGCCGGCACGAAGCGGCCGACTCCTGCTCGGTGTCCACGCGCGTGCCGTCCGCCAGGTACCAGCTTTGCCGGGCGGCGCGATCCGAGGCCAGGCGGTCGTAACCCCAAGTGAGCGAGCTGCTGAGCTGGTAGTCCTCGGAGAGTTTGCGCAGGTTGTTCAGCCCGGCCATGTGCGAGCGGTTGAAGCGCGTGCGTGTATCGTCGAGCGGCGCGGACGAAGTGCCGACCGAAAGGTGTGCGGCGGGATTGTAGTCGTTGGCCCCGCCGTTGAGGATGTCCTCGACCGAAAGCCGTTCGGTCTCGGCCGAGGGGTTTTGCCCCGTGTTGTCGGTTTTGAGGTTGACCATCGACTGCCCCCGGGCACCGATGCGCATGGCGAAGAGCGCGCCGTTCCACAACGCCGGCGACCAGCCCGCACCGCCGCGCAGCGTCCCCGTCCATCGGGCTTTGGCATGCGGCTTCAGCCGGAGGTTGATGGCTGCGCGGTCGCTGAATACGATGTCCTTGAGCGCCTTGATCGGCTGGTGGTTCTCCATCACTTCGACGCTCGCCACGTCCTGCGGCGCGATGTTGTTGGTCGCCTGTCCGTAACGGCCGTCGAGCATGTCCAGCCCTTCGATGTAAAAGTTGTTGATCGGCTGGCCGTTGTAGCGTATCTCGCCCGATTTCGCCACCTCGATGCCCGGCATCTTGCGCAGTACGTCGGCGATCGAGCGGTCTTGCGCCTCGGTGAAGCGCGACACGTTGTAGCTTACGGTGTCGCCCCGGAAGCTCAGCCGCGGGGCGCGGATCGTCACCTCGCGGATGTCGGTCGTCTCGGGCGTCAGCAGCACGAGCATCCGCCCGGCGTTGGCCGGAACCGACTGCCGGCGATAGCCCATCGTCGAGAAGTCGAGCTGCGCGGTTGTCCCGTCCCCGCGCGACCTGAGCACGAAATCGCCCGAGGCCGAGGTAGTCGTGTAACCCAGCGGCTTGCCCAGGGAGTCCCGCGCCGTGACGATGGCCCCGGCGACGGGCGCCCCGTCCTCCTTGTCGGCTACGTGGCCCGTGTACTCCTGGGCCTGGGCGGTGATTGCGCCCAGCAACCAAAGCAGGGTCAGCAGGTACTTCATCGCGCCGCGGGGCTATTCTGTTTCCAGCGGATTGTATTCGCGGAGCAGGTCGGCACCCTCGCGCGGCGTTCCGTCCTCGTTTCTTACCGTGATCCTGATGTTCGAATTGGCCTGCATGTAGCCGATCGGATCGGTCATGTATTTGCGCTCGGTGGCCATGAATTTTTTGCGTGAGGTCGTCAGGTAGTTCAGGTCGGCCATCGTCACCGGGACTTCGGCGCGGCGGATCCCGGTCGCCTCGAAGCGGATGATGCCACCGTCGTCGCCCGTGTCGTTCACGGCCAGGATCAGTCCGGGCAGCCCGTGGAATTTCCAGGGGCCGGTGGCGAGCGGGAGCTCCTCGGTGTACCAGGCTTCGTAATCGCGCCCGCGGAAGCGGCAGGTCGCACGGCGGCAGTCGTAACCGATGACCTCGCGCGTCCCGTCGCGGAGCGTCCACTCGATTTCGGGCAGCGGCTCGGTGTAGAGCATGTTGTCCCGTGAGATCTTGTCGGTGCAGGTCATCTCGCCTGCGGGGTAGTTCTGGAATACGACGGCCTCCAGGCCCCCCTTGAAGTTGCCCACGTTGGCCAGCACCTGCTCGGTCGGGGTGATGCGCAGCAGCGAGTCCCGCTGGAGCGTCTTGTAGGAGAAGAATTTCGTAACCTTCCCTCCGGCCTGCAACAGCAGCAGGTCTTGCATCGGCTCCTTGCTGTCGGGGCGCCGCAGCCACTCCATGCGGTAGCTCACTTCGAGCGTGGCGGTGTCCAGCACGGTCTGCCGTACGCTGCCCGTTTCGAGGGCCTGTGCCCCGCCGTCGGTCGAGTAGGAGATGACGGTCTGTGCCCGCCCGGCGGTTGCGGCGGCCAGCGCGGCGGCGATGATAAGGAAGGTGAGTTTTGTTTTCATGGCTTCGGTGTGTTGGTTTACGGTGCAATATTACCCCGAAAAACGAAGGGCGATGGTTAACGCCGCGTTAAGAAGTGTTAAATAATGTTAACGCCGGCGGCAGGAGTGTTTTTATTCGTATTTTTGTGGTATAAACCCCTCGGCCGTGGATAAGAACCGTTTCAGAAATATCTCGTTCTGCGCGATCGGTGCCCTGCTGGCGCTGGCCCTCGTGCAGGCGTGGAGCTTGTGGCGGATGTACGCCGACCGTGCGGAGGAGTTTTCGCGTAAGGTGACGCTCGCTATGAACCGCGCGGCGTACGACGACCTGCTGATGGGCAATCGACGCCGGACGTCGCAGACCCGGACGTCGGTCGTGACGACGGGCAATATCGACTCCGTTAAGCTGGATATGATCGACACGATTTCGGTGAAAAACCTCGGGGCGACCGGCAAGGTGCTCTCCATCCGGTCGAAGGTCGACACGCTGCGGACGAATATCGCCCTGCGCCGCGGCGACAAGACCCGTTATATCTATCAGGAGGTGCGCATGCCTTCGTTTACGGCGCTCCAGTTCAACCTGTCCCGCTACGACTCCCTGCTGACGCGCTACCTGGCCGATTCCGGCATCGGCCTGCCCCACAGTGTCGACGTGATCCGGGGCGGGGACGACGGGGACGTTACCGAAATCCGGCTCGACAGCCTGGCGGCGCGGCCAGCGGGTGCGGCGCGGGAGGAGGCGGTCATCGCCTCGCAGAAGGATGCTCCGCAGATACGGAACCCGAAGGTGTTCACCTCGCGCGTCACCACGGATGACAAGCTGCTTTTCCGGGTGAAGATCGAAAACCCCCACCGGGAACTGCTGCGCGAGCTGTTCGGCATCATCCTCACCTCGGTGCTCATGCTGCTCGTCGTCGCGTTCGTGGTCATCTACCTGTTGCGGACGCTGTTCCGGCAGAAGACGCTCGAGGAGATGCGGATGGATTTCACGCACAACATTACCCATGAGCTGAAGACCCCGATCGCCGTGGCCTATGCGGCCAACGACGCGCTGGAGAATTTCGGGGCGGCCGACGATGGGGTGCGGCGTGCGAAATACCTGGGTGTGATCCGCAGCCAGCTGACGGCTTTGTCGGAGATGGTCGAGCGCATCCTCACCATGTCGCGCGAGGAACGTGAGGATTTCACGCTCCGCCGCGAGCGTATCCCCCTGGCCGGGATGCTCGGGGCGCTGGCCGAGAAGTTCCGGATGCAGGCAGCCAAACCCGCACGGGTTACGGTGGATGTTTCACCCGAAGGGCTGACTGCCTTCGCCGACCGCTTCCACCTCTCGCATGCCCTGGACAACCTGGTCGACAATGCCCTGAAATATTCCGGCGAGGAGGTGCATATCCGCATTTCGGCCGGGCGGGACGGCGGCCGGGTCGTCCTGCGCGTCGCCGACGACGGCGTGGGCATCCCGCGTGCTGCGCAGGCGCATATCTTCGATAAGTTCTACCGCGTGCCTACGGGCGACATTCACAATGTCAAGGGCTTCGGCCTCGGGCTGTATTACGTCGGGCTGATCGCCGCCAAACACGGCGGCTCGGTCGCAGTGGAGAGCACCGAGGGGCGCGGTACGACTTTCACCCTGATACTTCCGGACGATGGGCGATAAGATCAGACTGCTGCTCGTAGAGGACGAGCAAACCCTCGCGGGGATCATTGCCGATACCCTTTCCGAAAAGGGGTTCGAGGTGACGGTCGCCCATGACGGCGAGGCCGGGTTGCGGGCGTTCCGCGGGTCGCGCCCCGATGTGGTCGTGTCGGATGTCATGATGCCTTGTATGGACGGGTTCACCTTCGTCGGGCGTCTGCGCCGCGAGGCGCCCGGGGTGCCTGTGCTTTTCCTTTCGGCGCGCTCGGCGGCCGAGGACGTGGTGCAGGGATTCGAGACCGGGGGCAACGATTACCTGCGCAAGCCCTTTGCCATGAGCGAGCTGATCGTGCGGGTCAGGGCGCTTGCCGGGCGTGCGGGCGTCGGGAAAGCGCGTACGGAACGTGTGTTCGAACTGGGGCGTATGCGTTTCGACGCCGAGCGCCAGCGGCTCTCGTGCGACGGCGTGGTGACGGAACTTTCGGCCCGCGAATCCGAAGTGCTGCAATACCTCTGCCGGAATGCGGGCGAGATCGTGCCGATGAAAACCCTGCTGGTGAATATCTGGGGCGACGATTCGTTTTTCAACGCCCGCAGCCTGCATGTCTTCATCACCCGCCTGCGCCACCGCCTCGCGGCCGACCCGTCGATCCAGTTGGTGAACGTGCGGGGAGTGGGGTATAAGCTGCTGATGCGCTGAGGCGGGGTGTTAAAAAATGGAGCAGGCAGGAATCGCAGTTCCTGCCTGCTCCATTTCTTTACAAGGTTGGATAATAATTTTTTAAGTTTCCTAGATGTAAATTATTCTTGGCTCCACTCTTCAAATTCTTTAAGAATATCATCTGTCATGTAGGATAGGCGTTTTTCTTTTAGAATCTCGTCGATAGAACTATATGATATGTATGAACAAATATCAGCTAAAGGCCCTCGTTCCATAACAGCGAATACTGGGCGTGTAATTTGTTCCAATACGGCTTCTCGTCGTTCTTCCGATGCAACAATATGGATTTTGATGTCTAACATTGGTTGTAAAGAGAGGAGATCTGCCATCCTAAGGATACCAGAGTAAATAGATGTTGTTCCCTCAACTTCGAACGCGCGCACAATAGATCTTCGTTGTATCCATAGCACGTCAATATTTTTGATCGTTTTTAAGGTCGTCTCATCAAAAATTATGGGAAGTTCGTCTAAGAGAGTACTCTCTTTCGGATGCCAGAATTCTGTAACTCGGTTTCTATCTGCCTTCGGCAACCAAATTTTGAACCCGAATATTTCTCCAATTTTCGCCAGTTTAGCCTGGACTTTTATAGATTCTCTTTGCTCGGTTTGTGGCTGATCCTTCTCTTGGATTGCATCGTCGTCAGGAACAGAAACAATGGTTTCCTTTCCGGAAATAATTACGTATTTTCGATGCTTTGATCTTTTTTGCGTCTTTCTCGGAAAGAGGATAAATAGTTTGTTGCTTTGCTTGTCGTTTTAGCAAATCGACTAAAAATTTACCATCGGCATTGTCCCAGCGTAAAGGACTGGAAAAAACTTTATATGTCCATTTAGTACTGTCTTTCGGCAAATCTTTTGTTATTGATAATGTATTCCATACTAAATCTTCGTGTATCGGAATTGCGAGTTCGAAAGGAAGCCAGACAAGCGGTTTGACCTTGAAGCGTAGGCAAAACGGATCGTTTTCTTCGATAAAGATCGGAGAATTGTCTTCATATGGAGCGCTTATTACCTCAAGGATGCCAATAAATCGCTGAATTTTAGTGCAATAACAAATAAATATGTCTCCAGATTTGATGCCTTGGTTTTTGACATATGATTTGCGCGATATTCTAAAGCCGGTAACATCTCGATTAGAATTGGTAAAAGCTGTTGCCGTATTAGGAGAAAAAAGATTTATATAATATTTCATTACTGCCATGGATTTTGATAAGCGACTTTCTTTTTCAAAAGTAATCTAAAGCGTATGATTATACAAATATATTTTGGGAATTGTGCTGTTCTTCAATATACTTTGCATTTCCGTGAAGGAATGTTAATTGAAAGAAGTTTATCTTTTTCGGCAAATGCAGTCCGTTAGGTGATCGTCGATAAATCCTGCCGCCTGCAGGTGGGCGTAACAAATCGTGCTGCCGAAGAATTTGAATCCCCGTTTTTTCATGTCTTTGCTCATGGCGTCGGATTCGGGCGATGATGTCGGAATCTCGCTCAACGACCCAAAGGTGTTGGTAATCGGCTTCCGGTCGGGAAAGAATGACAGGGTGTAGTTGTAGAAACTGCCGAACTCTTCCTGTAAGGCGAGGAATAGCCTTGCGTTTGTGATTGTGGATTTGATTTTCAACCGATTCCTTACAATGCCGTCGAACCGCATCAGCCGTTCGACGTCGTAGTCGGTCATTTGCGCCACCTGCACGGCGTCGAAGTTGCAAAAGGCCTTGCGATACCCCTCACGCTTTCTGAGTATCGTTATCCAGCTCAACCCGGCCTGGGCACTCTCCAGGACAAGAAATTCGAACAACGTCTTGTCGTCGGTCACCAATTTCCCCCACTCCTGGTCATGGTATTTCACATACAGCTCGTCGGTTCCGCACCAGCCGCACCGTCCGTTTATCATGTCCTGCATAATCATAATGTTTACAATTCGAAGTAAAGATAACCGATTCCCGGCTTCGTGCCAAATTTTAAGCCCGCTTCGGCCCGCTACAATTTGTCAATATAATAAACGTTGCGATGAAAGAATCCGAATTGGCTGGTGCGAAACGTGCTTTTATCGGAACAGCTTTGCTTCGGAGGAAGATCGTAAATTCGATTGTAAGATGTTGATATACAGATTAAAATTTTCTTTTTTTTGCGCAAATTCGCTCACAAAAAAAGTCTCCAAAAGGAGACTGAAAAGTGCGGGATAAAGGTGCTTCCGCACGAATGTAAGCCCGATGTATATCAACGAATTGCAGCGGTTTTCGGTTTCTGTCCCCGCATCGCCTACCGTCATTTTGCACGGTCTTGCGCCCGCCTGCCCGTTTTGCCTGCGCGGCCGCCGTATCTCCTTGCATGACAGTACAAAGATAGCGATTTCGGGCGATAAATCCAAATGCGAAGACTTTTGGAGATGCAGGCGGATTTTTATCGTCAAATTGAGCATTATTCGTATTGTTAATATTATGCATTAATAGTTGGTTGTTTGAATGAAATTATGTGAATCGTATCAAGCTCGATTTATGTTCGATATCGATTTTATAAATGAAAAAATAATTTGCGTCATAAGATGACATAAATAAACATTACCTTTGTATTCATAATATAGTCTTAGTCATCACTTAAAACTTTACAATATGGACAGGCTGGGGTATAGTCAGATAAATTTTTTGTTCATTCTAACTTTAATACAAAGAGACGATGGACAAAAGAAACAAACTTTGGAGGAGAGAACAACAGAACCGGGTGTTTAAAGCTCGCATGGTTTATCATGCCGCTTGCGGGTGTGGAATCAAGAAAGCGGATGGTAACTGGAATAGACATCCTCATTGGTTCGAGTTGGCAAGGGTGAAATGGATGCAGATCTACAAAAAAACAGGAACGCCATGCAGTTGTTGGTTGGCCGAGGAGAGAAGTATGATCGCAGGGGATATGTAAAGGAAACATTGCGGATTATAGCCGAAGCATAGACAGATTCGTATGCGTCACTTTGAAATTTAGTATTGTCAATATGTTGAATAATTTAATATTTAGAGCCTCATAAGTGTTTAATCGACTCGTAGAAAGTTACGGGTCAAACCTTATGAGATCATGAGCAGAAGCAGGAAACGAACACCCGTCAGCACGATCGCGTGTTGCAAGTCGCAGAAAAAGGACAAGCAGTTATGTAACCGTCTTTTTCGTAGCCGATCCAAACGATTTATCCGGGACGGTAAGGAGCTGCCGCTTCGGCTTCGGGAAGTAATGAATATTTGGGATTTTGCCGGTGACGGCAAATGCTATTGGGGCTATGATTGCAAGTATTTCGAGAAGTTGATGAGAAAGTAGCAGTACGCTCTCCTTTACTTTTGGGTAAGGGAGAGCGAATTGTATTTGGGTGGCTGTAAAATAATCGCTTCGACGGATTTTCGATATTTCAGGCTTATTCGTATCTTTGTTTCTATGGACAGAGGGGAGATTATCATTTACCAGACGGCAGACGGCGAGACCCGCTTGGACGTTCGCATGGAGAACGACAGCGTGTGGCTGACGCAGGCGCAGATTGCGCATTTGTTCGGAGTTGACAGAACGGTTATTGTCAGACATGTCAACAACATTTATAAGTCGTCCGAATTGGAGCGGGACGTAACATGTGCAAAAATTGCACATGTTCAGCATGAGGGGCAACGGCAAGTGCGACGTATGATTCCATTTTATAACCTCGATATGATTCTATCGGTGGGCTATCGCGTCAATTCCAAAAATGCCACTCAATTTCGTATCTGGGCGAATAAGGTCTTGAAAGAGTATCTAATAAAAGGCTATGCAGTCAATAGCCAGGCCAAGGCCGAGCAGTTGTACGGGCATGAAATTGAGATGTACACAGTAGAACAGGGAGAAAAGAGAGACAAGCGGCAATAATACAACGACTTACGAGAGAGCGACAAAATTTCGGCGCGAAATTCAAATGTGCATTTGCTTGAATTTCGTGTTAATTTTGGCGGCTGTTGGTTGAACTCGATTTGAATTGCGCTTGTATTTACAGGCAAAACGGGGCGATTTACGCCCTTTTTTTGTGCCTAACGGCTCGTAGTACCGATATACGGAGGATTTGCGGATATGAGGCAGGAACGGTGTGCCGTCGGATCAAGAGATTAAACACCGTTTAATAAGGATTTGAAAAAAGACGGATTCACCCGAAAATGCACATTTGAATTTTTGCTCAAAATATCAAAAATACGAAACGGAGGGACGCACAGAGGGACAATATAGGGGACAAAACAAATACATATCAACCCACAAACGAATAAAACATAATGCAAAAAGAGGCTTATTTCAAAGATAAACACCCCCAAAATACACATTTGAATAGGGGTTTCATTTGATATATATAGCTGTATTTTAGAGTGTTATTTAATATTTTGGCTCAACAAAATATATTCCTATCCGACGGCAGCGACAGAGGTGGCACCCCCGGCATCCGTTGAACGAGCGTCCTTTTTTAATATCTTATTCTCGGCTTTTAGCATTTCGTTCTCTGCTTCCAGCCGTCCTATTTGTTTGGCTTGCTCTTCGATCTTGGCATCTTTTTCCTTTATTAGCTCTAATAGATGCTCCTCGATTGATTTTTTTTCAGATTCTCCCCCCTCCATATTTTGATTTGAGGTTAAAAACATGTCGCCTCGACCTGTAATTAACCAGTCCGCATTGACGGATACAAAGTTCTTTGTAATATCGTCAAGGATTTCAAAACTCGGATAATATTTCCCTTTTTGTATGTTGTATAACTTATCGCTACGCTCGTAACCTAATGCGCGAGCGAAAGATGATATGTTGTGCCCTAATGCTTTGACGAGGGCGTTAAAACGTTCAGATACACTATTATTCGTACTGGGCATAAAAATAATTACATTTTTCTTTGTATAACCACAAACTACTTTGTATATTTGCGTCGTGGTTCCAATGTAACCGCGAAACAAAGATACTCAAAATAACAAATAATAGGCAATTATGACAAGGCAAATCCTTTTACCCGCTTCGGTTCTGCGGGAAATGCGGGAAACTTTCAAGGTCGGACGCAATGTTTTACGCCGCGCCCTCAATTACGAACGCAATAGCGATCGGGCAAAAGCCCTCCGCGCCGCTGCGCTGGAACGTGGCGGTTTGATTTATACCGGGGAACACGCCCCGAATGGCTATTGTCCGAATGTGGAAACGCGACACGACCACGTGCGAGGTATGATGTACCAAAACTTTGGTAATCGGGTGGAATTGCAGGTAAGTCGAGAGACCAACGTCGCAACGATCATTATCGACCACGAACCCGTTGCAACATTTAACGATATGACGATCGGCACGTGGGGCGATGTGCTTTACTCGCTACAAAAAATTTACAATCAATTAAATTCTTAAACGCGCCGCTGAAATAATCCCGAATGGCATTCTCCGAGGTTCGAGACCTCGGCGGGAGCAAAAAAAATTGAGACATGGAATACTACAACAATAAACTATGTGCAACCCGCGACGATTTGAGTGTTATCGTTAATTACGAGACACTTAAAAAAATGGTGTTGCGAGGTAAGGCAGAACGGGTGCGTCGTCCAAGTGCGGAATTGCCAGCCTTGTATGCCGTTGATAGTCTCCCATTAAAATACAAAACGGAGGTTTATCGCCGCTATCCGGATTTGAAAGCGCAGGCAGAGAGCAAACCTTTTGTCGAGAGCATCGAACCGGACGGCGCAGCGTTAGATTTTTACCAGCGTCACCAGTTCGGCGACGGGAAGTATTTGCCGACGGACAAACAGACCGAATATGCCAACAATGCGGCAGTCCTAAACGCTTTCCGGCTGGTGCTGGAGCGATCGGACAGTCAGCACCGGAAACAGAGTAAGCGGTGTATCAGCAAGGCGGAATTTTGGCGCAAAGCGGCGCAGGCGTTGCCGCGTATCGCGGACACGTTCCCGCACACCCTGCCGGAGAACCCGCGCCGCCTGCAAGAGAAATTCAACCAGTACGTGCGTGAGGGGTACGGGGCGTTGATAACGGGCAAATACGGCACCCGCAACGCTGCCAAGATCGACGACGATACCAAAGAAAGCCTCCTTATCCGGCTTATTTCCGACGCCCGTAACCTCGACAACGCGCAGATCGCGCGGATTTACAACGTAGTTGCAGAAACGCAGGGCTGGAAAACGATTACCGGGGCGGCGGTCGGCGTATGGCGCGAGAAACACGACCTCGTGACAGCCGGAGGACGCCTCGGCGAGACGCGGTTCCGCAACCAGCGGAGTATGCAGGTGAAGCGTTCGCGCCCCACAGCTCCGCTCTTATACTGGACAATGGACGGCTGGGTGTCCGAGTTGCTTTACCAAAAGACAGAAGAAAAGAACGGGCGTACTACCACCACCTACACGCATCGCCTCACGGTTGTTATTGTTCTCGACCCTTGTATCAATTATCCGGTCGGCTATGCGATCGGCGAACGGGAGACCCCCGAACTTATCAAAGCAGCCCTCCGGAATGCAGCGAACCACACCGCCGAGCTTTTCGGACGCCGTTACTACTCGAATCAAATACAGAGTGACAACTACGGACGAGGGAACCTCAAACCGATTTATCAGATCATGGGCGACATATACACTCCCGCCCGTGCACACAACGCCAAATCGAAAGTGATCGAGCCGTTCTTCAATTATTTCAACAGGAAATACTGCCAGCTCTGTACGAACTGGGGCGGGTTCGGCATAACCTCGAACAAGGATTTGCAACCGAATAGCGAGTTTTTGAACAAACACCGCCACAGCTTCCCGACCGAGGAGGAGTGCCGCCAGCAGCTTACGGCTTTTATTGAGCGGGAGCGCGCCGAAAAACGTGCCGAATACGTGAGATTGTTCGACAAGTTACCCGAGGAGCGACGCTTGCCGCTTTCCGATGAACAATACCTCCTCACGTTCGGAGCCGATACGGGGTACCGCAACGCACTCGAGGGCGTGGGCTTGCGCCCGACGATCGGCGGCATAAAACGGGATTACGATTGTTTCGACCCCAAGTTCCGGGAGTACGCGCATGTCCGCTGGGCGGTGAAATACGACCCGGACAACCTCGACCATGTGCTCGCGGTGAACGAGGACGGTTCCCTGCGCTTCATGCTCGAACGGAAACACGTGCAGCCTATGGCTCTCGCCGACCGCCGCGAGGGGGATGCGGAGCAGCTCGCCCGAGTACGGGAGTTCAACAAGCAGCTCGAGAACGACATAACCGAACGTCTCGCCCTCGCCAGCAACAAAGTCGAGCAATTATTCAATGACAACCCGCAGCTCGACGTTGCAACCCGTCTGCTGTTGTGTGATAGCCGGGGGCAAAATAAGAACCACAAGCAGACGCGCCGCCTGCAAGCCCACGAGATCGAGGACATAGAGGCGATCGAAATTGCAACGGTGCGCCGCCCGGTTCCTCAAATCGAGGACGAGGAAACTTTCAACTTGTACTAATAATCAGAAATAGAGATAATATGAAAACGATCGAGAAAGAGCAAATCAGAACCAAACTCGCGGAGTTCTGCGAGATCAAAGGCGGACAGAACAAAGCCGCGAACTCCATGCGCGGCGTCAGCCCGGCGACAATTTCCCAAGTGCTCAATAACAACTGGGATTTAATCAGTGAGGAAATGTGGCGCACGATCGCCTCGCAAATCGGTTACGATCCGCGTGCGTGGGTTGTCGTGGAGACACGCGGCTACAAACGCATGTACGGACTTTTGCAGGACGCGCAGGACAATTCCCTCGTGTTCGCAGTCACGGGTGATGCCGGATGCGGTAAAAGCGAAGCGATCAAGAGTTATGCCGCAAGCAACCGCAACGTGTATAACCTCTCGTGCTCCGAGTATTGGAACCGCAAGCACTTTATGGCGGAACTCCTGCAATGTATGGGGATTGATTCGACGGGCTGCACCGTTCCGGAAATGATGTCGGACATTATTCTCGCCCTCAAAAAGAAAGAAACGCCGCTCGTGGTACTCGATGAAGCCGACAAGTTGAGCGACCAAGTGCTCTACTTTTTCATCAGCCTGTACAATAAACTCGAGGATCGTGTCGGGATCATCCTGTGTGCGACAGACTACCTCGAGAAACGCATCAAAAAAGGTGTGCGAACTAACCGGAAAGGCTACAAGGAGATTTACAGCCGTGTCGGGCGCAAGTTCATCCCGATACAGGTCGTAAACAGCGAGGACGTTGCCGCCGTGTGCATCGCAAACGGTGTGACCGATCCGGAAACAATAAACGAGATTATCGACGACTGCGAGAGCGATTTGCGCCGGGTAAAACGCAAAGTCCACGCGGTTAAACAGCGTTCAACCTCTAAATAAACGGTGTTCAAATGAAAACGATCGACCTTGTACTCAAAGCCGAGTGGTACGACATGATAACCTCCGGGGAAAAACGCGAGGAATACCGCGAAATAAAGCCGTATTGGTGCAGAAAGATAATGGCGCAACGGGGGTTCAAATGTCCTAACAAATTCAGTTACGGATTTTCGCAATCATCGTTCCCTCAATTTATGTGCAAGCGCACGGGTACTGCCTGCATACAACCCAATTCAAGCGGTTTTACGCATGTACGTTTCCGTCGTGGTTATACCACCGAAGCAATGACGTTCAAAGTTGAGAGTGTAATTATAGGCAGAGGCAAACCCGAATGGGGTGCGCCCGATCACGATGTTTTCATTATCAGATTGGGAGAAAGGATTTAGGCATGGCAAAAGCGATAAGCAATAAAAACGTGGTGAATGCCAAGTTCAAGGTTGCCGATTTCACGGGCAAATGGCTCGCGTCATTCGGCAAACCCGAACTCCGGGGCGCATGGATCATCTACGGGGAGAGTGGCGGCGGTAAAACGCACCTTGCTTTGGAGCTGCTCAAATACCTGTGCGGGTTCGTGGATCGGGCGGCTTACGACACGTTGGAGCAAGGTTTATCGCTGTCGTTTCAGAACGCATGGAAAGACGCCGCAATGCAGGAGGTCGGCTCCCGGGTTATCGTGCTGGCGAAAGAACCGATCAAGGAGTTGCGGGAACGCCTGCGGAAGCGCAAAAGCCCTAACGTGGTCGTGATTGATTCGATTACGGCGTTGGTCGGGTTCACGCGGACGGTGTTCATGGAATTGATAAACGAGTTTCCCGACAAGTTATTCATTTTCATAGCACACGAAGAAAACAACAAGCCCTATCCGGCTATCGCGCAGCACGTGCGAAAGCTCTCGGAGGTGAAAATCCGGGTCGAGGGGTACAAAGGATTCGTAACGACCCGATTCAAAGGCGAAAAAGGCGAGGGAGGTGCCGATTTCGTGATATGGGAACAGGGCGCAAATGAGTATTGGATTGATAAACTTTAATGATACACAATTATGCACACAATGGATAAAATTCACAACGGGGTACTCCGCAAGTTCCACACCCTTTGCTCGCGTTTGGGACTGACGGAGGCGGAAAAACGGGCGATCGTCGAGAGCTTCGGCGTCGAGAGTAGTGCCGACATAGACACGCACGCCCTTATCGACGTTTGTGCCTCGCTTTCCAAGCAGTTGGAGGGCGACAAAGGCGACCAAATGGATAAACTGCGCAAGCGTGCTATGGCTGCGATCGGCGGCTACCTGCGTAAAATCGACAAGGAAAGCAATGCCGAAATAATCAAAGGAATTGCCTGCCGTTCCACCGGATACCAGTCTTTCAACAAGATACCCGCCGAGCGTCTGCGGAACCTGTACAATACATTCCGCAACAAACAAAAGGACATGGATGCGGCGGAACGTATCGCAATGGAGCTCTTGGCTCAAAGCTACACGGCGGGGAAAACCTCCCCGGCGATATTGAATTAACGGATTTATTCACCTTTCAAAAACAAAAAATTATGAGTTCAAACAACAATTCTTCGGGTGCAGGTATCGGCTTTTTGGGCTTGCTCACAATCGCCTTTATCGTGCTGAAACTGACAAAGTGCATCGCGTGGTCGTGGTGGTGGGTTCTCGCTCCTATGTGGATGCCTCTTGCCCTTGTGCTGCTTATTATGGTAATCGTCGGGCTGTGCAAGTTGTGGATTTACTGCAAATGGAGGGCGAGACGATGAAATGGTACATCAGCGGCAAAATTTCGGGCTTGCCGACCAACCAAGTAATCGCCAAGTTCCAGCAGGCGGAGCAGCAAATCCGGGCGTTCGGGCACGAACCTGTAAACCCGATCAACAACGGGCTCGGCTCGGAGGCGAGCTGGAACGAGCACCTCGTCGCAGACGTTGCCCTGTTGCTCGAATGCGATGCGATCTATCTGCTCAAAGACTGGGGCGACAGCCGGGGATCGCGCATCGAGGCGAATATCGCCGAGGAGTGCGGCTTGCAGATCGTCCACCAGCCGGAATATGCGACCTATGCGTCGAAAATGTAAGATCAGCCAATATGGATAAAAAAATCATCCGCGTATTCCCACGCAAGACCAATGCGACCCCAGACGACGAAAACGTAAGGATTGCAACTACACCCGGTTTCTTTGATGAAGCAGACGAGGTGCACATTTCGGTTGCTTTTACGTGGGATTTGGCTTGGGCGGAATGGGCTGCGAAGCAATGGAGACAGGTTGCACCTGTGTCAATCGGCGGTCCTGCGCTCAACGAGCCGGGCGGTGATTTTATTCCCGGAATGTATCTGAAAAAAGGCTATGTAATTACGAGCCGAGGGTGTCCTAATAGATGCTGGTTTTGTTCAGTTCCTCACCGTGAGGGCTTCGCATTACGTGAGTTACCTATTACGGACGGTTGGATTGTTACCGACGACAATCTGCTCGCGTGTTCCGATCAACATATTCTCGGTGTGTTTGAGATGTTAAAAAGGCAACCGCATAGACCTCAATTTGTCGGAGGTTTGGAGGCAAAAATATTATCGCCCGAACGAGCCTTGCAGTTGAGAGACTTGCGCCCCGATAGCCTTTATTTTGCTTATGACACTCCCGATGACTTGGAGCCTTTACGAGAGGCTGGGAAATATCTATTAAATGCAGGTTTTACCCGCAAAAGTCATGTGTTGCGTTGTTACGTGCTTGTCGGCTATAAAGGAGATACTTTCGGAAAAGCGGAGGCGAGAATGAGGCAGGCGTCGGAGGCTGGATTTATGCCAATGGCAATGCTTTATCGAGATCACAAAGGAGATTTTACAACAAAGTGGAAACAATTTCAAAGGGAATGGGCGAACCCTATAATAACAGCCTGTAACTTAAAAAAATAGTATTATGAGCAATCAGAAATCAATCATCGGCTGCGGGTATATTCCGCGCAAAGCGCAGGCGGTCTGCCTCAAAACCAATGCCATCACCCGGCTCGGCGAGGTGGAGTACAAGATCATCAAAGACCCCTACGAGCGGACATTTAAGAGTGAAAAAATTCCTTGGGAAATAGTGCCGCGCTCTTGGAATTGCATGGCGGTAAACGTGCTCGATGCAAACACGGGTTTAACGTATGCCGTCGAGTACGAACCCGCTAACCTCGTCCGCCCAACGTCGGAATCCAAAACCGACCAGCCCGGGGAGCCTGTCGATTTCGCTACCCGTGTCGGGCAAATCGCCGAGGAACTCAAAGCTATGTTCGACCCTGCGGGGGGGGAAATTTCCGACAAATGCGGCGTTGCATTCTTTGCGGTTTCGGATGACGGGAACGATAAAACATCGACGTGCGTCGGGTTTCTCGGCGGTCGAGGTAGTCGAGTGTCGGAGGCTATCACTTCGGCGTGTTCAAAGAACCCCCAAGTCCTCGAAATTGTGAAACGCGCCTCGATCGAGGCTATGTTTAACCGGATATTCGACGGCGACAACAAGAAGAAATAACCAACTTTCATTTTTATAACAATGGCAAAAACAAGAGTTAAAAAGGTCGTGGTTTCGGGAGTTACGCGCGACCAAATGGAGGAGGCTTTCGGCGCATTCGCCTTTGCCGACGCCAAATTGCAGGGTATCAACGCGGCAATGGACGCGGAGATTACCAAGATTAGAGAGCGCAATGCCGAGGAGATCGCCAAGTTCCAGCAGCAAAAGGACGACGCCCTCGAGGTGATGCAGACATTCGCCACCGAGAACCGGGACGAGCTTTTCTCCAAAAAGAAAAGCATGGAGACGGCGCACGGCGTCCTCGGGTTCCGCACCGGGACACCGAAGCTCAAAACCCGCAAGGGCTTTACGTGGGCGGCGGTGCTGGAGCTGCTCAAAGAGTTCAACCCGGCGTATGTCCGCACCAGTGAGGAGGTCGCCAAAGACAAGCTCCTTGCCGATCGTGAGAATGAGGACATGCCCGAGTTGATGCAGAAAGTCGGCATCAAGGTCGAGCAGGACGAAACGTTTTTTGTTGAACCTAAAAAAGAGGAATAAGGCTGAATGTCAGAGAAAGTGCGCAATTATGAAAAAGAGAGTATCGAGGTGTGCCGCAACTGCAAGGGCACCGGGATAGCTTACACGGTACCGGAGTTTCACCCATACGGGAGAGAAGATGATCCGCAGCCGTATGAATGTCCCGTTTGCCGAGGCAGCGGACGGGTAAAAAAGACGCTGAACATCGAGATCACGATCGAACCTTACCCCGGCAAGTCCGGGGTATAAAAAAGAAGCCCGCCAACCGGGAACCGACTAACGAGCGAAGCGTGGGGACGCTTTTGCAAAAATAGTAAGTTTTCGGCACATGGCAAAGGGAGTTCGTTATAAAAGCACGTTAAAACGCATCCGGGAGGTTTGCGCGATAACGAGGGAGCACTACGAGGCTGGCAATCAGTCCAAGTGCTACCGGGCTGTATGGCGAAAATTCATCGAGCCGAAATACGGTATTTGTTACCGCACTTTCTTGAACTACATAAACGAGCCGTTACCGAAAGAACCCGAAAACAAACAACTTACTTTATTTGATTTATGAACGAAAGAACCAAACTGAACAATGAGCAGATCGCCGCCTTGCAGGAGGTTGTCGGAGGCGCGGACGTATTCAGTTGCCATACCGCAAAACTACTCCGCGAAATCGAGGTTATCGCCCCGGAATTGATCGAAATCGGGCATCCTATGGGTGTTTATAAAGCGATTGACCCGCACCCGTATTTCGGTGCCATAGTCACCCGCTGCGGTGTCGAGTATCTCGAAAATATCCAAAAACAAACACGGGATGAATAAGAAGCAGCGCGAAATAATTACCGACGCCTACGAGCAGTATATCCGTAATGCCATGCGAGGCGATCCGGTGGGCGGTTTCAGCGACTTTGCCGATTTGTTTTCCCGGCTTCGTGAAACAGACAAACGACTGGACGAAGAACTGCAAGAACGCTACGACGAAATCCCCGACAAATAAGGACGCAAGCCCCGGAACCGAGAAAGGTTGCCGGGGCTTGTTTTATCCTCTTACCAGTGTGACGCCGACGGCGACCGCTTGGGGCTTGACCGCCGAGGTGTCGGTCGCGTGTGTCACGAAGCACTCCTCGTCATGCTGCACGCGCTCGTGATCGTGATCCGTCACGGATTCGACCAGCATAAAGCAGTTGAACCCCTCACCGGAGAGACCTTGCACCTCCGCGTCGATCCGCTCGATAAGATCGAGGTGCTCGAGTGCCCGGTCTTGGTATTTCCCGCCCTCCTCGGGCGACGCCAGCGTTTCGGTCACGACATGGAGCCGTACCCGAATGTCTGCCGATCGTGCGCCCCGTGAGAGCTGCGACCACTCGATCGGCTCGAACTCGACGAACACGGCAGGAAGCCGGAACGCCTTTTGTTTGGAGAGCTGCTCGGTGTTCCGGTTCCACAGGCTTACGAACTTGACGCCGACCTTTTGATTTTTCAGCCTGTCGGCAACGGCTTTGTAGATTGCCTTTCTCATTTTCTCAACTCTTTTGCGAGGTTATCGAAAAATTCGGTTATATTCTCGTGGACGATTTGTTTGATCGCCTGCCGCACCTCTTTGTGGTCGCCGATAAACTGGCGTTTCGGCATCGTTATCTGCCGGGTGTGCGACCGCACGGTGTAGGTCTTACCCGTGCGCCTGTTTGTCCGGGTATGGGTGCGGACGTTCTGCGCGAACTTTCCGCCCTCGTTGTGGAGTGCGGTGTACGGCAGCGGGGAGGAATAATGCACCCCTTTCCCACGAACGGACGCCCGGATCGAACGGCGCATTTTTCCCGTGACATGCAGGAGCGACCCTTTCGCCTTTTTATCCTTTCGGGGCTTCCATTTGGAGCCGAAAAAGCCTTTGCGCTCGAAATTCCGGTCGAACATTTCGGTAAGCTCGACTTTCATGTCGGAGAGTATATTTCGGATCAGTTCGTCAGGTTTTGGCATTTTTCTTTGGTTGGTAATTGAAAATGTGCTATTTTTGCGAAAACGCTATCCATATCGTAATGATTGACTACCAAACAACGGTACAAGTCCGCGAGTGTGCGGAATGCAAGCACTATTTGAGTGGTTGCAAATGCCGTGCGTTCAATCATATACCGCTCGAGTTTTTCACGGATGCGACACGACACGACAAGCCCCTGCCGGAACAGGTGGGCGACTTTGTTTTCGAGGCTGCGGAAGATGCGCCGAAAACCCGTGTTTACGCTGCGGACTGACATTTTCATCGTTTCAATTTCCCGCATTTTTTCTCGATCAACTTTCCGACCGCCGTCGCAATTTCGCGTGCCTGCGGGTTGTTTAGGTACTCACTCCATGCCTCGGCGATAAATTCCGCCTCGGGGGTATAGTTGGGTTTCCTTATGCGGCGCGAATCATACGCATAATGCGAAAGGTTGTCGATGATGTATTGCTCGCCATGAACGACTGCCTCCCGAAATATTTTCAGAAACTCCGCATCTTTACGCAACCCAAGGAGGGCATCAATCTTGTGCCCGAGTTCATGGTCGAAAACCGCCTTAACCGTGTCACAGGCAATCGGGTGAAATTTATATTGCACGTCCCTTTTCAGCGATTCGGCAATCTTGTCCCCAGCCCATGCCGTATTAAACACCAGCCCGTTAGCTCCGTACTGCTCGCATCCCTCGCTCGAATAGGCGTAACAATCTTTGAGGTATGCGACCTTGCGCGCCCATTTTTTCGCGGCGTCCCTTACGGCGGAATCGAGAGCATTCGGGTACAGCGGTTTAAGTTCCTTGTATTTCGCCTCGGCTAAAAGATTGACCCGCCCCGTCATAGAACCGACAAATTTTATCTTGCTTTTCAATTCGGGGAAATCTCTGAAATGCCGCTCTACGCAGTCGAAAATATCTTTGACTTGTGCGATGTCCTTTTTCTTGAACCCGTCGAGGCGGCAGTTGATCCCGAGAATATCCCGGAACTGCTGCTCCGCCTCCTCTATGGTCTTGGCAGAGAATCGCTCTTTTGCGAGTTGTAAAATCTGCTCTTTTGTCTTTTGGGGAGCCTTGTTATACGGGTGTTTGTCCGGGAACACCTTTAACTCCTTTCCGGGGTTGAACCGGAAAATCCGCTTTTTGGGTTCCTCGGTGATCTCCTCGCCGATCCCGACCGCCTGCTGGCTGTCGCTCTCGGGGTACCTGCCTTTGCGCACCTGTACGACGACGCAACGGCAGTTCCAGCCGTTAGGCGGCATAAACTGCTCCCAAAACGGATCGCTCACGGGCAGGGTGATGTTGTGCAGCCGTTGGTGTTCCTCCCGCACCCGTTCGTCGTTCGCCGTCCGGTACTGCAAATTGTACCGATCGCCGTCCTGTTGGAAATCGTACCATTTCGTCGCCATTTGGGACGACGTTACCGCGTGATTGTATTCCGCATACAGATAGTTGCGGTTATACTTGGCGTCGATTCTTGCAACGTCCTCGTGGAATTTCTCGAACGGTTTTATCCCTCCGTCGTCCCCGATCAGCGACAAGCCGACCTCGTTCAACGAGTGGTATGTTTTCAGCCCGGAGAAAATAAAGGCGTTGTTTTCCAGCAGCCCGGTAAGTTCTGCGGGCATTTCCTCGCTTATCGACGAGGACACGGCACCTCCGAGGATGCGGAACGTCTCGTCGATCACGTCGCGGGCGGGCTGTTCCTGTAACATGGAGGGGGTAAACCCGCCCCTTTCGCGCACCCACTCTGCGGCACGTTCAAATATGCGGCTATCAAACCCGAAATCGGGCGTTTTTCCGTCGTCTGCAAGCGTTAAAAGCTCGTCGTGGTATAAACCCTCGACCGCATCGTCGAGACCCCGGTAAAACGCCCGGAAATTCTTTGTCGGCACCTCCCGGGGGCTGGCGTCCTTGCCTTTGCCAACGTCAGCCCCTACTCGAAAAAACTGTTTGCGCTGGCTTTCTTAACCCCGGTGATCGGAATTTTATACTTGTCGGCAAAATACTTCGGGTCGATGTCGTACTCTTGCAGGAGCAGACGTTCGATCTCGCGCTGCTCTGCGGGAGTGTAGCTCGTCGCCTCGTCCCAGTCGAACGTCACCCCCGCGAGCGGAAACCCGTGCCGAATCATCAGCGGAATAAGTCGGTCGTTCACGAGGTACTTTATCATCGTGGCGTCCGCGCGGCAGATGTTCTCGAACACCTCGAGGTGCGTTTCCGACTGCGACAACGAGCTGCCGTTGTCGATCGTCATAGTCTGCCCGAGTATGCCTTTGGAAATTTCCGAATTGCATCGGTCGATCCGCTTGTCATACACGTTGTATGCGTCGCCCCGGCTGGTCTCTTTGATTTCGATCTCGGTGCCCTCCGGGAACAACCCCCACGATGCGGCACCCATTTCGGCGAGCATGGTTTCGATCCGCGCGATGTCTTTCGTGTCCTGCGACATGGTTTTGCCGATACGGATCGGCATGCCGAACACCTCGCCGAACGTGTCCCAGTAGGCGAGCATGTTTTTCTTGGAGAGCGACTGCGGGGCGCATTTGAGCAGCACGCCAAGGTCTCGGGCTTTCCCGACCTCGATGCACCACGCGGCGATGTCGCCCTCGCGGTACGATATGCCGTTTTTCCAGTCGTCGCCCGCCTCCCGGGTGATAACGCCGTATTCGGGCACGACGTGCTTGCGGGGCACCAGCTCGACGCCCGCAAAGGACATTACTCCGTTCTCGTTGGTGATGTCCCCGAACTGGATCAACGAATGCCCGAAATAAGGACTATCGAGTGCGAGGTCGAGGAAATCGTTGAACCACTCGCGCTCGAACACGAGGCGGGCTTTGTCGTCCTCCTTGCCGTTCTTCCCGGTAAGGACGAACGGTTTTTGCAGGGTTTTCCCCTTGCGCTGGGCGATACAGCCGGAGAGGTGCAGATCGACCAGCGCGTCGTTGTACACGTCGAGCAGGGCGCAGCGGTTCGGCTGCTCGTAGTTGATCGCCGCCTGCCATGCCTGCCGCCACGTGGCGATGTCCTTTTTGGTGAGGCTCTCGGTCTGCTGGTTCAGTTCGATAAGGACGTCCCTTTTCTTCTTTACCTGCGTGGCGAACTGCGCGGCGAGGTTGAGCACGTCGCGCCTGTGCCGAGCCGAGGTTCCGGGCATCATCGAAAGGAAATTATCAAAAAAACGCATTCAGCATAAAATCACAATTTAAGCGGCGTTTAACCGCTGTTTAATAATCGTATTTGCTGGCGGACATGCCGCCGTAACGTATCGGGTTCGAGGTATCGGTCTCCCCGTCCTCTCCGGTGTACGTCGGTAGATTCGGCATTGAACCGCCTTTGCTCACGCGGGTAAGCCACGCGATCGCGTTGTCGTAAAGCTCCTGCCGTCCGTCGAGAGCCAAGTTCTGCGGGAGCCAGTGCACGAGGTAGTACAGGGCGATGTTTACCGTCACCTGCACGAGCATCGCGTTGCGCTGGTCTCCCTCGGCGGCAAACGCCTTTTCGGTATCATAGCGCGGACGGAGGTAGCTTGCGACCTCCTCCATAGCGACCCGCTCGGCTTTCTGCCGGGTCTCGGGTTCGCTGCGGGTGAGTATGTCGAGCTCGTCTTCGTCGCATACCACCCTGTAATCGTCCTCGGTAAGAAACATGGCTACCGGGTTTTGTAGATTGCGAGCGATTCCGCCTTTTCGGGTGTGAAGCCCTTGCAGAACGCGCCCTCCTTAATCTTGGCTTTGAGGTGCTGTTTGCTCACGACGAGGGGTTTGCCGCCGTACATGAGCACGAGCCACTTTTTGCCCGTCACTACGGCGTTTCGGTCGGCTCGTTTGATTGCCCGCTTGCATCGGATGTAAAGCACATAGCTCTTGTATGCCTTTACGCACTTTCTGAAAATCTTTACCATGAGTTTTTAGATGTTGGTCGCCGCCCGAATTTGGGGGCGAAAGTTTTTATTCTTGTTTGCTGTTGCAGGATGTAGATCGCCCCCTCGTCGGCATCGGGCGCGTCGTCGTGGCTGCTGGTTCCTTTTTCAAACGCGAGGGTCTGTTCCAGTCCCGCGAGCGTGTCGGGGTCGTTCTGCCTGTCGGCGTTGTAGTACACGAACCCGCGCTCCCACAGCGGGGAAATTCCCTCGATGCGCTGGAACTTGTCGGGCTTCTTGCGTTTGTCCGCCCGTATGGGTAACTGGTACCCGCGCAAATTCCCCTCTCGGGTAAATTCGTCGAGGATGATGTCTTGCAGGAAATTCGCCTCGATGTAGTAATAGCATATCACCCCGGCGGCGATCATCCGCTCGTGCATGTCGTACCACCAGCGCACCATTTCGGCGACCGAGCATTGCCGCACGAACGCCTCGATTTGGTGCAGTTCCGTCCCGATCTTTCCCCACAGCTTGATCGCCTTGTAGTCGTTTTTGCTGGTACCCTTGAACGAGGGGTCGCAATATGCCACGAGGTAATCGTACTTGCAGAGCTTCGGCAGCTTCTTCCACTTGATCCACGTGTGTTTGAACACCGCGCCCTCGGTGATCGGATTGTTCATCATTTCCTTTTGGAAAGAGCGGTACCCCATGAAACGCTCCATGTCGCGGAGCTCGTCGATCGACCATTTCGACGCCCACGCCACGCGCCCCTGCTTGTCGATTGCATTCACCTGCGAGACCAGCACGCCGTCGGTTGCGCAGATATTGGCGAGCACGCTGCACTTACTTATGAGGTTGCCGACCATGATAAACCGCCCGCGTCCGCCGTCGAGGGCACCGAACAACGCCTCTTTCACCCAGTCGGTGAGCTTGTTTACCCGGGTTTCGTTGCCGCATAATTCGTCGTCGTCGAGGTCGTCGATCACGATGTAGTCGGGGCGGTGGTTCCGGTACCGCAAGCCTCGGGGCGACTGCCCGCGTCCCCGGGCGAAAAACGCGCACCCGTCGGCGGTAACAAATTCTCCCTCCTCCCAGCTTCCGGAGTTGTACTGAACGCCGAAATCGTTTATATAGCGTTGGTTATACTGCAACTCCGCCTGCAAGTCCGCCAGCAGGGTATTTGCGTTCTCCTGCGACTTGCCGACGAGCACCATTACGTTTATATCCCGCACCTTTTGGCACTTCAACCACATGGGGATCATTATATCCATGTGGGTACTCTTGGCGTGTCCTCGCGCCCATTTGAACGCAGCTTTGAGGTTGCGGTTCTTGCGTATTTTATTCGCCGCTTCGATGTGGAACGGCGCGCTCTCGGTGTGTTTTCCTGTTGCCGGGTCGTCGGTGTAGTGCGGGAAATAGTAATTCACGAAAAAGGCATAATCCGCCCGTGCCCGTTTGATGCGTGCCTGCTTGTCCGCCTCGCTTTCAGCCCGGTTTACGGTGGTCTGCGCCTGTACGTTGTCACACCACTCTTTCCACCGTTTGGTGGCGTCATTTACTCCTGCGACCGACATTATTGCCCTTTCGTGCTTAAAAGTTCCGAGACATACAGGTCTTGAAACCGATTGATTGCCTTTATCAGTTCGGGGGTGAGTTCCTCGTCATTGGTCGCCCTGTGTTGTAGCCACTTGCCGAAACCGATGAACACCTCGATCGCATCGACGACGCTCGCCTTTTTGTCGAGCTTCTCTATTGTCGCCGCCAGTTTGGAAAGTTTATCACAGGCTCCGGCTACTTTCTCGGCATCCCGTTCTTCGTTGAGCTTTTCAACCTCGTTGCTTATTGCCCGCAGCAGGTTGTTTACGATTTCGGGGCGTGTGACACTTTGGGCGGCTCTGCGTTTGTCCCACGCTTCCTCTGCCACCCACCTGTTTATGGTCTGTTTTGAAACGCCGACTTTCTCGGCGATGATGTTCTGCTGTTCGCCCGACATGTAGAGCACGCGGGCAAATTCCTTTTTCTCCTCGGAGACCTTATTTGCCATTCATAAGATGTGGTTTAATTGGTTCGTGCTCCCGAACGGGAGTTTTCCACGATGCAAAATTCGGAGACCGCCCCGTGAAAATGAAAAAGGTTGCAAACTCTTTACACTCTTTTTGTTAGGGCGTTGCAAACCCCGCAAATTTGCATCGTTCAACATCGCGGAGTAGAGCAGTTGGCAGCTCGTGAGGTTCATTCCCTCAAGGTCGCAGGTTCGAATCCTGCCTCCGCAACAATATCGCGGGATAGAGCAGTTGGCAGCTCGCGAGGTTCATTCCCTCGAGGTCGGCGGTTCGAGTCCGCCTCCCGCTACAAAAACCCTTTTTAGAAGTATGACCGACGGGGACGGTGGAGCCCTTAAAAGAAAAATGCCGTCCCCTATTTTTTGACGAATGGCAAAAGACTTTATCATCAACACGAGCGGACTTAACAGCTACGGCACCCGTGTCCTTACCCCGGGAATCGACCTCACGCAGTACAAGCGCAACCCGGTACTCCTCTACATGCACACGCGCGGTTTCGACGGCAAGAGCACTCCGATCGGGCGCGTCGAGAATATCCGCGTCGAGGGCGACGAGTTGCGGGGTACCCCCGTGTTCGACATGAAAGACCCGTTTGCGGCGGAGATCGCCCGCAAGTGGGACGAGGATTTTATTCGCATGTGTTCGGCGGGACTGGAACCCGTCGAGTTGAGCACGGCGACCGAACACCTGTTGCCGGGACAATCCCGTGCAACGGTCGTGCGCTCGAAGCTCGTCGAGGTCTCCATTGCGGACATCGGTTCCAACGACGACGCCCTGCAATTATACGAGCCGAGCGGTAAAATCCTGCGGCTGGCATCGGGCGCGGACAGCGAGATCGTCCCGCTCCTCAAAAATGCACACTCCCCGGCGGCGGAGCCTGCCCCGGAAGAGAACAACGGTAACAATCAAACCCTTTTTTCGATGAACAAAATCCTACTGACCCTCGGGTTGCCCGCAACGGCTACCGAGGACGACGCGGTAAACGCGATCACCAAGTTGCAGGGCGACGTCGCCCGTATCGAGACGCTCGAACTCTCCCGCATCGAGGCGGAGGTCGATGCTGCTATCGAGGCAAGAAAGACGACCGCCGACAAGCGCGACCACCTTATCACGCTGGGTAAAAAGGCAGGTTTCGACGTCCTGCAATCGACTATCGCCATGCTGACCCCGGTACAGAAGCCGACGCAGCTTATCAACCCGGCGGGCGGAGCGGCTTCGGGCGCGAGCGTCGAGCTGGCATACTCGGAAATGTCCGACGAGCAGCTCCGCAAGCTCGAAAAAGAGAACCCGGAGAAGCTCATGCAGCTTTTCAAAGCCGAGTTCGGCTATGTCCCCAAGATCGACAAGTAACACTCAAAACCTTTCTAACAGAATGAAAAAGTTTCTTTTTGCCCTTATGGGCTTTATCTGCGCGATTTCCGTGAATTGCGCCGCCGGAGCTGTCGGAGCCTCCGCGCTCGGGGTTCAGCCCGTGTACGGTGTGCTGGCGGTGAACGGCGTCTCTTTCCTGTCCGGGCTGTGCGGCGGTTTCATGCCCTCGGGGGCTGCCTGCGCCGGACTTTACACCGAGGCGTGGACGGGCTTTATGATTAAAGCGTTCCGCACCGATCCCGAGGGGCTGGGCTGGTACAGCAAAATCCGCTCGTTCGACCAGTATGTCGAAAAAGACGTGATCCATTTCGTGAATATCGGCGGCGATCCTACCGTACTGGTGAACAATACCTCGTACCCGCTGGAGATCGAGGAACTGGAGGACGGCGACAAGGCTGTGACGCTCGACAAGTATCAGACCAAGCCGACGCGCATCACCGACGACGAGCTGTATTCGCTCTCTTACGACAAAAAGGCGACGGTTATCGAACGCCACAAGGAGGCTATTTCGGAGAAGAAATACTCCCGAGCCATTCATGCGATCGCCCCGAACGAAAACAGCACGGCAACTCCCGTGATCCTCACGAGCGGCGAGGCGTCCGAGAGTCGCAAGATTATGACGCGCAAGGACATCGTGCGCCTCAAAAAGCTGTTCGACAAGAACAAGGTGCCCAAGGCGGGGCGTTGCCTCGTGTTGTGCAGCGACCATGTCGCCGACCTGCTCGAAAACGACCAGAAGTTCTACAACCAGTATTATAACGCCGAGAGCGGAAAGATCAACAAGGTGCTGGGCTTTGAAATCTACGAGTATGACGACTGCCCGTACTACAACGCTACCACGCTGAAAAAGGTCGCATACGGTTCTGTCCCGGCGGATACGGACATGCAGGCGTCGATCGCTTTCTCGCCTACGCGCATGATGAAAGCCAACGGCAGCGTCAAGACATACGCATCGGAGGCGAAGAACAACCCGACCACGCAGGAAAACCTTATCAGTTTCCGCACTTACTCGATCTGCCTGCCCCTCAAAAACGAGGCTATGGGCGCGATCGTGAGTGCCAAGGTGACCGCCAGCGCGGGCGACAACCAGTAATCCCAAAACTACCCGACAAATGAAAAAGGAGCTTAAATACTTGGTTATCCATTGCACCGCCACGCCCCGAGGACGCGAGGTAACAGCCGACGAAATCCGGGCGTGGCACACGGCTCCCCAACCGCGAGGCAGAGGGTGGCGGCAAGTGGGATATACCGACCTTTTTCATTTGGACGGTAGTGTCGAGCGGCTTGTCGCATGTAGATTTGCAGCGTGATGTAATCACAGGTAATTTCGATATGGAGTCG
>ERZ773241.72-NODE-72-length-115849-cov-16.631889_pt1 | contig 115849 bp, 106 predicted proteins | sample MGYA00580989_ERZ773241 | MGnify/ENA primary metagenome ERZ773241 (study PRJEB29015, sample SAMEA2737804) | human gut metagenome | biome: human gut; feature: human-associated habitat; material: faeces | place: China | collected 2012 ... | reverse complement strand
TCGTCCGTCTTGGAAGGTAGGGAGCCAATGTAGACTGCCGGAGGCAGGCTTGGGTGGCCATGCACAGGCAGGGAAGGTTCCTCGTCTTCAACAAAAACGGCATTCCCATCAGCCAGATACTCATCCCCGGCCGTGAGCAGGGCAGATATATGAAGAGCACCAGCCTCGCCCTCTCCCCCAAAGGTCCAGAGGCCTGGCTTCTGGCTGGCGATGGCGATGCCGGGAACGTCTCGGGCGTCTTCCTCGCGGGTGTTTTCGCACGCGGACTCTAAAGCACATATTCTCCTCCAATAGGCGGCAGGCCGGCCCTTTTCTCCGGGCATCCCGGCTCCTGGCTGTCCGGAGACTGACTGCCGGCCTGCTCCGCCACCTCCATTACCGGGGAAACGCTGAAAAACACGTTTCCCCGGTTTTCTTATCTTCCGGCAGACAGGGATCGGAGTCTCTTTATCCTGCGCCATGGGCTGACAGATCCACCGTGTGGCGCCTGATTTCACATCAGGGGCACACCCCGCCTAAGGCGCAGCAGGCTAAAGGCTGTATCCTGTATCCATTGTTACCTGCCAGTCTGACTGCCGGACACACGCCGGTAAATTCCATCCAGGAGAATATTTTTTATAAGGCACGTTTCTCCCCGGCTAAACCAGACGTATCCCCCGTGTCTAAATGCTTTTGTGGTAGTTACCTCAGCCTGACCGTTTTTGATAGTGAAGTGCAGCTGAATATCCCTGGCGGTGCTTTCTTCGGCGGTTTGCGGCTGATACACCGCCGTCGTGCTGAAACTCCCGCTCACGGCAGAAGCCTGAGCCTGGCTCCATCCGAAAGTCTGCGGTTTGTCTCTCTGCCACACGGCGATTTCCAGACAGTAGCCGCCGTTACCATCACGTCCAATGGTCAGATAGCCATCATCCCCCTGACGCCCGGCCAGATGGTAAAAACCCTCAAGAGGATTGGGCGACCCCGCAGCCCGTTCCGAATCCGCTTTGCTCACCAGGTCTTCCATAATCAGGATACGTTCCGCCAGAGCCTGAGCACAGGCCAGGGCTGCGTTTTCCCCTGCAGCTCCGGCCTGCTTCACACTTTCGTCAATGGCCGCGTCATTTTCTTTCTCTAATTTCTTGTATGTTTCTTCAGATAAGGCGTCAAAGGCTCTCTGAAGCCCGATCTCGTAACGGTCATACATTGGCGGTAGGCATCATTTCCCTGATGCCACACCTCATGCTGCTGCGGCAGAGCAGATGCGGAGGGGCACAGACAAAAAAGAGAAAGAACAAAAAAGAGAAGAGGTATGGCCTTCGACATTGTCCGCTCCTTTGTCAGATTATATGGACTGGCCCCGTTCTGAAACAGAGGCGCTATTCCCTGAACTGTGTTTTCAGGCTCACAATGGCCAAAGCGTTCTTTCCTTTCCAGATGTGAGGCCTGGCCTGCGCGGTAAAGCTGCCCAGGATGTCCTTTTCGTCGTCCGCGCTGTAAACTATTCCGTTCATCTCAATCAGACCATCCGCGCCCTGCCTGGCCCCGTCCACCCTCGCATGGTACACGGCCTCACCGGCAGCCCCTTCAAAATGATACCTCGTTCCATCGAAATGGAACCTGTCAGAGGGGGAAGCCGAATCCGGATGCGACGCGGAAAGACACTGCCTGAGATTATACCCAAAATAACGCCGGAGGCTGTCTCTGACAGAAGCGCAGTCTATGGTCAGAGAGCCCCACGGACATTCATGCGTGGCACAGGGCTGAATGCGGCTCCTGTTGTTCATGAAATTATGCCAGATGCCAAACCGAATCATCTCATAAGGATGAGCTGTATCGAGCACATCGTCAGCCGTAAAATTCATCATTCCGATTTCGGTGAAATTGGACAGAAATACGCCCATAGCTTTCCTGTCTGCCGCGGAAAAATTTTTTCCCGCAGATTTCTTTTCACGTATGAAGTCCCCTTCAAAACTGACACCGGCGCCCAGGATCCCGCTTTTTTTGAAGGCCTCCGGTTCGGTGATGACTGCCGTCTCCCCATGAAAGACAATCCGGATAGGATTCCTGGCATCACTCTGATCCGCAACCCACATGGCATTCCCCTTTAACCTGCCCTGGCCAGTCAGCTCACCGCTGTTAAAAGGAGCGTTCTTCTGGCAGGCAGAAATGTGTACTTCGTAAAGATCCGCTTCTTTTTTCTTCTGCACGGTCATCCAGCCGTCAAAAACCTTACTCTGCATCCGATACAGGCCCTGAATGCCTTCAGGATGACGGCGCAGCCAGTTCCACGTCAGTTCGCGGTTCAGTCTGTCGCGTCCCTGTCCATAGGCATTGCTCCATGCTTCGGCTTCTGATGAGCCAGTGGATATTTCCAGCCTGGCCGATTCCGCCATTTCCGCATGCACGGCTTCCCGGACGGCGGCAAAATCCCGGGCGTCAAGGCGTTTCATGGCTTCTTGCTCAGCTGCGGCATAGGCTCCGAAGGCTTTCCGGTATGCACCGTCGGCCATGAGCGCGCTGTGGTTTGCAGGAGCGGCTGCTGCCACAGACGCTGTCAGCAGAAGAAGACAGACCAGCGCAAAAAAGTTTCTCAGGTGAAGTGTATGCATGACGTCCTCCCTGGCAGCCTCTGGCGGAATTTCCGCCTAAAGCGCGTTCAGATTGATACTGATGATGAAGAGATGAAGCCACAGGGGAATACCGGCAAACAGAGCCAGGATGAGAGAGCTGAACAGCCGGAGAATGCGGCTGCCGCCTGTGATGCCGCTCCCCCCGCCCAGCAGGAACACACAGAGGGCCCTGGCCATGACACTCCCCACAAAAAAGACCGATGGCAGAACAAAAAAGGCGCTCACCGCGATATAGATGAATGTGCTGCAGGAATCCGTGAATTCTGCCGCGCCGCCCGTGAGGCTGAAGGAAATTCCGATCCCGTCCGGCAGACGCAGGAACGCCACAGCCACAGAAATTCCCCACAGGACTGCGGGGGAAGCCAGAAAACGAGCCGGCAAAGCAGCCGCATGGGCTTTTGCAGCCCGATGCCAATGCGTGAAAGTCTGCCGGGCAGGGACAGTCCGGCGGTATCACTGCCGGCGGATTCCGCTTCAGATGCTGCCGTTTTCCGCGTTTTCTCCTCTTTCCCATTGCCCTCCGCGGGCCTCCTGCCTCTCCGGAAGTACATGGTGTCCAGGAATCCCTTGATCAGTCTGATATCTCCTTCCAGCAGTTTCTGTTCTTCCAGAAGCGTTTTTTCACCGGAGACATCAAAGGCGTCACGGGTCAGAGCCATAAAGACAGACATCTCCCCGTTTTTAAAACGGAACGCCAGGGGAACGTCGAGCTTCTGATCAAGGAAATAAATACCCTCAATCATCTGTGGCGTCATAATGCGCATGGCGTCCAGCGGATCGTGCGCAAAAACTACGAAGCGCTCCTCAAAGGCCGCAAGTTCCGTTTCCACCTGCTGCCAGGACCCCGGATTTGAGAGCACGCGGGCCGCGCTGAAATCGCGCCGCACCACCAGCACAGGACGCTGACAGGCGGGTCGGCGGCAAAGCGCATGACTCTGCCCTGAAACACGTCTGCCGGGACTGCACGGCTTCCCTCCCGGCTGTCTTCAGTGGTGGAGACACCACCGCTGCCGTCCTGAATACGGATATCGCACTGCGAAAAGTCCAGACCGCGATACCGGGCAGTTATCAGATCATGGCAGTCTGTCCTGCCAGAGGGCAGCAGCTCGGAAGAACGCAGGACATCCTCCCCAAGACCGCCATCAGGCTGAAAAGAAAGATTTTCAAAGATCTTTTCCAGTCCGGCCCGGACCACCTTTTCCTTGAAATCCCGGCTGTACCGGCTTTTCAGACGCTGTGAGCCATACAGGATCACTCCGCCACACAGAGCCGCGCAGGTCAGGGCTTTTCCCCACTCCATGCCCAGGCTCAGGGCCGCGGCCAGGACGACAGGAAGGCCCGCCCAGCCCCAAAAGGAAATCACGCCGGCCCCGATGCGGTCGTATTCCATCTGCCGGGCCGCGGCGTCGCCCTTCGTGGCCATGAGACTCCTGCGGAGACGGCGGACCCGCATGAATTTCCGGATTCCCCAGATCAGCAGTCCCGCAGGCAGAACAGGGCCGGCAAACTCGGGAAGAAGGGCAGTGACAATAAAAATGGCGTCAGACATATGGCGTGCGCAGAGTCCTTCTTTCAGGAGCGGGCTTAGGCTTGCCCCTGCCCCCTGAGGCCTGGGGACTGACTGTTCCAGTTACCCGGGGGCCGCTGGCATCCTGCCGGATTTAAACGCCCTGAGTGCGGGCGGACCGGACTCAGGGCGTGCGTCTGCTGGTCAGCTGGCTCTTTTGAAATTATATTTCAAAACGTTCACCCGCACGCTTCTGTAGGGATACCATCCCTTGCTGGAGTTGACCCTGCGTGTGAAGGTAGTCTTGAGTTGTTTGCTTTTGCCGGGGCCCAGAGCCGGGTTAAAGTTATAATTGATATCCACTTTCCTCTGGTAGGTCTCCTCGTCATTCCCATAGCTGCCTGTTATTTTCACCGTGACGTTATTGAGGCGGCTGAAATACTCATGTGAAGTGATATTTTTGACCGTGTACCAAAAAGTTATGCTCTGTTTTCCGCCGCTGGCCGGTCCGAGTTCGACATGCGTTACTTTAATACTTAAGGGACTCGCAGCTGTGGCCATATTGGCGGCAGCCAAAACGAACAGGACAGCCAAAAAACACTGAGCGGCTTTTTTCAATATAGTCTTCATGATTTCCTCATAAAAAATCTGTTTGCAGGTTACAGGGAAAATTGCATTGCCACATCCTGTTTTTTCTCTTCCTCAGCCTTAAAGAAATCCTCCTTTTTATGTCCATGCAGGCGCCCCACAATGCTGTCCGGCCAGGCTGCCAGCATCTGGTTGAACTGCGACACATTCATGTTGTAAATGCGGCGTACGGCCTGCAGTTCTTCTTCGATCTCTGCAATGGATGCCTGCAGTACGCGAAAATTCTCACTGGAACGCAGTTCCGGATACGCTTCAGCCAGCACGTTGATTTTCCCGTGCAGGACATCCATCTGACTGTTGGCATCAGACCACTGTGCCATGCTCATCCCCTGACGCATTTTTACGATGCTCCCCAGGGTGCCGGCCTCATGCCTGGCATAGGCCCTGGTCACATCCAGCATCCTGGTCAGGGTATCGGAACGCCTGGTCAGTGCCACTTTAATGCCGGAATCGGATTCCCTGATTTTCACCAGAAGCCTGGCGAAACGGTTCATGGTCATGATGTACCACAGAGCCGCTCCCCCCACGGCTGCCAGTGCCGCCCAAAGCCAGCTGTTCATATACCCTCCCAGGTCTTTTCCTGCTCTGCGCTGCGCGCAAAACCGGTCAGCCTATTCAATGCAGATACGGAAGTCCTCTCCGGACCAGCAGGCCCCGTCGCGCCTGGCCTGCCCCCAGCGGGAATTGATGCCGTCTCTGGTCACGCCGCTTACCTCGGCTGTTCCCCTGCTGATTTCAACTATGGAAACGGAAAGTATTTCCTCCAGCAGGGGTTTGCCGTCCTTCCTCCCGATAGTATGCCAGCTGAGCCCCCCATCCGTTCCTTTCCGGATCAGGCAGCCGGACGGCCTATATGTATGCCCGCCGGACGTAATCACGCATTTGCCGGGCTGAGCATCATCCCCGGCGCATGCCTGCCCGCAGTATCCCCCCAGACAGAGCAGAAGTGTGCACAGACAGACGTTTCTTAATAAAAAATAATGTCTCATACCTTCCTCACCTCTATGCAGTTTATGAGAGATTCGTTGGCGGATACTCCGGCATGAGCCGGAAGGAGAGGATTTCCGGTTCGAGTATGTCCACCAGGGCCATGAAGCCAAGCACCACAGCCAGAGCCAGGACTGTCAGAGCAATGACAAGAAGCATCCTGCTGCCCCGTTTCCGGGCACGGAAAGCTCCACAGGCGGCCCCGATCCCCATTCCGGACATGAGGATCAGCAGCTGGCCGGTCTGTCGTGTCAGCAGCAGAACCGCCACTATCCAGAACAGGCCTGCGCAGGCAGCCAGCGCCGCCGCAGTCACTGCTCCCCTACGCATGATTCTATTCGCCGCGCCCTGCTTCGATAAGCGGTGAGCCATCGGACATCCAGATCAGGGAAAGATTCTTTCCGGAGGCAACATGCAGGCGCATGGCAGGGGCGGCCGGATTTTCTCCTTTAACGGCATCGTCCCAGTATTTCGCAGAAATATAGATGCCCTCCAAGATGGCAGGATCTGATCCGTTGAAAACTTCCGCACAGCTTTCTGCCATCACTGCCTCGGCATCGGCCTGCCCGGGCGTATCCGCGTTATTCCAGAAACGTACTGCGTCGGCAATATCCATCTTTTCCCCTGTCTTCACATAGGCAAACCAGGGGCGGTAGCCTGTGGAGGACAAAGAGACAATGGTATCCGCCAGCACCTGTCCGCTGGGGGGCGTGTAAAGCTCTATCTTCCTGATGGAGCAATCATCCACGTTTTTTCCGAAAAACACTTCATCGTTATCGGGACTGATTCTGGCCAGCCAGGTTGTCCCTGCAAATTTCACAGGCAGAAAAAATTCGTTCGTGAAAAATTTATTCGCGGGAGACGCCTCCGTAATGTTCGCCGCACGCAGATCCGCCACGGTGCGGGCAGCAAGCACCTGTGTCAGGTCAGCGGGCGCCGCTCCTTCGGGGATCAGAGGCACTGCCTTCCCGGTGATCCCCCCGGAGGTCTGCGTCTCCCCTCCGGAAGAATCTTTTCTGAGCCGGAGATTGCACACGCTCATCTTCCCTTCAACAGTCGTTGACCAGTTGCCTGTCCATTCGGCCTCTTCCCCGGGATTGGCTTCCATCCAGGCCGCCAATACTTCGGGGCAGCGCCTCTGAGCATGATCGTTGTCCCAGATGGGTCCGGCTTCAACATCAAAGCTCTCTCCCCGTGCGGACGGCTGGGCTTCTCCCTCTGGGACAAGCGCCGGAATACCGCCATCGCGCAGGACAAAACGCAGAACCTGATTCGGGCCGGGAAGATTCATTGCCTCAAAGACATAGCTTTCTGTTCCGGCAAACACGGTAAGCTTCCTGAGGACAGAAGCATTGCCATCATTCATATTGATCCTGTTTCCGGGGACAAGATTCATCGAGGAGCCCATGCCGCCTTCACCACTTTCCAGATACAGATAGTTGATTTCCAGCGGCGAACCATTGATGATAGTCACGGTTATCTCCGCTCTGGCCGGAAGAGGCGTCAGGAGGAGGAAAAATATCATCAGACATCCGGATGATATAAAACGTTTCATACCAGCATCTCCCTACACTTCTGCCCGCATGGTGCGAGGCAATTGTTTTAGTATTTAGTACCCAAAACAAAACAACGTGGCTATCACCAGAAATTAGGTATAAGCTGTGAGACAAACTGAATAGTCAGGATCAGATGAGGACAATACCATGGGAAGCAATCCGCAAAGAAACAGCTTTTACTACTTCTCTCAGCACCTTCGTGAAATCCTGGCGGGTATTCCCTCATATGGCCTGACGGTTATTGAGGCTCCGTCCGGCTTCGGCAAAACCACGGCCCTGCGCGAGTATCTGACACGGGAACAAAAAACGGCCAGAGTACGCTGGTATACCTGTTTCGGCGAATCAGCAGACAGGACATGGAGGGGCATCTGCGCCCTTTTCGGCGGCTCGGAAGACAGCATAGCGGATGAAATGCTGGAACTTGGTACTCCGTCTCTGGAAAATCTGGCCGATATAGCCTCCCTCATTTCCGGCTATACCTGCGCAGAACCCACGTTTGTCGTCATTGACAACTACCAGCTCTTTGACTGCCCGGTGCGAAAGCGCTGCATTTCCGCTTTTTCCGCCTGCAGTGATGAGAACATACATCTCATTCTTGTAACACAGCCCCTCAAAGATGAAGGGGAGACCTTTCATGCCCAGCCGTATCTCAGCATCACGTCGCGTGACCTCTTTTTCGATAATCAGTGCATTGTCGAATACTGCAGCCTGACGGGCATAGACATCTCACAGAAACAGATAGAGATACTCCAGAAAACCTCAGGCGGCTGGGTAGCCGCCATCCGCCTGCAGCTGCAAAACTACAGACACTCCGGGGATTTTGTCGATTTCAGTGATATCCGCCCGCTGGTGGAAACTGCCATCTGGAACCGGCTTTCGCCCGAAGAACGGAACCTCATCATGGCACTCTCCCTGCTGGAGTCCTTCAACAGCCGCCAGGCTGCCATCATGAGCGACGGCATGGCGTTTCCGGATACTGTCGCGGAGCTTCTTTCTCTTGATTTCTTCATCCGCTACGCAGCTGACAGGCAGGCCTATATCATACACAGCATCCTGCGGGATTATCTTCTGGAACGCTTTTCCATGCAGCCGGCAGAATTCCAGAAAGCCGTGTACCACAGGGCCGCCCTCGCCAGTCTTGATATAGGCGACCTGCTGCAGGCAGCCCTCTTCTTCATGAAGGTGGAAGACTACCAGGCAGTTCTGGCTCTCCCCATATCCACCCAGTATGTCTATAACAATCAGGAGCGGAATATCACAGCCCTGTTCGAGAGCTTAATGGACAGATGCCCGCGGGAAATTCTGCAGGCTCACCCGGTTTTTCTCGTACTCATGGCTTATAATTTTTTCCGGAGAGGTGCCCATGTCTATTTCCGGCACGCAACGGAAGTTCTCAGAAGTCTGCTGGAACAGAACAAAGGCAGGCATGGAATCGGATGGGAAAAAGCCTGCGGGGAATATGCCATGCTCATGTCTTTCACCGAATATAATGATATCGCCAGAATGGGAGAGTTTCACCGCAGGGCCCTGCGTCATCTGAAGGCTGTTTCGGACATTCCCCGTTCAGAGGTATTCCGGGGCACTATGCCCTTCGGCACGGTCTCGGTTCTTTGCCTGTACTGGAACCGCCTGGGAGAGCTGAGCAATCTGACGGATCTCATGGACACCTACCTGCCAGTATATTCCGATTTGGCTTCCGGACACGGCGCCGGCGCAGAACATATTTTCCGCGCAGAGGCGTCCCTTGCCTCCGGCGATGACAGTGCTGCGGAACTCATGGCCTACAGGGCGACATACCGGGCCCGCAGGGAGGGGCAGTACGGGGTTATTCTCAGCGCAGATCTTATCCTGGCCGAAGTCGCGATTCTGCGCGGAGACGCCGGGTCCTATGAAATGACCCGCGAAAACATTGTCCGCAATATGAAAGAATCGGGGCAGCGTTCAGTGCTGCGCCTGGGCGAGCTATGCCAGGCAACACTGGATCTTGGTCTGGGACAGAGCGCGGATATTCCCCTTTGGCTGCGTGATATAGCGGGAATACAGCGGGTGGTTTACACCCACAGCATTCCCTATGCCCTGATTCTTTATGAGCACTATCTCCTTCTGGAGGGCCGCTACGAGGAATTACGCAGGTGCGAAGACCTGATTATGCAGCAGGCCCGTGCGATGCATTATATCCTTCCGCGCCTGTACCATACCCTGTATCTGGCCATTGCCGAAGCGAGAGAGGGCAGCATGCCGGGAGCTGCCTCCCATATGAAAGAGGCTTTGCAGCTCGCCCTCCCGGACAGAATATATCTGCCATTTGCCCGCCTGGCTTCCGACCTCAGACCGCTTTCTGCTCTCATACCCCAGGAGCTTGCAGAACTGCGGGCCGTCTGCTCCCGCCGTGAACAGGGCGCAGCACGCCTTAAGGCAAAACAGGCAGGAGCTTCACTGCTGACCCCCCGGGAACGTGAGGTTTTCATACTGGCCAGGGATCGGCTGAGTGCCAAAGAGATCTCAGCGCGTCTCTGTATCAGTATACACACCGTAAACACCATATTAAAAAATATATACCGCAAACTCAAAGTCGGCAGCAAAGCGGATCTGAAGAGTATTCGTGCTTTCTGAGCTGTTTCGGCAAAAGTTATTCCGATTTGGTAAAGCCCGAATCATCAGTGTGTCAGTTACCCCCGCCTGTAGAGGCGGGAGTCTTCCGGGCGGGATGATAAAAAATTTTTATGGTTTCTTATGGGCAAATATCCGCATCACCAGTACAAAGAACAGAGGAGTATAGTAGATGCCAAGGCCCGTAGCTGTGAGCATTCCCGCCATTACCGCTGTTCCCAGCGCATTCTGCGCCCCGGCCCCGGCCCCTGAGCTGATTGTGAGAGGCACAACGCCGAGAATAAAGCACAGGGATGTCATAAGGATGGGACGCAGGCGGAGCCTCGCCGCCTCCACTGCAGCCGAAACCAGATCTTTGCCGCTTTTATGGAGAGCCCTGGCAAACTCCACAATGAGGATAGCGTTTTTTGCGGAGAGGCCAATGATGGTCAGTATGGCTATCTGAAAATAGAGGTCGTTGTTCATCCCTCTCAGATATGCGCCTCCAAGGGCGCCTACAATGCCGGTGGGCACGGCAAGCAGGACGGCCAGTGGAATCGTCCAGCTTTCGTACAGCGCGGCGAGGCTGAGAAAAACAAAAATGATGGATATGGCGTACAGCATGGGGGCCTGATTGGAAGAGGTCTGTTCCTGATACGACTGTCCTGTCCATGCAGTGTCAAAACCGGACGGCAGGCTGGATGCGCACTGCTCCATTTCCCTCATAGCCTGTCCGGAGCTTTTGCCCTGTGAAGCAGATCCTTCAATTTTCACAGAAGGGATCCCCTGATACCGGGTCAGGCTGGGAGAAGCCATGATGGACTGAGCTTTCACAACACTGGAGAGAGGAACCATTTCATCGTGGGAGTTCCTGATATAATACTTTGAGAAATCGTTGATATTTGTACGGAATGCGGGATCGGCCTGGAAATAGACCTTTTTGGTCCTGCCGTGGTCGGAAAAGTTATTGATGTCTTCACCGGCCCAATAGGCGCTGATGGCTCCGTTAATATCCCCCTTTGTCAAACCGTACGCACCGGCTTTGGCGATATCTATGGAGAGATCATACTGTTCAGTGTCTTCCATGCCGGAATACCGCGCATCGGTAACGGAGGCGGCTTTTTTCGCTTTGCCCAGCAGCATATCCCTGGCTTTGAACAGAGCCTCATGCCCCTGCCCCGCGCGATCTGTCAGCTGCATTTCAAACCCGGAGGAAGTTCCCAGCTCCATCATTGCCGGAGGGATCATGACAAACACACTGGCATCGGGGATGGAGGCGAAGCGGGCAGAGGCGCGTTCCATGATATCAAAAGAACTCTGCCCCTTGCCCCGTTCACTCCAATCCCTGAGCAGAGGCATCACCATGGCCGAATTCTGACCGGTTGAGCTGAATCCCCAGCCGATTACAGACATCACACTTTGGATGGAGTCTTTTTCAACCGTACGGAAATAGGTATCAATCTCTTCAACGACTTTTTTGGTCCGCTCTATTGTGGCTCCCGGAGGCAACTGCACGTCAACATACAGGGTGCCCTGATCTTCATCGGGGAGAAAAGAGGATGGCAGGAACATAAAAAGAACGCCGCAGACGGCAATAAGCAGAGCAAAAGCCGCGCCCCATAAACCGATTTTTTTCAAAAAGCCTCTGAGCTGAGCCGTGTAAGATCTTATCAGGGAATCAAAACCCCTGTTAAATTTCCCAAATAAACCTTCATAGGGATCATGATTCAAAGGCCGCAGTATGGTGGCGCAAAGAACAGGGGTAAGAATGATGGCAATAATGACAGATAATGTCATTGACGAAACAATGGTAATGGAAAACTGTCTGAAAATAGCTCCTGTGGAACCGGACATAAAAGCCATAGGGACAAAAACGGCTGAGATAACAACTGCCACCCCGATGAGTGCTCCGGTTATCTGGCGCATGGACTTAAAGGCTGCTTCCCTGGGAGAAAGCTTTTCATCCCGCATGAGACGTTCCACGTTTTCCACCACGATAATGGCGTCATTCACCAGCAGTCCGATAGCCAGCACCATGCCAAACAGTGTCAGGGTATTAATGGAAAATCCGGCTGCATAAAGTATGGCCAGAACGCCGAGCAGGACAACAGGGACAGTAATGGCAGGAATGACGGTGGCCCGCAGACTCTGCATAAACAGAAACATGATGACCACGACAAGCGCAATGGCCTCAAATAATGTGCGCGCCACGGAAGCAATGGATTTCTCCACGATAGGAGCGCGGTCATCGGCAAAGGCGTAGGTGAGACCAGGCGGGAAAAAGCGGACAAGAGAAGCCAGTTCAGCCTTGATGGCTTTTGTCGTCTCCAGAACATTCGCACCCGAAGCCAGCTTGAAGGCGACACCGGTTCCCATATGCCCGTTGAACCATGTGCCGCCCATGAACTGCTCTTCATTCAGCTCAATGCGGGCGACATCTTTAAGATACAGAACAGAACCGTCTTCCCTGACTTTCAGAATGATATTTTCGAACTCTTTGACGGTTTCCAGACTGGAAGAAGCGTTGATTGTGATGCAGACTTCCTGACCCGGAGGCGCCGGCGCCGCGCCTGTCTGTCCGCCTGCTACCTGAGCATTCTGCTCCTGAACTGCCGTAATGACATCCTTGGGATTGAGCTTGTATTGCAGCATTTTATCAGGATAGCACCAGATACGCATGGCATTCTGATAGCCATACAGTGTCACGGAGCCAACTCCCTGAATTCTGCTCAGGGCATCAACCAGGGAACTTGCCACATAATCGCTGATATCATTTCCGCGCATGGTGTCGCTTTCATCATAAAAAGCGACCGTCATGAACGAATTTTCCACGGCTTTGAGAGCCTGAACACCCTGCTTTTGAACGACATCAGGCAGTTGTGACATAGCCTGCTGCAATTTGTTCTGGACCTGTACCTGAGCGATATCAATATCTGTTCCGGCGTTGAATGTAAGAAGTATTTCCGATTCGCCGGAAGAACTGCTGGTTGAGTTCATATACAGAAGATTGTCCAGGCCTTTTATCTGCTGTTCAATAATCTGCGTGACGCTCTGATCAATAATCGAAGCGGAAGCCCCAGGATACTGTGCGGAAACCGATATCTGCGGCAAGGCAATATCAGGATAATGTTCTACCGGAAGCTTATTGAGAGCGAGTCCGCCGGAAAGCATGATTATGATGGCAATAACCCAGGCGAAAACCGGGCGGCTGATAAAAAAAGCTGCCATACGTTACTTCCCTTCTGCCGCGGACGATGCGGGCACACCTTTGACGAGCATTCCCGGCACGGTTTTCTGCAGGCCATCCACGACCAGGAGCTCACCTTCCTTCAGGCCGTCTTTTATCAGCCAGCGGTTGCCGACAGCCCGATCAAGCGTGACATCGCGGCGTATCACCCGAAAAGACCCATCGTCTCCGGGGGCTTTTTCCAGCAGGAAAACAGCATGTCCTCCCGTACCGGTTGCCACAACGCTGCGCTGGGGAACCAGCATGGCATTATCGATGGTTCCCTCTTCGAATATTGCTGTCACATACATGCCAGGCAGCAGGAGTCCGTCAGGATTATCAATCACGGCACGAAGTTTTACATTTCCCGTGCTTTGCTCCACATAGGCTTCCGAGAATAAGAGCTCCCCCTGTATCCACTGAGGTGAACTTTCACCGGGTGCCGGTTTGACTGCGGTATAAGGAGAGCCATCTTCGAGTCTGAGGCGGATTTTTGTCACATCACCGCTGACAGACATCATACGCCGGGCGATGGCACGGCGCAGGTGAATGATATCCGCGCTGGACTGCGTCATATCAATATAGACACGGCCGGTCTGCCGGATGACGGCGAGAGCTGAAGACTGATTTGCCGTGACCAGCGCTCCGACGGTTATGCTCGAGGCTCCGATGCGGCCCGATACAGGGGCTTTTATGTCTGTATAGGATAGATTGATGGCTGCTTTTTCCAGCTCCGCCTGTGCCCTGCTGACCCGGGCGCGGGCCTGGCCATGCTGGGAAATGGTATCATCCAGAGCCTGACGGCTTATGGACAGCCCCAGCGTTAGGCTCCGCTGACGTTTTTCCAGCAGGCCGAGCACACTCTCCTGGGCTTTCGCTTCATTCAGAGATGCCCGGGCAGCAGCATACGCAGACCGATATGGAGCAGCGTCAATGCGATACAGCGTCTGCCCTTTTTGTACCATCGAGCCTTCTTCAAACAGGCGTTCAGTAATAATACCATCTACCTGTGGCCTGACTTCCGCCAGTACAAGCGGAGACACCCTGCCTGGCAGGGCACTGGTCAGGCTCAGTTTTTCCTGCTTAAGCGTCAGGTACCGCGCCTGTTCGATTTCCGCTTCCGGTTCTTTTTCCCCTGGACTGTCACAGCCTGCAAGGAACAGGGCAAGGCAGACGGCAGGGATGACTCCGCATATTTTTTTGTTTATTTTCAGCATGAAGCACGATGCTCCCTTAACAGGAAACCAACAACTTATTGCCTTTTTTCAGTTCATTCGGCAGAATAAAGGGTACAGTAACTTTAGGGTCAAGGGAAAAAATGAATACAAAAATGCTGACCACAGGGGCTTTTGCGGAACTATGCGGAACAAAAAAAGGCACACTGTTATTTTATGATAAGGAAGGCCTTCTGAAGCCAAAATGCATATCTGAAAATGGCTATCGGCATTATAGGATAGATCAGTATTTTGAATTTGAACTTATTTCCATTCTTAAAAGCATTGGAAGTCCATTAAAAGATATAAAAAAATACCTCCACAATATGGATGGAGAGAATTTTCTCAATTTCCTTGAGGAACGATACAAATACTGTTAAGAAAGAACTTGACGCCATGAAAAGAAGAAAAGACATGTTATATGATATGGTAACATGTTTGAATGAATCATTGCGGTTCAATTATGATGTATTAATGATACAGCATCATGATGAAGAATCTTTTGAAATAATAGATACTGGAGCAAAACCCTCTGAATCTCAGGAAGAAAACATACAAAGATTTATAAAATACAATGAATATATCGTTAATCAGAAAGAGCAGCCACGATATCCATTCGGTGTTATTTTAAATTTTAAAGATGTAAAACAGGGAAAATATATTGAAAAATACTATTTCAATAAAAAAAGAAAATGTACAAAACCTTCCAATTTGCATATAAAACATGATGGCATGTATGCCGTTATGGGGCATAAAGGGACAGATGAAACGCATAAAAAAGCATTACAAAATATGATAAGCCAAATCGAATCTTTAGGGATGACGATAAAGAGTGACATTTATGTTTATGATATGATGAGCTATATTTCCCGTGACGATGGTGATGTTTATGCACAAAAATATTGTATTGGCGTATAAAATTATATGATTTGTATCATGTGCATATCAATAAAAAATCAAGATAAATCACCAGCAGAAAATTTTATCATTGATATAAAAATCAGCTGAATATATTTGCGTTTTGAGCTTTTGCTCCAGGAGAATCCACATAGTGGTGGGAAATCCTGTGGCAAGAAAATGTGAGCCATGGGAACGCCTGGGGTTTGTTTGGAATCATCAGAAACCACAAAACCGAAAGGAGCACACCATGGCTCTGGCCACCCTCTGACTGACACCTGGCCCTTCCTCTCTGGATGACTGGGGCTTTCTTTTGCTGGGGGTCTTTGGTAGTAGACATGGCATGGCTCTCCTGTCGGAAGTTCGTTTGGGAATAAAAACTTTAACCGATTGGCGAGCCATTTGCATTTTTAAAAAGTGCGAAAGATTCTTTACACTACCTTTTCGTTAGAGAGCTGCGAGCTCGTAGGCCGTGTTTCTTCCGTTCCCAGGTGTCTTCACAAGGATGCCCTTAAGAATGAGATCATTAATATCGCGGTTGGCCGTATCCTGAGAGCAATGGTTAATCTTGTACCATTTAGAAGAAGTGAGCTTTCCCTTAAACCCATCCAACAGCATATTGATGATCCTGCGCTGGCGGTCATTAAATGAGACCGCACTGTATCTTTCCCAAAACATCCGTTTGGCTTTGACATGTTCTGTCTTTTCGAGTGATACCTGCAGGGCATCTCTCAGCTGCCGCAGAAACCAGTCTATCCAGGCAGTGATGTCAAGAGCCCCTTTCTGAGCCTGCTCCAGTTGGCGGTAGTACTCCTTTCGGTTGCTGAGAAACACGGAGGAGAGACTATAATAACGCTGGCGCGTCTGATCAGCACGGGAAAGGAGCATTTCGGTGATGGTCCGGCACAGCCTGCCATTTCCATCATCGAAAGGATGGATAGTGACAAACCAGAGATGGGCTGCGGCAGCCTTCACCAGCGGATCCATGGAAATATCCGCAGCATTCACCCATCCGAGGAATTCGTTCATCATGGCAGGTACGTCTTTGTTGTCCGGGGCTTCATAGTGAACCTTCTCATGTCCTATGGCACCGGATACCACCTGCATGGACCCGCCTTTGCTTCTCCATGCTCCCACCGTAATCTTATACATGCCGCTGCGGCCCATAGGGAACAATGCCGCATGCCAGTTAAAGAGGCGTTCGGCGTCCAACGGCATGTCATAATGCTGGGTAGCATCGATCATCACCTGTACAATGCCCTCCGTATAGTGGTCCGGTACCGGTAGTCCATCGTATGCCAGCCCTAATTGCCGGGCAACGGAAGAGCGGACGCTGTCATGATCCAGTATCTGCCCCTCTATCTTTGCCGAGTGGACAATCTCCTGAGACATAGCGTCCAACATAGAATCGTCCTGCTCTTGGAAGCCAAACATAGAGATCACACCCATCAGCTTTCCACGCAGCATATTTACTTCTGCCAGCAAACTGCTGAAAGCCTTCCCGTCCCACGACATCCGTGGCCAGCCTTCGCACTGCCAAATATACTGTCCCATACGCAAACCTATTGTTCCAGCAAAAAGGGAACGTAATAATTTCCTTCTCCGCAATTATGCGGAGATAACGCCGATTAATCTCCGCATAATTGCGGAGATTAATCTGTTAGCATGATAGAGTCCATATATCGATGCACGTACTTCAGGGTGAGGAGGATCCAATAAATGATCGTTTAGTGGGTCCAGTGAACGATCGCCTGACACTTGGTCATTCCCCCGTCGATACAGATGTTTTCTCCAGTGATGAAACCAGCCTTCTCAGAGCAGAGATAGAGCACCATACTGGCGGTATCGGGAGGCGTCCCCCCCCCTGCCTGCGGGATGCTGCGCTGCGTCAGGGCCGCTATACACCCTGAAATCAGTGTCGGCCAGCCTGGCGAAATGGAATTGACACGCACCCTGCCGGCAAGGCTCACGGCAAGTGCGTGGATAAGCGCCGTGATGCCGCCCTTGGCGGCCGTGTAACTCTCGGTCTGGGGCTGACTCATGCGGTCACGGGACGAAGAAATGTTCACGATGGCCGCACCGGGAGCGAAATACGGGAGAAAAAGCTTTGTGAGATAAAAAGGTGCCGTGACACCGACACGAAGAGCGTATTTAAACTCGTCCCATGAGCAATCGTTTATGCCCTTCATAAGGGCATCGCGTTGTTCATGAGAAAATCCACGTGTCCATAGCCGCCGATCACCTTCTCCGAGAAGCGCTTCAGGGTGTCCTCATCGGCGATATCACCCGTGAAATACGGGTTGGAACGGATATCAATGACGCAGACATCCGCGCCGTTCCTCCGGAAATCCTCAGCCGTGACACGCCCTATGCCGTGCGCGCCGCCAGTGATAACCGCAGGCGTTTCCCCTGAACATACGCTGCGCCTTCTGAGGGGAAACGCTGTATCTTTTATATTAAGATAAGCCATATAATACATTAAGATTAAGCACTGTTTTTCAGGTAAAATTACCTAGACTGCCTTCATACCCCTGAGGGACACACCCTCAGTTTCTTTAAGTTTCAGACAATGCGGCCAGGTCCGCAAGGCATCATAAGGAGTTTTTTATGAACGACATCTTTTCCCGCAGGAATTTTCTGAAGAGCAGCGGCTTCGGCATCGGAGCCCTCGCGCTGGGTTCCCTCGCTCCGGAAGCCGTCTTCGCCGCCACAAAGGACAGCCTGAAAAACGACAGTGACTTTGACAGTTTCGCCAGAAGTTTCATGTACCACATCCCCACCCGCCTCTACTTCGGTTTCGGCGAGCTCGACAACCTCGGGAAGTACAGGCTCCCGGGAAAGAAGGCCTGCGTCGTCATCAGCGGCGGAGGGGCCATGCGCAGATACGGCTACCTTGCCCGCACCGAAAAGCAGCTCGATCAGGCAGGGGTGCAGCATGTCCTCTACGACAAAGTCTTCCCCAATCCGACGCTGAACCAGGTCATGGGCGGCATAGATTTCGCGAAGAAAAACGGCTGCGATTTCATTCTCGGCCTCGGCGGCGGCAGCACCATGGATTCGGCAAAGGCCATCGCCTTCGGCTGCACCAATCCGGGCAATCTCTGGGACTACAGCTCCAGCATGACCGGCGGCAACAAGGAACGCGTCGCCGATCCCCTGCCCATCGTCTGCATCACAACGACCGCCGGCACGGGAAGCGAAATCGATCCCTGGGGCGTCATTACGAAGGAACAGACCAATGAGAAGTCTGGCTTCTTCAGCGGCGAATCCATGTATCCCGTGCTCTCCATTGTTGACCCCGGGCTTACCTTCACCGTGCCGCAGGATTACACGGCCTACCAGGGCATGGACGCTTTCTTCCACGCTTCCGAGAGCGTCATCAACACAAAGAATTCCCAGATGGGCGAGATGTACGCCCTCCTGGCCATCACCCTTGTTGCGAAGTACCTGCCCCGTGCCGTGAAGAACGGAAAGGACAGGCAGGCCCGCTCCTTCGTCTCCCTCGCCAACACGCTGGCCGGCTACTACATGCGCTGCACCTCAGCCCACTCCCTTGAGCACGCCATGGGCGGCTTCCATCCGAAACTCCCTCACGGAGCCGGCCTCATCATGCTGGCGCACGCTTATTACGCCTTTTTCGCGGACCGCAAAGCCTGCGAAGGACAGATGGTCAAAATGGCGAAGGCCATGGGCATGCCGGACGCGCGCACGGGGCAGGACTTCATCAGGGCCCTCGACAGCCTCCTGGCGCAGTGCGGCGTCTCGCATCTCAGGATGTCCGACTACGGCATCACGAAGGATGAACTCAGCAGATATCCCGCCATCGCCCGCAAAATAGGCGGCGGCGATATCTCCGCTGATCCGCTTCAGCTTTCCGACGCTGACTTCCTCAGCATCTACCAGAAGTCCTTCCGTTAAGCCTGAAAGCGGCACCTGCACACAACCGCACCGGCTCTCCCCGAATCCCGCGTTCCCTGTTCCCCTTTTGCCGGAGGCGTTCCTGCATGGGGACAGGGGACGCCGAAGATATAAAGGAATACCCATGAACGTTCTTCTCATCAATGGAAGCCCCCACGCGAAGGGATGCACCTACACGGCCCTGAGCGTTGTCGCCGGACAGCTTGAAAAACACGGCATTTCGACTCATATGATTCATGTAGGCCACAAGCCCATCCACGGCTGCATCGCCTGCGGCAAATGCGCTGAAACCCGCCGCTGCGTCTTCAATGACGATCCCGTCAACGAGACTATCGAGCTGCTCCTTAAGGCTGACGGCCTTGTCGTGGGCTCTCCGGTCTACTACGGCGGCCCCAACGGCATCCTCTGCTCCTTCCTGGACAGAATCTTCTTCACCCGCAACGAACTCTTCGCCTTTAAGCCGGCGGCCGCGGTCGTAAGCTGCCGCCGCGGCGGAGCCAGCGCCGCTTTCGACCGGCTCAACAAGTACTTCACGATTTCCCGTATGCCGGTCGTATCCTCCCAGTACTGGAATTCCGTGCACGGCTGGAAGCCGGAAGACGTCATGCAGGACAGGGAAGGACTCCAGACCATGCGCGCCCTCGGCGACAATATGGCCTGGATGCTGGAATGTTTCGCGGCCGGCCGTGCTGCCGGCATCGCCACTCCCGCCATAGAACCCTGGGAACCAACCGATTTCATCCGATAGGAGAAAAACGCCATGCTGAAACAGGCCCTGGCCATTGCCGTCCTGCTGTGCACCGCCGCCGGCGGCGTACAGGCGAAGGAAGTGAAGACCCGAAACATACCGGTGCCCCAGACCGTGAGCCCCGAGCTTCAGAAGCTCATCGGCGCAAAGGATCCCGGCTGGTGGAACACGCACCCGAAAACCACAAAGGAATGGAAGAAATGGGTAGCCGGGCTGGCAGCCCAGACCGCGGCCATCATTCCGCCTCTGCGCGAAAAACTCGGCGTCACATCCGAGGAAGGCACCATGGCCGGCGTGAAGATTTACACGCTGACCCCGAAGACCATCGCGGATCAGAATAAGGATCGCATTCTCCTGAATCTCCACGGCGGCGGTTATGTCCTTAATCCCGGCGTGGCCGGAACGCTCGAGTCCGTTTACATGGCCGGCTTCGGCGGTATGAAGGTCGTCTGCGCCGACTACAGGATGCCTCCGGATTATCCCTACCCGGCCGCCATGGACGACGCCATGGCCGTCTACCGCGAGCTCCTGAAGACCTACCCGCCTGAGAAAATCGGCGTCTTCGGCACCTCCACAGGAGGCGGCATGACCCTGGCCCTGGTTCTGCGCTGCAAAAAGGAAGGACTGCCCCTCCCCGGGGCTATCGCTCCAGGCACGCCCTGGTCCGACCTCACGCGCACCGGCGACTCCTACTTCACCAACGACCACGTGGATAATATCCTCGTGAGCTACGACGGGTGGCTCAAATCCGCGGCGAAGGTGTACGCGAACGGCCATGACCTGAAAGATCCCATGCTCTCTCCCATTTACGGAGACATGTCCGGCTTCCCGCCGGCCCTGCTTACCTCCGGCACCCGCGACCTTTTCCTGAGCAACACGGTGCGCGCTCACCTGAAACTCCTTGAAGCCGGCTGCGACGCGAGCCTCATCGTTTTTGAAGGCATGTCTCACGCCGAGTACCACATGGTTCCGGATGCGCCGGAAACCGCTTTCCACTTCAGGCAGGTGGCAAAATTCTTCGAAAAGCATCTGAAGTAGAATAGGCAGAAATACCGCTGCGGCCGGTATACCGGAACCGCCCGGAAAGATCCGGGGCCGGGGCAGGACTACCTGCCCCGGGCCTTTTTCAGCGTTTTTTCCCAAAAGGGAACGGGCCTCCTGACAAAGGAAGCCCTCCGGGCATTCTGGGAATATATGGAAAACACAGCTTCCCTTATATAAAATTCAGTATTTCCGCTTAGTTAAGAAAAAAAACGGAAGGGGGACGCATGCCGGATTCACAGGACAGACGGAACGAACTGAACGCCAGGCTGAAGGAGAAGCTTCTGCAGCACTGCAGGGGCACCTGCAATCTCCTGACTGCCATCGAAGGCTTCCACCTTGTGCGGCGCGATGTGCAGAAAAAACCGGAAAACTGCTTCGAAAAGCCGCTTGCAGGGCTTGTCATTCAGGGCACCAAGCATTCCCTCATCGGCGGGAAAGATTACGTGTATACGGAAAACCAGAGCATTGTTGCCGGTGTGGACATGCCCATCGCTTCCTATATCACCGCTCCAACCCCCGAACATCCTTTTCTGTTCCTTTACCTTTATCTTAACAGGGAAACACTGACTGATCTGGTCGCGAAAATGGGAGAAATCTCAGGTGGGGAGGAAGAAGAGACGGACTCCGGCCTCACCATAGCCGATACCGATGAAGACATCATGGAAATGTTTCTCCGTCTCATGGAACTCCTCGGCAAGCCGGAGCAGATATCTGTCCGCGGCCCCATGATGCTACGGGAACTCCATTATCTCCTGCTCCTGAGTCCGCACGGAAAAAATCTCAGGCATCTGAGCACGCCGGGGACGCAGAGCAGCCAGATTGTTCAGGCCGTTGCCTGGATACGGGAAAATTTCAGGGAGCCAATGCGGGTGGAAACGCTGGCCCGTCAGGTCCATATGTCAACGGCGAACCTCTACCGCCGCTTTAAGCAGATGACGGGGCTGAGCCCGCTCCAGTATCAGAAACAGATGCGCCTCTACGAAGCAAGGCGGCTTATGCTGCTGGAAAACGAGCGTGTTTCCAGCGCAGCCTTTGCCGTCGGTTATGAGAGCGTGGCCCAGTTCAACAGAGAATACAAACGCGCCTTCGGCGATTCTCCCCTCAGGGACATCAGCAACCGCAGGGCCATGGACGCCTGACACACGGAAATGCGGCTGGGCAGCCGGGGAAAAGAGACAGATGACTGACCGGCGGAAAATACCGTACAGCCAGGTTCCCGTTCCACACCGCATCGCCGGCCGTTCGGCCTGACGAAGGCCTGGCGCAGGCTGATACAGGCCCCAAGAATTCATGCACCCGGCAGGACCATTTCCTGACGCAGGCTCTCCAGAGGGCACGGCCGTGCCCTGCCCTCTGTCAGACTCTGTCCCGCAGCGTTCATCCGTTTTCGGACGGGCCCGTGCGGAGGGCATAAAAAAAGCGCCCGCGGGGGGCGCTTTTTTGACCTTTCTACTTTATCAGGGACGTGATAGTGCCCTGTGCCAGGAACGAGATGAGACCATCAATGATTATGAAAATAACGAAGTATTTAAAGACGCTGCTCATAATGACGTTCGGCCTGATGGTAGAACGGAGCGCCAGTGCCGTTTTTTCTTCAATCTTGTTATTTTCAATATAGGCATTCAGCGCAGGCACGACGGCGCCAATGGCGATGGCGATGCTCTGGGGGGAGAACATTTTGCCAATACCCGCGGCGCCGGAGTTAATGCCGGCCAGCCACATCTGAAGTCCTGTATCGCCGGGAATCAGGGAATTCGCCGCAGCCACCTGCAGGGGGCCGAACAGAACGTTGGTATTCGTGCCGGAGCCGGTAATGAAGGCACCCAGGGCGCCGACCAGCGGGGCAAACAGCGGGTACATGGAGCCGGTGGCACCGACCAGCGCTTCAGCGATGTTCCGGGTCATGCCGGAGTACGTCATCAGTTTCGCGGTCACGACAACCGCGATGATGGTAATATAGGTAAAGGCAAGCCCTCTTAAGGTCTTTCCAAGGACACCAAGCATCTCGCCAAAGCTGGCTTTCTGAATGGCGCCGCCCACGAAGGCTGCGAGGAAAATCATAATGCCGGGAGTGGCAATCCACACGAACGTGTGCTTCGCGCCGATCGCCTCATCGATGATGACGGTCGTTTTAATCGACGACAGGGGGCCGTAAATCGCGGGGACCAGTTTGGAAGCCAGGAGCAGAAACACGAAGATTAAAAAGAAAGGCATCGCCGCGATAACGCCTTCCCCGCCAGTTATTCCCCGTACTTCGGCCTTAATCTCATAATCAGGATCATTCGTGGGCATGAATTTGGCGCTCACGACAATGACAGTCATGATTATGATGGACGAAGCCAGAACGGAAAGTTCAGGACCAATAAATTTGTTGATAATCAGCTCAGGCACAGACAGCGCCAGGCCGGAAAAAATGGTTACCGTCAGCACGCCCTTCAGCGCTTTGACGCCTCCGCCGATGATGGCCACGATAAAGAGCGGCGTAATGGTATTCAGGATAAACAGCTGGGCGGAAATAAACGTACCCAGCTGAACAGGATCAATGCCGGTCAGAGAAGCCAGAGTGGTAGTCGGGATAGCGATGGATCCGAAAGTGGTAGGCACCGCGTTGGCGACTAGGCAGGCCACAATGGATTTCAGCGGATTAAAGCCGACAGCCACCATCATGGCGGCGGGGATGGCGACGGCAGTGCCGAAACCAGCCATGCCTTCCATGAAGTCGCCGAAGCCCCAGGCTAGAAGAAGCGCGAGCACGCGCATATCGGAAGTCACAGAGGAAAGCATGGTCTTGATGGTGTCCATGGCTTTCGTGTGCACGACCAGGTTATACGTGAAAATTGCCGCTGTGATGACCAGAAGAATCGGCCAGATGGCAAGAGCCGCGCCTTCCACTGCGCCGGCGGCCATGTGCACAGGCTGCTGGCTGAACGGAGGTATCACGGCAAGAATGAAAGAGATGATCGCCGCGACGGAACAGGCTTTCCATGCTGCCATTTTTAATACGGCCAGTGCCACAATCAGCCACAGAATGGGCACTATAGATAGAGCTGTTACCATAAATTTATCCTCTTTTCATGAAATAGATAACACCTGCCTCACCAACCTTGCCGGTTGGAGGAACCATGAAACCGGGGGAGCGTCCTTATGCGGAGGACAGGCCCCTGAACAGAAACAAAAAGGAGGCAGCCGGGAAGGCCGAAAAGCCAGAACCGACTGCCCCCTCCAGTGAAGGCCGTGAGCCCGGCCCTCAAGGAGGGCCGGACATGATTACAATGTGAACGAAACAGGGAGGCAGGAAGCCGGCTAGTGCTTCATGTTCTCAGCCAGCAGTTCCGCGATGTGCTTGACCTTGATGCCAAGGTGTTCCTTTTCGACGCCGCCGCGGATCTGCATGACGCAGCCGGGGCAGTCCATGACCACGCAGCTGGCACCCGTGGCCTTGATGTTATCCAGTTTCTTGCGCAGAAGCTGGGCCGAGATTTCAGGGGACTTCGCGGAATAGGTGCCGCCGAAACCGCAGCAGACCTCTTCCTCATTGCAGGGAGTATAGTCGGCCGCATCCGCGATGAGTTCGCGGGGCGCCTTGTGCACTCCGAGACCGCGGCAGAGGTGGCAGGCCGCGTGATACGTGGTCTTCTCACCGGAGTTATGGAAGTCTTCCGCAGTAAGGCCCAGCACGTCGTGCACGAAAGAGCTGAAGTCCGTCACCTTGTCAGCGAACGCTTTCGCGCCGGAGGCCAGGGGATCATTCTTCAGAATATCCGGATAGTTGTGCTTGAGGTGCGAGCCGCAGCTGGCGCAGAGGGTAATGACGGCGTCATAATTTCCGGCCATGAACGCGCTGACGTTCTGACGGGCGACTTCAATCGAGGCGGGACGCTGTCCCATCATCTCAAGAGGCAGGCCGCAGCAGGACTGGGCCTCGGGATAGCAACGGCCACGCCGTGGGCGGCCAGGAGCTTCACCGCGGCCTCAAGCTGCTCGGGATAGACGAAATCCTGAGCGCAGCCGCCGAAGAGAGCGACCCGGAACCTGGGATTGGTGATTTTCGGAGCAATGGAAGGCCAGCGGTCACGGAAAGACTTGTCCGCGATGGCGGGCAGAGCCTTGAAGCCGTGTTTGCCAAGCAGGATGGCAGGCAGATGACGCTGGAAAGGAGCGCCGCCGGTGAACGGTTTCTGGGCGTAGGAAGCGTACTTGAGCAGGCGGTGGAAGAGCCTGCGGTTCTTCATCACGCTGGAAAGCAGTTTCATGGGCGCGGGGTTGCCATACTCGGCATTGAGACGGCTGCGGATCTCGCGGATGAGTCCGGGCAGGTCAATGCCGCCGGCGCAGACATTCTTGCAGGCCTCGCATCCCACGCAGTTCTGGCAGAGAAGCCTCGCCTTGTCGTGTCCGTGGAAGAGGTAGGTCAGAACAAGACCGATGGCGCCGATATAGATGTAGCCCATCTTGTGGCCGCCCACCAGACGGAAGACCGGGCAGACGTTGGAGCACGCGCCGCAGCGCACGCAGCGGAAAACCTGCGAGAAAAGCGGATCCTTGGCGACGGCGCTGCGGCCGTTGTCCAGGAAGACGACATGCATAATCTTGCGGTTATCCGGATTGGCGCCGCACTCGCCCGCGCCATCCATGAAGGTGACGTACGAGGTGATGCGCTGGCCCGTGGCGTTACGGGGGAGAACCTGAAGCACGGTCATCACGGATTCGAGGTCGGGGACCAGCTTGTCGAGGCCGGCCAGAACCACGTGCACGCGGGGCAGCGTGGTAACCCATGCGGGCGTTGCCTTCGTTGGTGACCGTAACCGCGGCGCCGTTTTCGGCGATGGCGAAGTTACAGCCGCTGATGCCCATATCACCGGCGATGAACTTGCGGCGCAGCTGAACGCGGGCGACCTTAACGAGGCGCTGGATATCCTCGCCCTCCTGCTTCACACCGGTGGCCTTGGTGAATTCATCAGCCACCTGGTAGCGTGAAAGGTGAATGGCCGGCATGACCATGTGTGAGGGCGGTTCCTTGCGCAGCTGGATAATCCATTCGCCAAGGTCCGTCTCGTCCACGATAAGCCCGTCTTTTTCCAGATAGGGGTTGAGCTCGATTTCCTCAGCCGTCATGGACTTGGACTTGATGACGCGTTTGACGCTGTTTTCCCTGGCGATGCGGGCGATGATGGCGTTGGCCTCTTCCGCCGTGGCCGCACGGTGGACGTGCACGCCGCGCTTCTCGGCCTGGGCCTTAAACTGGGCGTACAGTTCCTCCATGTGCTTGCAGGCGTCGTCTTTCATGTCGGCGATGGCATGAATCAGGGCATGCTCATCAACGTCCTTGAAGATACGCTCGCGGTTTTCACGGTAGGCGATGGCAAAGGAGTCAAGCGTCTTGCGGAGGAACTGATCCTGCAGGGAGCCCTCAATTTCCTTATGGTATTCGGCGTAATTTTTGGGAGCGTTATGCATATTAGGCCTCCAGCAGAACAATGTGCAGTTCCAGAGGACCGTGCACACCGATTGCGGAAACGCGCTCAATATCGGCAGTACGGCTCGGACCGGTGATAAAAGTGGTGTAGGTGGGAGTGCTGCCGGTGCCCATACGCTCGCGCATTTTGCCCGCTATGGCGGGCAGATGGGGGTAAATTTCCGATTTTTTGAGAGCGATGACGCTGACTTCGGAGATCATGCCGGCCAGGCGGCCTTCCTCGGAATCGGTGTTCACGACACAGGTGGCGCTGGCGGCAACGCCGAAGTCGGCCATGGAGAAGCCCACGTCAATGCCGGCCAGGCGGCTGCGCAGGCCATCCTTCAGGCAGAGGAAGCCCTTGGCCTCGCACGCGGCCGAAAGCCTGGCGAAATGTTCCTCGTCGAGGCAAGGAGCCGCGACAATGCGCTGGACGCGGGTGGGCACGCCATTGGGGCCGTTGGGGCCACGCTGGGTCCCGGGCTCGTCGGCGAGCAGCTCACAGGGAGATTTCGCCGCACAGACATCAACGACATACTGGAGCGCAGCGTCAAGATCCGGAACCTCCTGAACGACCGCGTTGACGGTCCCGGCCTTGGCCTTGAACTCGTCTACAAGGGCTTGGTTGATACTGGACATATGAATACGGTTCCTCCTCCTGGGTGCTGGCAGACCGACAGTCCTCCACGCGCAGGGAGAATCTGAGTTCTCCCTCCCAGGTTACGGGTTGATTGAATCTGTTCCAGAGACTCTGAGAATACTACAGACTGAGTTGCGGCCTTTTATTCAAAAATAGCTTTCTTGTCAATTTGGGTTACGCAAAAACTCTGAGACGATCATTTAATGCCGCCGGATTCGGAGTGTGGGGTATTCGGAATAAACCGTGAAACAGGCATTTTGGAGAATATCCGGTGTGCCCAGTCCTGTCCTTTAACCTTTTGGTAAAAACACTTTTTAATATAAAACCGTGATATTTATCACTGCTCCGTATTTAACACAGCTGTTCAGTATGTTTTGTATGGTATTTATAACTGCTATTATAATAAAATTATAATTATACTATGTATTATATATGATATTATACAGATAGGAATGATGTAAATACCATTGCCTTTTCAGCTGTACAAAAGGTCAGCATCCGTCCTTCCCCGTGTCAGTTCGCCGCTGATATCTCCTTCTGACCGGGCGCCGCGGCCGCGGGTAACGGTGTCCCGGAATCCGTACAAAGAAAATTATCCGCGCTGCTGATTCAGATAGCGGTGTTCATGAAAAATAAAAAAACCATGGCAAAATTTTTCTATAAATTTTATATCGGGGATTCCCGGATGTCCGCGGAGAAATTTTTGCCCAGTTTAAAACACTTTTTTAATGCTGTTTGTTTTTATATTAAAAGGGGAAAATACCAGTCCCAGGAGCGCCTTTCCCGGGAAACCCTGCTTTCCGAAAGCCTTCCGAAGGCAGTACTGGGAGATGGCACAGTAACAAGTTCCCCACCTGCCTGGCTGCCTCTGATGATATCTGCCGGACAGCCAGGTGATCTTCGTCAGACGAACCGGAAAGAGACACGTGAATTTTTCCCTCCGCAAAGTCTCCCGGCGCGTGGCGGCACTTCTGCCCTGCCGGCAGGATCGTATCTGTACACAGGATCACAAACAGGGTATCCGGATGAAAAGTACGGACACAACTATTTCATCTGTTTTCACCGGAGCCCAGCTATGGACGAAAAAACAAAACCGGAAGAAGATCTCGCTCTTCTGAAGGAAAAACTCACCCGGCTCATGCCCGCGCCCACACGCTTTGAGGCTGCCATCCCGGGTATGATGCTGAGCCGCTTTGACAGGGACACACCCGCCTCAAAGTGCTTCTATTTCCCCATCGCCGCCCTGATCGTGCAGGGCTACAAGCGCTCCATGATCGGCAATCAGGAAGTCAACTATGGCGAAGGCTACTGCATGGTCGTCGGCGTCGATATGCCGGGCGTCTACCAAATCAGCAGCGTCACGCCGGAAAAGCCGTTCCTTTCCATATCCATCAGGCTGGACAGGCGCATCATCTCACAGCTCATTACCGAAATGCCGTCCCTGATTTCGTCAGACACAGCCGAACAGGAGCCCGCCGTTGTCGCCAGGGCCGGAGCGGAACTGCTTGAAGCCTTTGTCAGGCTCGTGGATCTGCTGGACGACCCAGGAAGAATTTCGGTTTTCGCGCCCATGATTCTGCGCGAGATCCACTATCACCTCCTTTCCGGAAGCCAGGGCGGCTGCCTCAGGTTTTTCAGCAGTACGGGCACGCAGGCCGGCCAGGTTGCCCGGGCCGTTTCCTGGCTCAGGGAAAATTTCGCGAGGCCCTTCCATATAGAGGAACTGGCCAGGCAGACGAACATGGCGCCGTCGACGTTCCACAGGCATTTCAGACAGGTAACAGGCATGAGCCCCCTGCAGTTCCAGAAACGTCTGCGGCTTTATGAGGCCGAGCGGCTCATGCTGGTCGAAGGGAAAGACGCGAGCAGCGCGGCCATCGAGGTCGGCTACGAAAGCGTTTCCCAGTTCAACAGGGAATACAAGCGTCAGTTCGGAGCCCCGCCGCGGCGTGACGTGGAGCAGAAGACGCGCGGAATCCAGTAACCCAGGCGGGTACGGATTCCGCACGGAACGGGCGGCCAGGCCTCCTGTCCTCTGTTCCAGGAGGGGAATTCCGACGCGCATAGCGCACCGTATTTTCAGAAAAGCCAGGAAAGGGCAAAGACCTTCCCGTTTTAGGCCGCACAGGAATCTCCTTCCATGCAGCCGGTCAGCCCTGTCCGCATTTCCCGGAAAAAATATACGGAACGGGAATACGCCGCCGGGACAGCCGGTATCGCAGATCCCTACTCCGGGGAAAACACCCCTGTCCGCCAAAAAAATTTCTGGCGGAATCCGGTTTTCCGGAGAATGCTATTTCCTTCGCGCTGACGTAGGGAACGGATACGGCCGTTGAACCCGGGCGGGCAGAGCTTTCCCCGCCGGCCATGTCATTCACGCTGCCTGCATCAATATACCCTCTGATATCAGATACGGTTCTCCCACGCTTCGCAATGAAAAGGCCATAGAGGAAAAGGATCCGGCATGACCGCCTGCGCTTGCCATCCGGACGGCGCGTCCCGCAGCTGATTTGAGAATCACCATCCGCTCTTTCTGATACGGGAGAGAGCGGATCGGGCAAAGAACATCACGGATTGGAGATAGGATCCGTACATCCCTGTCCCTATATTCCTTTCAGAAAACAAACAGGCGTCCCGGAAGCGTCAGAAAAAATGAAAACAGAAGCGCAGCTTCCGGGGAAACGGGCTTCTGCCCCGCCGCAAACACTGAAAGGAACCCTCCCATGAAAACATTCTTCGCAAAACTTGCCGTTCTGTCCCTCCTGGCCCTGCCAGGCATGGCCCAGGCCGCTCCGGCCAATCCCTTCGGCCTTGTATACCGGGGAGCCATCACGGAAAACATCCCCGGGAAAGTCAATATCCATCCCGTTCACTACACCCTGAACGGCCTCAGGATTGCCGCCAACGTTTACACGCCCGCCGGGTATGACGCCGGCAGGAAGTACCCCGCCATCGTCGTTGCCCATCCCAACGGCGGCGTGAAGGAACAGGTAGCAGGGCTTTACGCCCAGCGGCTTGCCGGACAGGGCTTCATCACCATCGCCGCCGATGCCGCGTACCAGGGCGCCAGCGAAGGCACGCCCCGGAATGTGGACAAGCCGCAGTTCCGCACAGAGGACATCCACGGCATGATCGATTTTATCAGCAGCTATCCCGGCGTTGACAGCAAATCCATAGGCGCTCTCGGCATCTGCGGCGGTGGCGGCTATACACTGAACGCGGCCAAGTCGGACAAGCGCATCCGCGCCGTGGCCACGCTGAGCATGTTCAATTCCGGCGAAGTGCGCCGCAACGGATTTCTGAACACGCAGAAGGACTCCATACAGGAACGCCTGGCGCAGGCCTCCGCCGCACGCGAAAAGGAAATCTCAGCCGGCGAGATCAGCTATTCCGGCAGCGTGGATTTTGACAGCCTGACTGACGAAAGCATCAGCAAAATTCCCACGGATCTTTATCGTGAGGGCATGATGTACTACGGCAGGACGCACAGGCATCCCAACTCAACCTTCCGCTATACCACCAGCAGTCTCATGGATCTGATGACCTGGGACGCCACCGATCAGATCGGGCTCATCAATGTCCCTCTGCTCATGATCGCGGGCGAAAAGGCTGACACGCTCTACATGACCGAGGAAGCCTTCCGAAAGGCCACGGGCACCAGCGATAAGGAGCTTTTCAAAATCCCCGGAGCCACGCACATCAGGACATACTTCGTTCCTGAATACGTGGATCAGGCCATGGCCAGGCTCACCGCTTTCTACAACAGGACTTTGCGCTAGCCTTCCGGCACGGAGCGGATTTTCCGCCCGTGCCGCGGAAACATGTACGGAGGACATCATGCAGCACACCTCTCCTCTTTCTCCCTGGCTCCTCGCGGCAGCGCTCCTGACCGCGCCCCCGGCCTCCGCCGCCCCGGGACAGACCGTGATCCCCGCCGGTTCCGCAGCTTCCCTTCCTGCCGGAACAGAGCACTTCACAGGCTCTGTCCGCGTCGATCCGGCCTTTTCGACCGAAGCCCCCCAGCGGGTCTACGGCGCTTACGTCACTTTTGAACCAGGTGCCCGCACAGACTGGCATACCCATCCCCTCGGCCAGACGCTCATCGTCACCTTCGGAACCGGTCTTACCCAGGAATGGGGCGGGCCGATCAGGACCATACACCAGGGAGACGTGGTCATCTGCCGGCCGAACGTGAAGCACTGGCACGGCGCGGCGCCCGGCAGCGCCATGACGCACCTCGCCATCGGTGAGCGCGAAGACGGCAAAAGCGTGACATGGATGGAAAAAGTCACGGCCGGTCAGTACCCTGAAAAATAAAAGATCAGCATGAAACATCTCACGTTTTCCCGCAGACGTCTGCTCAGGCTCACCTGCGCGGCCGCTCTCACAGGCATTTTCGCCCCTGCCGTCAGGTACCTCCCTCCGGCCCGGGCAGCGGAAGCGAAAAAGCCCCTCATCGTCTACTTCTCCATGCCCGAAACAGACAATCCCTTACATATGACACGGGATGAAGAAAACAGCACCGTGGTCGTGGACGGAAAGGCTCCTGGGAACACGCAGTACGTGGCCATGCTCATCCGGCAGAAGACCGGCGGCAGCCTCTTCCGCCTCGAACCTGTTACCCCCTACCCCAGGGAACACAGGGCGCTTGTCAGTCTGGCTGAGAAGGAACAGTCCGGTGACATACGTCCGGAAATAGCGGCGGCACCCGATCTCACGGCGTATGACACGCTCTTCCCCGGATATCCCAACTGGTGGGCCGCGATATGCCCATGCTCCTCTACACGTTCCTCGAGCAGCAGGATCTCTCCGGCAAAGCCATCATTCCCTTCTGTACCCACGGGGGGAGCGGGTTCTCCCGCACCATAGAGACAATCCGGGAAAAAACAGCCCGGCGCCAGAGTGCAGGAGACGGGTTTCGCTGTCTGCCGGCAGAATATGGACACAGCGCCGGCTGGCGCCGCAGCCTGACGCAGAAAAACCGGATACAGCCTTTAGCTCCAGTCAAGCCGCGTCGGACGGGCTGAACAGAAAACCGCAAATTTCCACGGATACACGGATCGCGCGTAAGAACGCGTCTTTTCAGAATGAGGAGAACACATGAAACCAACAAACCTTCTTGCCGTCATCCTGCTCGCGGCAGGCCTTGTCACGGCCTCCGCCGCGGCGGCCGGCGCGGCTTCCCAGAAACCGATTTCCATCGAAAGGCAGGGAACCCCTTCTCCGCCGGCGGCACGGTTATTCCCGCGAAGGAACCGTACAATCCCATGAAGCCCACGCCCGAAGGGCAGACCCTGCACGGCGATCACGCGAGCGTCTTTTACCAGATTCCGGTTCACGCCAGAAAATACCCGCTCGTCTTCCTCCACGGCGCAGGCCAGTCCATGAGGACATGGCAGACCACGCCTGACGGACGCGAAGGCTTCCAGAACGTTTTCCTGCGCCGCGGCTTTGGCGTCTATCTCGTCGATCAGCCGAGGCGCGGCGACGCCGGACGCGCCACCGTCGCGTCCACCATCGAGGCGAAGCCCGACGAGCAGTACTGGTTCGGACAGTTCCGCATCGGTGTCTGGCCCAATGTCTTCAGGGGATCTCAGTTCGCTCGGGGCGATAAGGCCATGGATCAGTTCCTGCGCCAGATGACACCCAATACCGCCCCCTTTGACTACGGCGTCATCTCCGACGCCATGGCCGCCGTTCTGGAGCAGTCCGGCCCCGCCATCCTCGTCACGCATTCCCAGGGCGGCGGCGTCGGCTGGCTCACGGCACTCAAAAGCCACAATGTGAAGGCCATCGTCTCCTATGAGCCCGGCAGCGGCTTCCTCTTCCCCGAAGGCGAAGTGCCGGACCCCATTCCCAACGCGAGCGCGTTTGGTCCGTTTAAGGCAAAGGGGGTGCCGCTCAGTCAGTTCATGGCCCTCACGAAAATGCCCATCGTTATCTACTACGGCGACAACATTCCTTCAGAGCCCGTCACCGAGCCGCACGAGGACTACTGGCGCGCGGCCATGAGCATGGCACTCAAGTGGGCTGAGACCGTCAACCGCCATGGCGGCGATGTCACAGTGGTACACCTGCCCGACAGGGGACTTCACGGCAATACGCACTTCCCCTTCTCTGACAGAAACAGCCTGCAGGTGGCCGACCTCCTCTCCCGGTGGCTGAAAGCCAAAAAGCTCGACTAAGACGAATGAAGCGTGCCCCGGGGATCCGTAATGCCGCCGGGACAAAAAATTCCATACCTCCGCAGACGGCCGGTCCTATCGGTGAAAACTGATACGCCGGCCGTCTGCCTTTCTCCGCATGGAGCGTTCGCAGAGGACGGCTTTTTCAGACCGGGATCAGTGTTATCCGTAATTTCTCACCACGACTTCATCAACATCGCCGCGTCTGCCTGCGACGGAGTTGACGGCCCGCCTGGCCCGGACGACGGTAATACGATACGCTGCGTACTGCTCCATGATGAAAGGGGTCGCGGAATTCGACAGCATGAATTGTATCCCGCGTCTGCTCAAATCATCGCAGCACGTCCTCAGCCGTATCTGGTCGTCTCTGGTAAACCCGCTCTTCGCATACCCAGTGAAGCTGGACGTCACGGAAACAGGGTCATACGGCGGGTCGAGGTACACAAAAGTCCCCCTTTTTACCTGAGCCAAGACTTCCGCGTAATCCATACAGGAAAAGTAAACTGCCGCGGCGTTGAAATAGGCGCTTACCGCCCGGAGGACGGGTTCGTTCACGATATTTGGATTGCGGTAACTGCCAAAAGGCGAGTTGAATTCGCCGGCGCTATTCACGCGGTAAAGACCATTGTAGCATGTTTTGTTCAGATACAGGATACGCGCCGCCCGTTCGACTTCTGACAGAGAGTCGTATTTTTCTCTGTCTCTGTCCCAATTACGGACGGAATAAAAGAAATCTTTTTCATTCCTATATTTTTTTAATTCCTGAATCAGTTCTTCGACGTTATCCCTGATGACAGTATAGACGAGAATCAAATTCTCATTGATATCATTGACGTACGCTGTTTCCGGCTGCAGATGGAAAAGCAGCGCGCCGCCGCCCACAAAAGGCTCGCAATACGATGTTATCCTTGCCGGCAGCAGCGGAAGAAATGTTTCCAGGAGCTGCCTCTTACCGCCAACCCATTTCAGAACTGGCGCAACCAGATTATTTTTCCGCACGGCGGGCACAGCTCCTTATAAATGACGCAGTCTGAGGCCGCTGCGTCACAGCGTGACAGGAACAACAGGAGATCTTCCTGGGCATTCTGTCAGTCTTTTGCAGATTTTATTTATTTTTTCAAGTTATGACAGGACACAAGGAGACAATCACCATACCGCCAGTTTTTCACGGGGCCGGATTGCTGAATCAAAACAACAGGAAGACTTAACAGATAAAACGCCGTTCCAGCGTAACTGATGTCTTCCCTGATGAAGAGCCGTGGGTGAAGATCACTGTCCTGATTGTCAAACGAAAGTTCTGGTGCCCCCCAAAAAAACGAACGAAAATTGACCCCTCTGTCCTGTCCCGGAGGGTAGAATCCATATAGTGGTGTATCTTTCCGCTCCCGGACGGGCCAATCAGGATCACGTTTTCAGTTTCAAATAGCGCTTCGACTTTATGAAGCACAGCGCCCGCCTATGCCGACGGTTATGAAAGCCAACGCAGTTTATCCGCGAATACAAACGGATGTTTGAGGATTCTCTGCACAGGGCGGACAAATGCCGGGAATGGGGTAAGACGCGCCCTCACAGGAACAGGACAGGAAACAAAAAAGGCGCTTATGGAGAAAAATCCATAAGCGCCTGAACTTTCTGGTTGCGGGGAAAGGATTTGAACCAATGACCTTCGGGTTATGAGCCCGACGAGCTACCGAGCTGCTCCACCCCGCGTCGTGTTTGACATAAATGCCCCAGTATCGAAAAAAAGTCAACACATTTTCTGTGCAGACTTTTTCTTTTTTTTGGGAAACCGGCGGAAAAGCCCCTCTCTCGTCCGAGTGTAGAAACAAAAAGGAGGGACAGCCGGAACTGTCCCTCCTGTGTCTGGTTACGGAATGGAAGTACCCGGATTAGGCCTTAGCCTTCAGATCTTCCTTTTTTCCGATGGGGCTCATCTTACCGCTGGTACAGCCGCAGGCCGTTGCCGTGAAAATAACGTCGGAGGAGCTGTTCAGGGCCGTTTCGCAGGAGTCCTGAACAACGCCGATGATGAAACCGATGCCCACGACCTGCATGGCGATGTCATTGGAGATACCGAAGATGGAGCAGGCAAGGGGAATCAGCATAAGGGAGCCGCCGGCTACGCCGGAACTGCCGCAGGCGCAGAACACGGCAGCCACGCACATCAGAAAAGCCGCGCCGAAGCTGACGTTCACACCGAGGGTGTTCACGGCAGCCATCGTCATGATAACGATGGTGACAGCCGCGCCGGACATATTGATGGTGCAGCCGAGAGGAATGGACACGGAGTACGTCTCACGGGGAATGCCGAGGCGGCTGCAGAGATGGAGGTTAATGGGCAGGTTGGCCGCAGAGGAGCGGGTGAAGAAGGCATACAGCCCGCTGTGGACAGTGCAGGTCCAGACCAGAGGATACGGATTCCTGCGGGTCATGAGGAAGACCAGGAGCGGGTTGATGACGAAAGCGATGAAGAGCATGGTCACCACGAGAACGACGACAACATGCAGGTAATTCAACAGGTTGGAGAAACCGCCGGGCTGGGTGCAGGAACTGAAAACAAGACCCATGACGCCAAGAGGCGCGAAACGGATGACAAACTTCACGACGCCGCTCACGGTCACTGCCAGATCCATGAGCACGTCCTTAGTGGCGCTGCTGGCGACGCGGAAAAGAATGCCGAAAGCCACGCCCCAGACCAGGATGGCAATGTAGTTACCTGTGGCGAGAGCGTTAATCGGGTTATCCACGGCGCTGCGCAGCACATTCAGGATCACCTCAGAAACCGCCTTGGGGGTAGACTTGTTAACGGCCTCCGCCAGCGTGGGGAACGTGCTGGGAAAAGCGTACGACATGCACAGGGCTGCCATGGACGAGAGCAGCATGGAAATAAAGTAAAGCAGAAGAATGGGTTTCATCTTCGCGGCGGAACCGTTGGGTTCCTGACGCGCGATGGCCGCGGCGACGAGAACAAAGACCAGAAGCGGCGCTATGGCTTTCAGGGCTGAAACGAACAGCACGCCGCAGACGGGGACGACAACCTTGTCGCCCGGAACAATGAGGGCCAGCACAACACCAAGGCACATGCCAAGGATGATCTGCAGGATGAAGGGTATCCTGTTGATGGCCCGACAGATGGTTCTGAATAACTCCATGTAACGACTCCAATTCACTCCGAGCTGGGCCATTACACGCAGAACTTCAAGCCTGAATGGGCAGGCCCCTCTCCTCTTTTTTCGCAGCAAACGCTTACGATAACTATGTTGTGTAAAACGAAACGGACTTGAAATCAAACAGTGATGAAAACGTTTCTGGCCGGAATGGGGCAGACCGGGCTTTTGTCACGGAAAGACTCTTTCTGCTGAAAGAACGGCATTCCAATATCAGCTTTCTTTCTTTTTTCGGAACCGGCGGCCAGGAGGAACAGCAGGTGTATTCTGAGGCTGTGAACTTCCTGCCCTCCGGTGAGAGCATGCTGCCCGATCAAAAAAGGCGGCTCACCCTCCCCTTATGGGAAAAGCGCGCCGCCCCGCCTCTTGGAATGCCCGGAAAGCCTATTTTCCCTGGTTTTCGGAGTAATAGTATTTCTGCAGGAGTTCCTGGGCTTCTTTGTTCCCCTGCTGTGCGGCCCCCAGGTACCATTCGGCCGCCTCCTGCTTGTCCTCCGCTATGCCCCAGCCCTCAAAGAGGCAGTCACCCAGGCGCTTCTGCGCTGACGGAAAGCCCTGCACAGCGGATTTGTAATACCATTTCGCGGCAGCGGCCGGATTGACGAGCACGCCGTCACCGCGGGTGAAGCAGTCGCCAAGCCATTTCTGCGCTGGCGCGTGCCCCTTTTCCGCAGCCCTGTGCACCCACTGCACGGAAAGCGAGAGATTCTCTTCCACGCCGTTGCCCTTCGCATAGCAGATACCAAGAAAAAGCTCGGCATCGGGGTTGCCGGTCTGCGCGGCCTGCCGGATAAGGGCAATGCCCTCTTCCTTGTTCTGGGGGACATCCACGCCGTTGAGAAAGCAGATGCCAAGATAGAGCTGGGCATCGGCATACCCCTGATCCGCGGCCCTGCGTATCCACTCCATGGCGATCTCCGGGTTCTTCGGCACGCCCGCGCCTTTCTGGTAACAGTTGCCGACAGCGAACTGCGCCCTCGGATATCCCTGATCGGCCGCCTTCTTAAACCATTTCATGGCCTCGGTGTCGCTCTGCTTCACTCCGTTCCCGAAGGAATAGCACACGCCGAGATCCATCTGGGCGGAGGCAAGCCCCTGCTCCGCGGCCTTCGTGTACCAGAAGACAGCCTGCTCCGGATTCTTCTCCGTGCCCGCTCCCTTCATGAAACACTGCCCCACGCGGTGTTCGGCAATGACGGAGCCATGCTCAGCAGCCTTCATATAGAGCTTAAAGGCCTCATCCATGTTCTGCGTGCCGTTCTGCGCCTGCGTGTACATGTCACCGAGCATACGGAAGGCTTCCACAAACCCCGACTCCGCGGCCTTGCGGTACCAGGCCATGGCCTGATCCCTGTCTCTGCGGACGCCCTGCCCGAGGCTGTAGCAGCGGGCCAGATCGGCCTGGGCCTCAGCGTCTCCGTTTTCGGCGGCTATCCGGAACCAGTGCACGGCCTCGTCAAGATCCTCCTGCGTTCCCCGGCCCCTGAACAGGCAGAGACCCAGACGCTGCTGGGCGTGGGCGTTCCCCTCGACCGCCTGCGTCTGGTAGCCCTCGGCAGCCCTGTGATACCAGGAAGCGGCCTTTTCCCTGTCCGCCTCCACGCCGATGCCCTCGGAATAAAATTTCCCAAGTTCCGCCGCAGCGTCAGCCTCGCCGGCCCCGGCCGCTTTCTGATACCAGGACACGGCCTCAGCCAGATCCTTTTCGTACACTTCCCCGCGGGCGTAGCAGTCGGCGATGTACTTCAGGGCTGTTCCGTTTCCCTGCAGGGCCGCGTCGCGGAACCATTTCACGGCCTCGTGCATGTCCTGTTTTACGCCCTCTCCCCGGGCATAACACCGGGCGAGGCGGCACTGTGCGTCCGGCACACCGTCTTCGGCGGCTCCGCGAAGCCATTTCAGGCCCGCTTTCTGATCCCTTTCAACGCCCGTGCCATCGAGATAACAGCAGGCCAGCCTGTACTCAGCCTCGCTGTTGCCCTGCTCCGCCGCTTTTTCATACCAGCCGGCGGCCTCAGTCATATTCCTTTCCACGCCGCTTCCCTGGGCGCAGCAGACTCCAAGACAGCACTGGGCGTCCGCATTTCCCTGATCTGCGGCCAGAGAGAACCATTTGACAGCCTCACTGACGTTCTTTTCCGCGCCTGATCCGTAGAAGTACGCGTAACCAAGTCCCACTTCGGCTCCGGCATGCTGCTTTTCAGCTGCCCTGCGGAACCATTCAGCTGCCTTCGCCGGATCCTTTTCCATGCCTATGCCGTAATAGCAGCAGAGGCCTAGACGGTACTCCGCCTCCGTATGCCCCTGCGCCGCGGCAAGGCCGTACCATTTTACCATTTCGGCGGGATCCTGATCCAGCTTTTCGCCTTCCTCGTACAGGTAGCCGAGGTAAAACTGGGCGTCCGCGTCCCCCTTCTCGGCGAGCTTGCGGTAATGCCCTATGGCCTTCCCGCCATCACGGCTTTTTCCGAAGAAATGGTGCAAAGCGCTGGAAATCTTTCCTGACATGCGTAACCCCTTTCTGCAGCCAGTATGCGCACCGACTGCGCGGCGTTTGAGTGTAGTTTGTCATTTTGACCCCGCGCGCCGTCAAAATCAACACCCTAAAATTCCAGTGGCAGAAAGACGCATCGGAAAAACCGCTCCGGGCAGGTTAAAAAGTACCAGAGACTGCTCCGGCTTTCTTCTGTTACCGGCACAGACTCTGCGTCAGACAGGCTGTCGGAAAGGACAAATTTTTTCTCTTCACGCTCCCGGCATACCTGGCAAAGAAAAAAAGACAGTTCCTCTCACTTTTCCGCCAGTCAGGCTCCGGTACCGGGACTATGCCTGGGGGCACTGGAGATCGGCGTCCTGCCCACTGGCCCCGGACGTGCGGATGCGGATTTCCCCGGGCTGCCAGCCCGGGGAGTCCTCACTTTGCCTTCCTATCCTTTTGCCCGCTTTCAGCGAGCAGTTCCTCAATGATGGCGCCCGCGATGTCCGCTGACTCCGCTCCTCCGGCGGCGGCTATCTTCTGCCTGCGCCGTTCGATTTCATCCCTGACTGTGCCATCCGGATACCGTTCACGCAGAAGTCCGAGCGCCTTCTCGCAGCCGAGTTCATCGTAGAGACGGTTTCTGACGCGCATATCCTCGGCGGTCGTGGAGAAGGCCCATTTGGCGTAGGCGCCGGCCGTGTTGGTAAGATACTGCACGGACTCGCCGTCCACAGTCCTGAAGAGGGCTACAAAATCCGCGCCCGCGCTGGTGGGCCTGGTAATGCGCCGGAGGGCCTCCCCTGCCGCCCTGCTGAAACCGAAGCGCTCAGCGATTTCCCCGGCTTCCCGGGCATTGCCCGCGCCGAGGGCGTACACGCTCGTGGCGAGATCCACGAGGACGGAGGGAAAGTCATCAAGGCTCTGGCTGTAGAGGCCGATGGAGAGGTTCTGCTTGCGCGATTCCCTCGAGGCTGTGGTAAGGTCGCTGATAATCTGACGGGAGAGAGGATTATTGAGATCAGCGCAGGAAGCGCGGTGCAGCTCGTCATAGCAGAGGCGTTTCGGGGCGGCGGCCATCTCCTCAAAAACAGGCCTGTGATAGGATCTGTAGAGAGGAGGAATGCGCCCGAGATCGGCCACGGTATTGAAGAAGCGGGCCGCTCCGACGAAACGGGCGAGCATATACATGATGCCGGACTGGCGCTCAGCCGCCGGACCTCCCCTGGGCGTCACTTCGGCGAGATCAAGGCTCACGATGCGGGCGGGCCCCAGGGAAAAGCGGGACGGGTTTGCGAGAATGGGATACTCCCTGATAGCCGAGGTAAGCCTGCGCACGCACGCGTCGGGCACGCTTTCGGAGCTCTGGGAGACGAGTATGCCCTGAAAGCGGTCCCGCACGAGAGGGTTGTTGATTTCGGCCATGATATCACTCAGGAGAGGCACGGCGTAGCGCTGGGCCCTGACCGCGGCGTCCGTCTCCCCTGCCCGGAAGAGCGCCTCGACGGCCTCCCACCAGGAAGCGCCGGCTTCCGGCATCAGGCCGCGTTCCGTGAGCCTGCGGGTGACATCGGGATCGCAGAACGGGTCGAAGCGGCGGGGCGCGTCCCCGTCGGGCGAGAGCCTGCGGTAGGAGGCGTCCATGGCCTCCCTGAGCAGATCGGCGACGCCGTCGCCGGGAGCCGTCTCATTGAGCGGCGTGCACAGGAGAGACAGGAGATTGACGAGGAAGTCCGCGTGGTTCGGGAGGGGATACGGACAGCCGAGGGGCGTGTCAAAGACATTGACTGCGGCCTCGCTGGTATTGCGCAGGCGGGCGAACACGGCGAGGCCGCGCTTTTCGGGAGGCAGGGCTGCGCGGATGAGGCTGATGACGCCGGAGGAGCTCATGCCGATATCGATGACGGTGAGCCAGGGAAGTTTTGCCTGCCCGGGGCGCAGGATGAAGAAGAAATTCAGGGTATTGAGAAAAAACGATTTACCCGCGCCCATGCCGGCAAAGCAGATTTCGTTCCAGGAGGCCATGCCCGGGGAGAGAAGCGCCAGGGGCATGAAGCGGCCGTCCGAGGTGCGCAGCGGAAGGTCGCAGTTCTTCCATGGAGAGCAGGGACGCGCAAAGGGAAGGAGACGCACGGCGTCATCGAGCGGCGCGCAGGCCTTCGGGGCCGGAGAGGAGCAGGACATGGCGGGAAGCGTGGCCGCGTAGAGGGAGAGCGGATCGCCGGTGAAGGCGGACGTGTCCGAAGAACCCCAGGACTGCACGGCCGTCATGAGCCTGGCCTGGCGCCGGCTGAGGGCGGAGAGCGCACGGGAGAGTCCCTCCTCTCCCGGCGGATAGGCCAGCCTGTCGGTCCACGTGACAAAGCACATCTGAAAGAGGACAGAGGGCTCCCCGTTCTGGGCAAGGGCCTGCAGCTCCCTCATGGACTTCCTGTACATGCGGTTGGATGCCGAGAGAAAGGAGAGGATGGAAGCCGCGGTGAGCCGCAGGGACTGGCCGGAGAGTCCATCGCCGGTAAGGAGGACAGAAGCCCGCCAGGGCAGGCTTTCCGCGAGGAGCGAGCGGAAAAGGGCGTTGAAGGGGCGCATGGTCTGAGGCGGCAGGCTCATCACGAAGGGCGCGTAGATCCTGTCATCGGCGAGAAGGTAGCGGCCTCCGAGCACGGTCACGCCGCAGGGCCAGATCTGGCGTGAGAGAGAGGGAAGAAACGCCGCGGAAAAATCGTTTCCGGCGGTGCCAGGAACCGGAGCAAGAAAGGGAAAGGGATCCCCGGGGAGGAGCGGACGCCAGTCCGGAGCCGTGAGACGGGGCACGTTCATGGCGCGGATGAAGCGCACGGCGGCGTGGCTGTCCAGAATATCAGCGCGGAAGGAAATCTGCCTGAAGGTTTCCGCGATCCCGCGTACGAGCGCCCAGTGCACGCTGCGCATGCGTTCGAGAACCACGCGTGAGCCCTGCGCCCCAGAAAGACGCGCGGGAGGGAAGGACTCTTTCCCGGCAAGACGCCTCGCGCGGCGCAGTTCCGCTCCTGTCATGACAGAGGGCTTTGTCCAGACGGCGAGGCAGATTTTCTCGACTGTGCAGTAGGAAGCCAGCGTTTCTCCCCACTCGTCAAGCACGCGGCCGAGGTTCAGGCCGAGGAGGCCCGCGGATTCACGCACGGGTTTCATGGCAGCTGAGATATGCTCCTCCGCTGCCCCGGGATCGCAGGAAAAAACCATCTGCACGGCATGGCAGCGCCTGGAGAGCGGGGTCTTCAGGACGCCGGTGAGGGCCGAGGCCGCCTTCTCGAACTCCTCTTCCCCAATGAGACGCAGGCTTCCGCCTATCCCGATGAGCGACACCATGGAACTGTCGTCAGCCACCAGAATGCCGTCCGTGTCGGCTGTAAGAAGGCGGCAGACCGAGCGCGGCGACGTGCCGGCGAAGTCAGCCGCGTCCTGACAGAGACTGTCGAGCGAGGCAAAAAAACTATCCCAGGACATGGTTCCTCCCTGATGATTTCCCGGAAAAGAGACCGGAGAAAAACGCGTCACGCACGCGTCCGGAAAGCCGCACACCCCGTGAGCCTCATGGCGTTCTTCCGGCGTTCTCCCTGTTGACGGTGACGACGGAGGACAGGGCCACGCCGGCCGGACAGTCCGCGGCGGGCATGCGCCTCACCTGGCAGACCACGGTCACGGCGTTGTTGGCGACGCGGCCGCGGGACGTCTCGTAGGTAACGAGAAGCGGCACTTCGAACTCCCAGACCAGGGCGCCGCGCACCACGCCCGAGCGGGTGAGCACGGGCGTCCCCTGGACAACGGAGTGCATGAGCGCCCTTCTCTGCCTGAGGAGGGGGAGATGCCCTTCTCTGTCGAGGGACACGGCGAAACGCGTGAAAGCCTCGCCCGTAAAGTAGGGACGCAGGTCCGTGAGCTGGCTGCGCCAGTTCAGGTAGTCGAAATTGAAGGAGGCGCTGATGGCTCCGGCCACCCAGTTTTTGAGCGCCGCCTCGTTCATGACGGGTTTGTCAAGCGGCGTCATGGGCAGGAGCTTCATATCCTGGCTCATGCCGAAATAGACGGGCTCCGGCCTCGCGAGAATGGCGCAGAGACCGGTTATCAGTCCGGCGGCCGCGAAGCCGGCGAGAATGAGACAGAGCTTCTGGGCCGAGCGCAGGGCGCTCCGGTAACAGGAAAGGGAGACAAAGACCTCTTCCGCCCCGCAGGCCGGCACGCCCGGATTCTGTCCGGTCCCCTGTCCCGGAGCGGGGGGCTCACCCCGCCCCGGGAGCAGCCCGCGGAGTTTCCTGAGGACCGCGTTTTCCGGAAAGGCGGCCGTCCCATGCCCCGTGCCTAGCCGGATTTCAGACGGCATGGCCGGATTCCCTTTTTTCAAGGAGCGCCTCCAGGATCAGACGGTCAAGTTTCAGGACAGCCGCGAGATCCCCGGAAAAGAGGAGCCGCCGCAGAGCCTCCGGGCCGCGGGACGGATCCTCCTCAACGGCCCTGAGAAAATCGCCGGGTGAGCCGGCGCTGAAGGACGGAGGAGGAAACGCAGCCGGATCAAAGCGCATGACCGGAGGAAGAAGACAGGCCTTGGCGCAGAGCTCTTCCAGCTCCGGAAAACCGGCCCCTGCGGTATTGATGCGCACCATGCCGGAGCTCCAGCCCTGCACTTCAAAGCCAAGGCTGTCGGCCTTCACGGCCGCGGGAAAAAGGAGAGCCTGATCCGCGGCGTAAAGGAAGGGAGCGCCCGCTGGCTTTGAGACGCGCCCGGGCTCCCGGACGCGTCCGGGATGCTTCGAGGCGGAACTGTGCCAGAGCGCATCCAGGATAACGGACATGGTCAGGGACAGTCCGGCCCAGGGCGGAAGCGAGGCGAGAAAGGACAGGATCCTTCCGGGACGGCGTCCGGCCGGACAGACGCGCGCCTCAAAGACGTCCACGTCAGCGTGACCGGCGAGGAGCGTGAGCTCGGGACCGGTCATCCACAGGCGCTGCATGGAAACGGCGTTCCAGCCGCTCCCGGATGTCCCGCCTGGGTTCAGGAGAAGGCGGACGGAGGCATCGGCCGCGCGGGCCTCGCAGCGGAAGAGCCCCGGCTTCACGCCTTTCTCCGTCACGGCGTCGAGCCAGGCACGGACAGCGGCCCTGCCGGAGCCGCGCGGAGGCAGGGAATCCCCGGGCACGGGCCTGAAATCGCCGTCCGGAAGGGGCGTTTCCAGAACGGCCTTCGCGTGCGCGAGGGGAAGCGCGGAGAAAGACTGCCAGACCGGGGAGGCGGACCTCGGGCCCGGCGTAAGGCATCTGTGGCTGTAGCTCAAAGCGTTGTCGAGCCTCTCCGCGTCCTCCTTCAGGACGCACGGATCCGGGGCAGGATCCATGAGGACACGCAGGCCGCCCTTGAGAAAGCGCGCAGGCAGGAAGTCCTGGCGTCCTGAAAGGGAACGGCAGGCGTTCATGACCCGTGAAAAGAGGACTGAGGCGACCCGGGCCTGCTCCCCTGCGTCATCATCGGGCACGCCGAGGCGGGCGAGGAGCTTCTGCATGGGCTGGCGCAGGTAGGCGCTGTTCAGGAAGCGGGAACTGGAGGAAAGTCCCATTTCCGCGGCCTCGCTGAAACTGAGGCTCGTGTACCAGACTGGTCCCGGGGGAAGGCCTGCCGCGCCATCGTCCGGAAGGCGGCCGGGTTCCCCCTCCCCGAGACAATACCAGCCGCGGTCGAGCGATTCCGGTCTGTCAAAGACGATGGCGCCGAAATTTTCATTGCCGGGCATATCTGCCTCCGTATTGGGTCAGACAGTTCATCCAGTCCTCCTCCCAGCCGCGGGGGCCAAACCAGGCGCGGCAGTCCGCGTACACGCCGGCCTCCGTATCCGAGCTGATGCCGTAGAGCCAGCGCAGGCCGCCGAGGCTTCGCTGAAGACGGCCGGGATCATAGCCTGGCCTTTCCTGAAGACGCGCCAGCGCGGCGCCGAATGAGGCGGGATCGGTTTCGAGGAGGCGGACTGTGTCGCCGCCTTCCGGATCCATGAAACAGCCCGCGGGAAGCCGCTTCTGGGAAAGCCTGCGCCAGAGCGGGGACACCACGCGCGCCATATGGCGGGCCCCTGCCGTGGCCCCGGGCAGATTTCCCCTGAGGCGGGCTATGGCCATGACGTGGACGAGCAGGTTGAGGGCGGCCTGGCTCACCCCGGGAAGCCAGATGAACTTCCCGGGGCGTCTGCGGACCGTGAGGCCCATATGGAAAATCCCGTGGCAGAGCGGGCAGAGCGTGACGAGGTTCTCAGGCCGGTTGTCCGCGTGATCGCCATTCAGATGATGCACCTCAAAACCGCCCGAAGGGGCGCCTTCGCTGGGCCAGGACGGCAGTCCGCAGGCCTGGCAGACGAAATGATCCCTCTTCAGGCACCTGAGCCGGACACCGCGGAAATCCGCGTCCGCCACTCCGGCGTGCGGATCATCCCTGCGGTACGTGCCCGCCTTAACCTGGAAAGTAAGGGGAACGGCCACAGGACTACAGGCCGATGGCGTTGAGCTCGGGATCGCCGGCCGAGAGGGACCCCGAGGTCATCTGGGCGATGGTGGCCGCGGCGAGGAGACAGGCGCCGATGACAATGGCCATGAGCGCGCCGCCCTTGGGACGGCCGGGCTGCTGGGAGAGGCTGTAGAGCTGCCACAGCCCGAGACCAACCAGAAAGAAGCCGGCGAGCGCGAAGCCCGCCTTGAGGGCCGGCCCGAACTTGGCGATTTCACCGCGCACGCTGTCTGACATGTCGCCGAGGCTTCCCGCGGCGCGGGCCGTGGCGCAGGGCATGAGGAGGACAGGCGCAGCGAGGGTATGGAAAAGATGGCGGAAGAAGCGCATGAAAAATCTCCTTTTGCCCGTTCAGCTGCCGAGAAGGCGGGTGACAACGTCCCTGAGGACGCCGCCCGCCGAAGCGCCGAGCACGAGCATAAACTGACGGATATTGACGCAGAGCGTGCCGCCCGCGATGTGGGTGACGGCTCGCCAGAAGCAGTCCCCGCCCTCGGCGGAGCGCTTCAGGAGCACGAGGCCCTTCGCGATCTGGTAAAAGCCGACAAGCATGACGATAACGAGGGCAAGCCGCACCATGTCTGCGTACGGCCCGGGTCCGGTTTCCACGGTGGCGAGGCCTTCGGGAGCCGAGGCATTGAAGAGGCTTTCCGTCAGCATGTCGGTGACGGCGCGGAAACTCAGGAGGAGGGAGCCCGCGGCGATTCCCGCTGCGGGCCCCGCGGCGGAACGCCCCTCCCTTCCGGCGGAGCGGAGCCGCAGAAGCGAGGCGCAGAGCATGCCGAAACCGGTGAGCGCGGCGCAGGCGGTGATGAGATCGTAGAAGGAAGCGAGTTCGCCGGCGAGCCTCGCGCAGACAGCCATGAGATCATCTGTCACGGGGAAGCCCGGCTATTCGCCGTAGCGGATGACACCGCGGTCCGTGCTGACATTGCCCGTGGCGAGATCCACGTCCCGGATCCTGAGCCTGCCGGCCCTGTCGCCCCTGGCCACGGTCCAGATTTTACCGCCGGGATCCTGCACGATGGCCCGCGTGGCGGAAAGTCCGAGAACGGACCAGCCCTCGAGACCGCCGGACGGCGGAGAGGAGGGCTCTCCGGCTTCAGCCTTTCTGGGAGCGGAGCGCCCGGAGGAGGACGCGTCAGCGCGGCGCGCGCTTTTCTCCACAGCGGCCTGCAGATCGCGCGCCGCCCGGCGCAGGGCACGGATGTCCTCCTCTCCCGCGGCCTGGCGGGCGGCAAAGCTCTCGCCGAGTTTTTTCAGATCTTCCCTGAGGGCCGCGAAGCCGTTTCTGAGATCTTCAGCCGTGGCAGGGCGGCCGGCTTCAGCCATGAGCGGCTCCCCGTCCGCCGCGGAGGGGACATCCGTCACGGCCGGACGGACCGGGGCTGCGGGACCGGCAGCGGACGCTGACGGCGCTGTGCCGCTTTCAGACGCGGGAGAAAGAAGCGCCTCCTGCGCCGCGGCCGTGTCCCTGTCAGCTGCTCGAGAAGAAGACAGCGGCCCTCCGCTGCCATCTTCCGCCTGAGGCAGAGCGCGCAGGGCGCCGGCCTGTCTGCGGACGAGCTCGGCCTCGGCCGCCGTGGTGGGAAGCCCGGCCCCGCCGTCTCCGCTTCCCGATCCCGAGGCGTACCAGACGGCAGCTCCGGAAACGAGGAGGGCGAGAGCGGTGAGACAGACCCGGCGGCGGACGGCGGATCTTCCGGAGCCCCTGCCCCGGCTTTCCTCTTCCTGATTTTCAGCGTCTCCATCATCGTCTTCTTCCTCCTCTGGCGCGGGCTCCGCCTCTTCTTCACGGACGGACGCTGCCCCCTCAGGGAACGCGCCGTCTTCCGGGCCGCTTTTATTAATATTGTTATAATAATGAACGTTTTCTTTTTCGGGATATGGCACATCCTGCCGGCTCCCGAGAAGACGTCCGAGGGCCGCCACTGCGGCTGAGCCCTCATTCTCCTCTTCCGCGATACCCTGATCCGCCTCGCCGGGATCCCCTTCAAGCGCGAGATCAGGAGCGGGATCGGAATCCGGGGAAGCAGCGGCCCCTGCCGGTTCCGCATCCCTGACGTCTGCGAAGACGTCAGGCTCTTCCGCCGCGTCCGTGGCAGGCGCGGCCGGATCTCCTCCGGATCCGGCCGCCTTCTGCTTTACCGGGGTGCCTTTATTTCCGTCTCCCTCTTCCGGTCCGCCGAAGAGATACAGCGCCGCCTCCTCCTCAGCGGAAACCGCCGGCTCCACGGCCGGGGAGTCCGGAACCGCTCCGGCTGCCCGCGGCGCGGGAGGCGTTTCCTTCAGGGGCACGGTTTCCCTGAGCCAGGTGAAGCCGCCGTCCAGGAGGCTGTCTTCCCCGGAAACGGCACGCTCATCCTCCCTGTTTTCTGCCATACAGTTCCCTCACTCTCCCGCGCGCCGGGCGCGGGGATAGGTGTTTTCGCTGCCACGATCCGGAACGGCGGGGGCGGCAGCCCTCCCCTGTTCACGCTGACGCGCGTAGGCCTGTTCCCGTTCTATTTCCGCCTCAGTCCCGCTCCGTCCCGTCCCTGTGCCGGATCGTTCCCGGACTTCAAGGAGCAGCAGCCCCATTTCGGTGCCTGATTTGAGGATGACAGTGGGCGGCATCCCGAAATTCTGCTCCAGAAGGCCCGCGGCGCGTCTGCCCACGCGGGCGCCGCCGAGCCACAGCTGATCCCCGAGGTCGTAGCGCGGGTAGCGCTCCGAGCTCCCGTAAATGGTGCTCGTCGAGGAGACGCCGGAGCGGGCCACCGCGTCTCCGAAGCCCTCCAGGAAGGACGCGGCCACAAGGCCGCCCCAGCGGGCCAGAAAATGCCTGTCGACGCTGCCCGAAACCGCGGTTCTGTCTGTGGCGGGATCGATGGCGTACGCCTGCACGGCATAGCGGCTGCCGTCACGCAGGACAAAGGAGCTGAAGCGCAGCACGAGGTGCTCGCCGAGCCTCTGGAAGGAACCAATGGCCCTGGCTCCTCTGAAAGGGCCCATGATGACCTCCACCATGGCCGGACCCGGCGCGTCGGAATCGAGCGTCACCCGGTTCACGGCGTAGAGAATGTCCCCGGGCAGGACGCCGGGCACGCCCGCAGGGGGAGCGGCCGGCGTCACGGCATGCCGTGAAGTGTCAGTCCGGGGAGAGGGACGGTTCAGCACCATGGCCGCCGGCTGGCCGGGATCGCTCCTGAGGCCGGCGAGATACGAAATCACGGTCTGATCGCCCCTTTCCCGGCGCTCCGCCGGACGCGTCCGCACGCGGGGCTGCGGTGAGACGGGCGTGAAGACGGGCACGTCCTCCCGTTTCGCCGCGGGAGGCGCGGGAGCGGGAGCCGGCGGCTCCCGGGTCACGCGCGGCGCCTCAAAGGGCTCGGCAGGCACGGGCTTACCGACGCCGGAAGCCGGCGCCACGAAAGTGCCGCCCTTCTCTATGGCCTCGCTGCCCCTGCGCGCCGAATAGTCGTCAAGGCGGCGCTTGTACTCGGGACTCGTCTCCGCGGACACGCCCTTCAGATCGCTTTCGCCCGGAGACAGCCCCGAGACCTTCATTCTGCCGGCCTCACTGCCTGACAGGGCACAGCGCCCGGCGAAAATCAGGGAAAGGACAAGGGCTGTGAAGAGCCCGGCCCGTATGAGTCCTCCGGAAAGGCGGCGGCCACGCGCAGGAGCCGCCTCTACCGTTTCCTCAGGTGAAGGAAGGGTCAGATCCGGAAAATTCCTGGCGTCACGCCCTGTGTCACTCATGCCGCCTCCCCGCTTCCCCGGACGCGAGTCCGGTCATGAGTTTCACGCGCTCTCCGCCCACGCTGAGCACCACAAAGGGCGCCCGCGGCAGGGCGTAGACGGTGAGGCCTCCGCAGCCGGCCCGGGAAAGCCAGGCCGGCCAGACCGCGTGATGGCCTGTCCTCAGATAGATCCTGTCCCTGTAAAGCCACGCCCGCGTGCCCGGATATTCAGGCTCGAGACGGACGGGCCTCGCGCCGTCCGGCGGCACGCCGTGCACGAATTCCAGAAGATCGGCGGACACGGCCTCAGGGGCCGGCGGGGCCAGCACCGCCGGCTTCGCGTTGGGGCCGCCCCGGTCGAGGCGGAAGACCACAAGCGCGTCGCCCACGCGTCCGCGCCTCGCCTGCGATTCCGTGATGAGGTGCAGGACGACCGGATACGGCGCGTCCTCCAGGGTGACCATGAGGTTTGACGAGGCGTGGTTGGTCAGAGGCACAAGGCTCACCACGTTGGAGGCCACGTTCGCCCGGGCCGTGCCTGTCCGGTTTCTGGCGCCAGACTGCGCTTCCCCGTCCTCCGCCTCCACCTTCGGCTGCGTGGCCTGAAAGGCCCGGGCGTTGCCGAGAACGATGGAGAGCACGGGCCAGGGCTCGCCGGTGGCGTCCTGAAACATGACTGTTGAGGAATAACCGGCCGTGAGCCGGATGACCTGGGGAACGGCGCCGGGCACGGCGCTTATCTGCCGCGTCCCTGTGCGCATGCGCGCGGGCCCGGGAGCGGCGGCGCCCTCCACCCTGTCGCGCTTCTTGATATAGGTCCGTATCTCGCCGGGATCCACGGGAAGGAGCTTTTCCACGGATTCCTCGAAGATACGGGAGCGTTCCTCGCCCCCGTCCTCTTCGGACGCCTTCCCGTCTCCTGCGGCGTCAGCCGCGAGAACAGAGGCAGCGGGAAAAACCGCGAGAGCGAGGCAGAGCGGAAGCCAGCATTGCATTTCGGTCGTCTCTCCTTGGGGAAAACAGGCTCACGCCCTTTCTGCCGTACGCGTACGGCAGGAGCGCGGAAAGGCCCTGACTCTTCCGGGCCGCGCAGCGGGCCACTTCCCGGCGCGCGTCGGAAAATAGAATAACTGTATTGACATGTCAATCGTTTTTCTTTAATTTCCGCCCCACGCCCGGCGGAAGTATCGGGCGCCGGGAAGTTTTTCCGTATTGAAGGACATAAAAAACTTTCGTCGCTCCATATAAAGGAGGGAATTTTATGAATCCGGCAGTGCTTTTTCTCTTCCTTCTCTCAGCGCCCGTGGCGGGGTGCGCCCTGCGCTCCGGCGCGCAGGCAGGCGAGGAGCCGCGCTCGCGCGTGGACATGGCGCTCGCTGACGCGTCGGACTCCATCACCAGGGATCTCGCCATCCTGACAGGGGGAAACCGCGTGACCGCCCCGGCAGTGCTGGGAGGCTCCCTCGCCGCGCCCGTGAGCCTCGTCTTTGACGGCCCCCTCGAGGAAAGTCTTGAGCGCGTGTGCGCCCTCACGGGCTTCCGGCTTGAGGCGAAGGGGGTGAAGCCCGACATTCCCACAATGGTGCACGTGCGGATGACGGCCAGGCCGGCCATCGCCGTGATCCGCGAAATCAGCCTGCAGGCCGGCCCGAAGGAAAAAATCACGGTGGACGAGGCCGGCCGCCGCATCGGGCTGGAGCGGGCCGGGGCATGAGAAAACTTCCCGGATTCCTCCTTTTTTCTGCTCTCATCCCTGCCCTTGCGGGCACGGCTTCCGCTTTCGATGACGGCAGGCACCTTGCCGCGGATAAGCCGGCCTGGGGCGGCCGGATCATGACAGCCCCGCGCCCGGCGGATCTCAGGCCTTCCGTCACGTACGGTGACGGGAGCGGGGAAGCGGCCCGCGAAAAGCTCCTCCGCATGGAAAGATCCGGAGGGCGGGAAACGGCCGCTTCCCCGGAGAAAAGCAGCCTCCGTGAAAGGGCGCTCGGCGAGGCAGCGTCCACCCTGGCCTTTCAGCAGGGGCTCGCCTGGCGCTACGCGAAGCTTATGGACGCCTGCGGGAAAAGGGAGCACATTTTCGATCGCGTTTTCAATTTCGGGCCCCTTCTCATGGACGGCAGGGTTCTGCCTCCTGTCATACGCTGGGCCGGCAGGGGGGTCAGTCTCGGCGGGAACGGCGAGGCCAGAAGCGTGGAGGCCAGCTACCGCATCGTGCGCCCGGCCGCCATCGTGACGAGGGCCCCCACCTGGCGGGACTATCTCATGACAGGCGTCCCGGAAACGGAAAACCGGCCGGCCATTCTGCCGGCCACACAGGCCGAGAAAAAAGCCTGGAAGCGCGGCGTCACGGAGGGCTGGGCAGCCGGCGCCGCGGCCGCGGACGAACTTTTTTCCGTGAACATGAACCGGCTCGTCGCCGACTACCGCGGCATCCTGCGCTTCAGGATGCTGGCGCGCAGGGGCATGGTCAGCCTGCCCGTGCTGGCCGAGGGACGCCTTGCCGTGCGCGTGGAAAAGCGGACCCTGGACGTGGGGGAAACCACGTTCCGCATCAGCGTGCCTGCCGAATTCCGGGATATGGAAAACTGGTCAGCCGGCACGGACGGGAGGGAGGAATGACAGAACTCTTTCCCGAGCCCCTGCGCCACGAGCTCACCCGCTCCCAGATGGACCGCATCCTGCTCTGGTGTGTGGAAAAACGCGCCTCGGACATTGTTTTCTGTCCCGGAGATCCCGTGTGGATGGAGCAGGACGGCGTATGGCGCAGGGTGACGGACGCGGGGCTCACGCCTTCGGAGACGGAGCGCATCGTCAACGAGACGACCATGCAGGCCTCGCGCGCGGGATACGTGCGCTCCGGCAGGAGCACGGACTACGCCTACCAGACCCGCGTGCCGGAAAGCCGGGGCGTCTGGCAGCGCTTCCGCGTCAACGCGACCAGCACGAGCAAGGGCATCTACATTGTCATGCGCGCCCTGCCCCGCGCCATCCCCACACTCGGCGACATGGAAGGCATCAGTGACAGTCTGCGCCGCGCCCTCTACCCCGCCTCCGGTCTCGTCTGCGTCTCGGGCGTCATGGGCTCCGGCAAATCCACCCTCCTCGCCGCCGTCATCCGCACGGGCCTCTCCGGGGCAGCAGCGGGGCGCCAGGTCCTCACGCTCGAGGATCCCATCGAGTTCGACTTCACGGGCGTGGGCGCCAGCCAGCGTGAGGCGCCCATAGCCCAGTCCCAGATCCACACGGACGTGCCGGACTGGCCGTCAGGCGTGCGCTCCATGACCCGCCGCAAGGGGGAAATCGTCATGGTGGGCGAGTGCCGCGACCGGGAAACCCTGAGCGCCCTCCTCTCCTGCGCCGAGCAGGGCGTGACCGTCTACACCACCGTGCACGCCCAGGACGTGCCCCAGACCGTGACGCGCATGGTGGACGCCTTTCCCTGGACGGAACGCGCCCAGGCCGCCTCCGTGCTCAGGGCCAACCTGCGGCTCATCGTGCACCAGCGCCTCGTGCCCCGCGTGAGGACGGAAGAGGACGTCCGTGCCGGCGTGCCCGGCCGCGTTTTCTTCGTGAAATAGCCTTTCCCCAAAGCGGCACTCTGATTTCCGCCAGGCCGGAAGACGCCAAAGACCGGCTGGGCGGAACCCGGGAGACAGCAGGGCGGCACATCCCGCCCTCCTCCGCAGAAAAGTTACGGCAGAACTTCCCCCGGAGCTGATGCCGCGCTTTTCCCGGACGGATACCGGCATCAGCCCCATGTCCCTTTCCGGATTCGTGGAAAAGATGGTCTGGCAGGCAGGAATTCAGAGTTCCTGCCTGCCGCTTTTTTCAGAATGCCTGACGTCATGGAACGGATGCGGAGTGCTCCCTGCGCTCCCTCCGGAAAAACCGCAAAGAGAAAACCGGGAGAAAGGTTTTCCGCGAAGGCAGCCTTTCTCTGAGGCGCGGCGCCCGTACACCACGGAACACGGGATGGAGTCCCGCTCTTTTTCCACGGCACAGCGGGGACGCCCCGGCCGCAGAAAAGAGCCGATGCCCGTTCTTTGTGTCCTGGATCGTTGACTTCCCCGTTCTGCTTTCTATTCTGTTTCCAGAACACGCTTTCAGCCCGGCCGGGCGTCTTTCCGGCGCAGGGACAGGGCACACCTCTCACACTCCGCGCACAACGGGGACACCGAAATCAGGAGAATAGCATGCTGCAGTCAGACAGACGCAACCTGAGCATGATGATGGACTTCTACGAAATGACCATGGGCTACGGCTATTTCCGCAGCCAGAAACCCTGCAACCGGGTCATCTTCGACTTCTTCTACCGCCAGAATCCCGACAACGGCGGCTACGCCATTTTCGCGGGCCTCGAGCAGATCATCGATTATCTCGTCAACCTCCACTTCGAGGACGAGGACATAGACTACTTCCGCTCCCTCGGCTGCTTTGACGAGGAATTTCTGAAATGGCTCAGGAATTTCCATTTCAGGGGAGATGTGGACGCTTTTCCCGAGGGGTCCATCATCTATCCCAACGAGCCCGTCCTCACCGTAGCCGCTCCGGCCATTGACGCGCAGTTCGTGGAGACGGCCATTCTGGCCCAGGCCAATCACCAGTCGCTCATCGCCACCAAGACCAACCGCATCGTGCGCGCTGCCCAGGGACGCCTCGTCTCCGACTTTGGCGCCCGCCGCGCCCACAACATGGACGCCGCCATTTACGGCGCGAGAGCCGCCTACATCGGCGGAGCAGTCGGCACGGCCACCGTGCTCGCGGGCAAGGAATTCGGCATTCCCATCAGCGGCACCATGGCTCACAGCTGGGTCATGTACTTTGATTCCGAATTCGAGGCTTTCAAGCACTACGCGGAGACCTATCCTGACAACACCATCCTGCTTGTGGATACCTACAATGTCCTCAAGTCCGGCGTGCCGAACGCCATCCGCACGGCCAGGGAAGTACTCGAACCGATGGGCAGGCGCCTCAGGGGCATACGCATTGACTCCGGCGACCTCACCTATCTCTCCATAAAGGCCCGCAAAATGCTCGATGAGGCCGGGCTTACGGACTGCTCCATCGTGGCTTCCAACAGCCTCGATGAATTCACCATCGAGTCCATCCTCAAGGAAGGCGCGAAGATAGACAGTTTCGGCGTTGGCGAGCGCCTCATCACGGCCAAGAGCGATCCCGTCTTCGAGGGCGTTTACAAGATGTCCGCTGTCGAGGAAAACGGCGTCTTCGTGCCCCGCATCAAGGTCTCCGCCTCCGCGGCCAAAATCACCAATCCGGGCTGGAAGAAGGTCTGGCGCGTCTACAGGCCGGACGGCAAGGCCGTGGCCGATCTCATCACAGCCCACGACGAGACACCGGACTTCTCCGAGGAATACTGCTGCGTGGATTCCCGCAGGCCCTGGAAAACGCCCGTGTTCAAATACTGTCAGGCGAAGGAAATGCAGGTGCCCGTGCTGCGGCAGGGACGCCGCGTGAGCCCCAAGCCCAGCCTTTCCGAAATCCAGGCCTTCGTGAAACGCCAGCTCGATCATGAAATCTGGACCGAGGAACAGCGCTTCACCAATCCCCACGAGCATTACCTCGACATGAGCCTCGATTACTACGCCATGAAAATGAAACTGCTCAAGGAAGTGAATCCCAACAGGGACTAATTCTGTTCCCCCAAGCGCCGGTCCTGCGCCGGCGCTTTTTCATATCCTTATATAAAAATCTTTTGACCTTATAAAAATATTTTATTATTCCTCCGGACACACTTTTTCCCCTGGAGGAATATGCCTGCTGATGACGTCCGGGGGCAGGGCGCAGCCCTGCCCCTCGTTTTCTTCATTCTGCTCGTTTTCGCGGCGGCGCTGCTCCTCAGGGCATGGGGGCCGGCCCTTTCCGAAGCCATGCTCAGGCTCTCGGCCGCCCTGCTCCGCCCCCTGGCGCTGTTTGCTCCGGGCTATGCGGAAGCCGCGGCCAGGATTTCTGCGCTCGACCCCGAAACCGTGAGCCCATCGCTCGCTTTCGCCGTGCTCTCGAAGTCGGCGCGCTGGTACGTCTGGATTCTCGGCCTGCCGCTCGGTTTTCTGCTTTTCCGGCTTGGTTCCGGAATCTCACCCGCGGAACATTTCCGCCGCACACTCGGCATGCGCGGCCTTCTGCGTGAGGATATGCCCTTCAACCCCTGCGTGGCCCCTGCCGTAAACTGGCCGGGCGGTATCCTGAACGAGCCGCTGGACAGCGGCCCCTGGCGCGCGGGCAGGCAGCCTCTCCAGCTCTGCGCCGGGGAGGGGCTGCTCAGGGACGGAGAGGGAAAACGCATTCCCGCGGACGAGCTTCTCGACTCCACCGGGCTCGCCAGCTCTTCCTCCCCCTGGCTCGATCCCTCAGCCACGGTCATTTTTGACAGGAAGCGGGCTTCCGCCTACTACGCTGCGGCGTTCAGGGAGCCGTGGCGGGGCTGGGAAAATCTCCCACCCTATCTGAAGAAGCTCGCCTGCGCCTTCGTTCTGCACGCGCTTGACAGAAAGAAGGAAGCGCAGCGCCTCCTCGACGAAATGAGCCTTTCCTTCCGCGCGCCCGTGAAGGAGAGAAAAGCTTCCCTTTCCCTCAGGCCCCCTTTCTTCCGCCCCGCGCGCCGGGCCAGGGGCTACGTCCTCGACACGCATCTTCCCGGCGGGCTCGCCGGACGCATGGACGCGCTCCTGCAGGATCCCCGCGCTGCGGCATTCCTGCGGCCGCACAGCTTCTGGCGGGACACGGCCCTGCTGGCCCTCTACGAGGCAGCCCGCACCAAAGGCGTCCTTCCCACTGCCGAGTTCATCTGGCTGCGGCCCGTCAACAGACAGCTCTGGTACCTCCTGAACAACCTCGGCCGCCGCACGGCCTGGCCCGAGACGGCCGGCCTGTGGGCCCATTACATGACGGAGACAGCCATATCCCGTGTGGATCCGGCATCCCGCGGCATTGAAGAGCCGCAGGTGGAGGAGGCGGTCAGGGCCCTTGAGAGAGCCATGTACGAAGAAGGCTGGATCGCAGCCGATCAGTTATCCTCTCCGGATTCAGAGTCACCGGACAGCAGCCTCCGGTAGAAGGAGTTTGTATGCCCTTCCGCGCCCACAAAGGTTATTACGGCGTTGACCGTGTCCAGGAACACAGCAGGGAGGAGGTGATCCGGGATATACGCCCCGTCTCCTCCCGTTTCTTCGGCGCGCTTCTCGGGCAGGGCGGATACGCGGCGGCCTTCTGCGCGGCCATGGGGCTCATGGCCTTCGAGCCCGCCACAGCCTTTCCCGTCCTCCCGCTCCTCGCCCTGCTCTGCCTCTGCCGCAGGGTGGCCGTGTCCCGCGATATCCTGCCCATGCGCGTCCCGCAGTCCTGGAAGGGAAAGGACTACGGAGACATGACGCCGCAGGGTTCCTTCCGCCGGGCCCGGGGCATGTTCTATATCGGCAACGATCTCGAGGCCAACCGCGAGCTCTGGATTTCACGCGACGACATCCTCACGCACATGCTCATTCTGGGAACAACGGGATCCGGCAAGACGGAGACGCTCGTGTCCCTGGCCTTCAATTATCTGGCCGTGGGCGGCGGTCTGCTCTACGTCGACCCCAAGGCCGCGCCGAAGCTCGCCGTCCAGCTCTACACCATGTGCCGCATAATGGGCCGCGACGATGATTTTCTCCTCCTCTCGTACATGGTCAGCCGCGCGGGCGGGCCGTCCGGAAAAAGCGGCCTGACGCGCACGCCGCAGCACGAGTCCAACACCCAGAATCCCTTCGCCGTGGGCGGCGCCAACCAGCTCACCCAGCTGCTCTTCTCGCTCATGCCCGGCGACGACGACAGCAGCGGCAACGCCATTTTCTCCTCCAACGCGCAGACCCTCATTTCGGGTCTCATGTTCGTGCTCGTGGAAATGCGCGACCGCGGAGAGATTCCCCTGTCCATCGACGTCATCCGCAGATATCTCATGGATACGGAAGCCATCACGAAGCTCGCCCTCCGGACGGATCTTCCGGAAAAGGCCGTGCTCGCCCTGCAGGCCGGTCTGGCCACGGTCGGCTGGGACAAAAACCTGCCCCTTGACAGACAGCCGCGGGCCTTCGGCGATCAGTACGGCTACGCCAGAGCCTACTTTGGCCGTGCCCTGTCCCTCCTCGTAGACAACTACGGGCGCATCTTCATGACCACACACGGCGAGGTGGACGCTGTCGATGTCATCACGGGACGCCGCATCTATGTCACACTCATTCCTTCCATGGACAAGGACCCGAAGGAGCTCAGATCCCTTGGGCAGATCTGCCTCTCCTCCGTGCGCAACGCCTGCGCCGTGGGTCTCGGCAGCCGTGTGCAGGGCCGGCTCTCCGACGTGCTGGGTTCTCTTCCTACGGACGCACGCACGCCGTTCGGAGTCATCGTGGACGAGTACGCGGCCATCGAGACGCCGGGTTTTGAGATCCTGCTTACCCAGGGCCGCGGCCTCGGCATCGCGGTCATGGTGGCCTCGCAGGATTTCGCGGGCATCAAGCGCGCCTCCGAGGCGGCGGCCGAGCAGATCGTCTCAAACTGCAAGGTCAAAATCTTCATGTGCCAGGAGGACCCGAACCAGACCTTCCAGCTTATCCGGTCCATTGCCGGCAGAGGGCTCGTCATGCAGTCCGGCGGGTTCTCCAGGGGCAGCGGGGAAAGCTACGCGGACAGGCCGGACGCTTCCCTGCAGGAGCTCGACCGGGTTTCCTTCCGTGATCTGCAGAAGCAGGTGGAAGGCCAGATCACGGCCTTCTTCAAGGGAGAGATGGTGCGCGGCAGAACCTTTTACGCGAATCCGCCCCTGGACATGAACCGTCAGATCCGCCTCGTGAGCCACCTCAAGGTGCACGAACCCTCCCCCGATGTCCTGCGCGCGCGTCTGGGAAGCATCGCCAGCCTGGAACGGGCGCTGGCCTGCCTGTATTCCGGGGAAAACACGCCGCCGGCAGGAGGCGGGGATGATGCCTGCCTCGGCGCGCTCACGGAAATTCTTGACGGAGCCGGCCCAGCAGCCGGGGGAAAGGCCGCGTCTCTCGGCATAGCCGCCTTCCTCGCGGCCGCATCGCTTATGGAAGACGGGGAGGAAAACCAGCCGGAACAGCCCTGAGGAACCCGCCGCCCCGGCGTCCGTTAAAAAAAGAGGCCTCCGCGGCAAAGCCGGGTTCTCCCGGTTTCCTCCGTCAGGAGAAATGCCGGGCCTAATGGCGTATGCCGCCGCGGCGTCTGCTTTTCAGATTCCGTCCCACGCGCCTGTCGGAATACCCCTTCTTCCCCGGCCGGTTTTTCGCCGGTTTCACGGCGGCGCCGGCGGACACGGAGGTATCAGCGGTACAGGCCGCGGCGGCCCTGACCGGGGGATTGATCACGCGGTCATACTGCCTGCGCTTGCGGAAAATGACCAGCTTGCTCAGGGCGTAGTTGGTGACCACCACCACGAATCCCGCGACAATCTTGACGATGGCGTCATTGAAATGCAGCCAGTCCACAAATACCTTGAGGCCGCCCGTTTCCAGCACGCCCGAGAACACCCGCGCCGCCGTGAACTGCCAGGCCTCGCGGAACACAACCTTCGAGCTCCAGTCAAGAGAGCGGAAGACAAACACCTTGTTGACCACGAAAGCAAAGATGACGGCCACGACCCATGCGATAACATTGCTGATGAGATAATTGATATGGAGCCAGAGCGTGCACACGAAATACGCGGCGTAGTTGACCACCGTTGTCATGACGCCCCAGAAAAGATACGAAATGATATCCCGGTAGCGATGATACTGACTGAGGCAGAAACGGTATAATTTCAAAAACATGGAGCGTTTTCTCCCGGTGGCTTGACATTCGGCGTGACGCCTTGCGCGGGCTTTTCTTTACCTGTTCCACCCCGCGGGCGCAAGGGCGAAGAATAAAAAAACGCTCATAACGCAGATATAGATATTTTTCAGGAAAAAGCGGCGCCTCCGGTCTCTGCCGGATGCCCGTTCTCTGTCTTTTTACTGAAAAAAGGGATTCATGGTACGTTTTGTCAGATGCTGACAGCAGCGCGGAAAGCAGAAAAGCCTCCGGCAGGTTCCGCGGAGTCAGCCATCCTTTTCTTTCCCGTCCGGCCGGATATCCTCGATGACGAGCCTGCCGTGATCGAGGAGGCGCAGCGGCCCTGATACGCGGAGAGCTCGGCCGTCCTCTCCCTCAAGCAGGAAAAGGAGACGGAGGGCGCCCGCCCTCGCGGCGGCCTCCTCTGCCACGGCAGCGGTATCCTCCCCCCGGACATCGAAGCGCACGGAACCGGAAAAGTCTATCCTCGCCCTGAGCTCCATCCTATTTCTCCCTGGTCTGGCCGAGGTATCCGGCCACGCGGCTGTTCTGGGCTTCGGTCATGATGCCGAGCATGGCGGAAAGCACGGCGTTTCTATGGAGATCCGCCCTGTATCGCTGGACATTCAGGCTGAACGCTTCCGCCTCGATGTGATAGATATTCCGCAGGACGTCCGCGGCGATCATGCGGTTCACGTCATCGGCCATGCGCAGCGAGCTGAAATACCCCGCTCTGGCCTCAAGATACTGCATGCTGCTGTAATTGCCCGTCTCTCTGTCCGGGCTGGTCCGGGACGCGCTTTCGATGCCGCTCCTTTCTTCAAGGTCAGGCACGGCGTTCCGGTATCCGGCCGGCGCGTAGGCAGCGGCCACATCTGCTAGGGCCGCCTGGGCCGCGCTCACGGAGGCGCTCTTGAGTTTGATTTCCGCGTCAGCCCGGCGCCCGGCCACGGTTCCCCGCTGCCGCTCCGGCACTGACGGCGCGGGATGGGGATTGGAGAGCGCGGCCATCATAAGTACGGTACGATCGAGGTCAGCGCCGGAGATCAGGCGGGATGAGGGCGTGAGCCAGTCGGATTTGAAGACGGGCTCCGCTGCCATGCCTTTCCCAGTCACAAGGGACGCCACCCTGAGGGCGTCCGCCTCGGCCCATGAGGAAACGGACGCGTCCCTGCCTCCCGAGACGGCGAGGGACTCCGCAAGAAGATTCTCCATGGCAGCGCCGAAACGGGCGGAGTGCGTTCTGTCGAGCGAGGCCGCGGCATCGGCGCATCCGCCATCCGTGCGCGCCGGATCCTGATCTCTCGCCGCGATAGCACCAACCACGGTGGCTGACAGATCCCGGAGCGCCAGTCCCATATCCTTCAGAAGAGCGCGCAGCATGACGTCCTGGGCCGTACCGCTGCCGTGCATCTTTGCCGTAATGGCCGCGGCCGCTTCCGCGATGACCCTGGAAAGCTGCTGCGCCGAGGCCCCTGCCTGCTGCATCATGAGCAGCTGGTTGGTGGCCGAAGCCAGGTTGTCGCCCCAGCAGTCACCTCCGACGCGGCCGGACACACCATTTCCTGGCGAAAACTTCGCGATATTTGAGAGAAGCTCATCCATGACGGCTCCGGCCTGCTGGACAGGACCGTCGAGACCGTCCAGGGAAAGGCCACGCCCGTTGCCGGGATACGGCAGGGAGGAAACGCCCGGCTCATAAAGGTTGCCGGCGCTTCCCGCCACCACAGCCGCGGCGTCCTGACTGAGGCAGAAAAATACGGAACAGAGAAAAACAAGCCGGAACGCGGTGCCGGCAGCGCTTTGTGTCAGAGGCATCAGCCACCCTTCAGTGGCTCCGGAAGCGGCCCGCAGCCGGTGCGGGACAGAACGCGGAAGGAGCCTTTGGCGGAAATACTACAAACTTTTATAATGTCAAATAATTTTTATAAATTCCCGGCCGGCGCGTTGTGATCTTCTGCGGTATTAATATAAAATTATTGACGTTAATAAGAATTTTCTTTAAACAGCGGCAGACGGGACGATACACGTTCCGCAGACCTTTAAACGGGCGCCGCTCCGGCGTTCCGGAAGGAGACCGTATGTCGGCCACATTCAGCGTACTGAAAACGGAACAGCAGTTTACGGAAGAGAACGATTCCGGCAGGGGGGCTTCCGTCATTTTCGGGAATTTCCCCGGTGACGCCAGGGCTCCCCGGACTGATATCCCTGAGAAGATATCCCGTGCGGAAAGCCAGGGACAGGAGGAAGACAGCTCCGGCGCTCCCGCGAAGCCGGACAGGCTCCGCGATCAGACCGAACGCTTCCTCGAGCAGGCAGCCCCCTATCTCACGCGTCATCAGGAGCAGATCATCGCCGCGGCGGCCAGAGGCCTCGACGCGAAGGGCGTGGCGGAATGCCGCTACTACCTTGGGCGCGCAAGCCTCATCGCTGACAGCGCCCCGGAACCGGCAGGTCCGGGCTCTCCCGTTCTCGACCTCGTGCAGGGCTACGTGGAGACAAGCCGCCTCGAGCCCCTGCAGATGGAGATCATTCTCCTTCTGGCCCGTGGCTATGACGCGCGCACCATCGGAGAGGCCGGATATCTGCTCGCCCGCGTCTGAAGCGGGAGGAGGAAGTATGCCCATACCTGCCTCCCCTGCCCCCCTGAGGGCGGCCGGGGAAGGGTTTCAGCCCCGCGACCTCGCGGGACTCGCCCTGCTCTGCGCGCGATCCTGGGGCGTCCCCCGCGCCGCGGTCATGGAACGGCTGGAGATCACTGACTGGGAGGAAGCTGAGCGCCGCCTCTTGCAGAGGCGTCCGGTCAGCCTTGATCTCGGCACCGTTGACCTTCTCGCGAGCCGCACGTTCCGGAGCGGCCTTGGCGCATCCAGTCCCAATCCGGGCTCACCTGTGCCGGGCCGGCTCCTCTGCGGAGTTAGATCTCTCGGGGACGGACGCATGGAAGCGGCCATGGCCGCCTGTCTGGATCGCTCCTTCCTGTCGGGACACCCGGAATACAGAAACTGCGGGGCCGTCACGCTCTCGGCGTGCGGGCCCCCGGGCTTTCTCGGGCCTGCCCTGCACAGAAGACTGGATCTGGATCTCGGACCCATGAAGGCGGCCCCCCGTGACGGAGGCTCCCCTCTCCCGGCCTGGTGCACAGAGGAGAACTTCGCCCGAACGGCAGCTCTCGTTCTCTCCGCCGTGGCGGAAGGCGGGTCTCCCGCTGTCTCCGGCAGTCCGGTGGAGCGGCTCGGACACCTTCGTGAAAACAGGCTGGACGGAGTATTCCAGATAAGCTCGGCCCGCGCCGCCGGGGAGATCCGGGGCTTCGGGACGGACCCGGCTGAAATACGGCTTGCCGCTTCCTACGATTCAGGCCTTGACGAAATCGTCTGGCGGGCCTGCGCCTTCAACACGCGGAGCGGCCGTTCCCTGTTTCTCGGAATCGTCCGCGCCGGTCTCTCTGGCCCGGATCAGGGCCCTTCCTGTCCCGCGGCGCCGGCGGCCCTCCTGCTCAGACAGACGGAAAGCCTCCTCACAGGAAAAAGTGAAACCGCCACACTCCTCATAAAGACGATCATCGCTGCCGGCGGCTCGCAGGCCGCGGGCCATGTCAGCCGGATTTTCCTGAAGGACGGCGCGGTCCACGTGCTCCTGAAAGACCTTCCGGGGCGGGAAGGACAGGCAGAGTTCAGCTTCGGCACTAAGGGCCCGGCGCTGTACGAAGAACCGGGGAAACCTCCCGCCGTCATCCCCTTCTCCCGGTTTTCCCCCGAAACATCCCTGGCCCGCCTCATGACTGATGTCCTCACAGGCAGACGCCTTCCATCCCCCGCCAGCGGCCAGAACCGGTACATCCCCGGCATGTCCCGGGCGGATTCCGCTCCCGCGATGGCTCCGGGTTTCTGACAAACGGCTCTTTCGGAAGAGGCGGCAGCCGGACGGATACTCCGCCAGGCCGCCGCCTCTTTTGTTCAGAAACACAGCGTCCGGAAAAAATTTCAGAATGACGGTCATCCGGAAGAGAAGCTCTCTCCGTACTTTCCAGCGCCTCTCCCGTGGCTTCAGGTAATCTCCGGGGGAAGTGAACGTACCCCCTCCTACAGAGGCGGGAGACTGCTGCTTCAACGGGAACAGCACAGCTCACTCCGAAGAGTTACGGCGGCTTCCACGCACTCCACAGGCGTGAATTTCCGTGCGGCCCACGGTACTGTATGCGTTACGTCAGTCAGATATTCGCCTGGCTCCTTCCCGGATATTCATCCCTCATCCAAGCGGTAGAGGATTTCTGGCGGATTAGATTGCAACGCCGTTCCAGGGGCCGGTATCTTTCCCAAAGTGTTGTGCGGCCGTTTAATGACTCTGGACGACACGTTAATGGACCCGCCCACCGGTGGAGCAAGTCTGTGCCCGGAAGGGCTATGACGCACAAAAAATACTATCAGTCAGACACAGCTTAAAAGAGGAGAGGCTTCCGCAAAAACCTGGCAGCCCGGGCAGGGCGAAACGCCACAACAGTGCGTCATAAAGATATTTATGCTGTGAACCGCCCCGCGCACCTCCCATCGCCCGCCAAAAAATCTGAGAGAAAAAGCCGCGCACCGGAAGCCTGTTCTGAAAGGAATGCGTCCATCCGGACTGGCGGCAAAAGGCACCGCCGCCTCTCGGGCCCGGCTTCACCAGGCTCCGGAAACCGCGCAGGAAAACAGCGCCCGGCCGGCGGCGCGGCAGTGGAAGCACCGGCTCTCCGGCTCAGACCCTCGCGCCCCTGAGCTGCGCGGCTGCCGCTTCCTGAAGGCACTGTACGGGCACAGCGGGCATATCCCCTGTCAGGGCACCCGGGGACATCACCACCTCCGGTTCCTCTGACAGCGTCCCGAGAGAAACAGGAGAAAGCACAGGCGTCTGCTGTCTCAGTACGGAAACGACGGGCACGGTTCCGTCATTCACGCTGCCCTGATCCGAACGGGCGCAGACGGTCCCGGGCTTTCCGGGCATCCTTCTGTAATGACGGGAAGCCCGCCGTAACACCTCTCCCTTCGGGAAAAAACGGCGATGGAGGAAACAGGTAATCAGGGAAAAAATGAGTTCTTCCATTTCTGCTCCTTATCTGATATCGTGAATGGCCGGAGGAAAACAGAAAAGAGGCAGGCTTTCACCGCCCCTGACGGGAGCATCTCCCGTAACGTGAAAAGAAGTATGTGACTTTCCTCACCTTTTCTCATATCCCATCACCACGGCCGGGGGCAACCGAAAAAGAAAAAAGACGTGCTAACGTCATCAATCCGTGACACGGGCCGCCCTGGGTTCATTTTTTGCCGGCCGCATCAGAAAACCGGAAGTTCCGTGCATCCACATACGTTTCTTCCCTTCGGGCGGCAGAAGAACCGGACTGCCGAGAATTCCGGACACAGAAGGAAAAAACATGAACTGGAACGAAGCGCTGGCCGCATGCGCCTCAGAATGCGACTCTTTCTACCTGTATTCTGAAGGCGGTCTGAGGCGCAGGGGTGAGGCCCTGAAAAAGGCTTTTCCCGGCGCGGAGATACTCTACTCCATCAAATGCAACCCTCATCCCCGGATCCTGAAGATCATGGCTGAACTCGGCCTCGGGTTCGACGCGGCGGGCGCAGGGGAAGTGGAACGGGCCCTGAACGGAGGCGCCAGTCCCTCCCATATTTACTATTCCGCTCCGGGAAAAAGCCGTGGGGATATCGCCTCAGCCATCGGGCGCTGCGTCATCACGGCTGACAGCGCGGGCGAAGTCGGCCTCATCAGTGAGGAAGCAAAGGGACAGGGCATAGGGCTGCGCATCAATCCGTCCTTCAGCTTCGGCGGCGGTCCCGGTCTGCCCTCCAAATTCGGCATTGACGAAGAAGAGGCTCTTGACGCCATCGGGCGCGGCGCCTTCGGCGGAGTCCGGATCGCCGGGCTCCACGTGCATCTGAAAAGCCAGGAACTCGATACCGGAAAAATCGCAGCCTACTGGAGCCGCGTGCTCGGCATGGCCGTGCGTTTCAGGAACGCGCTCGGGAAGCTTGATTTCGTCAATCTGGGATCCTGCATCGGCCTTTCGGGAACGGGAGAGGCGCCTCTCGACCTTAAGGATCTTTCCGGAGCCTTCGGGGAAGCAGCGGACAGATTCCACAGACTCTCTCCCGAAACACGCATCCTTCTCGAGTCAGGCCGCTGGATAGCCGGCCCCAACGGGGTCTACGCGTCCCGCGTGGCTGACCGCAAGATTTCACGGGGAAAGACCTACATAATTCTGAGGTCCACACTCGGGGGATTTATGCGCCCCTGCCTTGTTCCCTTCGCCCTGCGCTGCTCCGGGGGCGCGGAACCGGCCGGCGCGGAACCTCTCTTCACCTCCTCCCGGGCCTTTCCCCTGTACACCCTCAGAAACGGTCCGGCTGAAGAGAAGGTGACCATTGCGGGAAGTCTGTGCACTGCCTCCGATATCATAGCCGAAGACATTCCCATGCCGCGCCTCGAACGCGGCGATCTGGTCATCATAGGCTGCGCCGGCGCGTACGGGGCCACGCTTTCCCCTTCGGGCTTTTCCTCTCTCCCGAAGGCTGAGGAATTCTTTCTGACCTGCGACGGACAGCTCCGGCGCTGACCCGCGGGGCGCTGTCCGTATGAAGAGGCTCACAGGACGGGACCAAGACATCCCGGCCCGTCTTCCCTCCCGCGGCGCGGCAGGGAGAGCGTCTCCGTTCCGGCCGCCTCCCCGGCCATTTTTCCGAGGGCGTTTCTGAATTCCGTGAGGAAAAACGCGCCAAGCCCCTTCCCCAGAGGCAGAAAAGCTTTCTCCGCGCGGGAGCAGAGGTCTCCGGCGGGGCTTCCCGCCGGGACCTGGAACCGCACTTCTGGCGGCACGGACAGAAGGTGGAGGGGATCATCCACGCCGCACCGTATGGTGACTGTTCCCGGGGCGGAATTCACCGCAGAGATCCAGAGGCTCAGGGGAAGAGCGCCGCTTTTCGAAAACACTGTCCCGGCCCCGGGAAACCGGAGCGGTGCTTCCGGGAGAGGAATCGCGTTCCCGCTGACCTGTGAAACCGCGGCAGGCCTTTGCCCGGGCGGTAAGAAATACGAAAGCGGACGCATGGAAAAACGCACTCCGCGCGCCCTGAGCCGCCTCGCTGAAAGGAGGAGACGGGCCGCGTCACCGAGCGTGTTCCGGGACGCTTCAATCCCGTCTTCCGTCCGCCAGACAAGCCCCCTCACCCGCACGGTGCGGAAGAGATCTCCCATGCCGAGCCACATGGGACGGCTGTCCGGCCCCGTTCCCGCGGCGTAGCGCGACCAGTCCTCCATGATATCGAGACATCTGAGAGACGGGGAAAGACGGAAGGAACGGGCCAGAAAAGCCAGCGTGAGGGGAAGATTGAACCCGGCCAGAACGCCGGTGCCGTCCAGCACGCGCTGGACGCGCCCGCGTTCCCGGGGATCCTCCGGCTCCGGCGCGTCCTGCACATCAGACGGCGCGAGGCCGTTGCGGGCCCCCGCTTCAGGCCAGTCCCTGTGCCTGCGGGGGCGGAAACGCCCGAAATAGAGGGGCGGGGGCATGACCGGTGTGTCCAGACGGGTGCGCGCGTCAAGGAGCGTCAGCTCCAAGAGCTCGTCCTCAGCCCGATCGCATCCCGTTGTGGCGATTTTGACAATGACGCAGGTTTTCCCCGGAAGGCTTTCCGCTCCTTCCTGCCGTGTCCGCATGCGTACCTCCCGGCTGACAGAGCAGCCATCGGAAAAATAAAAAACGTTTACATTGTCTAAATAATGAATGCTTTACGCTCCGTCAAGAATCCGTCCCGATTTCCGGCAGGCGGTACGGAAACCCGCCTGGGAAGGAAGCCGGGAAAAACGCGCGGGAGAGAGCTCCGGACAGGGCCCCTCCGCTCACCGCCATACGTGCCGTACGGTACACGGCAGTTTCCTTATTCTCACATCCCCGCAGAGCCAGCCGGACCGTATCTTTCTGTCCGGTCCGGCTGGTCATAATGCCGCCGGGTCCGGCAATTCCCGCTCCGCAGAGGCTTCCCGCTTCTTCCCGATCTTCCCGCGGAGAGATCACCGGCGGAGGGGTTCCGGCTCCGGCATTCCGTCCGGTACCATGCCCCAGGCTGCCCCCGATGCCAGGTTACCGCGGGATGCGCGGCCTGTTTTCCGGCATAAGGCCTCCCGGGGAAGAACACATTCTCTCCCTCCGCGTACCTGCCCCACCTGCCTGCGGAAAATTCCGGGCAGTCCCGGGATTTTGTCCTGTTCTTGCAGGCTCACCTTTTTCCGCAGGCCTGATGAAAATTCTGCCCGTCAGACCGGAGGCCTGTCTGCGCCTGCCAGGGATGCCAGACTGTAAATTTCCCGTTTCCAGGGGCCAGAGGCAGAGCTTTCACCATCATGACGCGCACGTGCCGGGCGCACAAAAAAGCCTCTTTCCCGGATACAGGAAAGAGGCTTCGCTGGTCATTTATGGACGAATGGCTACATATGCTTCACGCGATCCGCTTCCTCGGCGCGCTTCGCGTCGTTGAAACGGTCCAGGGTGCCGACAAGGTAACCCGTAATACGGCGGATGCGCTCGAACTTCACGCCTTCGCCAACCATCCTGGGCGCGCACTTTTCAGCGGCCTTCAGACTGGATTTCATAAGCATGGGAACTGCCTCCTCATAAATTGTTGCGGCTGTCAGGCAGGGGGAGAGCCTCTGCGCCAGCCGGAAAAAACTCACAGGGCGCATCCTATCAGGCAGAGCCCCAAAGTCAAAGAGGAACCTTCCGGCTCCTCTCTTGTGAAAAAAATTTTATTGAACAAAAACACGGGGCGCCGTTTCCGGCCGGAAGAGGCGTTTTCCGCCCCTGGCCGCCTCCGGCAGGCTTCCGGCGGGATTCTCAAAAATTTTTTTCACTTTTTTTGAGGCCCGCTCAGGAAAAATCCCGCCTGATTGAGGTATGCGCGGCACCGGGGGCTGACCGGTGCCGCGCTCCCCTCTTCAACGCAGGAGTGAGGAGGCTCCCCTGCGGAAGTGTGAAAATATGCGTCCGGTTCCCAACGCGCGGGAAACAGCAGTCCCGGAGTTCCGGGCCAGGCGCGCGTCTTCTGACCGAACTTGTGCCGGAATTACGTCCAGAGAAAGTTCCTGTCAAGGTTTGGCGCGCAAAATCAGAAAAGAACGGCGCGGAAAAAATTCCGGCCGCCGCTCCGCCCCGGAAAGCTACTTTTTTTCAACGTCCCTGAGAGCCACGCGTACGCCCCTGTTCACGTTCTTCCAGTGCTTCACGTAGTAATTCAGACGGCAGTCCGCGGTCGCGGGGCGTGCCCCGGCAGCCAGCTTTTCGAGATCGGACTGGGAATTTACCTCGGGCTTCAACCCCTCGTAATGCTTCCTGTACGCGGGCAGGCAGGCTTCAATGGCCCTGTCGTTCAGCATACGGAACACCTTCTCGGCTCCGGCCGGATCAGCCTTTTCTATAAGCGAGGCCACCTCATCGGAATCCGATGTCTTTCCGGTGGCCAGCTTCTCTGCGGCCATAAAGTCTTCCATAAAAAACGCGGTCTGGCCCGTCCAGGCCTGTGCGGGGGCAGCCTGCAGGATAACCGCTGCGGCAAATACGGCCAACATTTTCATTGTCTTTCTCCTTGCGGTCCGGGCGGACCTTTTCCATAAAAATACCCTGTCCTCATGGAGCAGACAAGGCCGGAACATTCCCTTTTATTCAAAAAGCGTCACAATTCTGATGTGTATCACTGAGAAAGGAATTTTCGCGGTTTCAGGCTGCGCCCGCCCCGAAAAGCATAAAGGATGCCAGCCATCTCACCCGCCGATCCCCTTTTCATAGCGTTTTGCTTTATTTTCAATATATTATCATTTTTCCCTTTATGAAAACACTGCATTTCATTTTATTCACTGGTACATAAATATCCCATCAATGCAGTTTTTCACGGAAAATCCATTTAATTTCCGCAAGTTGCTTGACCAAAAACAGACGCACAGATATACATAAAAGAAATAGGACAAAAGGCGCGTCCCGGCCGCCGGGGCCGGAGAGGCCGCTCTTTTTCCCAGGAGGCAAAGCGAACCGCATGGCAGGCTGTTTTCGCCGCACTCCAAGCCGGCGCCTGCCGGAACTGACCGAAACTGGAGGTTCAGGATGAAAAAGCTCTTTCTTCTCATGATGGCCGCGGTCTTTCTCGCCGCGGGCGCGGCCGCACCGGCGTCTTCATACGCCGAAGCCACGTACAAGCTGAAATTCGGGCACACGGGCGCCCCCAATCATCATTACCAGACCATCGCGACCATGTTCGCCAAACGCGTGAACGAGCTCTCCGGCGGCGACATCGAAGTCACTGTCTACCCCTCCGACCAGCTTGGCAAGCAGCTCGAAATCACTGAAGGCGTCATGGCCGGCAGCGTGGACATGTGCCAGACTTCGGACACCATCCTTTCCAACTGGATCCCGGACATGGGCATCCTCAACCTGCCCTTTATTTTCGGCAGCATGGATGACTTCCGCAAAGTCATGGACGGCCCCATCGGCGAAAAGTTCTCGAAAATGGTTGAGCCCCATGGCGCCATCGTCATCGGCTGGTGGGAAAACGGCATGCGCCATCTGACCAACAACAAGCTTGAGGTCAAAACCCCCGCGGACATGAAGGGTCTCAAGATCCGCGTTCCCGAGGGCGAAGTTTTTGTTGATACCTTCAAGGCCCTCGGCTCGATTCCCACGGTTATCGCCTTCGGCGAACTCTATTCCGCGCTGCAGCTGAAGACCGTTGACGGCCAGGAGAACCCGGCCGCCCACATCGTGACCCAGAAGTTCTACGAAGTGCAGAAGTATGTGACCCGCACCGGACATATCCATATGTCCTCGCCCATCCTCATGAACAAGGCCCTCTTTGACAGCATGCCCGAGAAGGATCAGAAGGCCATTCTCCAGGCCGGCCGCGAGATGGGTCCCATCCATACGAAGATGGTCGCCGATCTCGAGAAGCAGCAGTGGGATGAAATCGGCGGCAAGAACGGGATGAAGATCACCGATGTCGACAAGGCTCCCTTCCGCGAAGCCGTGAAGCCCGTCATCGACAAGTACAAGAAGAAGCTCAACGCCAAGCTTATCGAAGAAGTTCAGGCCTGCGTTGCCGGCAAGTAGCCCGGTCCGCGTCTGAATCTCTTTCAACGGCGCAGGGGGGAACTTCTTTCTCCCCTGCGCCTGCGTTTTTTCACGCGGCACGTTCCGGGTATTCCTCTCCCCCCGCGCCGCAGGAGGTACTGGATTGAAATTTTTAAACGGCCTTGACCGGTTCATCGGAGCCGTCTGCGGCGTCACCATGGCCCTCATGATGCTGCTCGTTCTCCAGCAGGTGCTTTTCCGCTACGTGCTCAAAATTCCCTCGCCCGCCACCCAGGAAATCGCCATCTACTGCATGGTCTACGTGGCCATGCTCGGCAGCGTCCTGGCCATACGCCATAAGACCCACGTGGCTGTCAATTTCGTGGTCGACCGCCTTCCGCCGCGCTTCGCTTCCGTCGTGCGCATCATCTCCTATCTCATCGTCATCGCCTTCTTCGTCATCCTCTTCTGGCAGGGCTGCAAGCTGACCCAGCGCGCCACTTTCCAGCATTCCACCACCACGGGCATCACGGTCGCCTACATCATGGTCTCTATCCCCATTTCGGCCGCGCTCTCCATCATCTTCACACTGGAACACCTCGTGCATGAAATCCTCGGCCTCCGCAGGGACAGCACGGACAGGAGTGTCGGCAATGACTAGCTTCCTCTTCTGCATCTTCTTCCTTTTCCTCATCATGGGCGTCCCCATCGCCATTTCCCTGGGCGTCGCCTCCATCTGCACCCTGCTCGTTGGCACGCACATGCCCCTCCTCATCCTGCCGCAGAAACTCTACAACGGCGTTAACTCCTTCCCCTATATGGCCATCCCGCTCTTCCTCCTCGCCGGCAACATCATGGCAGAGGCGAAAATTTCCGAGCGCCTCGTGGCCCTGGCCCAGCTCTTCGTGGGACGCTTTCCCGGCGGTCTCGCGCACGTGAGCACGGGCGCCTGCGCCTTCTTCGGCGCCATCTCCGGGTCGGCTCCCGCCACCACGGCCGCCATCGGCACCATCATGATTCCCTCCATGGAAAAGCGGGGCTACAACAAGGCCTTCTCCGCAGCCGTTGTCGCCGCTTCCGGTGCGCTCGGCCTGATCATCCCTCCGAGCCTGACCATGGTTGTCTTCGGTGTCATGTCCGGCGCCTCCATCGGCACGCTCTTTCTCTGCGGCATCATCCCCGGCATCCTCATCAGCCTCGTGATTATGCTCGTGAACTACATCATCGCCAAAAAGAAGGGACTCGTCTCCGAAAAGCCCATTCCGCTTTCAGAAGCCGGCCATATTCTCCGTGAGAGCGTTCTGGCCCTGCTCATGCCTTTCATCATTCTGGGCGGCATCTACTCCGGCGTGTTCACGGCCACCGAGTCCGCAGCCGTGGCCTGCCTGTACGGACTCATCATCGGTCTCTTCGTCTACCGCACCATCAGATGGAAAGCCCTCTGCCGCATCTTTGTGCAGACTGCCGAGAACTCGGCCCTCATCCTCTTCCTCATGGGTACAGCCAACTTCTTCGGCTTTCTCATCACCACCCAGCAGGTGCCGCAGCACCTCGCCCAGTTCATCATCGGATTCACGGACAGCAAGGTGCTTGTCATGTTCCTCGTTCTGATCATGCTTCTCCTTCTGGGCACCTTCCTGGACAACGTGGCCGCCCTCGTGCTCTTCGTTCCCACCATGGTCGGCGTCGTGCAGGCCCTGCACATCGACATGATTTTCTTCGGCGTCTTCACCATCATCGCCCTGGCCGTCGGCCAGTTCACTCCGCCTGTGGGACTGAACCTCTTCATCGCCTCGAACATAGCCCAGGTGAAGTTCGAAAGCGTGGTCAGGGAAATCATTCCCTACCTTCTGGCCTACGTGGCCATGCTCGTGCTCTTCATCGCCTTCCCGGGCATGCTGACCATCTTCAGGTAGCCGGCATCAGGCTCAGGAGTATCCCATGAAAAAAGTTGTTGTGTTTTCAACAGGCGGCACCATAGCCATGAAAATGGTGCCCGGAAAAGGCGTCGTGCCGGCCTGCTCCGGCGCGGATCTCGTTGAGGCCGTGCCCGGCCTTGCCTCCGTGGCCGACATAGAAGTCCGCGATTTTTCCAACATCCCGAGCTGTCAGATGACGCCCGCGCTCATGTTCAGCCTGGCGGGACAAATCCGGGAGACCCTGCGCAGGGACGACGTGGCAGGCTGTGTCGTCACACACGGCACGGACACAGTCGAGGAAACGGCGTATCTTCTCGACTGTGTCCTGCGTGAGGAAAAACCCGTTGCGCTGACCTGCGCCCTGCGCTCGGCCAGCGGCGTCAGCCCCGACGGTCCGGCCAACATCCTCTGCGCCGTCCGCGTAGCCTGTTCCGGCAGCGCCAGGGGGCTCGGCGTCGTCGTAGTCATGAACGAGCGTATTTTCCCGGCCTCTGACGTCATCAAGACGCACAGCGTCAATCCGGACGCCTTCCAGTCCCCATGGTGGGGGCCGCTCGGCTACGTCGACGGAGACGAGGTCATTGTCCGCCGCCTGCCCGCGCCCCGCGCGCAGATAGCTCCCGAACGTCTCGGCGGGGAGGTCTTCCTGCTCAAAATGTACGCGGGCTGCAGCCCGCTCCTCGTGGAAACCCTCGTAAAATATGGTGCCGCCGGCATCGTCATCGAGGGCTTCGGACGCGGCAACATGCCTCCCCTGATTCAGAAAAGCTTGGCAGAAGCCGTCAAAGCGGGTATTCCTGTCGTCGTCTGCACGCGCAGTCAGGCAGGCCGCACCCTTGACGAGTACGGATACGAAGGCGGAGGACGGAAAAGCCGCGAGGCCGGGTTCATCCTGACCGGCGAGATCAGCGGCCCCAAAGCCAGACTGCGTCTCATGCTGGTCCTGGGCCTCACCCGGGACATGGACAGAATCCGCAGCTTTTTTGAACCCTATGCCCGCTGAGGCCGCCATTATGCATTTTGACCTTCGTTATGGCGACGGTACAGTCCCCCTCGACGTGGACGATCGCCGCGCACCCCATGTCATACATCTCAACGCGCTCCCCGTTCTGAAAAATCCCCTGGAAGAAGCCCGCAGGGTGCTTGCATCCCCAACGGGGCACGCTCCCCTCGCTGAGGATCTCAGGTCGGAAAAGCCGGAAAAAATCGTCGTTGTCATTAATGACGAAACACGGCCCACGCCCTATGAGGTCTTCTTCCCTGCCCTCCTTGAAGCCTTTTCCGCCGCGGGCGTGCGCGACGACCAGGTGACTTTCCTCATCGCCACAGGCACCCACAGACTGCAGAGCGACGAACTCAACCGCAGGCTCTACGGCTCCGGGATGATCGACCGTTTCCGCTTCGTCTGCCACGTATGCACTGACGACAGTTCCCTTGTGAGCCTCGGCATGCTGCCCTCCGGATACGAATTTGTCCTGAACAGGCTGGCAGTCGAAGCCGATTACCTCATCACGCTCGGCGTCGTCTCTCCCCACTACTTTGCCGGCTATTCCGGCGGCCGTAAGTCCATTCTTCCCGGCATATGCGGGAAAAAGACGGTACAGGACAACCACGCCCGCATGGTTGAAATCCTCGACCACATGCCGCCCATCCGCGAGAATCCCATCAGCCTCGAAATGATCGAAGCCGCCCGCAAAGTGGGCGTCAACTTTGTGTTCAACGCTGTCATGAACGCGGACAACCAGGTCGTCCGCCTCGTGGCCGGTGATCTGGTTGAGGCATGGTACGAGGCCGTGGATACGTCCTCCTCCATGTACGAGATTCCTTTCACCGAACCGGTGGACATCGCCGTGTCCAGCGCCTGCGGCTACCCGAGGGACGTCAACTGGTACCAGGCCCAGAAGGCAATCGACCACGCTGATAAAATCGTGAAGCCCGGCGGCACCATCATCGTCTGCGGCGAGTGCCGCGACGGGTACGGCAATAAAGTCTTCGAAGAATGGATGAAGAAAAAACTGCCCCCTGAAGAAGTCATGAGGGAAATCCGAGCGCACTTCGTCCTCGGCGGACACAAGGCCTTCGCCTTCGCCAAGGTCGCCAGCGAAAAGAAACTCGTCCTCGTATCCTCCATGAATGCAGAGGACACGGCCACCCTGTACGGCACAAAGGCCGCCTCGGTCCAGGAGGCCTTCGATCAGGCCGTGGCTGCCTGCCCGGATGCCTCCATCGCCATCATGCCGGAAGGAGGACTCACACTGCCCGTACACATGAACGCCTGAGCATGGAAACTCCCAGCGCCAGATGTCTCTATTCTTCCGGAACTACATATTGCCCGTCGCTTTAGCCGCTTACACATAATCATGCACCAGATGACGGTGCAGAGGAATCTGCCACACAGCCCCTTGTGAGATATACCATCCCAGGGGGCTTTTATTTTTCCTGCCCGGCAGCTGGACCTCCCTGCCCCTGACTGTGATAGTCCCGCTCACCAGGGCGCTTCCGGGAATGCCATCTTCGTCAGTCATAATCACAGTACCGCCAGCCCGATGAACGGTGCCCTGAGTTTGATGCCTGTTTCCGAAGTAACGGAGACCGTGCCCTTCGCCTCAATACTGACATCGCCTTTCACTTTGGCTGTCAGCTTATGGGCCTTTCTGTCGTACCAGAGTTCCGTGCCATCTCCGTATTTGCTGTAGGCGACCTGCTGTTCCTGGCCGGGGCCGGGAACAGCCTGAGAATAAGGTGCGCCAAGATAGGCCCCCTGCTCTTCTCCCTGCCCCGACTCCAGGACAAGGGCAGTATCGCCGATGTCAGGCAGCTTGATTCTCTGATCCCGCAGAACGCGGCGCTGGAGCATCTGATAGCTGTTCGTATTGTGCTCGTCGGCGCCGTTCAGCTGAATCTGTGCTTCGCCGTCTTTAGTCCCTGTCACCCTGCCATAACGCATGGAGACGTAGTTCCTGGATTCAAGACGGGCTACGCGGGCTTCGAGGTCTGCGAGGTTAAGCATAGAGACGCCTCAGTCTGGCCAAGAGAAAAGATAGCCTGACCAAGCGAAATTACAAATTGGCGGCCCAATGCAAAAAAAAGTTCCTATGGCCAGCCAGACTCCCGTACGCAGACATGGATGTGAAATCCATCTTATTAATAGAATAATTTCTATAAGAATCGGTATAACGAATAGCAGAAAGAAGTTGCAGATGACTGTCGGCCACGCAGACCAATAAACCCAGACATGTTTTAGCATGGGCAATCGTTTTGCGTCCCCCCAATACAAAAAGTCTGTAAAGGGGAGTATGAGCGAAATTGCTAAAGGCAGAGAAACAACCTTTAAAAGATGCTTGATGTCTGTTTTCATACATAAAAATCATATACTGCCCCCTTAAAATTTTCAACTTTGTGAGGCCGCGTAACTCCTGCCATTCTCCGAATACACAGGGTACATGTCCAGGGCATCATCGGCCTCGTGCTGTACTGGTGCCAGCGGCCCCCTGCTGTCTCTCCCTGCCCGTGCGGATGCAGTGTGCATCGGTCTGCTGTGAAATTTTCACACCCCGCGTTCTTCAGTCAGAATATCGGGCCTGCGCTTTGGCGGCATACACATCAGCCACAGAGAGTCACTCCCCTTCTGGGAATAAGGGCTTTTATTTTCCCGGAAAGAAAATTTTTATAAAAAACCACTTTACAAAATAACTCTCGGCAATATCTTCTTTTGTGAAGTTAAGAGAGCGCCGGTACGACGAGATGATACAACATGGAGTCCGGCCGGTGGTACCTTTTCTCCCTCCTGCTTCATTATATTAGTTATATTGATGTGGAGGTTGTTATTATGGCTATGCTTAACAGAAAGAATGAAACTTCTGCACAGACTCCTGCGACAAAGATAGATTATAACGATCTTTCCCGTCTGCATGACGAAATAGATGCAATGTTCGATAATTTCTTCGCGCCTTCATTCTTTGAACGCGAGCCCTTCCAGATGAAGTCCGATTTCCTGCCGAGCCTCGATGTCACGAGTGATGACAAGGCTTATGCCATGAAGGTCGAACTGCCCGGCGTTGCCCCTGAGGCCGTGAAGCTTGAAGTAAGCGATGGTGTGCTCACCATCTCCGGCGAAAAGAAGGAAGAGACGAAGGACGAGCAGACCAAGGAAGTACGGGAATGCTCGTACGGTTCCTTCACCCGCAGCATGACCCTGCCCGAGGACGCTGATGCCGAACACATCACCGCCACTTCGAAGAACGGCATCCTGACCGTCTCCATCCCGAGGAAGGCGCCTGATCAGTCCAAGGTCAGGAAGATTACGGTTCAGGCTGCCTAAGGAGAACGTCCCGCCTTCTGACGGCCTGCTTTCACAAAACTGACAACACGGATATTTTGTAAGAAAGTAACGAGAGCGCCGGACGGACACGCTCCGATCGTATCCGCCCGGCGGAACCTTCAGCCCTCCTGCTTTTCTCATGATGTGGAGGTAATTACTATGGCTATGCTTTCCAGGAAGAATGAGACTTCCGCCCAGACCCCTGCAATGAAGAGAGATTACTCCGGTCTTTCCCGCCTGCATAACGAACTTGACCGGATGTTCGATAATTTCTTCTCCCCCGCTTTCTTTGACCGCGAGCCCTTCCGGTTCAGGGGAGACTTCCTTCCGAGTCTTGATGTGACAAGCGATGACAAGGCTTACGCCATGAAGGTTGAACTGCCCGGCGTTGCCCCCGAAGCCGTGAAGCTCGAAGTGAACGACGGCGTGCTCACCATCTCCGGCGAAAAGAAGGAAGAAACGAAGGACGAACAGACGAAGGAAGTACGGGAATGCTCGTACGGCTCCTTCACCCGCAGCATGACTCTGCCCGAGGACGCTGATGCCGAACACATCACCGCCACTTCGAAGAACGGCATCCTGACCGTCTCCATCCCGAGGAAGGCGCCCGATCAGTCCAGGGTCAGGAAAATTGAGGTCAGAGCCGCCTAACGTATTCCCCACAATCCCTCTTTTCCCAGGGCCTCCGCAAACTTCGGGCCTTCACCATCCCCTCTGCCACGGCATCGGACGGCGAAAGCCCGTGGGGCGCGGAGGCCCTTCCTGTTTTTCCGAAAACGGCACGTCTTCCATTTTCAGCGGGAAAAAGGGGAGGCATAGCCACGCGTCTGCAGTCCGTCTCACGCGGCGCGCCTCCCGCTTCACGGCGCTGACACAGTCAGCATCTCCACCACACCGGGAACGGCATCCTGCCTTCGTTCCGAATCATCAAATTTACGGTTCATGCCGCGCAAATTCACGACATAGTCAGCCTCCCGGCGCGCTCCGTACCCATACATGCGGGGCGCGCCGCAACTGGCGGACAGAACGATCAGCGGATCCGCGTGAATGCGCCCGGAGAGGAGCCATTCATCCCGGCTGACCTGGCAGAAGCGCAGCTGACTCCTGAGACAGAGGACGGTTTTTTATTCAGATTCTTGACAAAACAATCCTTTAATTTTAAGGTGTATATACAACACAGGGGGCTGTCATGGGCAAAAGGATCGACGATACAACGTGTCATTGTCTGAAAATGCGCCGCAGCGCCTGGAATGTTGTTTCATTTTACGACAGGATGCTTAAACCGGCCGGCATAACAGTGGGGCAGTATTCACTTCTTAATGGCATAGAAGAGCATGATGGCTGCAATATAAGCGAATTGGGAATGTGGACAGAACTGGATCGCTCGACTCTTGTCAGAAGTCTGAAGCCGCTTTTCAAGGCCGGACTGATTTGTGACAGAAAGGAAGCCGGCATGCGTGACAGATATCTTTCCCTGACAGACAAAGGCCGCCAGGTCTGCAGTTTGGCGAAAAAACTATGGAAACAGGCGCAGAAAAGATTTGAGGACATACTGGGAAAGGAACGGGTCACCCAGTTGGAAGACACGCTTCAAATTTTAGTAAGACTCTGATTTTACTTTTTTTTAAACTAATTGTTGTATATACATCACAAAAAGAAGGAAAAGTATGCAGAAACAAAGGATGTCCCGCTCTTTCCCTTTGGGGAAATGGAGAAAAAGGCCGGCTGCACAGAGTGCACGGAACCCGGAAGTACGAACGATACCGTCAGCTGGCCCAAAGGAGAGCTGGCTCATCTGCGGCAGCGGCGCCAGACATAGTTCACGGATAAGAAGAGGAAGACGCTTTTCGGGCAGAAGCGGCATATGAAATTCTCGGAATAACCGCTCCCAGGAGCAGAAGGACGAGGAAGGAGCCAAACGTTCCGGCGGCCCTGTGGAGAAACGTTTGGCTCCTGAATGGGCCAGGAATACGGAGGTATAAAGATGGCTGGATATTTTTTTGTGACCGGCATGACAGTGATTGAATTTCCTGACGGCATCCAGTGGAACGAGCGCGCGAAACCGACATTTACCGGGGCATTGGCAGAGCTGTTGCCTTCCATGATTGACGGTTTTGGACCGTGCGCCCCTCTCTCTTTATGGTCTGAAAGCATGTCTCCCGAAGAATGTTATTACTTCATGTATGGGGTTCCTTTTGATTTCATCATTGGCGGCAGGGAAAGGCCTGCAGAACCGGAACCGGAACCTGAACCGGAACCCGAATTGGGGCCGGATGGCTTCCCTGAGATAATTCTGGATAAGTGGACGGGGGTTGCTACGTACTCTTTCTCTTTCCTCTCCCCTGATGGCAAACAGGTTGTCACACTTACCGATTGTCTCTGGAACGAAAAGGTGAAGCCGGAAGAAGGGGGAGAGGCTGTTTCAGCCCGTTCCCTTGCCGAGCAGGGTTACAAACAGCTCTCCGGCCCGACTTTTGAATACGACGCCGGGCAAAGGCAGTGGCGGGGGATTGGTGATTGGTTCGTGAGAAACAAAAAAAAGAAATACAGGGAAGGGTAAGCCATGGCAGAGAAAAGGCAGCATTGCGCTGTCCCTGGTTCAGGAGAGCGATAGAACGCCCGGTTTTTTAGCCTAATCCGCCAGAAGTCCTCCATCTCCTGGGTAGGGGATGAAGGCGGACTGACGGCAGTGGGAGCGCCTGCAGGCCCACCGGCGGGCAGTTTACCCACTCATCTGAATGTTATGCAAAAAAACATTCCGGCATACTTAAAACAGGAGAAAAAAAATGGCTGACATCTTTTTTAAGCCGTCCCATGAGGACCTTGCGGATGAACGCAAAAAAGCCCTTAAAGGGTCCACAGAAGAAGAATGGTGCAACAGATGCGTCAACACACTTGTCCGTATTCTCAGAAAAGACCCGGTAGCTTACAGGCAGTACGGGCCTTACTGGTGGAACCTGAAAAAATCCGTGATAAGCAGACAGCCTGAAGCCATTCACGGTGACTTTATCGACGATCTCTGGGCGGAACGCACAGATTACGGCGATGAAGTGGACAACATTCTTTCCGCTATTCTGTATGCACAGCAGTTTATAGAAGAGCATATTTACGGATCCCGTGAACATACGGTTTATCTTGACAGCGGCGATGGTGACGGCTGGAGGGCTGAAATCTACGTTCTGGAAGATGAAGACATGGATTAACCGTCCGGCATAGGGAAGGACAAAACGCAGGGCGCGGGACAGACAAAATCCCGCGCCCTTTTGTGTCTCCATACAGGCCCTGCCTGCAGCACCCCTCCCCGGAGAGCAGCTGGCTCACTAATCTGGACTCTGCCTTTACCCGCCGCAGCCGGGTGCGTACAAAAAAAATCAGTCTTCTATTACAAATACTGCCAGTGTCAGGCAGCAGACAGAGAAGAAGGCCCGCATCCGGCTTCCCGGTACGGGCCGTTTGTCCGGACCGGACAGCCGGTATCCCTGGGATCTGTCTATGGCAATGCCAGACTCCGGCCTGCATCTGTTTTACGCGGCCGGGCCGCCCGGACCATCACCCTGCTCTCAGGCATAGCCTCCGGGGTGCTCCCCGCACCTCCACTGTTACGCTCATGCCCAGACGGATCTTCCTGAGCAGTGGACTTCAGGCTTGCCAGGCGGCCCCATTTCGTTATTCACAGGGCACCCCGAATTTTTTGGAATGACCAAAAAAATGCCCCGGGCCGCTTCTGAACAGGAAGCCCGGGGCAGATAGGGGGGAAGAGGATTTTTTAGGAGAAATCTGCGATACGGCCATCCGTAGAAATTACCGTAACGCTCCAGGGAATGTTCTTCCCGCTCGCCTGAAGGGCCTGCCGGACAGCGGCCTCGATGCCTCCGCAGCAGGGAACTTCCATCCTGACAACAGCGACGCTCCTGATGTCATTCAGGGTAAGAATCTCCGTAAGCTTTTCACCGTACTGCACAGGGTCAAGCTTCGGGCAGCCTATGAGGGTCACACGGCCGCGCATGAAACGTTCGTGAAAGCCGGCGAAGGCATAGGCCGTGCAGTCAGCGGCCACAAGAAGTCTGGCGCCCCTGAAAAACGGGGCCGTGGACGGAACAAGCCTGATCTGGACAGGCCACTGTGTCAGAGCACTTACCGGAGAACCCGCGGGTTCTCCGGCCGGAACGGCGGCCGGCGGTTCCGCCGCGTGCATGGGCTTCAGAATCTTCATGCGGCTTCCAGGACAGCCATGCGGAGCTCCGGCAGCAGCCCTTTCCCGCAGATGTTCAGCGACGGCGCCTTCATCATAGGACACGGCTTCTCTTTCCTCTATGGTGATGGCGTCGGCGGGACAGGCGGGCAGGCAGTCCCCGAGACCATCGCAGTAGTCATCGCGCAGAAGCACGGCCCTGCCGTCTTCCATGGCGATGGCACCTTCGTGACAGGCGCTGACGCAGAGGCCGCAGCCGGTGCACTTTTCCCGATCAATATGGACAATCTTTCTTTTCATGCCTTCCTCCCGTGAGCGGAAATACGTCTCTTTCTGCCTGTTCAGGTACAGCGCTTATCCGGCCCGGGTATGTGACGCAGATCACACCACCTCCAATTCGCGCCGGAGCCCTCCTTCCCGCGTCATGACGCTGTTCTCTTTTGACGTCCGCCCTCCCCTGTGGCAATCTGGAAAAATACAAAATCAGCGAGGCCGCCATGTCATACCTGCTCATCACCCTCTTCGTTCTTCTGCCTGTCACAATGTTTATTTTCTGGCATTTTGAACTTTTCACCGGCTGTGGCTGCGGGTGTCTCTCGATGATCTTCATTCTCATCCTTTTCCTGGCAGCAATCCAGGCGCTGTTCGGTTTCTTCTTCGCTTCTCCCCAGCCTCCCGAAGCCTACCACATCTGACAGACCGCATACACCATACAGATTCGCTGTGAGTTCCCCCGGAATTTCCGGGGGATTTTTTTTGGCTTTTCGCCCTTCACAAAAAACTGAGGGGACTTATATTGTCTTGTGTAAGGAAATGGTGATGGATGCAAGAAGCGCAGAAAGAAAGCGCAGTAACATCCACACATAATAAAATTTATTCTTATTATTCATGAAAATTATTTGTATGGAGGCATATTACTATGTCGTTCTTCTTTGATAATACTCCCTTCCCGGTTCGTTTCCATGGCATGCATCCCGGATACAGAGGCATTTCCCAGCTTCATGACGATATTGACCGCATCTTCGGCGGTTTCATGGGCCGTCCTGAAAACGAGCCCGTCGCTCCCGACAAGATGGCTGACTTCCTGCCGGACATCGACCTCACCAGCGATGAGAAGAATTACGTCATGAAGGTCGAACTTCCCGGCGTTTCCCCGGAAGATGTCGACATCAAGCTCGATGACGGCGTTCTCACCATTTCCGGTGAAAAGAAGGAAGAGACCACCGACGACAAGACAAAGTCCCACGTGAAGGAACGCCGGTTCGGCAGCTTCATGCGCAGCATGACCCTGCCGGAAGACGCTGACGCCGAGCACATCAGCGCTTCCTCGAAGGATGGCGTGCTTACCATTTCCATCCCGAGAAAGGCCCCTGAAAAGCCTCAGGCCAGAACCATCACTGTGCAAAAGGCTGAATAAGCAAATCTAAGAGGAATGTCTCCCCTCTGACATTCCTGAGCGCCGGAGCGGTTTAAACCGCTCCGGCGCTTTTTTTGTGCCCACAGAAAATTTCAGGAAACAGAAACGTACGGAAAGCCGCTGCCGATACTGAGAGAATAAGGCAAAAATCAGACGGAATCCGGCATGGAATTGCCTCCTCCATCTTTATATAGCGGAGGGGAAAGGAATCCCCCACCCAACAGCAAGGAGAAATACCATGTCCTGGACGAAAAAACTCGGCGCTCTTGTTCTCGCCGCTGGCACACTCGCAGGCGGCGCCACAGCCTCACGCGCCGCGGCCCTGACGCCCGGAGACCAGAGCCTTATTCCCATAGCTGCCTTCACGGCCAGTGGCAATACAGAAAGGCTGAAAGGAGCCCTGGAGGACGGTCTCAGAAACGGCCTGACCATCAACGAGATCAAGGATGAACTCGTGCAGATGTACGCCTACACGGGCTTCCCCCGCAGCCTGACCGCCCTCTCAGTGTTCATGAATCTGCTGAATGAGCGCAGGGCCCAGGGCATTACCGATACAGCCGGCAGGGAAAAAAGTCCGGTTCCCCAGGACCGCAGCGTCCTTGAACGGGGGACGGGCACGCAGACAGCCATCGTCGGACATCCTGTCAAAGGCCCGCTTTTCGAATTTTCTCCGGATATCGACAGGTATCTGAAAACGCATCTCTTCGGTGACATCTTCGACAGCGATCTCCTGACCCACAAACAGAGGGAGCTGGCCACCGTATCCGCGCTGGCGGCCCTCCCGGCACCGGCCCAGCTGGCTTCGCACCTCAGCTGCGCCATGGTTGTCGGTCTGACGGAAGCCCAGCTCAGGGAGCTCGCCGCCACCCTGCGCAACCAGGTCGGCGGAAAGGAAGCCGATCTCACAGAGAAGACTCTGGATGAAATTCTCAAAAAGAAAAATCAGACGAAATAGTTTTTCCCCCGGAAAAAAACGCATTCAGGAAAGAGGCACAAAATGAAAGTTATTCTCGTCAATGGAAGCCCGCATCAGCACGGCTGCACCTTTACGGCGCTCGATGAAGCCCGGAAAACACTGGAGGAGGAAGGCATCGGAACTGAAATGTTCTGGGTTGGAACAAAACCTCTCGCCGGCTGCCTTGGCTGCCACAAGTGCGCGAAGCTGAAGCATTGCGTTTTCGATGACCGCGTCAATGAATTCCTGGCCATAGCCGGCGGTTTTGACGGTTTTCTCTTCGGCACGCCCGTGCACTGGGCTGCGGCCGACGGTTTTCTGACGTCCTTCATGGGCCGGGCCTTCTATGTTGACCAGTTAGCCGGCCTCAACACGCTTTATCTGAAACCCGCAGCCGGCGTCATCTCCGCGCGCCGCGCCGGCACGACGTCGACCTGGGATCAGATTAACAAGTACTTCGGTCTCATGCAGATGCCCATCGTCACGTCCCAGTACTGGAACCACGTGCACGGCAGGACTCCCGATGAAGTGCGCCAGGATATCGAAGGCATGCAGACCATGCGCACGCTCGCCAGGAATATGGCCTACATGCTCCGCTGCAGGGAAGCCGCCAGCAAAGCCGGCGTGCCCATGCCGAAGCGCGAGCCCGTCACCTTCTTCAACTTCATCCATTAGAAAATCACCCGGCCTGGCCGCCTGACGGCCCTGCCGCAAACTCCCTACAGGAGCAGCATATGAACAATTTTCTCTCCCGCCGCGCTCTTCTCAAAGGATCCCTCGCAGCAGCCGCTGCCGCCGGCATCTCTCCGGCTCTTCTTACCGCCACGGACGCCCGAGCCGCTGAAGCTGCCGTGCAGAAGACGCCTGTCATCGGCTCCCGCAGTGTCTCAGGTACCGCAAAGGGAACCCACGCCACCGTCTACTTCACGAAGCACATTGACGCTGAACATCTCATCAGGCTCTATGGGAAAATCAGCGATCCCATTTTCGGCAAAGTCGGCATAAAGCTACACACCGGTGAAAAGAACGGACCCAACATTCTGCCCCGGGACATGGTCCGGGCTTTCCAGGCCCAAGTTCCCAACAGCGCCATCGTGGAGACCAACACCCTTTACAAGGGTGACCGGTATACCACGGCAAGCCACCGCGAAACCCTGAAAGTCAACGGCTGGGACTTCTGCCCCGTTGATATCATGGACGAGGAAGGCGACGTGAACCTGCCCGTGCGCAACGGCTTCCACCTTAAGGAGGTGGCCATGGGCGGCCATCTCGTGAATTACGACTCACTCATCGTGCTTACCCACTTCAAGGGACACGCCATGGGCGGCTTCGGCGGTTCCCTCAAGAACATCGCCATCGGCTGCGCCTCCGGACAGATGGGCAAAAAGCAGGTTCACGGCGTAGTTGGTGTGGAGAATGTCGACTGGCAGAAAGCTCCCATGAAAGAATACTTCATGGAACTCCTCGCCGACTCAGGCAAGGCCACCTGCGACTACTTCGGCAAGCACATTGTCTTCCTGAACGTGCTGCGCCGCATGTCCGTCGACTGTGACTGCGCCGGCAGGAGCGCGGCTGAACCTACCATTCCTGACATCGGCATTCTGGCCTCTACCGACATCCTGGCTATCGACCAGGCCTCCTGCGACCTCGTCTTCGGCATGCCCCAGAAGGACAATCACGACCTCGTTGAGCGAATCCAGAGCCGCCACGGCCTGCGCCAGCTCTCTGCCATGGCCGAACTCAGGATGGGCAACCCGCAGTACGAGCTCGTCTCCATCGACTAAATTCTTCGCGTACCGCAGGCCCCCCGGATCGGCTGCGCGCTTCCGGGAGGCCGCACGTCTGCCACCCGCCTTTTCATTATTTCCACGTATCCACAGGGGGCTCCGGACTGGCAGGATCATATTCAGAGTCCGCGCCGGCAAAAACGCCGCCGCACACTTTCCCTGTTTTTAGCTGAGTAAAGAAGGTTGAAAATGCAAGTTCTTCTCGTCAACGGAAGTCCTCATCAGCATGGCTGCACATTCACCGCACTCGACGAAGTGCGCAAAACTCTGGAGGAAGAAGGCATCGGAACCCAGATGTACTGGGTGGGAACGAAGCCCATCGCAGGGTGCATTGACTGCCGCAGGTGCGGCACCCTGAAAAAATGCGTGTTCAATGACAAGGTCAACGAGTTTCTCGGCATGGCCGCTGATTTTGACGGCTTCTTCTTCGGTACGCCCGTGCACTGGGCCGCTTCCGATGGTTTCCTGACTTCCTTCCTGAGCCGCGCCTTCTTCGTCTGCCAGAACGGCGGCGTTGATACGTTTTATCTGAAGCCCGCCGCCGGGGTTGTCTCCGCGCGCCGCGCCGGCACAACGTCCACATGGGATCAGATCAACAAATACTTCGGCATTCTTGAGATGCCCATCGTCACGTCCCAGTACTGGAATCAGGTACATGGCAGAACCCCCGACGAAGTGCGCCAGGACACCGAAGGCATGCAGACCATGCGCACGCTCGCCAGAAATATGGCCTATATGCTCCGCTGTAAGGAAGCCGCGAAGAAAGCCGGCGTCCCCCTGCCGAAGCGTGAGCCCGTCATTCTCACGGACTTTATCCATTAACTGCCTCCGGCCAGACGGGCAGGAAGCAGATTCACGGCGTTGGAAGTCAGGGCAGAACCGGCTGGGAGCACGCCTTTTCAGGGGGAGACTGCCAGGTGCAGCCTGAGCCGTGCATCATTTCCAGACTTCGGATATACAGATCCGGACTTCCCCTGCTTATAGAAACGGAGAAAGTTCTGTCTGTAAAGACAATGCGCTGCACTTTTCACAACAGAGAGGTCTTCACTATGCATGACGCGAAACTTGCTCTCTCAGAAGAATGGGACAAGACATTCCCGCAGAGCAGCAGGGTCAGCCACAAAAAAGTAACGTTTCACAACCGCTACGGAATCACGCTGGCTGCTGACATGTATACACCGGAAAACGCTTCTGGCCGGCTTGCTGCCCTGGCCGTGGCGGGTCCCTTCGGCGCAGTCAAGGAGCAGGCGTCCGGCCTCTATGCGCAGACCATGGCCGAAAGAGGCTTCCTTACCATCGCTTTTGATCCGTCCTACACGGGAGAAAGCGGCGGCGAACCGAGATATGTGGCTTCTCCCGACATCAACACCGAGGATTTCTGCGCAGCTGTCGATTTCCTTTCCGTACAGGACAACGCGGATCCCGGGAAGATCGGCATCATCGGCATCTGCGGCTGGGGCGGCATGGCGCTGAACGCGGCCGCTATCGACACGCGCATCAGGGCGACCGTGACGTCCACCATGTATGATATGAGCCGTGTGACAGCCAATGGGTACTTCGATGCCATGACACCAGACGATCGCTGGAAACTCAGAAAGGTTCTCAACGATCAGCGCACCGCCGATTACAGGAGCGGCACGTATGCTCCGGCAGGAGGCCTGCCGCAGGAAGCGCCCGAAGACGCGCCGTTCTTCGTTAAGGATTACGTGGCCTACTACAAGCACCGCGCCTACCACAGCCGCTCCCTCAACTCGAACAATGGCTGGAACAAAACCTCGGCCCTGTCCTTCTTGAACATGCCGATCACCTGCTACGCCGGCGAAATCCGCAGCGCAGTGCTCATGATCCATGGGGAAAAGGCGCACTCCTGCTACTTCACAAAGGACGCCTTCAAAAAACTCAGGGGCGGCAACAAGGAACTTCTGCTCATCCCGGGAGCCGTCCACACGGATCTGTACGACAACCTGGGCGTCATTCCCTTTGACAGGATAACGGAATTTTTCCGCAAAAACCTCGGCTAAGACCGGGAAAAACCAGTTTCATCCTGCTGAAAGTCCGGGCCGCCAGCATGAGAACCGGAAAGACATGCGGCGGTCCGGACTTCTTCTCAGGGAATATCCAGGGATCCCCTATTTTTCAGCGATGACACAGAGCCTGTGCTTTTTCTGATCGCGCTCAGCCCTGCAAGTGGTAAAGCCGGCCTCTCTGAGGAAACCGATAAGCTGCTCCCCATTGTATATTTTCAGCCCGTCGATGATGTCCGTCCATCTGGCATCCCGGGGGATTGTCCCGTCAGCCTCGTTGACAATCAGGAACGTGCCGCCCGGCCGCAGGATGCGCCTCACCCCGCGGAAATTCTCTGCCGGATCAGGCCAGAAGTAGACAGTTTCAAAGGCCGTGACCAGATCAAAGTGATCCGAAGGCAGAGGCAGCGATGACACGTCCGCTACCAGGGTTTCGCACCTTCCTGCACTGACAGTCTCCCTGTTGACCTTCCGGGTTTTTTCGATCGACTCTTCAGCGTAGTCAACGGCAGTCAGCGAGGAGCCGGGGAAACGCCGCAGGAGTTCCGCTGCGTTTCTTCCCCCTCCGCACCCGATATCCGCGATATGCTGCGGACTGAGCCCGGAAATGAATCCCATTCCCCAGTCCGCTACAGGCGCGTGCCCCCAGTTCATACTCCAGAGCATAACCCGCCCGAGAAAACCCGCGGGCCTCCCGGTATTGTTGAAAAAGGTTTTTAGAAGTCCCATTTGGCCTCCTTTAACGTACTCGCGTTTTCAAAAGGTGTATTTATAATAAATACATTTAAAAAGCCAGTACGGCCGGGCAGAAAAATGCGGGACACGTTTCCGTGTTCTGCGCGGCTCTTTCCAGTCACACAGGGGGAATACGCTCTGTCAGCGCCCAGCATCCTCTCTGGAGAAAAAATTTTCTCAGGGCTCCGGCAGGGAAAAACCTCTTTGCCGGCGAAACAGATTTTCTGAACTGCGGGCAAAGGAAAGCCTTATCACGGGTCCGGGACTTTTCCCATGCCCTTATGCAGGCTGCATTCTCCGATGCCGCAGAGAACTTGCGCTGCCGGCGGACTCTGGCATCAAAGTACAGATTGATACGGCGGGCCCGCCGCAGCTTCGGCGGCCCGCTTCATTTTTGGCGGCTGAACAGCGTCAAACTGTCCGCAGCATTCCACTTCAGCGCCGGTTTACCGGTCTTCGTCCCAGGCGTTGATAACATAAAAACAATAAAATCAATCACTTAAAATATAATTTTGCACCACGGTGCACCAAGCATCCGGTGCAGGGGGTTCGCCGCACAGCCCCGAGGGTTCCAGCCCCCGGGGCGTTTCTGTCCCCGTTAGTAAGACTTTTCTCTCTTTTTCCTGCTTTCGGGCTTATCGAAGAACAGGTCCCGGACGTAGAGCTCGGAGCGGGGATTTGTGACATAGTCCCACAGATTGCCGCAGGTGATGAGCGGCTGCCCGACGGGCAGGCTGAAGAGGTAGCCGGTGGCTTTGATGGCAGGCTTCACCATCGCTCCGGGCTCCTCGTCTTCCAGCGCCTTTATGACAGAGCGCCCGAACGCCACGATACTCTCGGGCGCTGCGGCGGCAGGGGACATCTGATAGCCGTATGCCGAGGCAATCCCATTCACGATATCACGCACGCCCACGATGCTCTGGAACGGATAGGTCAGCTCCAGGCGCGCCGCCCAGATACGCCAGTCCTCATCATCGTCAGGCCCCCTCCCCGCTAAGAACTCGGAGAATACGCAGGGAATGAACCACAGCAGGAGCGCCGAGTTGGCTGCACGGAAAATTCCGGCGGGGGAAAAATCATCGCGAAGCTCACGGATGTGCCTGGCTAAGAGATTGTAGAACGTGTTGAAGTACGAGTAGAACATCGTGAACAGCTTCTGCAGTTCTGAGCCGCGCTGGATGGCAGAGAGATCCTTCATAGAGCCAGAGCCCTGGGCCTGCCTGACGCAGGAGTCGGCGTACTCCGCGGCGCGCGCCGTGTCTCCATGAAAATCCCTTACGCCCTTCTCGTAGGCGCCCCACCACGTGGGCAGGTCAACTCCGAGCTGGGCAATCCCCATTGGAACAAACGCCTTCTGTCTGATGATATTGACCCAGTTGCGGACCGTTCCCACATGGAGGCTCTTGGCCATATCACGTATTTCACGGTCGTAACTCTCCACGCGGGTCGCCATAAAGGCGCTGCGGGCCACAGTCTCATCCCACAGACTGCCGAGACGGAAAGGATTGCCGTAGACTCTTCGAAGCCCGGCCATGGTCCACTTTGCTCCGATAACGTCGATAGTCTGTGTAATGCCGACGACCTGGGTCGCGATGGTGGTAGCCTTGAATCCCATGGTCACGATGGAACCTGCGGATCTGGCCCATCTCGCCCAAGCATTTATTTGGGACATCGGTTCCTGCCTCTCCTGGGCACAGTCCTGCAGCCACGGCATGAGCTGACGGTAGTATTCCTTCCCGGCGTAGTTCTCGATAGCCGACCGCACATCTCCGTTACGGATAACGCGGGCGACGTCGATGATGGCCTTACGGAAGGAAACGTCGTGGACAGTATTGTAGAGGTGATCCGGAATGACAGAAAGCTCCAGGAGAAGCGGTGAGTTATTGCCGCCCTCTTTGCGTTCTTTGAGATGTCCGTGCTTCGTCTGGGCGGTTCCGTAGTTTCTGCCCCCGAACAGCTCCTGATCCATCTCCTTCTGGTCCCGGGCAAACTGCTTGAAAGACTTGGAAGAATTGTACCTGATGGGGTAATAGCCGCCGGAGAGTGTCAGGGTTTTGCCGTCCGCGGTTGTCACCTGGAACGGAGCTGCCTCAACAGCTCTGGGGCGCACGCCGGTGATCTCCTCTTCAACCTTGAAGGATTCGGGCCGAAATGTTTCGAAGTACTTCCACACGGCTTCAACGAACTTCCAGTCGCGTTCGTCAAGCTCGGACACGATTTCGGCTATCTGCGCCTCCGTCCACTTGTGCCCGGTCATGATACGTTCCTTATTTACGGCATTGCCGAGATTGAGAGCCACGGCTATGCGGTTCTCTTTCGTGAGAGACTCGCCGATGGACGGCACCAGTTTCTTTTTCAGGCCCATGACGGAGAGTTCCTTCGCCGTGTACAGGCCGAAGATATTCTCCCTGAGGTACTCGCGCACTTCCCTGAGTTTGAGAGCCTGGGCTTCATCGGCCTTCGTGATGGGGCGATAGATGAGTTCCCATGCCAGTCCCAGCTTCCCGCCGTCCATCTGGAGACACAGCTCCTCGATCTTGGTCTGGCTTACGTGGATACGCTTCAGCGTGGAAACGATGCGGGCCTCTTCCTCGACGGTTTTCTGGAACTGAGGCCTGCCATGAGCCGTGATGGAAGCCGCCAGCTGTTCGCACATCTCCTTCAGACCTTCCTTACGGTTGGACGTCAGAAGTTTGCGCTGGTTGCGCTCAACCATAATAACCTGCCTGATGGCGTCGGTCAGCTCAGAAAACTGGGCAGCTGTCATGGCCGTCCATGGGGTGTCTGTCGACATTACTTCCGGATCAAGAAGGAGCTCAAACCCGTTTTTCTTCAGTTCCTCCTGCCACTCGTTGAGGTCCTCGATGGAATACTTCTCAGCGGCGGCCAGCGTCGGGCCAAAATCGTGACGGGACGCCAGAGCGAAGAGGAACGCTTTGGAACGTTCCGGGGCGCTCCTGGAGCCATAGAAACGCTTAATCTGACGCTCCAGCCTGTCCCGTGTCTCAGTCAGTTCGCGGGACTGACGTGCGAGCTCCAGCTGAATACGGGCCCTGGTATTGGCCTCGATGGCCGCAGTGTAATCTCCCGAAGCAATGGCCCTGCGCTCTGAACGGAGGGCGTTGCGCATGTTCGCCCGGAAGGATACAGACCTCATGGCGTCAAACATATTCATACCGGCAAGCGTCTCAGAGGCGATGGCTGCAATGGCCTGCTGCTGGACATAGGCGCGTCCGGCTACTCTGGCCAGAGCGCTGCCAACTGCGGCGAGATGGGCGTGAACGCCCTCCGTCGCCACAACCTCGTCGATGGCATGATACTGAGCCTCGTACTTCGCCTCCATTGCCCGGGCGATTTCCTCGACAGCCTCTTTTTTCGTCCTGCTGCTGATAATGTCGGAAACCATATCTTCGGCACTGGCATAGCCCTGCCGGGCTGCAAGTATGGTCGGATCGGCCTCCCCCTTTTCGCTAACCAGACCGACACCTTTGTCCATAAGCTCCCGGGTGGCTTCCTCGCCTACGGCAGCGATAAGGGCGTTCTTGTTGAGAGGAGTCCTGCGCATAGCCGCTTTAGCCTGCGAAGACGGAAGCGCATTCACCTCTTTGGCGGCCTGCCTGCGGTAATCGGCCATACGCTGGGTACGCTCGTATTCCCTCTTCTCCTGCAGCCGCTGTGCGGCTATGGCTTTGGCTGTCTGAATGACCCTGCGTGTGACTTCCTGCTGGGGCTTCGTCACACCCAGAGCGTCGAGTTCGCCGGTGGTCAGATCCACAATGCCGTGCTGGATGGTGGCCTCCTCGATTTCCGCGTCAGTTGCCAGCATCCTGTCGAACACGCCCCGCACCTCATCGTTCAGCTCAACGTTGAGCATGGAAAGCTCACGGTAGATCTTCGTGAGCCACTGGCGGAACCTGGCAAACGCCTCTTCCAGTACTGAACTGGGAGCTCTGCCCTCGCGCAGGTAGGTCTCCCAGGCACGGGCCAGTTTCTCATTCTGCCCGACAGTCCATCTGGTACCGGGTTTGGCTCCGACATAGGCGCACAGCTTCCCGTAGTCTTTCTGCATCGACTCGTCGGCAAGGCCATTCTCCACAGCCCTCTGCATCTCGAGAAAGTAGATGTGCCCCATCTCGTGGGCCAGCGTGGACAGGTTGGCAGTTTTGAAGAGCTCCACAACGTAGTTGCCTTCGCCCTCGTTGAAGCGCACCTGGCCGTTGATAACCTTCTCGGCGTCCTGCGACAGAATTCCATCTTTCATCTGCGTAGCATTGACATTGCCACGGAGAATGCCTAACGTTACCTCACGAATCGCGCTTGTTGCCGGATGGCCCTCGAATCCATCGTGAACGGTAGCAGGCGCGATTTGTATTTCAGTCAACGAGTGATCTTTATATCTATCGTCCTCTATTTTCTCTTCCTTGTGGACTTTTTTTCGAACTTCCACTTCGGAACCCGAAGGTATGTCAAACTTAAGACGCACAGCGTATAGCTTGCCATTCAGTCTGTAGGCGGCGTGGTACACGTCCTGCCCGCCCACTCCGGAATGCTTCTTCTGCCCATCGGCAGTTTCGGAATGATCGTATTCAGAGCTCGCAATGAGCCTGTCCAGCATCGTGTACGACGCCTGGTGTCCAGATTCTCTATTGCGCTTAAATGAAGCCCTGACTCCGGTCTTTGTTATTCGTACTGTCTTGCCAGTGGATTTTATCTCCACGTCGCCAGTGATCCCAAAGTGGTTGAACAGCCACTCTGCAAGTTCCTTCTGCTTTTTAAATTCAGGGATGTCGACGCCGTTATCTTCAACCACAGAAGCGATTGCCGAGTCAGGCTTCCTCTCTATATCGTCACGCTCAAACCTTTCACTGTCAGACTCCTGCCGCAGCACGCTCCCCATATCCCTGCCCATAGATGAGACACTTCCGGAATTGGTGAGCCCTTTGGCCTGCGGTTCCTCTCCGGATAACCCGGTTCCGGAGGTAACGTCCTGCACGCTGGCCGTGCCTTTGGCGGGGTTGGACCGGATCATCTGCTGGCCGCCAGAGAATGCTATCCTCCGGTAGATATCGGCGGGATTTTCTCCCGTACGGCGGCTCATCTGAAGAGCCCACCTGCGCCACGTCTCCAGAAGTGCGTCAGCATACTGCTGCACGCCTCCGCTGGCTTCGGCCTGCGCCTTCAGATTGGGCTGAGACCCGATAGCCTCAATGAGCTGATTACGCATCTCCGCGTGCGCTGCATCGAGGCCGGATATCTGTTCCGGGGAAAGATGAGCCACGCCTTCACGCTCGGCGGCCATAGCGTCCATATCGGAAGCAGCCTGCGCCAGCGCCTCACTGAAATCCTGCGCGGAAAAGCTGGCATCAGACGCGCTGGCAGCCTCGTCGCCCCGGTGCATTATTTCGGCCGCGCTCCTGAACTGCTGGGAATCCAGTGTGGCGTGCATGGCCGACAGCGGAACCGTAATGGACATACCTTTGGCGGCACCGTCCTGAGCCGTCTCCAGAGAAAGTCCAAGCGGGGTGAGGATATCCGTACCCTCCTGATGGAGAGCAACGGCTGCGTCCAGAGGGATGACCATATTCTCAGACATCTCCGGGCCCATGTGCTCCAGCGCCGACATGGTGGCACCTGCGTCAAGGGAACGCATCTGCGTCTGCATGACGCGCTCGTGAATGGCCACCTGCCTGTCAGCGAATTTACGGGCGGCATGCGCGGCCTCGATATTGAGTGCCGACATGGCGATAACAGGACCGCCACCCATCCAGAAACCACCTGCGGCGCCGCCCCAGAAGGCATCAGAGAGGCGTTCCCTGGTCCTGGCCGGATCAGGAGTCATGTCGAAAGTCTGTCCACGGCTGACATTGGCGTACGCTTTGGCGGCCTGTTCGGTGAGGATTGCGGCACCTTCCTGTATAGCCTCTTCACTGCCTTCCGTAACGGTCAGCGCGCCCATGCGCCTGCCAGCATCGACAAGAGCCCCCTGCAGATTCTTGTCCCTGGCAGCACGCATGATGGCTGCACGCGCCGTCTGTTTCGCCCCTGCGGACCCTGCCAGCTTCCCGGCCAGCGGACCAAGCACTCTGGCGAAGACAGCATCACTTCCAAGTTCAACGCCGGTGGAAATGGCAGCGTAAAGAGATGCCGCGGCCACAATGACATCCTTTGGAAGGGGGTTGCCGTCGGCATCCTTCTCTTCCAGCATCGATGCAATCTGGCTTCCTCGTTCAAGTTCGTACGTGCGCTGCCCGGACCTGACCATGTAAGTGGCGAGGCCGGCAGCTCCCGCAGTGATACCGCCAATGGCCGCACCTACGCCTGTTCCCAGACCAGGGGCTGCAGCAGTCCCTGCGGCGGCTCCTGCTTTTGCTCCGGCAGCGGCAAGGGACAGCGTCATGCCAAGGCCTTCAGCCGCAGAGGCGGCCTGTGCGCCTACGGAAGTGGGCACCTGCTCCATAAATTTGGAAAAGGAAAACGTATCCGCAAGCCAGTTACCAGCCTCAGCAATAATATCATTGCCGCTCCCTGGCTTTTCCGTGAACAACTTCGTGGATGGCATGCGGCTGAGATCGGCTATCTGAGCTTTGACCCTGTCGATATCCTCCAGCGTGGCGGTGCCTGCTGCGTATGCATTGCCCAGCCTGGCGAGCTCTGCCTGCTTCGTGCCCAGGTCATAGGAGTGCATGAGGCCTGGTTCTCTGAACTCACGGATTTCTCCGTCCAGGCCGCTCCTTTTTATGAGCTCCTCGACAGAGGCAAGAGCCGCATGATCGCTGCGTACATATGCAGCAGCGAGAGGGCTGGTGGCGGCATACCCCGTCAGACCGTCATACCGCTCAATGGTGCGGGCAGCATCTTCGTCGTCCAGCTCATCGCGGTTGTACCGGTAGAGGTCAAACGATATGCCGAGGCGGGAGGCCACGGCCTTATCCCTGGCAATCTGTTCGGGCGTGATTCCCCTGGACAGGAGCATCTGGGAACGGAGCTGCCTGCGCGCGGCGCTGACAGCCTCAGGCGTAGTGTGCTGGGTTCTCCACGCCCTGGCGTCCTCCTCGGAGTCGAAAAAGGCATACGCCTTCTTCCCGGACATATAATTCGCGGTCTGACGTTCTGTGGATATGGGGCCGTTACCGTCCAGCGCCGGGACTGCGGCATACAGCTCCTGCTCCCTGTCATAGATAATGCCCATGGGGCCGGCACCATCAAGAGGCAGGCTGCCGGCCATGAAACGGGAAGCGTCTCCCGTATCTTCTGTCTGTGCGGCTGCAGGGGCTCCCTCGGGAACCGGAAATTCTGCTTCGTACATCTATCTGCTCCTCTGCTGCATATACGCGGCGTAAAACTGCCTTACCAGCGCCTCGTCCGCTATCTGTGCGTCGCTGTACCCTTTCTGCTTCATCAGGGCTTTGATGGCGGGAAGCCTGTATGCAGGGACGGTCATACCGACTACCCTGTGTCCTTTTGCATTTGCCTCGTAAGCCGGTTCCTCTCCATCCCACCAGAACCTGCGGTCGTACTGAACCGGGGTCAGAAGCTCAGATACAACACGGCTGATGGCCTCGTTGTCGATGGGTTTACCGGTGGTTTGTACCTTACTGAGTCTGTCATACACCTGAGAGAAGAGCTCAGGAGGAAGCTCCGCCTTCCTGTCGCCGGTGAGCCTGCGGTAGATATCCTGCACGTTTTCGACTGTGACGTTCTTTCTTGCTCCGCCGTTTCTGGCGTACTCGATGATATTGTTCCGCTGGGTGAAGGTGATATCCCCACTGGCAAAGGCTTTGTCTATCTCCGTAGTGTCGTAGTTCACGGATTCCCCTCCTGCAGCGAGGTTCGCATCTACGGACGCCATCAGAGAGAGGGCGTTCTTCTTCTGCTGGGAAGTTTCTTCCCTGCTGTTACTCTGCTCCAGAGAGCGGAGCCTGTTGATAAATTCGGGCCGGTATTTGCCGCTTGACGCCATAGCGTCTATCTGACGGCCAATTTCTACCGGGCTCCATTGCTGAGAGGCGGCAAGGGAACAGAAATCAGCCATCGCCTTAGCCTCACCGGCCGCCCGTTGGGCCTTCATAAAGTTCAGCTCTCTCGTGACGATGGTCTGCGCCTGGTCCCGCTGGCCAAAAGGAAGCTGAGAGACTGCCTCCAGAGCCGCTACCTCACGGTCCTCAATGCTTGTGATTCCTTCGGTATCCTTGAGAATACGCATGCCGGGGAGCTCGTTGTTCAGACGGGCCTCAATGTTTTTGCGGGAGACATCGCTGGTGACGATGGGGCCGCCGCCGACGCCGCCGCTATGGAGCATGCCGAGGAAGTCAGGGAGCTCACGGGAGAATCGCCTCTCGCCGATATGAGGGTCTCCGGTTGCGGCGAACCGTTTGGGGTCGCTGCGCATGGCGTACACCTTACGGCCATACGTCTCCGGGTCTGCGTCGTAACAGGAATTGAGAATACTGATGGCGCTTTTGTGCTGGTTGATAGTGGAAATAGCCATCTCCATGAGAGCCGGATTCGTACGAATCGCCTCCCGGGCCTGAGGGCTGAGCTTATCAATGACGGCATTGAACCGCCTGCTGACGAATGCATCCTCAAGGCGTTCCAAAGCCCCGGGGTTCTCGTCTGCCAGCTTCTTCCAGGCCTGACGCGCAGCACCGCCCTTCGCCCACAGGTCTGTCCTGTCGATATTGTCCCAATTGCCGTTGAATATCCCGTCGAATGTCGATGCCACCCTGGAACCAAATTCGCCCTGCCCTGCGCACCAGCGCAGGAATTCGGCTCCCGAGGATTTGGCTCCTCCCTTTGTGATGAAAGACCAGGAGCCAAAATCATTGCCATCGGTCGCCTGCAATCCCTGCGACACATGGCCGACGCCCTCGCCGCCGCTTTCATATTTTTTGGCAAGAACGCCATATCCTGTCATGGACCTGGACCCCTGAAGACCGGTCCCACCGAGCGCCTGACGCCCAAGCGCTGCAGCTCCCTCATAATCCCCTGCGGACATACGTCCGGCAATCTGGTTCTCCAGCAGAGCGTCGGCAGTCCCCTTGTACCTGGCGAGTTCGGTCGCGGAGAGATATGGCTGGAATCTGGATATAGCACCATTAAGCGCGATGCCGTCTCCCCGGGCCACCATAAGGTCGAGGGCTCCGCGTGCTCCCTTGTTCTCCAGTTCAAACTCATACGCACTGCTGTCCCGCCCTGGGTTCTGGATACGCCACAGGGCTACGCAGTTATCCCTCGCCTGCTGGGACGTAGTCCCGTCACCACTGGCCACGGCAGCGGAAAAGCCCTGCTCGGCCACCTTGCGCTGGTCCTCGTACCAGGCCTGCCTCTGCTGGTCGGCATAGATGGAGCCGCGGGCGAAAGCTACCGCCCCGTACTCGGCCTTCTTGGCACGCAGGGCATCCTGCACGCGGCGGTTGCCTTTCCATTTATCTTCCCTGGCTAGGGAGTCAAAAAGTCCGTCTACGTGAGAGGCATAGTCCCTGCCTGCAGAGAGAGCTGACTGCCCCTGATGGTCCTGCCTGTACTGGGTCTGATACTCCAGGGACTGACGCTGGATGCCGGCGATGCGGCTCACGATTTCTGCATCCTCGTCCTGCTGTCTCTGCCTGTCGATGGCGGCAATGACCGTCGTCCCGAAGCGTTCCAGTCTCTGGAGATTCCCCAGCGCTGAGGCGAACAGAGGGGCTGACGCATTGCCTGCTCCACTCACTCCTCCCGGCGAAGACACGCTGGCCGGACCGGGAGTACCCGTCTGGCTGGATGGGGCGCTGACGGGATTCAGCCCCGTGTCATTCATGTACTGCGTGGCGCCACCCATGTTGTTTCTCATTATATCCTATCTCCTGTATGCCGCGAGAATGCTGTTGGCGATGCCACTAATACGGGAAGTCCCCAATCCGGATGCCGCCGCCCCCGTACCTGCTTTCGCCGGGACGTTTTTGACTATGGTCCCGGATTTGGCCGCGCCTGCAGCGTTGCTGCCTCCGGAAAGAGCGTTGAGGCCGCCAGACATGATGCCGCCCTGCACGGCTCCCATACCCGCCGCCCCCAGAGCATTCAGAATGAGACCAGCGGTACCTGTCTTCATGCTGCTGTACAGCCCGGACATCTGATAGTAGTAGCCAGCCTGCCTCATCGTGTAGCCATACGTCCTGTCGTAGAAGGACCCCGTTTTACGCAGATAGTCCGCCTGGTTCCTCTGCATAAGGGCCTGAGTCTTGATTTTCGTATCTGTGAGTCCGTAGCCATAGTCGGCAAGCGCTCTCTGAACGGAGCTCTCTGCCATGGCCGCCCCGTACTGCGCTGCGTTGCCCGTGAGTACGGAAAGGGCACTCCCGCTGGAGGAGTCCACATTGGCGGCGCCCATGCGTGCCCTGGTGTCGGCCTGCGCCGTCCTGTACTTCGTGCTCTGCGCAGCCCTCGCTTTTGCAATCTGCGAGAGCTGAACCGTATAATTGACTCTGGCAACGTCCCTGTCAGCCTCTGTCTGCCGGGCCTGTACGTCAGACATGGTCGCCTGATAGCGTGCATCCTCGGCCTGAACCAGCGCCTGGGCGGCAGCAATCTCTGTCTGCGCTCCCTGGAGCTGCGCGTTTGCGCTCTGCACAGTGAAGGCAGCGTTCTGCTGCACACCTCCAACGTAGGACTGAAGACCACCCGACAAGGCCCCGAAAGCCATACCGGCGCCCATCATTCCCATTGGGCTGAGCCCCATACTCTCCTCCTATCTGCCCACGTTGGGGCTGACATCCATGGTGGTCAGTATCGCGAGGATGGTAAGCGGAGTAGGAGTGCTCACCTCAAACCTCGGTACGCTGTCAGCGCTCCACGCTCCAGCAAGAACGAAAGAGAGGTCGCTGACTCCCTCCATCCAGAAAGGCGACGTCTTAAACTTTCCGCTCACTACATTGCGGTCCACGACGGGAAAAGTCCTGCCCTCATCAATGCCTATCTCGAAGGACATCGAGCGGTAGACCCTGAGCCTCAGCTCTGACACCTTGCGGTTGTGCATCATCGTGCTTCCCGTCTGAAGATCCAGCTCAGGACGGGATGGAACCATGAGTGACGTGAAGGGCAGGCCCACCGTGATAGAACCGGCAGCTTTGTGTAAATCGAATGAACCATCGGTACCGACCGTAACGTTCTCCACGGTACCGCCGTCGGCAAACACGGAAACAGTCTCCCCTGCGAGATGCATGAGCCCGGTAACGTGGTCAATGGGATCCCCCGAGTAGCTCAGAGAGGAATCGAGGAAAACGGCGTCTCCGAGATCATCCGAGTCAAAAAACGGGGCCAGTTTCTCAACGAATGTATGCCATACCCCACCAACTCTGCGTTCGACGAGGAACCACATCTGGTCATCGGTGGCCCCGGGGATCGTCACGACGTCAAGCACCCTGCCATTAGTTTTGTGCCTTGCCCATCCTATAACCTGCTGGTCAAACATGGCCGTACACGTCGCTATGGTGCCATCGCTCATGACTGCCCAGATGATGGAATACGGCTCCTGCTGATACGCCCATGCTTTAATAGTCACGTCCTGCAGGATATGCCTGGAGAGGATAGTGATGTCCTGCCCCACGTACTTGTCTTCATTATATGAGTAAGCGAAAGCCCGTACCGCAGAGGATCCGCGCTGAAGATAGATGACGCTTCCACCAACGTTAAGCGGGTGGAGGGACTCACCGCCGTTCGATGTCTGCTTGTTGAATGCCGGATTGCCAGGTGTGAGGATGGCGCTTCCCGACGGCTCCAGCGTCCACTCGTTCCCCGTCGTGCCGACACAGAGCGCAGTGCGGTCCGGAAGCAGCCACGTAAAAGCATTTGCCTGCGTAGCTGCCAGCGTCACTTCGATAGAATCATCAGACTTGGGGACGACTGATTCGGCGAGCGACTCCAGCTCGTTCGAGCGGGACAGCCAGACAGTCATGGGCTGGTTATCGGTAGAAGCCCATCCCAGCCGTCCCTGATGGAAAAAAACGAGTCCGGGGTAGTTGCCTTCTCCGCTAAAAGGCGTGTTATACGTTGGAGGCGTGTCTCCATCGTCGGGGATAATGTTGTAATCCTCAAATGAGGTGGTTCCCTTCGCTCTGCCAATAAAGCCGTAAATGCCGCCCTTGAGTTTGTAAATCCGATACTCGGCAACGGCCCCCGCGGGAGCGGTCCACGAAATCCTCACGCCATATGCCGACGTCAGGGACTCACCTGTGGCGATGGCGGCTGAGGATGCTGCGGATTCCTGTCCGGTGTCGTCGTCAACCGCCGTCACGACATACTTATATGTCCTCGTGCTGGCGTTATTTCCAAGCCCCGTACCAACAATGGCAGCCGAAGGGTTCACTGGTGCTCCGATGGACGGGGCAAAAGTAAGCTGTGTCCACCGCCAGTCGTTGTCGGCATAGCGGCTCAGCTTGTGCGGAGGGTACTTCCTGTGAGCGAAGTAGATAACGTCAGCCGACTGTGCAAAGCGCAGGTCGGCAAGATCCGCCGCCGCATACGGCGTTGCGACGGAAAAGATCCCTCCGTCAGACGTGGCCACCTGCGTGCCATTCGGCATCCATATCCGCATGGTCTTCTCGCCGAACTCAAGAATCCGCCCCTGTGTCTCAGAGAAAACGAAGGGGATGAGTCTCGACGAAGCACTTTCCGCCTCGCCCAGATAGACGAGCCCCGGTCTGCGGGTTACGCCGCCCTGCGGCATAGGCAGGAAGTTCTGAAGCGTCTGACACCCGCTCCTGTATCGCGGCTGGTCGGCCCTGGCCCGGCACATCGGCCCTATCTCCCCGCCGTTGAGAACATTCTGAATATGTATCGGCATCAGAAGCCTCCGCGCCCAAATCGCATGCGCAGCATTTTCGATTCGTGTACAGGGGATATCTGCTCCGGCTTCTGTTCTCCGGCATCAAAGGTCATGGCCTGCTCCAATGCTATGCTGTACAGCTGCACCAGAGACTTCACATCAATTCCTCCGTGTGCAACAGCTGGCGCTATCTCTATGGCCAGAGCATAGGCGCAGGCGTCAAGAAAGGGCTCGTGCGCGTCTTCCTCATGCCCGGTCTCGACCACCTGAGCGAAGAGCCGGGGAACGGAGCAGTATATAATGCGCCCTGACCGCACATGCGGAGGCTCCGGGTGATGGAGCCAGACATGTGTATCCCCCCCGTCATCCCGCATCCCGGCATGCACACTCACGAGGCGCACAGTATCGGACGGAAGCTGATAAGCCTTAGTGAAGCCAAACAGGGGCGGTTCTGCCACTTCAGCCAGTTCCCTGTATCTCGTGGCAAATCCCCAGTCATAGGCAGAAAGTACACGGCGAACCACGGAAGTATATGCGGCCTCAGCCTGGGAGTTGGCAGGATTGGTCCCGCCGGTGGGGATATTGGTATCAACTCCGCCAAGCCTGCGGAGAGCCGAGTTAATGATAGTCGAGCGGTTCATTCCCGGCATGACAGCGCCTCCCTACTCGTCTGCATCGAGAAGAGCCTGCACGGCCGCTCTCCAGCGGGTGGGAACCTCGTCAATGGTCATGCGTCCGGTCTTGATCATACGATAATAAATCTTAGCCATTTTTCGCCTCCAGTTTGGCAATTCGCTGCTCCAGCTCAGCCGCGTAGGCGGCAAGGTCGAGGGCGGCCGCGTCCGATTCTTCTTTGTCGGAGGCGGAAGTCACGCCCAGCTCCGCAACCGCCTCCTCAAGGTCGGGCAGTCTGGCCGCTTCAGCCTCGGCCTGTTTACGAAGCCTCTCCTGCTCAGCCAGCTCTTCAGATGTAGGCTGAGGATTCCCGACAATCTGAAAACGCCTCTGACTGTTCTCAGGGGCGATTTCTTCGATATGGCAGGTTCCGTTCTGATTGCACCATTCGGCCGCTTCGGGCGGGTACTCGTCGACAAAAATCTGTGAAGACTCAAAAGTCATACATATCTCCTATTTCCAGGTTCCGATAGCCAGCAGATTGAGGGAAAAATCGTCCGTTGAGTAGAATTCTCTTTTTGGGTCACCACTGCTCGTAGTTGCGTATACTATAGCTTTATTGATATTGTAATAATCAATTCTTATGTTCGTTGCCGTTGTAATTCTTGCTGTAAATCCGTAATAGATTTCTTTATTACAATTTGTAATATATACACTTGGGATAACGCTAAAAGCTTCAGGAAATGTAAAATAGAAATATGTTATCCCGTCATATGGTTTTGCATAGCCTATATTCGCATATAGAATATACAAACCGTCATTGTATTTTATTATTCTTCCGGTAGTATTGGTTGCGGTAAATTCTTCGTTTTTAACCATGCAGGCAACTTCCAGCGTTGTATCAGCTGATCCGTCAAAAGATACCGATCCGGAGGCAGCCCCCGAAAGCGTGATGGTGCGGGCCGTGGCCAGCTTCTCTGCCGCAGCAGCAGTGCCCGCGATAGTCTGCGTGAACGTCTTCACTCCGGAAATAGTTTCATCGCCGACCAGATGCACAACGCCTTCCGGGGAGGCCTGCTGGGCATAAGTGTGCGCCAGTTCTGCATACCCGGACGCCGCAGTCACAAGAGCCTGCATCTCCGTTTTCTGGGTTGTGCCAGCTGAGGTAACACTGGTTACCTGGGTTGCGCCTTCGGACTGGATGCTGCTGATCTGGGCAGCTCCGGCGGAGTTCACCGAAGAGACCTGATCCGCGCCTGCGGCGTTGACTGCTGACACCTGCGCGGTGCCTGCATCACTGACCGCTGCGGCAGCCGCGGCACCTGCCTCAAAGATAGTGTTTTGAGCCGAAGCTGAAGCGGTTTCCGTCGCCTCACGTGCAGCCACGGCAGACGCCTCAGCGGCTTCAGCCGAAGCCTGCGCAGTCTCGGCTGCGTTTTTCGCCGCCACGCTCTCGTCTCTGGCAGCGAACAGGCTGGATACGAGCCTGTCCGGAGAAATCTCCGACGTGGCGTTCGTCTTAACTGCGCGGGAAAGGCCTTCACTCATCTGCTGGATATACTGGACCTGCTTGTCGAGTTCCTGTTCAAGGCTCTCCGTATCAATGTGTGAAACCGCCGAGAGATCGAGTTCCTGCACGAGTGCCATGTTAAGCATGATAGCTATGGTGCACCCTGCAGGGACACGCTCCGCCGACGTAAACGTGACAGTGCCACCCGATCCGTCCGTGTTAATGGCAACTGAGTAGTCTGCGCCCAGGGAGAGCGTTTCTTCGACCTCTCCGACTGCCACCAGCACGAGCAGGTTTTCCGCCTCGTAAAAAGGATAGGTCACCGGGTACGACAGGGTGCTCCCATTGCCCCTGTACAGATTTTTTGTTGTCTGGGAATTTATCACGCCATCCCTCCATGAACCGTATGCGGGCGTTTTGTCGGGACGCCCAAACCCGGCCCCTACCTTGCGAGATAGTTGAGGCTCACGTTAACGGTGCCCGTGGCCGTGCCTGTGAGGACACACTTAACAAAATCCTTCACTCCGGCGGGCACAATAGCCCGCATAAGCACGTCCCCTGCGGCAAAAGTTCCGGCGCCAACGGAGACCGAGACAGCCGGAGATACGGCAGCAAAGGGGCCGTCGGCGGTATCACTGTGCTGGAAGGTCAGGCTGACAGTATTGGAGCCGGAGATGGTGCATCCCGTGGCGGCCTCAACGACGACGATGACGCCGCCCTGAGTTCCGCCGCAGCAGAGAGCATCAGAGGTTATGGTGCTGCCGAGAGCGGCATCTTTACTGAAGTACTGGTCATACCAGTGATTCATAGGCTGGGCGTAATCAAAGGCCATTGTCTTTCTCCTTTAGGACACAACTGCTTCGGAGCCGTTGGGCAGGTTGTAGGAGCCATAAATCGGGATGTCGTAGTACGACGTGACGGCATGGTTGAGAGCTGTATCCCCGTTGCTGTACTCCAGCTTGGCGAGCTTAAGGCTGCCGAATACTTTGCCGAGCACCAGCGGATGACCGATAATCATAGTGCTGGCGGCGCTGCCGCGTACATTGGAGATAGCCTCCTGCAGCTGCATCTCCGTGGGAAGATGGCCATCCTCGATGTTGACCAGGGCACAAACTGTGCGCTCGGGAGCCAGCAGCTGCCAGCCAAAGCGGCCACGGTAGGACACGCCATACCCGAGCACGCCCGACTGTGTACGGAGATGGTACTCCTGACCTCCGTTAATCGGCCTGATGTCCACGAGATACCCGCTGGAGAAACAGGCCGGGTCATAGATGCCCGTATTAAGCTCGTCGCTCATGCGGACCACCATGATAGTGGACTGGGCATTGGATGTGGTCCCTCCACAGGATATTTTGGTCCCCTTTTTGAGCGCGGCGGCACGCCACTGCTTCGTGAAGAGGGCGGCCTCAGTGTCCATACCGGCCTTGCGGATAATGGCGCGTTCCCTGCGGGTGAAGTACTTGGACGGGCCGCCGAACTGGTCAGCCTTGTCCTTGCTGACCTCGACCTCGCCGCCAAGAACGGAGACGTAGGTCTGCTCGAGGCCGGTGCGGGCCTGCATGGCGGGAAGCGGTGCGCCGAGGTCGACCCAGGAGGGCCCATCCACGGCCTTCAGCACCTCTTCGACGTTCCAGAGGCCGTGAGAAGCGGGGATCCACTTCGCCCTGGCGAGCACAGGGGTTTCCTCGAGAAGATAGTCCACGAGTTCGGGACGCTTTTTCGCCTTGTCGATAGCGATCTCTTTGAGCGTCTGTGCGAGAATAGACATGATTTTCCTCCTATCTATCCACGATTAAAAAATCTGGAATATGTAGATTCGGGACTTTCAGGAACGTCCGGAGCGGCAGCGCCTCTGCCACCAGACAGAGAGTCCTCTGACATCAGCCCGCCAAGTTCGGCGAACGCCATGCGTACGGGAGCAAGACTCCATGCACCGCTGTTGACCAGTGCGCTGGTGAGCTCGTTCTGTCCGCCGACCCGTTTATCGAGAGCGCGGAGGGCGCGCTGGGAAAGATCGTCCCTGCGGACGTAGTCAGCACCCCACTCCTTCTTGAGCTGTTCTGTAGTTGACTCGGTCCGGGCCTTCATCATGGCTGTCTCGGACTCTATCTGCCAGTCAGCAAGGGCCTGCGCCTGTGCCCTGGTGAGCCCCGTTTTGACGCAGAGCTCCCGGAAAGCGAGATTCTGTTCCTCGTCTACGGAGATACCTTCCGGGAACTTCAAGTTCACTTCTTCAGCGCTGGTTACAGGATGGTAGTCCATGCCGCGTTTCATGGCCTGCACGGCCTCATCTGCACTGGCGAAGCCGCCAGCCGCCTCACGCATGGACTCTGGAAGAGCATCCTGCCACTTTACCGGGGACGCACCCCCGAGCCCAGGCTCTGCACCTATGGATGTGTAGGGATCGGCCTTCACGGTGGGATTCGTGCTATTCGCGGGAGTTGGGTCCGCAGCTACAGGAGTCTGTGCGGTGGCTGCACTTGCAGCTGCGACGGGGGATGTGTCGGTAATTTCGTTAGGCATTGGTCTTCTCCTGATTTGTCGATACCAGCGGCAGGATTCCACGGAGCTCCGCGATCATGTCGATGCACGTCTGAGGATCGGCCTCCTGTATCGCTGCGAGAATGTTGTTGGAAAGGTTGTGAAGGATGACGGCTTCTTCAGAGACGGTCATCTGAGAGCCGTACCCGAAAGAATGCAGAAGACGTATGAAGACACGATATCCTGCAGGCGTGAGGATAACTTCCCGCAGGTCGAGGACTGCCTGCCTGGCCTCGTTAGAATCCTGCATTGGCTGCCTCCGGATTGGTGCCCATAAGAGCGCCGGCCAGTGTCCCTTCAGTCTTCACGCTGCCGAGCTGGGCAGCCTGCTGCATCTCCTGCCTCTGGCGTTCCTGCTCTATTTGCTGACGCTGGGCTTCAGCCTTCTGCTTCCTGATGGCAGCCACGTCTTCGTCGGATCGGATGATGGACGGATCTACGGCGAGAGACCTGGCACAAATATCAAGCACCTGGTCGAAGTCCACTTTATCTGCGCAGTCAGGAACAGCCTGAATAATGGGCTGGGCTATCTGCAGAAACGCCGTAATGGAATCTGAGCCGCTCTGCTTCAGACCCTCAGCAAGTGGGGACTGGTAGGAGATCTGCATGGGGCTGGCTGCCTCTGGGAATGGAGGTTCAGGGATCAGCCCCATGGAGGCAAGCACTCCATATGTGCGCTCAATGACTCCGGAAAGGATGCGGGATTCGTAGCGGTTGATGGCCGGCCCCATCTTCTGGAGGGCGGCACGCCTGCGGGCTACGACAGCCGTTGCCGTCATCCCCTTCAGAAGTTCATCGGGAGGAACAGAAAAAACATTGCGGAGCAGAATGTCGTCCAACCTGCCGCTCACTATCTGGATCTCCTGCTGGACTGCCTGCACGGCGCGGGAAAAATCCACGGAGTACAGAGGCATGACCGCCTGCGTTCCCTGCAGAGAGGCCACTACGTTGCGGGCTCCTGGCGTGGTGTCAATCTTCCCGGCCATGTTGCCCGGAATGGCAAGAGGCGGATCAATCATCTTCTCCAGGCCGAGGGACTTGTAGAGCTCCTGGGCGTTCACCTGCCTCTGGTCGCACCGGGCAAGGTCACCGGGGCCCGTTCCATATATGGAACGCCCGCCGTCGTGCCAGACAGTGAAAAAATAGGGCATCGACTCATACCCACTCCTGGCCAGAAAGTCCCTGCCGTCGGGTTCCCACCAGACTGAGCCTACAGGCATGTCCGTACTGGCCATGGACTCCATCGGAGCCTGCCTGCGGACGTAGGTCATGTGTGTGACGTCAATCATCTTATACGGCGTCTCTGTGGCGGCCTTACGCGTCGCCTCGGAACAGCGGGCCTCACCAAAGGACTCCACCAGCTCCCGGGCCGTGAAGTATTCGTGCTCAACCACACAATCCAGTTCGCGTTCGCGGTCAATTGCCACTGCGTAGGTACCAACAGTGCAACACCTGTAAATCAGCGGCTTGCTTCTTCCGGGCATGACCGACAGAAGACAGCACCCCACGCCGAGAAGCTCCTGATTGCAGGCGTCAATAGCCTCGTAAAATCCGCCCAGTTTAAGCTCCAGCCTGATGATGTCGTCCACGTTCTTGAGCCACTCCAGTACTCCTGACATCTCGCGCATTGCCGGGTCGAGGTAATCGTGGCCGAACCAGGTTAGCCCTTCTGGCGTAGCGCAGGATGTAAGCATGGCTGCTGCTTCGATGAGCGCTGCAGTGGCGTGGTTGTTGTACTGTTTGCGCTCACGCAGCCCCTCGGGAGTTTCTCCCTTGAAGCGCCCACGATGCGGCAGGAAAAGGGCGCAAAGCTCGCGCCATTCATCAAGGCGCTCATTGCGGAGCCCCTCGACGTGACTGCATAGCTGCCGGGCCTCCTTAAAGGAAAGGTCAGCCATTGAGACCTCCGCCACCGAGCTTCACGCCCGATGTGAGTGTCCTGCTTCCCGTGTCACTCAGCCCACCCAGTCCGCTGGTGAGAATAGTGCCGGAGATACCCTGCCTCTGAACGAGCCTGCGGCGCTCTGTATCGCGTACGTATGCCGCCTCGGCTTCCTGCTGGGACTGCGCAGACTCCATCTCCTTGTTGTAGCGCTGGGTCTCAGCGAGCTGCTGCTGTGCCGCCTGAGACTGCTTGTCCGCCTGCTGGCGGGTTGCGTCTGCCTGTTGCTGCATGGCCTGAGCCTGCTGGCGGGCGGCTTCCGCTTGCTCCCGTGCAATACGGGCCTGCTTGTCAGCGGCCTCGGCCGCGGCGTTCGCCTGCATCATGGAAGAAGCGAAAGACAGGCCTCCAAAAAGAAGTCCTGCCCCTATTGCGAGTCCAACCCCCATTACAAATCCCCTCCGGTGCCGCCAAGCCTTGCTCCAGCAGCTGTCGTAACAGTACCGTCCGTGCCCAGGTTCCCCGTGAGACGGGTAGCGTTTCCTCTGCGGTATTTGCGTTTCTCCTCCATAGAGCTGGCGCCGCTATCCTTCGTGGGAGCATCCTGAGTTGCAGCGGAGAGACGGACCTGCTCGACTTTATCCGCGTATATCTTCGCCTGCCTGGCTCTTTCTGCGGCCTCTTCAGCGAGCTTCCGCTGACGTTCCAGCTCTGCCTGCTGTCGGGCTCTCTCTTCTTCAGCCCTTTTTCTGGCCGCCTCTGCCTCGGCAACCGCCTGAGCATTGGAGGAGGAACCACCACCTCCACCGCCGCCTCCGCCGAAAATCTTCCTCACAAAGCCACCTGCACCCATTACTGTTCACCTCCGGATTCTCTCTCCAGCGACGTGATGACTGCTGATACGCATCTGCCACTTCCAAGTACGCACGCGCAGGGGATTTCCCCATGCCTCTTCCACCCTATGCGCAGGGAGTGCCTGAACACATGTCCGAAAGGCCTGGGCGTGATGCCGAGAAGACACGACGCCTCCTGGTGGGTATCGAACCACATGCGGCACATAGCGCGGGCGTACTCGTCGGCCCTGTCGAAAACACGGCGCGCACCCATAAAATGTACGGGGAGTGCACGCCCTTGCAGGGGGAATGCCCATGTTGCCATGGCGAACCCCTGATCATCGGCGCCGATATACATCTCCAGAGACTCGGTAGCGTCCATCCAGTCCCCCAGCGTCGGAGCAGCGTAGCCCCACATAACGAAGCGCAAGGTGCGCTCAATCTCCATGGTGGAGAAAACAGAAATACGATCCTCTCTGGTGGCAGGACTAAAGATAACTGGCATTATGTCCTCCAAACCATGGGTTCGTAGCCCAAGGCGAACCCTCCACTCTGTGCGGCTGGCTGATCTATGGCAATGGGAGCGGCGAAAGTTAAAGCCAGAGCGTCTGCGATGTCGGGTGACGCCCCGAGGCGCTCCTTAATTCGGTCCTTGGGTTCCAGCACGATACGGCCTGCTGCGTCATACCAATACCTGGGGATGGTGAGCTCGGACTTGAGCTGGGCACAGTCAGACGGGAGGATTCCGCCGGCTTTCAGCCACTCTCGTACGCCGTACCACATCTCAGTTCGCCGGTTGACGAACTTCCCGCTCAGAGGCTTGCCCCCGAAGGGAACCTCGATCACCGGAAATCCCATGTGGATAAGCCGGTCGATAACTCCCTGTCCCTGCCCAGCATCAATGAAGACACAGGCAGGGCTGTTTTCGCTGATAGCCAAGGCAACCCTGTCTGCCATCTGCATATTGTCGAGCCCGCGGAAGACCATGGGCGGCAGACAAGCGAGCCCCCGCCGCAGACAGATAACACTGGCGTCGTTGCCGAATCGTGCGACGTCCACGCCCATGACAAGCGGCATGCCGATACTGGTATCCGGGTGCACTTCGCGTGCGCAGGCCTCCGTCACCATGTCGATGGTGATGAGCACGTCATCGCTGGACGCCGTGAAGTCGCACAAAAACTCCTGCCGCCATGCGGACTCGGAAAGCTCGGACCGCAGTCTTTCGACCTCAGAGGCCGGAATAGCGTCCGTTTCATCCACCCGGTAACAGAGGGCGCACCAGGTCGTGTCTCCCTGCTGCTGCCGCGTACGGGCGCGGTCGTATATCTCAGAAAAAAGGTTGGTGCCCTTGGGCGTACCGATGAAGAGGGCCCAGCCCTGGCGGTCTGCCAGTTCCGGCTGGACAATTTCATCCCACACCTCGTGGCGCATCTGGGCAACCTCATCCAGAACCACACCGTCGAAATACAGACCTCGCAGCGCATCAGGATTGTCAGCACCGAAAATCCGGATTCTGGCGCCGTTACCGAACTCGATAGAAAGCTCTGACTCGTTAACGGTTCTGTCCTCTACCACGCTGGAGTAGTGCTTCAGGTAATCCCAGGCTACAGCCTTTGCCTGATTACGGAATGGCGCAATATAGGCGAAGCTCGGCCGCTCCATGCGGCTCGTCAGAGCGGCACGGAGCAGATGATTGACCGAGAGCACCGTCTTCCCGAAACGACGATGGGCCACCAGAACAGTGAATCGCGCCTTACTGATAGCCGTATGCGCTTCCGGGTACCGCGGTTTATATGGAATCACGATGCGCTTCATCAGTCATTTTCCCAGCTGTAGACCACCCTGGCGTCCACCCTGCTCTCCTGCCTGTCCACGTAAAGACCGGAGACCTTGCCACGCGCTGTTTCGGCCTTGATGGCGGCTCCGTACTGCCTGGTCTCAACGGCCAGGTCGCGAAGCCTGGCCAGCTCCCGGAGGTGCTCTTCTACCGTAACAACGGCATTATGCCTTGCCTCCGCCCTGAGCTCGCTGATTCTTGCCGAAATCTTGCCGTTGGCCATGAGCTCAGCGGCTTTCCTGTTGACAGACTCAGGCTTCATCTTTTCGCAGTTATAGGCCGCCCTGTAAGCGTCAGACAGGGATCCTCCCTCTGTCACATACGTTATGCAGAACTTTTCCTGCTTGGATGTCAGCCCGTTGTTCATAGCCTGTGCGAGGTCTCCAGCCTCGTAATCCTGGACTCGTGCTTATCCAGCTTCTCCCAGATTTTGTTGTGCTCGTTCTGATTGTCCGTCTGCTTGGCGAAATCGCGAACACAGACGATGCGCTGCGCCTCCAACTTGTCGAGGCGCTCGATAATGCGCCGCCCAATAAAAGCCACGACGCTAACAAGGAGACCGAGCAGCACGTTGGTTAGGGAGAGCTGCGCCACTACTCGGCTCCCAGTACGCGGATCAGCTTCTCCAGCTGGGAGAGCAGGTCCTGGGGGATGGTCAGCAGATCCGGCCAGACGAGCGACAGAACGAGGACAATAGCGCCACCGGCGAGGATGCCGTTCAGGATGTATCCGCGGACATATCTGGGGGCTACCTTGCCGGACTTGAAGGCGCGGGCTTCCTCGAGCTCGACCTGCGCGCGAATCTTCTCTGCTTCGGCGGATGCGCCAGTCACCTTTTCGATGATGGATCCGATGCCGGGAATGTACGTCAGAATTTTTGTGAGCCAGGAGAACATCTACTTCCCCTCCTGCAACCCGCGCAGACACATGGCCGACTCGTACGCACGGCGGCGCTCCAGCCCGGGAAGGGCCTGCCCTCTGGCGGTCTTATATATCTCGCTGATTCGCTCGCACCCGCGCTCTTGGCGCCCCTGATTGAAATACCGGGCAACCGAAGACTTACAGAAGGCGGTCGGTCCGATGTTGTAGGCCATGGATACGAGCGCGGCCTTGGTCTTGTCCGGGAGCTTGTCAAAATCCTTCACGCAGATAGTGACGGGGAGGGCGTTCTCGTAAATGTGCCCATTGAGAGACCTAGAGCACTCCTCGAAGCTGTATTCCTGCCCCACGACGACATCGCGGGTATCGCCCCAGCACTTGGTGGGTATGCCTACAGGGTCCTTGTAGCCTTCCGGCACATACCCCTCAAAATCCGCTACGGTATCGAGGCTGAGATAGGCAGCCCCTCCACCGAGAAGAGCGATAAGCGCTGCCGAGGCCACCACCTTCTTCGGCGGTTTACGGTATGGAATTCTGCCCATGGTCTGCCCCCTTCTTTTGGGGAAACCGTACCACAGGGTTTTGCATGAGCGTTTTTGGGTGACGTTAGAAACCGTTAGAGACCGTTAGAAACCGTTACAGACCGTTAGAGACCGTTAATTTTTTTGTTGACAGGTTTTTCGGAAAGCCCAAAAAAAAAGAGAAGAGCCCCGGCAGGCTCCTCTCTATGGAGAAAAAAATGATAGAAAACGAGATTATCACAGCTATTCAGAACAAGCTTCTCGTGTCATGCTTTTATGACGGATTACCCCGTGTTGTCGAGCCCCATTGTCTTGGTAGAAACAAGAACGGCTTGAAACTTCTTTGCTATCAGACAGGCGGAGGCAGTTCCAAAGGTAACATTCCAGACTGGCGTATGTTCAGTGTCGGGAAAATGGAGAACGTTTTGGTGCTGGATGAGCACTTTACCCAGCCAGCACCGGGCTATAAACGCAATGACAACGCAATGAAGTTCGGTATCATTGCGCAGTTATGATGCAGAATTGTATTCCTCAAGCAGCTGAGCGATCTCTTCATCATCCAGGGTATCTCCCCAGCTGCCAATGGTTCCAAGGAGATCAGACAACCCACCACAGGCTTCAGCCTCGTCATATAAAGCCTGTGAAATAATGTGCGAGAGGGGCCGGGGCTTTTTCGGAAGATGGTTCAGCGCCTTCCATATTTCGTCAACTATTTTTGCTTCGTACATTCCCATTCTCCTTGTGCCTGAGATTCCAGCCAGGCTACCACGTTTTCGTAGAAGGCTCTGTAGGTGCGCTCCCCCAGCCTGATGATGGGAGCGCCCATGGCGTACCAAGTGCGTACAGTCCCCCTGGAGACACGGAACCGTGCGGCTATCCCTGACAGACCAAAAAGGAGTTCCTTATCGCCCATTCGCCACTCCATGCTTCACGCGATCCGCTTCCTCGGCGCGCTTCGCGTCGTTAAAACGGTCCAGCGTGCCGACAAGGTAACCCGTAATACGGCGGATACGCTCAAACTTTACGCCTTCACACACGAAATGCATTTTATTCGGCATGCAGATACTTTTCATTTTTTACCACCTGCCTGTGAAGAAGTCTACTTAGGGGTCGAAATCGCCCCCTCACGCTAAGACTTCTGTTTTCAGTCGCCTCATGCGAAACGCGCTACCACGACAGCTAAGTTCCAGCCTTCCTCAGCAAAGCGCTCTTCCCCCTATTGAGCGTCATGCCCCTACCTCGGTTAAGACTTTGCCTGCGCTTTGCCGATAGGGCTCGAGGCTGGCCGGTTCAGGGGGGGCCACATGTCCGGACGGAGGCCGCTGAGGAGGATGTCAAAGGCTTATGGTACACGACAGCCGTCTCGGCGCTGGACTTTTGCAATCCTCGGCAATGGAAGAAGAAAGCCTGATAAGACAATGTTCCCGTAAGTGCCGCCAACTTCCGCGAAGTCAGCCGTAGGTCTGACGTTAGTTTTTCAGTGCGGTCGGCTTCATGAACCGAATTGTAAAATTAAGTTTACTACTTTTCAAGAAGGCCAGCATGTAAATTGTCATAGACGCACAGCAAGGGTAGGAAAACAATATGGATAAGTGGAAGGATACAGCTAATCGGCTCTGGTTGGCCGTCTTCGCCAAGGTAAAGGCGCTAGACGCCGAGGGAGAAACCCTGCAGGCCATTGCTGATAAAGTCGGGGTTAAGAGCAGGCAGAACGTAAAGGCGTGGCTATCTGGCGCGCGTAAAGGAGGCGGCATCGCCTTTCCCGAGCTCATGACCTACGCCGAACGCCTGGGCATCGACTATCGCAACTACTTCCCCGGCGGTGAGCCCCCCGTGATGGAGTTCCCGGACTGCGCGACGTGCAAGAAGCTTCTAGCGAAGGAGAAAGAGAACCAGAAACTCCAGCAACAGGTGGACAAGATGCGCTTGGAGCTGGCCAAGCGCGATGGCATGGTGGAGGCCTTGGAACGCCAGCTTGAACGCCAGGCTGAACAGGCATGGAGATAATCCTGCTGAGCGCAAGCCATGCAGGGTGATACAATTTGAAAAAACGAAGAAACTATATAAGCAAATTTAATATGTTTATTACGCATAAAAGGATCATCTATGCCGTTAGTTAAACAAGATAGAACTTTGATAAAAGAATTGACTATTGAAAAATTTCGTGGTTTAAGCAATATCCATATATCTTTTGGGGAAAAAATAACAGTTATTTGTGGAAAAAACGGCACATCCAAATCTACAATACTTGGAATTTTGGCACAAATATGTAGTTTTGATAAAGACTATACAAAGTATCCAAATATAAAGCCTATAAATTTTAAAACGCTTGGCAATTATCAATATAAATCTCAATTTTCAAAGCATTTTAGATTGTCAAGAAAATTTGACAACCCAAAAGAAATGAGGGCAATATTTTATATTCATGATGGGTATTCAAAAAAAGATCTTTCAAATTTAAAACTTTCTTTCACGAAAACTTCCGACAGAGATTTTCCTAGACCTGTGGTAAGGAACAACACATCGATTGTTGATGAGCACGGGAAATCGATTAATACAAGTAGAAATATAACACACCCTGTCATTTTTTTAAGCGTTGGGAGACTTTTGCCAATCACAGAAAGGCAAAAATACGAAGAAGGTACTAATGCATATATTGCAGAACATAAAAATGAAATTTTGAATGATATAAATAATTTATTATGTAAAAATCCAAACAAAAATATTTTAACTGCTACAGAAGGAACAATATCTTCTATTGTTTCTCACGATGATAAATATGATATAGAATCAGTTTCTGTCGGCGATGATAACGCAGGCCAATTAATAGAAGCGTTATACTCTTTTAGATATTTGTCTGAAAAATATGAAAATTACCACGGGGGATTATTTCTCATAGACGAAGCTGACGCTGCATTATTTCCAGCAGCGCAAGAGCAACTCATAGATATATTAAATCATTTTTCCAAACAATATGATATACAAATAGTAATAACTTCTCACTCACCAATTATTATCGAAAAGATATATCAACTGTCGCAAAAAAGCTCTAAAAGTAAAAAATCTGAAAATGATTTTAATGTTGTTTACTTAACAGATAGTTATGGTGATATATCTGTGCAAAATAACTTAAATTGGGAGAAAATTAATGCTGATCTCTATGTGAGAACAATACAAGTTAGTGCACAAAATTACCCACAAATTAATGTTTATCTTGAAGATGATGAAGCAAGACACTTTTTTAAAAGATTGATTACTAATAGAAAAATTAAAAAAGTTATAAATATATCCAAAGCAACGATTGGTTGCAAAGAATATGAACGTTTAATTACGCAAAAAATACAAGAATTTTCAGAAATAAGCGTTGTTTGCCTCGATGGAGATTTTAAAACGAAAAAACAATTCAAGACTGTTGTTCTACTTCCTGGAGATATTCCTCCTGATCAGTTATTGTTTTTAACACTTTACAATCTAAAAGAAGATGATGCTTTTTGGAAAAATAAAATAAATTTTTCAAAAACAGTATTCTATAGAGAATCGAATAAGATTCTAAGCAAATTTTCTTTTGATAAAACAAAGCCGTTGACAATGAATAATTTCTCGAATATCATAAAAGAAGTATCGTGCAATCGTGAACTTTTCAAAAATTTTTTCAAAAATCCTACAATACAAGAAGCTTTAAGAAACAAGTCTACGGATCCTTTCTGTCTTTGGTTGAATAAGAATAAAGATTCTGCGGAAGAGTTTAAAACAAAATTTTACGAAAAGTTGAAGTATTGCCTTTCGAAAAAAGGTTGTCCTCTTTCACAAATTAATATTTTATTCTCTTGAATATGAGTACTACGCTTACACCATTGAGATATCCAGGCGGGAAAAGTAAACTTTTCCCATTAATAAAAAACATACTCTATTCAAATTCATTATTGAATGGAGTATATGTTGAACCATTTTCTGGTGGAGCTGGTATATCTATTTGTTTACTTTTGAATAACTTAGCTGAAAAAATAGTTATTAACGATATTGATTATGCTATATATGCATTTTGGAAGACACTAAAAGACAGACCATACTGGCTATGTGACAAGATATCAAGCACAACAATAGATATTGATACATGGAATATACAACGGAATATCAATGCCAACAAAAAAAATTACAGTATTTATGATGTTGGTTTTTCAACATTTTTTTTAAATAGAACAAACAGATCCGGGATTATTAGAGGGGGTGTTATTGGGGGGAAAAAACAAGCTTCAAATTATAAAATTGATGCCAGATTTAACAAAAATAATTTAATAAAAAAAATTGAATCCATAGCGACATATCGTAACAGAATCAATTTATACAATTTAGACGCTATCAAGCTAGTCGAACATATTAAAGATGATATCGGAAACAACTCTTTAATATATTTCGACCCTCCATACTTTCAAAAGGGTAACTTGCTTTATACTAATTTCTACAAAGAAAATGATCACAAAATATTATCTAAATATGTAAAAAAATTAAAAACACCTTGGATTGTTACTTATGATAATGTTGATAAAATAAAGAAAATATATAATCAAGATTTTATTGATTTAAGAATTAGCTATTCAGCTTCTTCTGTTAGGTCAAAAGGAAAGGAAATTCTATTCTGGGGAAATATAGAAAAACCTCAGTTAGAACAATAATATCCCCGCCCTCATCTCCTGAGCGCGGGGCTTTTTGTTGCCCGTCCGCGCCCCCCTTCTTTGAAAAACCATCCGGAACAGACTCTCAGACAAGGGGGTCGCCGGAAGGCCTACGCAGGGCGAGGTGAGAGGGGAGTGTAGTATGACCGTAAAATTTTATTTACTTTAAGTTTATTTGGTAAAATAAATTTTACATACTAACCTCTACAACGGGGCAAAAGCCGTCGAACGAGCCACACAGGGCGAAGTATCTCCATAGGCCGCATTACGATCAGTTGGTACCGCCTTAGCCGCTGACTCAAGGCATTTCTTTCCTCGTCATTTCAGTTCTCCTGTTTTCCTGTTGTTTTCTCCATATGCCATCAGAAGCCA